>WNFG01008790.1_pt1 | contig 12240 bp, 15 predicted proteins | sample 5400431 | NCBI WGS metagenome assembly WNFG01 (sample SAMN13153346, study PRJNA577476) | soil metagenome | isolation source: 120 cm saprolite under Douglas fir tree site 2 hole 3 replicate 2 | place: USA:California | collected 2015-04-18
AGGATCGAGCGGCACGGTGCTCCTGTTGAAGAACGGGGCTATTGGCCCCCTGGTCACTCGGCTGCGATCGGCCGATCGCCGACGGACAGCGAACTCGATTCGCGAACGTCGACATCACGCGGGAAGCCGTCCACCGCCCGCTGGATGGCAATGTCGAGCCGGCCCACGATGTCCTCGATCTCGGCCTCGGTGATGATAAGCGGCGGGGCAAAGCGGAAATAGTGTTTGACGGCGATCGCGACGACGCCCTCGAGTGCGGCGTTGTAGCGTATCCGCTCCGCCATGACCGGATCGGGCGCCCTCGTTTTGCGGTCCTTCACCACGTCGAGCATCCGGTAGAGCCCTTTTCCCCGGACATCGCCGATGCATTCGTACTTGTCCTCGAGACGCTTGAGGTGCTGCGCGGCGAACTGCCCGAGTGCTTCGGAGCGGGCATCGAGCTTGTCGCGCAGCACGATGTCGAGCTGCTTGAGCGCGACAGCAGCCGGCATCGGATCGCTCGAATAGGTGCCGGCCCAGGGAAGCCCGCAGTTCCCGCGCGTGCGCTCGGCGATCTCCGGCGTGGTGATCGTGCCGCAGATCGCAAGTCCGGCAGAGAGCCCCTTGCCAAACGTGACGATGTCGGGCGTCACCCCATAGTGTTCCATGGCCCATATCTTGCCGGTGCGTGCCGGTGCGAGCTGGCATTCGTCGAGGATCAGGAGCGCGCCCCAGCGCTTGGCGACCTCGGCAAGCCGCGGCAGCCATTCCTTCGGCGGGACGATCATGCCGCCGGGAACCGGAATGGTCTCCACCATAATGGCCGCGATGTTCTGACTGGTCACGAATTCGAGCATTTCCTCGCTCGATTTCAGGCAAGCGATGTCGCACTCGGGATAGGTCAGGTTCACTGGGCAACGGTAACAATAGGGCGGAAGCAGTGCGTTCGATTTGGCCGGGAACATGAGCGGTCCAAGGTTCTTGCGGCGGTTGCCGCCGACGCTGGTCAGTGCCTCGACCGCGAGGCTACCGCCATGCAGCCCCCGGATCATCGAAACAATGTCGTACTTGCCGGTCGCCGCCAGCGCCATGCGCATGGCAATCTCGTTGGCTTCCGATCCGGTCACCGCGAAATTCACGACCTTGAGGTCGCCGGGCGTGACTTCGCCCAAACGCTCGGCAAACTCGACCGTCCACGGGTTCGAGTACCACGAGGACTCGTGTATCAGGGTGCCCGCCATCTCCCGGATGACCTCGGTGAGCTCCGGATGCGAATGGCCGAGCACCATGCACATCATGCCCGACGTAAGGTCGTAGTACTCGTTGTCGTCCAGGTCGATCAGCTTGGTGCCCTTGCCGGCCTTGAACACGATGCGCGGCGAATAGCGCCATCCGAACACTGATTTAGCGTCGCGTGCCTGATAATCGGCGTGGCTGTTCGAGAACCGAAACGTTTTTTCCATAACCGTAATCCTCCAAAGTCCTTAGCGTGCGTCCAGCCCAATTACACCTAGTCGGCAGGGTCTCCGCTTTCATTATACGGATTTTTTCATCTCGAAAAACGGAATTCTTTGATCTGATATCTCGAACCTCCTTTTGGCGGTGGGCCGATGCCTTAAGGCCAGCGCCGACGCCTATGCGCAGGTCGCCGCACTCCGGCGCGCCAAAGTCCGCTAGCCGCCGCGCCACACAGGCGAGGCACGTTCCTGGGGCAGGTTAGAGATGCCAATGACTTTCCGGTCTCCAGGGCCGCCAAGGCTGACCTGCGCGTTCGGCCTGCGGAACGCTTGGGCCGCCCCTGAGCCCTGCACCCCTGCCGATGCTCGGTGTAGAATGGCGCTGGAGGGGCAGCCCGATGACCACTCCGGGAGAGCACCGGATTGAACGGACGCTTGCGGCGATCCTGGTCGCCGATGCATGCGAATTGACTCAGATCTTTTAGCTGGGGCGGGCTGAAGTCCGCTCCATTGGTCAACCGCCTCTATGAGTTCCTTGGGAAGTCGAATGCCCATGTAGGGCATTTGCCCGGTTCTTGGGCGGCCCCTCTTTTTTTATACGGACCGATCGAGATCGAGGTGCCGCGGGCCCGGTTGAATAGTCCGGATGGTAAGACGACGGAATGGCGCAGCTCGGCGCTGCGGGCCTATCAGCGGCGCACGCTCGCTGTCGACGCCCTGATTGCGAGTACCTACCTCGCCGGCACCAATACGCGCCGGGTTCGCTGCGCACTCGCGGCCCTGTTCGGCGGCGCGGTCGGCAAGGACACGGTCAGACGGGTGTGGCGCAAGGTGAAGAGCGACTGGGACGCGTGGAACGCCCGTTCGCTCGCCGCAGAGCCGATTGTGCGGCTCATTCTCGACGGCACGGTGGTGCGCGTGCGGCTCGACCGCAAAGCGACCTCCATCTCGCTGCTCGTCGTCATCGGCGTGCGCGCGGACGGCGAAGGTCCTGGCTGGCGATCAAGAGCATGGGCGGCGAGAGCGCCGAGGCCTGGCGCACCGTCCTCGACGATCTCATCACGCGCGGCCTCAGACGGCCCGAGTTCCTCATCGTCGACGGCGCGCCGGGGCTCGAGAAGGCGATTGCCACCCTCTGGGACGGCGTGCCGGTCCAGCGGTGCACGGTTCACAAACACAGGAACCTGTTGGCGCACGCCCCTGAGCGCCTGCACGAGGAGATCACCGCCGATTACAGCGACATGATCTACGCGGCGACGCGTGAAGTGATCGAGGCCCGCCGCAACGCCTTCATCCGCAAATGGCGGCTCAAGCACCGCGCCGTCGCTGACAGCCTGGAGAAAGCGGGCGATCGGCTCTTCACCTTCACCCGCCTGCCGCCGACCCAGTGGCGCAGCGCACGCACCACGAACGCGATCGAGCGACTGCACGAGGAGTTCAAGCGAAGGATCAAGACGCAGACCGTGCTGCCGTCCGCAGACACCGCTGCCATGCTGTTCTGGGCACTGCTTGCCTCCGGCCAGGTCAACATGCGCAAGGTCGATGGCTGGCAGACGCTCGCAACAAAACCCCTTGATCAGCCAATTGACCTCGCGGCCTGATCAGATACCCTCAACTTGCCGGAGATCGCCCCGCGCCAATTCCAACCACATTCCGGACGGTACCCGCGTTCCTTTGTAGTATTAAAGATTTTCCTGGGAGCGTGAGCTTCTTCACTGTTGGCAGCGACACAGGGTCCCTATCTTCCAGCGTGCACACCCAAACTTGCCCCAGTTCGCGAGACGGGGAGAAGTAAAATGTCCTTCTATCAAACAGGCCTCGATCGCAAAGCGTCACTTGTCCCTGCGCTGGTGCTTGCTACCAGCTTTGCACTTGGCAAGGTTGAATTCCGCCTCGTAGTGGACGCGCTGATCGCTTTCGGGCTGGTCATTCTTCCTATGGTTGGGATGGTCGCCCTGATGTTTCTGCTCGGCAGCGCAGACTTGAGCACGGCGGTACCGGACGCGTTGGACGGTACAAGCATGCTCATCCTGCCGCCCTGACGATCCGCAAGCGAGTTAAGAGAGCACCGCCAAAGGTGATCGCGTCGCGGAGCATCGGTCAGACTCTTTTGGGTCACGAGCATGTCGACACAGAACAAGAGCACGGGGATGGGTGGTTGCGTTGATCAGCACGGCTGGGGCGTGTCCGGTTCGGCGCGGGATGCCGGGCGTGTAGTTAGGGCCAATCCCGTCAACCCAGCCGCCGGTGCGCCTCCGCGGCCGGCTCGGCCCGAAGCTTCGCCGACGACTGAGTACGCGCCTCGTAGACAAACGGCGCTGACCTCGGTATGGGGCGACCACATACAAAGCCATGCGATCGAGGCGCGCTTATGGTGTACCCGCGGCGCATCCGAATGGTTCTGCTTGTCGTCTTATAGATGTTGCTTTCCCAGGTCGTCTTGCATGTGGGATGGGGTCAAGCGGCTGGCGTTTCCCCGGCCAAATCAGGCGGTTCGAATTGCAACCGGTCGGCATTTCGCGTCATCTTGGATGTCGGGCACACCGTCGAGATGCCTGGCGCAATGAGTGCTCGTGGCATCTCCGAATATCAGTTCAATCTTCGCCTTGCGAAACAGATTGAGCAAAAGCTGATCGACGCTGGATTTGGCAGGACTGTTTTGCTGGTCACCACCGATCCACCCCCTCGCGGCTTGGTCAAGCGGGTTGTACGCGCAAACTGCTTACTGGCCGACCTTTTCCTCTCGATCCATCACGACGGGGTACCCGACTCCTTTCTGGAAAAATGGGAGTACGAGGGCCGGGAGAACCACTTGTCGGGACTTGGCATGAGAGTCTTCGCCACGGTACATGAGACCCGCGTGATGAGGCGCGATCGAGAAGCTACACGCGCGCATTCACTCCGGCTCTTCATAGGCCATATAACGGATGATCTTCCAGCTTCCGTCCGGCTGCTTGCGGAATATGTCCACACCGGGCTCGACCGATTTCGCGAATCCCGGAGCGTTATTCGACCGGATCCTGAGCGTCCATACCAGCCGTACAATCGCGAGTTCACCTGAAACCAGGATCTCCTTGATCTGGAGGACGTAGGCATAGGATTTAATCCGGTCTTCCAGCGAATGATGCAGTAGGCTGCAGATGTCCCGGTAATTGCGCTCGGGTGTCCACGGTAGTCGTAACGAAGCTCGGACGCAAACAGGCCGCAGATCTCCCCCGCATTTTTGGCATTGAAATCTGCCGCCCATTTTTGCAGAGTAGCGCGGATAGTAGCCTCGGGCGCCTCCACGGACTCCGCCGCCGCGCCGGGTACCAGGCAGGCAAGCGCAACGAACATCATTACTCCCCACGCCGCCGCACCGCCAGCAAGCCTGATGACATCGCGCCGTCGGATGGAGTTAGCCATCTTACTCTCCGTTCGGGGTCATTCCCCGTGCAATGAAACAAAGAATAGCACCCGTTCGGGGACGGCGTCTGTGACCCACCTCCCACTCGGAAAGGGACCAAAACTCCGGGGCAATTCCTCATAATTCGCGGGTACGGGAATGACCGGTTTGGATCAGACTCGGCCCTTCGGCGGCATCGGCCGAGCGACCGCCTTTGCCTCGTAAGCTGACCTGAATTCGCAATCACCGCATGTCGCGGTAGTGCCATTAGGAGATATCTGGCGGCCGATCGCGCAGGGGCTTCAGCTGCTATCGCCCGATGATCGTTTAGGGTGAGGTCTCATTGCGCGCGCCTGGAGCGCCTCGATGCAGCTACGCCTCATGTCGCGCCGCGACGATCTCCCCGACCGCGATGACGCATGTGCAGAATGCCATAAGAATGGTCTTCCGGTCGGGGAAGGGCACAGCCCCTCCCCTTACCGGATCGGTCCCAGTCACAGGTTGCCCCCTGCTCTGAGTAAGTCGCATTAGCTGAGGGTCTGGTTCATGGAGACAAAAAAGAAAATTTAATACACCTACTCCTGAGATTTCCGCACGTTGAGCTGCGATCGAACTGCTCGGCCTTCCATGCTGGGCCGCTCTGAGTACCCACCGCGTTTACCCGCGAAATCACCTCCTCGGCGCCGGCAATTCGCGCTAGAATAAGTTCGGTAAATCAGGGAGGAACCTTATGAAAGCTGACCGAGCAATAATGCTATCGGCTCTGTTCGGCATCGTCTTTGCCGCCAATGGTGCAGGCGCTCAGGAGATGAAGGAAACAACCGTCAAAAGGGCAGATATTCGGAGTCTGGGCGGTCGTTTCGGTGGTGAACGATATAGACGGTAAAAAGATCGAGCCTTATGGTACACATCCAAAGGGACAATTCATTTTCACGGCTGATGGTTATTTCTCAACCAATATCGTCCGCCCTGATCGACCAAAGTTCGCTTCCAACAACCGCACCACAGGAACACCAGAGGAAAACAAGGTGGTGGTGCAGGGAAGCAATAGCAGCTTTGGGACCTACGAAATCAGTTCGGATGGATCAATAACCCTTCACATCGTTGGCAGCACATTTCCAAACTGGGACGGCACTAAGCAAAAACGCCTCGCTGCGATCAACGGCGACGAGATAACCTGGACAAATCCAACTTCCTCAATCGGCGGGAATACGGTCATCACCCTGCAACGTGCGAAGTTCGGGGAACGCTATCCTCAACGCGACGAGAAGTGAGCCGCCAAAGTATCCTGGTTCCTCAAATCAGGAGAGATCGGGTCTTCCAAGGAGCGCACCGCCAAGTCCCGTCGCAAGCGGTCCCATACTCTCAATGGCCGCTTTCTGGGCAAGTTCCGCGAGTTCCCTGCTCTGTTGGCTCATCGCTTGAAGCTGTTGGCGGGCGTGGCGCACGGAAGCTGTTTGTAGAAGCGATCAGGTCTCCAGCGTGTAGTGTCGAGCATGAATTCCTCCCTGTTCCCTTCCCATCTTTAGTGAGGGTTTTAGCGGGTCTTGACCATGTATTTTGTTTCACCCTTGCAGTTCCTACATTGGTAAGTCACCTCGTCGAGCCCACCATTGGAAAAAACCGGCATCACGGAAACGAGTCGCATTTCGGAGCCACAGTGTAGGCACTGCTTTTGGCCGAGACTTGGTTGGCTTGGTCGGCTTGGTTGGCCGGTCGGCTGCACTTGCATGACACATTCCCGCGCCCGTTGTTGAGCGAGGAAAAAAGCTCGTCCTCGACAGAGTTAGGCTTAATGCCCGAAAGCCCAGACGCTTTGCGCTGGCGTGTCGATCTCGGCGATAATATTTTGAGAGTTTCGGATGCTACCTCTGAGATTTTGTCCGTTCAATAAAAATCGATGCTGCGCTGCGTATTGCCCTCGCCCCACTGCGTTACCAGCAAGCCTTAAGCCTTGCTGACGCCATCGAGCTTCGCTAGCCTACCGGAGAACGGAATACCACCAATATCGGCCGTGACATGGCGGTCTGGCCTTCGAACATGTCGCAAACTCAAGCGCAAACCGGAGAGCCCGAACTATGGTCCACATTGAAAATAGAAAACCTTTCCACGTTGGCATGATCAAATGCTCCGTGGGATCAGCGGCTTTGTCGTTATTATGTGCTCTCTCAATCGGATTGTGGTCAGGCAGCAGTTGCGCTCAGCGACGGCAGGAACTACAGCGTCCCGAACCTCCTCCCGTCTCACCTGCTACCCCAATCATTTTTCCAGCAACTGATGCATCATCGCCTCTCGGAAAGGCACTTGCATCCTGCGAGCCAAAGGCTGACGCTTCCGAACTGTCTCTGCCCGCTACGAGAGGCGAGATTAAGCTCGACCGGTGCTATCGAGGCCGTGATCACGTAGTTTGCCAGTTCAACGCACTGATGGCAGAGGCAAACTCCCTGCTGGAAAATTACCGCAAGGTTATCGATGCGAATTATCCCGAAGTCCATGATGTGGGCGGTATTTGTACTATCAAGGCAGACGTTCTGGCCAATGACCTGCAAAACGCAACGGACTTCGGAAACAGATTTAAGGCGTTCAAAGCAGAATATGAAGCTCGGTCAGCCTGCGTGAAAAGAATCGAGCAATCGCTAACGCAGGTCGCTTTTCCTGATATGACTCAAGGACCGAACCTAGTGAAGTCGATGACTGATGCCATCGATGGAGATGTGAAGGGCGTCTCTGAGGTGGAGGGCAGACTCGCAGGACTCGCTGACAAGATGGCTTTGTCACATAAGGCGATGGCCACGCTTCAGAAGATTCATCGAGCAATGTGTATGGCGCATCAAGCTATCGGGACAGAGAATAAGCCGGAGTAATACGCCGCCATCAACGGAAGCGTCAAGGAGAACGCCCAAGGACGAGAGGAGGACGGCATGATCGAGCTTTTGAAGAGGCGTTGGTGGGTTGGGCCGCTGGTCACGGCAATCGCTGCGGTTGCCATCGCACAAGCGGCAATTCCAGATGCCAGCGGTGTTATCCACGCTTGCTATAAGAGCAACGGTAACCTGCGCGTCGTGGACAGCGCTGCTAACTGCAAGCACAACGAGACCGCTCTTGCATGGAATCAGGCAGGAGCCCAGGGCATTCCTGGACCCCAGGGCCAACCGGGCCCAACCGGGCCGGCAGGACCGGCCGGCGTTAGCGGCTACGAGATAATCAACAATCTGGGAACACTGCCCGTGAACGGGACCGTCGCCGTCATTGCGACCTGCTCTGCCGGCAAGAAGGTGTTCGGCGGCGGTTATGTCGTGCCCGCTGTTGGTGACATCCCATCACTGTCGAGACCGGAAGGCAATAACGCTTGGCGGGTGGACTTCAAGAGTAATGGCGGCAGCGGCGACGCGTCGGTCTATGCCATCTGCGCCACGGCCAGTTAGCCAGGAGCCCCAGTTCAAAGAAGGGAGAAGAACCCAGCCCCGTCGTGAAGGGCTGGGGAAACGTTCAGGCTAAGTCCCATCGGTCAGAAAAGCAAAGACCCTGGCTGACGGGGGACGCTCAGCCAGGGTCTTAGCTAGGCGGCGACAGGGGGGACGTCTTCGCAGCTACAAAGCAAGTACTCCCAGCGCCGCCAATGCTATACCCGCAACCATAACGAGCAAATCGCTTCGACGTAAGCCGAAACCTAAACTATCCCCAAGCAGCATAGGCCACCCCCACGCGGATCAACCGGCAACTCGCCGGACCCCGCGCAGGATCGCCAAGCGTCGGATCGACAAGGCCGCTCGCCGGAAATACGAGTGGCCTTTTCGCATGACCCCGGGCCTTCTAGAGAACGAATACTGCTGCGAAAACCGTCACTAGCGCGACACCGGCGACGAGAAACAGCCAGTCAGCAGCTTCGAACCCGAACAATAATCGAACTTGTTCTGGGGAACTCGACATAACTCACATACCCTTTTCCGCGCGCTGTAACCCTTCAACGCTGCATAGCGTTCCCGAAGTTCGTTAAAGATAGATTTGGCCTCGCGTCGCCGTGGTTCCGCGACAGCACAAGCCCACCTCGAAGCTGGTTGAAGACTGGCTGATCACCGCACCGTCGCCACAAAGCTCGGCAACGGTATCCCGGTCGGGGAGATAGTCTATCTGTCCTTCCCGACCGGGCGTCCCGGTCACAGGTTGCCCCCTGCCGATCGGGACCGTTCTGAAGGGTAGGAGGTGAGTCGGGGTGTGACCGGCGTCACACCTCAATTGGTAAGTTCGCAACCTAATTAATTCTGACTGGCCGGCTTTGGTTCGGAGGCTGGGATGGTCAACCGGTCGCTGCTATTGTTGGCGGTGGTTATCTTCACTGTCATTGCCCTTGAGCGTGCGCCGGCAGTCTGGCGGGGGCCGCCGCAAATGCTTGCGGCTCTCGATCCCGAAACTCGAGATTGGGTCCAAGCCCTTCACAACAAACTCGGCGGCTCATGCTGCGACACGGCTGACGGTTTCCTCGTCGAGGTCGACGGCTGGGATATGGCCGGGATCATCGATGACACATCGGCAATGACCGAGTTGGATGCCAGGTACGCCCGGAGCGGCTATCGTGTTCGGCTAGTCGACGGCAAATGGCACGACGTACCGAATAACGCGCTGATCGATCCGAAAACCAACAAGCTGGGTTATGCTGTGGTGTGGCTACGCCCGCCGACGAGCCTTTGGATTATTCAATGCTTCCTTCCTGGAGCGGGGGGCTGAGGATAAGGCGGCAACGCCCCCGCGACGGCGCTATCATCTTCGGCGACCTTAGTCGGTTAAGCTGAGCCAGCTGGTGTTACCGGAGCTGCACCAACGAGCCGGCTGTGACGCAGATCACTGACGAATCCTCAATAGTGCCTGTATTTTACGCCACCACTCGGCGTTGATCCCGAATTGCAAGCCGAATGGGAGAGCCCCGGTTGTCCGACTCACCATCTTCCAGCCGGGGCTCGCATACCTCCTTCGCGGGCTGTTGACGTTTACGGCCCGTTGCCTTCAAGTTTTTTCCTGGAACGATACGCGTCGAGCTCGGCGCGTATTCTTAAGCGAAGCGCCTCGAATTCGGCCCGCAGCTCGCCCCATACCGCGTTCTCTTCGGCCGTCCCCTTTGCCGTTTCGAGCCGCTTGATGAGATTACTGGTGAGTGCCGGTGGAGTTTCCGAGTCGCCGTTGCGCCTTGGAACGATTCGCTCGAGCTCTTCCCGCAGCTTGCTCCATGTGGCTGTCTGGGGCGCTCCTTGTGCCCTCGTTTTCTGCAACGTGGCGATATGGGTGTCGAGCGCCTTGAGTTTGGTGAACCAGGTTTCGGCCATTGGTGTACTCCGTAAAGGAACCGCAAGCCAGCCCGATACGAATTACGCCACGGCGCGATTAACGAAGCGTGTCACCTCACGTCATTGGCGGCCATCCGGCGTGGCCCGTACCGGGAAGCTCAGCAAAGCCGTCCTAAGACTTGGCGCTGGCCCGCGCGGCGGCTCTCAGCTTTATCATTCTGGCAGGCCAAGCGTTCACGGGATGAGTTGCCATTATCAACTCATCTGATCACCGCACGGCCGCCACAAAATCTAAGGAGACAGTACCGCGGTTGGGGGGATGATTCGTTGAGTCAGCCCTGTACTTCTCCCTGGCCGGACGGTCCCGGTCTCAGGTTGCCCCCTGCTGCACCGGGACCGTTCTGCAATTTGTCGAAGTGGACCGGCGGATAATTTTCGGCACCGGCGGCACGGTCCTTACTCGCCCCATCCCGAGGGGTCAGTCTGATGGCTTCGCCGACTGGGGATTGGATCGACGTATCCCACCTTACAGGTTCGGCCAGGCTCCTGGCCTGTCAACCCACAGTCCAGGCCGGTCCCTGACCCGGTCTAGCCGGCGGCCGTCCTATGACTCGCTAAGGCGCCCAGGAGGCTAATAAAGTGTGATGGGAGGGCCAGGATGGCGCGAGATAGCATCAAGCCGTCAAAAAACCCGGACGGCAGCGTAACCCTATCGCGTGGAAGACCTCCCTGATGGTCACATCGCTGCGGTGACGGTCGGTAAGAATAGGGATGGAAGCTATTGGGCGGTGATTGAGTTTCGGAGGGGGATTGGGCCTGGAGCAATGCGATATACCGCATTCAACGCGACGGTCGCAGCATGCCTACCAGCCCTTTGTACTGAGTAATAAAGGTCCGCTTTCTTACTCAGTTTTGGGGAACGGGCATGCCCCGGGGAATTACGAAACAATAGCGGGCAAGTTGCTGGATACGTCGCTTCTAAACGTGTGCAGTGTTCCGGTTAGGCGAAATATTACAGGTGGAAGCTCATCACTGTTCTGAATGCAACGCCCGCCAGAGAACGAATTCTCGAAACAGCGTGTCTCGATTTGCCTGTTCTGGCGTCGAGTCCGGCTGGTTCTGCTGTTCTTGCCATCGTAGAAACGCCTGAAAAAGTATCTCTCGTTGACTATCTGCCCGCACGCCAACTGGCTGTTCACGGTTATTTAGATGGGTCGGGACCACAGTTTGTACGATGGAAGAGTCGCGCTTCGACTTTGGAGAGATCTGTTGCGGCGGCGCGGCATGATCAATTTGCGCTCCGGGTCGGCCTACATACCAGCATTTTCGGTGGCTAACTGCATCCGTATGATAATACCAATGGCCCCGGACGGACGATTTCGGTTCGGTGATGCAGTCGTTAGCGGCGAGGACATTACGATCCCACGCCCCGATGAATAGGCTCGCCGAAATAGCTATCGCCAATGAGATGTCGCAGTTTCGCATTTGCCGCTCCGCTGGCTCACCGCTTATCGCTAGGTCCAATCAGCCTCCATTAACTAACACACGCGCACAAACAGCAGGTTGGTTGCGCGGACTTATCGGGTCTCACGAAAAGACTGCCTCGCCCTTGCGCTGCCTCGGTCGCGCCGGATTGGAATCCTCGGTGTTTGGCTTGGCGACAGTGTGGCTGGTGCGAGTCTTGATTGCGGTCATCCACAATCCGGTCATGCATGCCTCAGGCAGTCTATGCCAGCCAGATTCTCCATGGTGCCAAGCCAGCAGAACTGCCGGTATTGCTGCCGACTAACTTAATCAACCTCAAGACCGCGAAATATCGCCGAACCCGCTCGCGCTAGCCGACTTTCACCTCGATCTAGAGGTACGAGTCCGGGAATGCTCCAGGACCTTGTCGTGATCCGCGCATCAAGCCTTCGTTGTCCTCGATCCAGATTCTTTTTGGTTCTAGCGCCAGAATGTTGCAGGCAAATTCCATGGCCTGTTCGGGCTGCCTGTAATGGGTCGAAGGGTCAATGGGAATATCGAGGTCCTTTGGGATCCATTTGACGATGTACGGCATCACGTTATTCCGGTTGGCACCCCCGGTCGGTCGTGGAGAATCCGCTGACGGCCGAGTCACCGATCTGGGCCGAGCGGTCCC
>WNFG01015081.1_pt1 | contig 12240 bp, 13 predicted proteins | sample 5400431 | NCBI WGS metagenome assembly WNFG01 (sample SAMN13153346, study PRJNA577476) | soil metagenome | isolation source: 120 cm saprolite under Douglas fir tree site 2 hole 3 replicate 2 | place: USA:California | collected 2015-04-18
TCTTCGTGCGGGAGGGGAACTACATCATCCAGCAGTTGGCGGAAGTGACTCGCTCGCGCCACGCGAAATACGGGAACACGGTGTTCCATCTGGAGCCGAATATTAAAGAGGCGCCTGGAGGTCTGCGCGACTACAACGTAGCCTACTGGATGGCATTGCTCGCGGCCATGGATAAGGAGCGTACCTGGCCTGATCCGGAGACTCTATTGCCGGAGTCGGCGCGCAAGAGTTTCGCGCCGGCTCTCGAATTCCTGAGTTCCGTGCGCGTGTTTCTGCATTACCGCCAGGGACGAGATGACAACATGCTCGCCTGGGAATCCCAGGACGAGGCGGCGGAGCGCCAGATCGGTGTGAATGGTTCGGAGCGTCTGGATGCGGCCGCCTGGATGCGGGTCTATTTCCGCCACGCCCGTGCCATACATTACGAGTGTTTACGCTTGCTGGAGTCGGTCCCGGCGGCCCGGTCTTCTTTATACCGCCATTTTCAGAATCTGCGATCGCGGCTCTCGAACGCTGATTTCTCGGTGGTTGATGGCCTGGTGTTTCTGCAACAGCCTTCGGCGGTGCGCGACCCGGACCTGCTTTTCCGGATATTTAGTTTTGCCGCCCATCATTGATTGAAGCTGGCCATGTCCACGGAAAGCCGGGTGCAGCATGTGGTTCCATCGCTGACCGAGGCGCCTCCCACGGGGCCGCAGAGTTGGCGCTATTTGCAGGCGGTGCTCACGGAACCCCACGCTGCCGAGGGTTTGCGGGCCATGCATTCTCTGGGAGTGCTGACAATCCTGCTTCCCGAACTCAAGTTGATTGATTCGTTAGTTGTTCGCGACTTCTACCATCGCTTCACCGTGGACGAGCATTCCTTCCTCGCGATCGAATGCCTGCATCGTGCTCAGCAGTCGAAGTCGGAGTGGGACCAAAGATATGGGCGACTGCTCGAAGAACTGGAAAAACCTGAGCTGCTTTATCTCGCTCTGCTGCTGCATGACGTGGGCAAGGGCGTGCCAGGCACGAACCATGTGGTCACCAGCCTGGAGATTGCGCACAAATGTATGGACCGCCTCGGACTCGAAGCCGCGGACCGCGAGGTCGTCTCCTTCCTGATCGGCAGCCATCTGGAAATTTCTTCGGTGTTGCGGCGTGACATTTACGATCCGTCGACTATCCAGGGATTCACCGAAAAAATGGGTACTCCGGAGCGGTTGAAGATGCTGTGCCTGCTCACCTATGCCGACATTAAAGCGGTGAACCCGGAAGCGCTCACTCCGTGGAAGGCGGAAAACGTTTGGCAGTTGTACATCGCTGCTGCCAACTGCATGAGCCGCACTGCCGACCAGCGTCTGCATGCTGACACTGAAAAAGATGAAACCATCGCGCGGTTGCAGACTCTGGCTCCGAAGATGGCGAAAAAGGTGAAGCCGTTCCTGGAGGGTTTACCAAAAAGATATCTGCGAACCTATCGGCCCGAAGAAGTGCTGCAGCATCTGGAGATGGCGGGACGCTTGTCCGAGGATTCGGTGCAGCTTCATCTGGAGCGCGGCCGCCATTGGTTCGAGCTGACCCTGGTGACGCGGGACCGGCCATTCCTTTTTGCCAAGCTTGCGGGATCGCTGGCCGCATGGGGAATGAATATTGTGAAGGCGGACGCGTTTTCGAACGCCGCCGGTGTGGTAGTGGACACGTTTTTCTTCACCGACCGGTTCCGTACCCTCGAGCTGAATCTGCCCGAATGGGGACGCTTTCAGCGCAGCGTAGCCGACGTGCTAAATGGGGAAGCCGATTTGGACCGCATGTTACGTGACCGCCTGCGCTCGGAGAAGCAACTGGCCAAGGTGAAAGTCCCAACCCGGGTTGAAATCGACGATGAGTGTTCGGCCGGCAGCACGTTGGTGCAGGTGATTGCGCAGGATCGCTTGGGACTACTCAACCGAATCTGCTCCCGATTCTCCCATCAGGATTGCAACATTGAGATTGCGCTGATTGACACGGAAGGGCAGATGGCGATTGATGTTTTTTATCTCACCTCGGGGGGCGCAAAGCTCCCGCCCGCCAAGCAGGAAGAATTGAAGGCGGATTTGCTGGAGGAATTGCAGGCGGCGTGAACATTTGATACCGACGCTGTCCGCCTGTTTGCGCCAATCCCCGCGGAGGCAATCAGCTACTGGTGAGATGGCAAGTTTGTAAGGTGGATCACGATCCCCCTAATCTGCTCGCCGTCACCAACGTGGATTCTGGTGGCGTGCTGAACATCCGGAGCGGAGGGGTAAAAAGTCAATGGGTATTGAGTTCGAGTGGAATGATCGTAGTTATAGACCAAGAAGTAGTCGCCCGGAGCAACGTGGTCAAAAATAAAAGAGCCGTCTTTTCCGGGGAAATTCCGCCAGCCCTCATCAGCCCACTCATGTGCATTTTCTTTGTAGCGCTCGGCGCGAAATAGTTCTAGCGCCTCAGCGCCCCAGCCGCCCATGTCATTACCATCCGGCGCCAGAACGCGACCAGTGATCCGACCTGTGGGAAGTGCATTCAGGTCGTACTCACCGCAAGCATTGGGGGCTACTTTAATCGGCGGCATGGGACTTCTGAGAATGAATTCGCCCAGCACCAGGTTGGGCGGCAGATCGGCTGAAACCGAATACTCGCCAGCAGGCAGTCCCGAAAAGCTGTAGTTACCTTCAGAATCGGTTTTTGCTTCGTAGCCCTCCTCGCCTGAACTGAGGTGAATGGTGCGACCGACGAGTGGTTCGTTGAATTTTGGATCAGAAGCCCCACCCCAAGGCTCTTGTGCCCTCCGAAGAACCCCGAATAGAGAGTCTGCCCTCTTTCCATCGCGGATAGCCCGCAGTTCCGGAAGGAGCGGATCGGAGGTACGAAATTGGCGCGTTTTAGAGCAGATTGAAACAGACACCAGCCCGTTGTCCCCCCGCCATGCGTCAACGAGGTATTTCTCGCCTTTCTGGAAACTGACACTGCAATCACAGCAGCCGCGCCCGGAATAAACGTCAATCTCTTTTCCGGTAACGCCGGACATAGGTTCGTCTACCCGAAATGAATAATGAGCCTGACCTGTCTGTACCCGATACTCCGTGGGGTCGGGAGGATTTTCTGCAGACAGCACTGTCCCAACAAATATGACCTCGGTAGGGTTCTTTAAGAGCTCACAGGGTCGCTGGGCACGAACGTGATTACATGAACAGCCGAACACGTTGGCCGAATTGATCCCCAAAAGAACAACAGCGCGGCGAAGTACCGGAACATGGCAAAATCATAGGCTCAAGCTGGCCACCGATTCAATTAGGGCAAGATCGCCATTGTGCACCAACAAGCGCGGGATGAACCAAGATAAGGCCTACTCACCCTCCTGCAGCATCTGCCCCAGCGTAGGTTTGTACTTCTCGGAGGACTTCCTTTTCTTCTTCAGGTCGGGGACGACCTGTTCCGTTCCGGGTGCGCCGATGCGCTCCCGGGCCATCTCTTTTACCGCTTGCACGGCGGAGAACTTCTTCGGCTTTTTCTTCTTCGCCACGGCTGAAAGTGTATCCGCAATTCAGGCTTGTGACATAATTGGGCTGAGTGGTGGTCGAGGGTGCGGCCAGGGCGCCTGGCCACTGATCACCGGCCACTAGCCACTGTCAACTACCTTATGGACGAGCGCGAGTTTTTTGACGAACGGCCGGAGAAGAAGCCTGCGACGCTGAACTGTCCGCACTGCCACCAGTCGGCGGAGTATGAGGTTACCTGGCTGGTGCGAACCAAGAAGCGCCAGCTTTCAGGACGCGCCGATGAGCGCGACCGCGCACGGTTTGCGAAAGCGAAGTCATACATGATGCGCAAGGACGATGTCATGGGATGCAAGAACGTCCGCTGCCGGAAACGCTTTGATATTTCGGGGCTGCAGTCGGTGGTGTTTACCGAGTAGCTGCTCTTGGCTCTAGGCTCTTGGCTCTTAACCCCGCCCCCAGTTTTCCTCTGATTCCTCGTCGCGTGCCAAGAGCCAAGAGCTAAGAGCCGAGAGCCAAATCTGATTTATACTTGCCAGTCCGCCATCGCATTCGCAAGTCATCCGGAGCTCCCTTGAAGATTCTGGTGTGCATGAAGCAGGTTCCGCAAAAGGATACGCCTCTGAAGCTGAATGAGGCGGGGACCTGGATTCGTGAGGACGTTTCGTACGAAGTAAATGAGCCCGACGCCTTCGCTCTTGAAGAAGCCTTGCGCCAGAAAGAGAAGCACGGCGGAGAAGTGGTCGCAATCACCGCCGGCCCGGCGCGGGCACAGCAAGTGCTTCGCGAGGCCCTGGCCAAGGGCGCTGACCGCGCCATTCATCTGGAAGACGCGGGTTTTGTGGGTCTTGATGCGTCCAACACCGCGCGGGCATTCGCCGCGGCGATCAAAGACGAACAATTTGATCTGATCTTTACTGGATTGCAGTCCGACGATTACGGCTACGCCCAGACTGGTGTGATCTTGGCAGAGTTGCTGGGCTGGCCACACGCAACCATCATCATGCAGATCGAAAAGACGGATGGTGGCATCAAGGTCAAGCGCGAGCTCGAAGCCGGCTATTTTCAATTCGTGGAGATGCCGGTGCCCTCGGTGCTGACGATTCAGTCCGGCATCAACAAGCTGCGCTACGCGACTCTGATTGGGATCAAGCAGGCCAAGAACAAGCCGCTGCGCAAAGTGGCTCTGGCCGAAGTGCAGCAGGCAATCGGCGAGAATCTGCAGAAGATCGAGCGCATGTATATTCCGCAGAAGACCAAGAAGACCGAGTACCTGGAAGGATCGCCTGGGGAAATTGCCAAGAAGCTCGTGGATAAGTTGAGGAATGAAATGCGAGTATTGTGAGCAGCAGTTGGTTAAACGAGAGCCAAGAACCAAGATCCAAGAGCTGCACCAAGGAGGACTATGTCGGGCCATCAAATGATTCGCGAAGAGGAAGTGCAACTGGGTGGAGATGAAGAAAAGGGCGCAGTGCTGATGACGGTGGGGAAGTTGCTGCTCTGGACCGACCTGATTTTCCTGGCCTTTGTGTATAGCAGCATTAAGGCCGGATCGCATCTTTATCCCATCTGGTTCCTAGTGCAGGCTGCGGCCGGCTGCACGCTGCTCGGAATCGGGCATCACAAACGCGGCAGCGTGACCCACTGATTGATTTCGCGGAATTAACCAATGCCTGAAAAGATTCTGGTGGTGGTCGAACAGCGCGAAGGGAAGCTGAACCGCGCATCGTGGGAGACGCTTGTCGCAGGGCAATCCATCGCGGCGGAAACCGGGTGGATTTTGGGGGCTGCGGTAATTGGAAGCGGTGTTGCTTCGATTGCCAGTGAAATTGCCGGGAAGAGGGTCGCGAAGGTTTACGACCTGGAATCGCCGGCCCTGAATCCGTATACTCCCGATGCTTTCTCGGCAGGGCTCAAGCAATTCCTTTCGTCCAATCAGCCGAAACTGGTGCTGATGCCGCACACTTATCAAGTGCGCGATTTTATTCCCAAACTTGCGACGGCGATGGGCCGCACCGTGATCAGCGACTGCGTGGGATACCGCAAGGACGGCGAAAAGTTGTTGTTCACGCGGCAGATGTTTCAAGGCAAGTTTGCGGCGGACGTCAGTTTTAGGGGGCATTTCGCGGGGACAAAGTCGAGGCTGGAGCTAGCGCTGCGCCGGTTGAAACCGTCGATCTGCAGATCGCGGCGGGCACCGTCCGCAACCAGCCGCAGGAAATATTCAAAGAAGCAAAGCAGGCGGTCGATTTGACGCAGGCGGAGATTATTGTCTCGGTTGGGCGCGGAATCAAGGAACAGAAAAACATCGAATTGGCCAAGCAACTCGCCGGCGCGCTTGGCGGCGAAATTGCTGCATCGCGCCCCATCTGCGATTCTGGATGGCTGCCCATGGACCGCCAGATCGGGTCGTCGGGGCAAACCGTTGCGCCAAAGCTTTACCTCGCGCTGGGAATCAGCGGCGCGATTCAACACATTGTGGGAATGAAGGGAGCGCGCGCGGTGATTGCGGTCAACAAGGATCGTGAGGCGCCGATCTTTGAAATTGCCGATGTCGCGGTGGTGGGAAATCTATTCGACATTGTGCCGCCGCTGATTGAAGAAGTGAAGAAGGCGAAGGCAGGGACGTAAGAGCAGCCACGGATTTGCACGGATCTTCACGGATCAAACATCAAGATCTTGATTTATCCGTGTGAATCCGCGCAAATCCGTGGCCGGTTTGTTTATGCTTGTATTTCGCAAAACCCTCGAAGGCATTGAACGTCCGCAGATGCCGGCGGATGTCGTCATCGTCGGCGGCGGGCCGGCGGGCATGGCTTGCGCGCTGCGCCTCTCGCAGCTGATCGATAGGCACAACGCGAGTAATCCTGACTCACAGCTAAGCAAGGAAAATATCTATGTGCTGGACAAGGCCCGAGAAATCGGCCAGCACTGCCTTTCTGGGGCTTTGCTTGATCCGCGATCTATGCGCGAACTGCTGCCGGACTTCGAAAAGGAAGCTCCCCTCAATTCTTCGGTAAACAAAGAGGCTGTTTACTTCCTCACCGAAAACAGCAAGCTCAAGTTTCCCATCACCCCGCCGCCGCTGCGCGATCACGGCAACTATGTCATCTCGCTGAATCGTTTTGTGAAGTGGCTGGGAAGCAAAGTCGAAGCGGCCGGGATCACTGTCTTCACCGGATTTGCGGGATCGGAGTTGCGGTTTGACGGCGAGCGGGTGACTGGAGTGCTAACCGACGACAAGGGTGTGGACAAACAGAATCAGCCGAAGTCGAATTTCGAGCCGGGGTACGAGTTGCAGGCAAAGATCGTCATCCTGGCCGAGGGCACTCGTGGGTCGCTGACCAAACAGCTCATCAATAAATTTGATCTCGCCAAAGATTGCAATCCTCAGACCTATGGCCAGGGCGTGAAAGAGCTCTGGGAAATCCCATCGGAACGCATCGCTCCCGGGGAGGTGATTTACACCATGGGCTGGCCGCTCACTTCGCGCGAATACGGCGGGGCGTGGATTTACGGTGGGAAAGACAATGTTGTTTCACTCGGCTTCGTTACTGGGCTTGACTATCCCGATCCGCGACTTGATCCGCAGCGCGTGCTGCAAGAATTTAAGCGGCATCCGTTTGTCGCGAAGCTGCTCGAAGGCGGCAAGATGATTCGCTACGGAGCGAAGTCGCTGCCTTACGGCGGCTGGTGGGCGATTCCGCCGGTTGCGGGAAACGGTTGGATGATTCTTGGCGACTCGGCCGGATTCCTGAATTCGCAGCGGCTCAAAGGAATTCATCTGGCGATCAAGAGCGGGATGCTGGCGGCGGAGACCGCTTTCGATGCGATGAAGAAAGACGATTTCTCAGCTGCGACGCTGGGCGCATTTCAGCAGAGAGTGGAATCAAGCTGGATTAAAGAAGAACTCTGGAAGGTGCGCAATTTTCACCAGGGCTTCGAACATGGCTTCTGGCGCGGCATGTTCCACGCCGGAATCCAGCAATTGACCGGCGGACGCGGCTTGCGCAATCGCTATCCCGGGACGGCGGGATATACGCGGATGAAGAAGCTCGTTGACTTGCCGGCCAATGGTGGGGCAGAAGCGCATCTGATCGGCAACGCCAAAGGCGATGGCAAGCTAACGTTCGATAAGCTGACTGATCTTTATCATTCTGGCACGAAGCATGAAGAAGATCAGCCAGCGCACCTTGTCATCCACGACACCGACATTTGCAATTCGCGTTGTATTCGCGAGTACGGCAGCCCTTGCCAGCACTTCTGTCCCGCCAACGTTTACGAGATGCTTGACGATGCCTCAGCCCCGAACGGTAAGCGCATCAGTTTGAATCCGTCGAATTGCGTGCATTGCAAGGCCTGCGACATTCACGACCCTTATCAGATCGTTACGTGGGTTCCTCCGGAAGGTGGGGGCGGACCGAATTATGATGGCATGTGAGTGGAACTGAAACTTCTTGGCCACGGATTTACACGGATTCACACGGCCAAACCAAAGGAGATGGATCGTGATTTTCGACGATTTCTGGAATGCCGCGAGTCGAGCTTTGTTTGTTCTATCTCTTTGTGCGGCTGCTTTTGCCCAGCAGGCAGCCCAGCCAATTACGTTGCCCGCCACTGGCTACGCAGGCTTGGACAAGTATCGCGCCTCCCGCATTGCGGTTTTTACCGACGACTACGGACAACTGGCGCGGTACCGCGATGCCAACGCCGCCCTCAAGCCGCCTGCCGCGAGGGAGAATCGGGTCGTGTTCTTTGGTGATTCGATCACTGATATCTGGAAGCTCGACGAGTCGTTCTCCGGCAAGCCGTACGTCAATCGGGGAATTGGGGGACAGACCACGTCGCAGATGCTGGTGCGCTTTCGTCAGGACGTCATCAACCTGCAGCCGAAAGCGGTCGTGATACTGGCAGGCACCAATGACATTGCAGGCAACACCGGGCCGATCTCGAATGAAGACATCGAAGCGAATTTGGCGTCGATCGCGGAGTTGGCGCGCGCCCATGGCATTAAAGTGATTTTTTCTTCTATTCTTCCGGTCCACAACTATACGCCGGAGTCGCAGGATTTCTTTGCACAACGTCCGATGGAGAGAATTCTGGCGCTCAACCGCTGGCTGAAAGACTATTGCGCGCTAAATGATCTTGTCTATCTCGATTATTTCAGCTCCCTGGTGGACGACAAAGGCCTGCTCAAGCGCGATCTGGCGCAAGATGGCCTCCATCCGAACAAGGCTGGGTTCGCGATTATGGCGCCGCTGGCGGAGAAGGCGGTGGAAAAAGCGACGAGTGTCAGTCAATAATTGTCGCAGCTGTTGTTATTCTGCCTACTTGAGCTGCAAGAACGCACATGGAAATTGATTATCAATGCACCCTTTCAGATTTCCTTGAGGTCGCACGCCAGAAGAAATCTTTCCTTTACTACTTCTACTGGGTCGTTGGGGTATTTTTTCGGTTTACGGGATTCCTATCACTGATCACGGGAGGCTCCTCCCAAGACGTCCGCATGTTCGTCATTGCGGGAGTGGCGCTTGCGTGGCCCCTGATTGTTCGCCCTATTAGTCTGCGACGGCAATTTCGCACCATTCCGAACTTCGTGCTGAGGCAGAGGCTGTTTGCCGGTGAAGAAGGTCTGCGTACGACGAATGACGCTGGACGGAGTGAAAATAACTGGTCCGCCTATACCGAGGTTCAGGAGACCAAAAACCTGTTCGTGCTCTACATGGGGCAAGGAATGTTTGAAGTTATACCCAAGCGCGCATTCTCCCCTTCTGAAGTGGATCAGTTTCGCGAACTTCTGGCGCGACATTTCCGCGTAAGTAGTAGCAGTCTCACTTGCCTTATAATTAGCTTGAGTTTCCGACTGCCGCAGCCTTCGGGCATACCCTGGCTGTGGTAGCGAGGGAAAGTACGTGGGCGAGGGCGCCCGCGCCACACTTTCCCAAGGGTTCGAGTGGAAACGCCCGCGCCTCCCGCTTTCGAAAGGAAGCATTGGAAAGGAAACGACCGCCGGGGGCGTTCTCCGTCCGGTCCTCCTTTCCAGCGTAAACAAAAAGCAGGTTCCTCGACTTCGTGGAATGGTTCGCAAGCGAACCCTTCCACTACGCTCGGAATGACAGGGCGAGAAGCGAGGACGCTCTCGGAATCAGAACCTAGAAGCTAGGAGCCAGCAGCTGCCACTCACCGACAAATTCGGACGCGCCATCACCGATCTGCGGATTTCGATTACCGACCGGTGTAACTACAAATGTGTTTATTGCCGGACTGGCAATGAGGGCGCTCTATACGGAGAGCTGCCATTTGCGGATTACCTGCGCATGGCACGGGTGCTGGTTTCGCTGGGGATTACAAAGATTCGGCTGACGGGCGGTGAGCCGTTGCTGCGGCGGGGCGTGGTTGATTTTGTTCGCGACCTTTCGAGGCTGAATTCGCCTGACGGCGAGCCCCTCGACGTCGCCATGACCACCAACGGGCATCTGCTCGCGGGCATGGCGCAGCCGCTCAAAGATGCCGGGTTGAACCGCATCACGGTCAGCATGGACGCGGTTGATCCCGACCGCTTTGCCCGCATCACGCGCGTGCCCGGCGGCTTCGATCATGTACTCGCAGGGATGCGTGCGGCGCGCGATGCCGGACTGTGGCCCGTGAAAGTCAATTGCGTGTTGATGCGGGGGTTCAACGAAGACCAGATCATCCCGTTTGGTATGTTTGCGCGTGAAGAAGGCGTGATCGTGCGCTTTATCGAGTTCATGCCGCTCGAGGAAGATCGAGTCTGGTCGCCGGAGATTGTGGTCACGCTGGATGAAATTCTGCGCCGCATGGGGGAATATCGCCCGCTGATCGAGATTCCGCATGGGCGCAGCGAAACCGCGAGGCGTTATCGCTTCGATGATGGAATCGGCGAAATCGGCATCATCGCGCCGGTGTCCCATCCGTTCTGCGGACACTGCAGCCGCATTCGCATCACCTCCGACGGCAAGATTCGCACGTGTCTATTTTCCGTTTGGGACCACGATCTACATGAACTCATGCGGCGTGGCGCTTCCGACGAGGATCTGGCCGAATTCATCCGCGGCGTGATCGCAAGAAAAGAAGAGCGTCACCACATAGGCGAGGCGGACTTTGTGCCGGCCTCGAGGACAATGGTGCATATCGGGGGGTAGGCGTCAGGTTTCAGCCGTCAGGAAAGGCGTTTCACCGCCGAGTACACGGAGAGCGCAGAGAAAGAAAAGCATGCGGTTCCTTGCTGTCCCACTCCTGCTTTGCATGTTGATCTTTTCTTGGTTTGCTGTCGGACAGGCTTCCTCCTATCTCGGCTTTGACCGCAACGACTATCCTGGCGACGCCAACCTCGGGGCCTTGCGCCAGACATTTTCGTTTGCGGGATACTGGCTCAACAATCCTCCTGGGGCGAAGGCGAATACCTGGGCAGGGAACCGCGCGAAGCTCGACTCGGCGGGATTCGGATTCCTTGTCCTGTTCAACGGACGGCTCTACAAAGACCTGAGGCACAACCCGGCGGCGCTGGGTCAGTCGGATGCTCAGGCCGCTGTCAAATCTGCCCGGCGAGAAGGCTTCCCATCGCACACCATTATCTTTCTCGACATCGAGGAAGGCGGGCGCATGCTGCCGGAGCAGAAGGCGTACATCTTCGCCTGGGTGGATGCGGTGACTGCCGCCGGACTTCGTGCCGGGGTTTATTGCTCGGGGATTCCGGCTAGAGAAGGCAAAGTCAGTATCGTCACTGCCGACGATATTCAGCAAAATGCTGGCGGAAGAAAGATTGCGTTTTTTGTGACTGACGACGTTTGCCCGCCGTCGCCGGGATGCGCGTTTCCGAGGAAGCCACCGGCTCCGACGGAGAGTGGAATCAACTCTACTGATGTCTGGCAGTTTGCGCAGTCTCCGAAGAGGAAGGGCTTCGCGGCAAAGTGCCCGGCGAACTATAACGCTGACGGAAACTGTTACCCGCCGGAAGGTGATTCGACGCTGAGGTTGCACGTGGATGTGGAGACCGCGACCAGCGCTGATCCCTCGGGAGGAAGATGACTTTGTGGCAGTGGCGCTCCCGCCAGCGATTCTCCTCAAGGTACCCACCTTCAATGGCAAATGATCTCCGGGCTCTCGTAGGTGAGGGCACCCGCGCCACGTAGGCCCCACCTCAACTTGCGCTTGCACCGCAAACAGGCACAATATTCTTGATTTTAGGGTGCTCTTTTTGGGCTTGGGAAAAAAGCGACTCTTTCCGCCGCCCGCGAGCATCCAAGTACTGGTAGAGTTGAGTGGCTTCAACATCCCCGCGGACTGGGCGCCGAATCGGAGTAACGATGAGGCGCAGTGAGCCCGCTGGAGCCGCTGGAAGGCTTTCAACATCCCCGTTCCGGATTTGAGTGAACTTTAGGTGGAATAGGCGCCGCCCACTCAATCGGAGCTGAAAGCGTGAAAAACATGGCTACAGCTTCACAAGTTTGCAGTCTGGAAAACTATCTCGTTCTCCCCGATCACACCATGGATGAGCGCATTGCCGCCGCCCGCGAGGCTTTGGGCCGCGACTGCGTGATCCTGGGTCACCACTATCAGCGCGATGAAGTTATCCGCTTTGCCGATTTTCGCGGCGATTCTTACAAGCTCTCGCAACAGGCCGCGCACGCCGGCGGCAAATACGTTATTTTTTGCGGGGTGCACTTTATGGCGGAGAGCGCCGACGTTCTTGCGCGGCCAGGGCAGGTCACGATTCTCCCCG
>WNFG01004110.1_pt1 | contig 12239 bp, 12 predicted proteins | sample 5400431 | NCBI WGS metagenome assembly WNFG01 (sample SAMN13153346, study PRJNA577476) | soil metagenome | isolation source: 120 cm saprolite under Douglas fir tree site 2 hole 3 replicate 2 | place: USA:California | collected 2015-04-18
ACGGCAAGCTGGACCGCAAGGCGCTGCCGGCGCCGGAGACGGTCGAGAGCGGAGCCGGATACGTGGCGCCGCGGACTCCGGTGGAGGAGATTTTGTGCGGCATCTGGCAGCAGGTGCTGGGTGTACCGCGTGTTGGGGTAGAAGACAACTTTTTTGAACTCGGGGGTGATTCGATGTTAGCTCTGCAGGTCACTCTGCGTTCGCAACAGAGCGGCTTGGCACTATCGAGCGAGGAGATTTTTCAGAACGGGACGATAAGCGAGATTGCACGGGCTCTCCGGAAATCTGCAACGTTTTCGGAAAAGACCGTTTACTCGCATCATACGGATGGCCACTCGTTTGAAGTATCGGGGGGGGCAGCAGCTACGGATCGGTAGGTTCTCATTTATTCGTTGGTTCTAGTGCATGCCGTGTGCTCGGTGACGACGCGACCCCTCAGAATCTATCTTACAGGAGAAGCCTGACGGAGCTGGAAGTCAAAATGGAAATCCCGCCACCAAGTCTCATATGTGAAGAGCCAGTATGAAACGAATCATTATTTTCCGCTTTCACAAGCTTCCCTCGATCTGCAAAGAGCGAATTAGCCTTCTCAAGCGGCTAAATCCTTCGATAGCGATTTTTGGCCTGTTTGGGGGCGAGAGCGACGATATGCCGAATATGCAAACTGCCCTAGGCCCGCTACTGGATAATATTTTCTCCATAGCCGATTATCCTCCTGCTTGGAAATGGAGATTCAGTGACCTAGCATTAAGGCAGTGGTTTATTAATATTGGCGTTAACATATCTTTCGACGTTGCCCACATGATTGAGTGGGATCTTCTTCTTTGTAAACCTCTTGATATTCTGTACGCCCATATTGCCAGCGGCAATGTTGGTCTAACTGCTATTCGGTCTGTTAAGGATGTGGAATCCAATTGGGTTCCTACGGCAGTGGAGCCCTTTAGCCTTGAGTGGAAGAAGCTTATTAGTTGGGCAAGAAGAGCTTATTCTTATTCAAGTGAGCCTCTTGCCTGTTTGGGCCCTGGCTACTGCGTTCCTCGAGCCTTTCTGGAGGCCTACTCCAGCTTGGCCATGCCCGAGCTGTCTAATGACGAGTTGCGCCTCCCGTTGGCTGCACAGCTTTTGGGTACTCCCTTGACGGATACCCGTCTATGCCGCGCGTGGTTCATGGAAGACGAGCTCAAGATTTTTAACACGATTAAGCAGGAGGTTCTTACATCAACAATCGCTCGAGAACTTATGCATGCCAAGGGTCGGAGAGCGTTTCATCCCTTTAGAGGCAGCTTAGCCGAAGTAGCCCCTCTGACTGCTTTGGATTTCGAGAAAAAGGGCATTGCGTGAGCGTTGGCACAAATACCGTCTATAAGCGTATTAGCCCCAAAGCCCACTGGCGATCTGTCGTCCAACCGCAACTTTATGTCGGATACTGACGTCCCTCAGACGGCACTGCCATCAACTTTCAGCCGCCTGAATAGAACGATTCAAGGATAGCGTTAGATGATTAGTTCTGCGCGAGCGGAGTTATCAACGAGTGATCTAGAAATGTTAGCTGGGCAATTAGGATTTCACTCCAACCTGTCAAGTCTGTTTGCCAGAATATTTGACGGCCGACACGGTATCCCGGACGGCGATCTGGACGGACTCTTGGAGCTGATATCGCGCGAGATCACTACAAACGAAAAGGGCTCGGAACGGAGTTTGCGATGCAGGTATGTGCTGGCTCTCGGCCTACGGCAATTGGGCCAGGGTAACCGGTTATCCGTCGACAGAAGGACTGTACTTAACAGGTTTATCGCGACCCATAGGCTTCACGTGCCGGATATACTTGAAGTTAATTTACCTCATGGGGCCGTACTTGAGTGTAATATGGATGAGTATGTTCAAATGTTAACGTGGGTATGCGACAGTTATGAGAGCACTGAAGGTTATATAATCAGTTCAGTAATATCTGGTCCGGAGTGTATAGTTGATGCAGGCGCGAACATCGGGCAGTACGCGGTGCAATTTGGGAAAATGATCGATTCGAATGGCACTGTCCACGCATTCGAGCCAGTAAAGCGTAATTATCGTCGACTAAGCGGCAATGTCCTGCGCAACTGCTTATCCGACAGGTGCATCATCAATGAAAGTGCACTTTGGGACAAAGAAGGAAAGTGTGAGGTAGTCTTACCCGAGGAGTGTCAGGGCGAGTGTCCGAATTACGGAGCATTTTATCTTCGAGAGACTTCAGAGTCGCATGTCGGAGCGGTAACCTGCGTTGACCTAGACACTTATTGCGATAGGGAACGGATTGGCAGAATTGATGTAATGAAAGTAGACGTTGAAGGCAACGAGGTAAGAGTGCTGTTAGGCGCAAAGAAGGTGATTGAACGAAATAGACCAATTGTGATGATGGAGGTCAATAAACGAGCGTTGGAAAGGGTTGGAAGCTCGTTAGAAGGTCTTTCCTCCGTGGTATTCAGACAAGGCTTTAACGTTATTAATATAGGAAATTCGTCGTCGGAGTGTGAAAAGCTCGACAGTCTTACAGGAATAGACTATTCAAACGTCCTGCTGTACATGGGGAGCCCCCCGCAGATAATGAATAGAATCTGGGATCAAGCCTCAGTGCGGAGATGGATTGCGGCAAGCAACGCCTCTCAACCACGCGGCTTACTTGCCACGTAGGTCAAATCCCAAACGTCCGGCGGTTGCATCTTGACGAGAGGTTCGAACCCCTTTGGCCGGTTTGAGTGTGTGGCTGGCGGATTGATCTCATCAGTGACCAACGTCGTCAGACTATTGTGTCCATCGCTGGCCGCGGCGACGCACCCGACGGGATGGAGAACGCCCACTGTGACTTTACCGCCGACACCTTTTAAAGTTGTTGGAAAACTTCACTTCTGGCTTGCCATCGACGTCGTTGACCTTGCACACCACACATAAGCCATATCTTCCCACTTATCCAGAGATTAACTTCATTTTTTCGGGTTTTAGGGAACTAAAGGAAGCTTATATTAAGGCTATTGAAAGGACTATCTATACATCTCGACAACTTCGAATTTCGTTCGCCTTAGGTGAGCCGCTCTGTTTCCCTCGCTCCTTGATGGGGCCAAGGATTGTGGCATTGGCATCTGGAAGCTTTGCATCCCGCCGCCAATTGCGTGGGGCTCTGGCTGTGCACACCGAGAGTCCACCTTTCGGTGGCAGTCTAAGATCTCATTCGTTTGCGGGCCAGCGAACTAAGTGAAAGAGGTCTGACTTAGGAACTGAAACGGAGAATGCTCTTGCATTGCGCGTGATGAAAGAGCCATTTTTCTTCACCTGATCATGCCCTTGGCTGAGACGCAAGTTAAGGCAGGCGGCATTTATCGATTACACAGACAGTTTCGGCAATTGAAGTGGATAGCAGAAATACGTGAGAAAGCCAAATATGGTTCTAGCCTGGGTTGGATATACGAAAAGTGCTCGTGCGGCTAGCAGTGACGTTGTGAAACTTGGCCGCCGCGAAGTTACCTGGCCAGACGCCGTCGACCGCCGGGGAAAGGGGGAGGTATTCCTTTCGCTCGGTCTGGGATCTCCGCCAACTGAGCAGTTAGCGATTCATCCTAGAGAGGGCTCCTTCCGTTGACAAAAGTTGTGATTCTTACGAAGGGTACTGCCGGTGACTTGATTCCTTTCATCGGCGCCGGGCACGCACTTCATGTAAGGGGCCATGACGTGACCATTGTCTCGCACTGCGTGTATAAGTCTTTGGCTAGGCACGCCGGATTGAAGTTTGTAGAGCTTGATGACTCGCACGAACGGGAATCCTTTCTAAACGACATCCATTTGCTTAATACGCCAAAAGGTGTTGCCGTGTTCTTCGAGCGGCATTGCCTTCCGCGCGTCCTCCGCGAATACGGGATTCTGGCTCGGCTTACGACTTCGGGCCCTGCGGTCTTGCTGACGCGTCATATGGCGAGTCTTGCCGACTTGCTAGCCGCGGAACGATTGCAACTGCCTCTTGTTCGGGTGTTCACTGCAAGGTCCCAGGTGGCGACTCTCGGCCTCCTCGAAGAACTTCTTCGAACGCTTTTCTCGAACCAGATAGGTGCGCTACGGAGACATCTTGGCTTACCCGGAAGTTGTGACTGGGGCGCTTTTCTTAGGCTTGCTACGGCCAACATAGGAAACTGGCCGGATTGGTTTGCCGAGGGCGAGACGGGGTTGTCGATTCCTGTTAGGCCAGTGGGCTTTTTGAAATACGACCCGGCGGAATCGGGAGAGATTCCTTCCAACATAGAGACGTTCCTTCAAAGAAGAAAGCCTGCTGTCCTGGTCAGCCCAGGAACCGGAGATTTTCTAAGCAAGGAGTTTTATTCGGCGTCAATCTTAGGATGCATCAGGGCTGGACTTCTTTGTGTCTTGGTGTCCGCCTTCCGGCGATTATTGCCGGAAGAACTGTGCGATTCAGTTAGGTGGGTTCCGTATCTCCCCTTCGCGTCCGCTATGCCACGGTTCGCCGCAGTCATCCATCACGGCGGCTCGGGAACGATCGCGCGAGCCATCGACGCGGGCATACCGCAGTTGATTCTTCCGTATGGTGCGGATCGACCAGACAACGCACTCCGACTGAAGCGGCTCGGAATCGCAGACTGTCTACCAGCAAGCATGTGGAAGGCCGAAACCGTTGCCGTGGCTCTTGACCGGCTCCTCTCGTCTGCCGAACTTCGACACCGGTGCTCACTCTTCGCTGATAAGGTTCATCAGGAAGTTCCATGTCAACACCTATGTGATCATATCGAGAGGATTGCAAGTTCGCACGCCTAGAACCCCGGAACGACTTTCTCGCTTTTGCCGAAAGTAATTTGCGATAGGTTAGGACGAGACTGCGTTAAATAGCATCGCCTCAATCAAGCGATTCAAAGGATAGCGTTAGATGATCACTCCTGAGCGAGCGGATTCTCAACACGGACTTGGAAATGTCAACCATGGAGTTAGGGTTCCACTGCAACCTGTGGTGTCTGTATGCGAGAGTACTTGGCAGTGGACACGCCATAGCGAACGGGAGACCAGGAAAAAACTTATGCGAGCTACTATTGAACGCGCCGACGTCTTAATTGTGGGCAGCCGTCCGGTGGGTACAACGTTTGCTAGTCAACTCACCGAGCGCCTGCCAAAGGCTAAAGTCTTGATGGTGGATGCGGGCCGACGTGAACGTTCCATGTTGCTTGCTGCCAACCAACTTCCACGCTCTTTGGCAACAGATTATGGGCAACACGCCAGAGACGAAATCCTAATTCCAAGAACTTGCCCCTTTAGAATTCACAAGGACGGAAGCACCGACCTTGCGCTTAGCATTTATGTAGCCTACGAGGATCCTGTTAGTTCAAGCTTCAGTTTATGTGCCCAGCCACGGTGGGGCGAACAAATCCAACCGACTAGTGCTTGAGGGCCTCGCCTCACGCGGGCACCAGTGTCAGGCCATCGCAGCCGCGTGTGGCGTTCACGCTTGCTTGACGCGCGATGGATTCGAGAATGAGTTGTACAAGCGCGGCATCACGGTCTCTCTCAGTTCCCCCGATTCCGATGTGTTCTATCTGAACGGAGTTCGGGTTACTGCCGCAATGCGCATCAGGGCTTTGGTTTCTTCGCTTGAGCGCGAGATACGAGATTTCGATCCCGATTGGGTGCTCGTCGCGTCTGAGGACCCGGGCAGATGCTACTGGAAAAAACTCTTGCGATCAGTCGTTCACGGGCGGTCTATTTGGCTCGGACCACGCTCTGCCATTCGGACCTGGCTCGCCGATGCCCAGCTCGCAAACAACCAGTTTACAGGCATTGTTGCTGCTAGTCGGTATCTGTGTGATTACATGCATCGCTGGGCCGGCCTAAATGGGGCCGAATTACCCCTTTCGCCAAACGGCCCCGGCCCGTTTCCGCAATTAGGTCATTACGATTCCTCATTACACTTGTCAATCCCTGCGCGTACAAGGGCATCTCGATCTTTGTCGGGCTGGCCGAGTTGTTGCCACATTTGCTCTTTGCAGCCGTGCCTACGTGGGACACGCTGCTGCGGACATACGGCTTCTGCGTAGCGTTAAGCACATTTGCATACTCGAGCCCGCCGACGATGTCGAGGAAATTCTTAAGTTGACCCGCGTTGTTCTTGTGCCTTCACTTTGGGCTGAAGCCAAGGGCAACATCATCATGGAAGCAATGCTGCGAGGTATTCTGGTTTTGGCAAGCGATGTAGGCGGAACTGCCGAGGCGATGCTCGGATTGCACTACTTGATTCCAGTTAATCCTATAACTAATTTCCTCAACTCCTTCGACGATCGTATGCTGCCAATTCCCATCGTGCCGATTCAGGATCTCCGGCCATGGCACGAAGCACTGAACCGACTTTTGTCGACGCGCGGATCCTACGAATCCGCTTCAATATCTGTTCGTACGGCAGCTATTGCAGCGAACGCCAAAGAGATTGTGACCCTGCTTGAGCAGTATCTGTCAGCGCTCCAAGGAACAAGGCGGGCGGCCAGCCGAACTAGGTCCCACACCCCTCCCAACAGTCTTGATTCCGGTTTGAAGAACAACCCTTATTCCTGCCCACGCTAGAGGATGGATGAAAATTAGCCAACGCGACTCAAGAAACGCAGGAGTTACCCTTACTTACTTAACGCGTCGCGCGAAACGGGCAGAAGCGACCGGCTGAGTTCTGAACGCGTGGGTCACACATATGGAGAGCGCAATTCCTCAGACGGGTCGATAGTCGGTCAGGCGACCAATTTCCATAATTTTGGTTCTTACATGGCTCACATCTTTTGATAGAGCTGAATTCAGACGTCAAACGCAGATTGGAGGCACTGCAGTGAGACTTCGGGTAGCCATGATTTCACCCGAGTACCCTCCGTATTTTGTTGGAGGCCTTGGAACCCACGTGCAACAATTGGCGCGAGGCTTGGCAAGAAGCGGATGCGAAGTGTACGTGCTCGCGGCAAACCGAGATCTAGATGAGGTGAAACTTGACGGTCAGGTGACAGTATGCTTCGTTCGTTTGCCGGGGCAAGAACGAAAGTTTCCATATGAATTCACCCTCTTTGATATTGAAACGCTGAGCGGCTGGATCGTGCATAACGCTGCTCAGCTCTTTGAGCCTCGAGGCCTTCCCTCCCTTATCCATGTTCATGAATGGCCAGGGTTTGCCGCCGCCAAGGTGTTGCGCGCCCGATGGAAAGTTCCTGTCCTTACAACAATACATGCTGTTTATGCTGAGCTAAAGCGCAGGAGTAAGTTTAATATTCAGTTGTATACTGAACGATATGACCAATTTATAGAGCTTGAACGCGAATGTTGTCGCGGCTCAGACCGTCTGGTAGCTGTCAGCAATTCCGTACGTAAGGATGTCGCCGAGATACACTCTGTCCCCGAGGATAGGATTGAAGTAATCTTTAACGGGTTCGACTTCGCTCCCTTTCGCTTGGATCGCAGTGAAGCGCTCACGGCAATCGAGACAGAACGAAAGCGATTGCTCATCGATGGGGAGTCTTTAATCATATTTGCAGGGCGACTCACACCACACAAAGGCCTCTTGGCGTTGCTGCGGTCGGCAATCCAGGTCATTCGGCAGGAGCGTAAGGTACGCTATCTCATCGTAGGTGACATCACGGCAAATGAATACGCCGAGATGCTCGCATCAATTGTAAATAATCACCCGCTGTTGCGTCACAGAGTGGTTTTTGAAGGGAAAGTTCCGCGCGAGCGTCTAGGGGTGCTGTATCAAGTAGCGAAGGTCGCGGTAGTTCCATCGTTGTATGAGCCGTTTGGCTATGCCGCCACTGAGGCAATGGCTGCAGGAAAGCCCGTCGTGGCGACTGACACGGGCGGACTTTCGGAGATTATTCAGCACGAACGATCGGGATTGCTTATACCCATGATGAGTCCTGGGACGAATGGCGTATCCGACATCGATATCCGGAAGCTCGCCGAAGCGCAAGTGCGACTCCTGCGCGACCCTATTCTGGCGAGCCGGCTGGGAAATGAAGGTCAACGTCGGGTTGAGCAGGAATTCGGTTTAGACACGATGGTCGAGTCTACATTGAGGTCTTATGACGCGGTATTAGGTTGTCAGCAACTTTAAACAGCATCATAGAGTGCCCGCACCAAAGGCGAAGCGCTTGGTTCTCCGCTGCGATTGGTTCGCAGCTAGCTGCGACCAATCAACGAGCGCACGTACCCGCGGTTTATTTGAGAGATTGGCGTCCGCCATTATCATTGTCCAACTGATATGGGGCACGGTTCTTCCGAGAGATAAAGAACCACCGAAACCCGGGAGGGTAAATGTTTCAATGTTTCTCTCGAACTCCTCTTTGATCGTATCTAATGGTGAAAACCTCTAGCTCCTTAGCAGGACTGGTCTTCCCAGTCGAGCATTGATAATTTTTCCGAGCTACTTATGGTTCTCCTGCTACTAGGGATTAAGTTCTTTGATAAGCCGGAAAGCTAGGACTCGGATCTCGGAGCGTATGTTGCGGGATCTACTGCAAACGAGTGCAGGCTGTCCGCTTATCTCCAAGCAAGATCAATTCGGCAATAGGAAAGGTCGTCCGTGACCACCGACTCGCTTTTACTCGGTCAGGCGAAGAACGAAGAGCAACACCGCCGCGATATCTGTGTTGTGGGGCGGTGGATGTATGAGCGCGAATACATCGTCGCTTGCGAAGGAAACCTTTCAGTACGGTTGGACGTTGAGTGCATCCTCGCAACGCCTACCTGCATGAACAAAGGGATGCTTACTCCTCAAGATTTGGTCATTACCGATGTAAACGGAAGACAGCTTGTCGGCAATCGCAAGGTTTCCTCGGAACTGGCGATGCATCTCTTGTTCTACCGCATTCGGCCTGATGTGAATGCGATCTGTCACGCACATCCGCCGACCGCCACCGGATTTGCCGTTGCGGGCCGCTCGCTAGATCAGCCGCTGCTGCCCGAAGTCATCCTGGGACTCGGGCAGATTCCGCTGGTGCATTATGCCACGCCCGGTACACCAGAATTGAGCATGGCCCTCGAGCCTTTTGTTCCGCATTATAATGCCCTGCTCTTGGCCAATCACGGGGCAGTAACCTGCGGGCCGGATCTTCTCACGGCCTTCTTTCGAATGGAAACCATCGAGCACTGCGCCAAAATCACGCTAGTCGCCGAGCTCGCTGGTGAGCCGAATTTGCTCTCCGGCCAGGAAGTGGCTAAGCTGAGGGCCGGGCGCCAATGCCATTCCGTCGCTCCTCCGCCCAGTGGCGGGACGGGATTGCGATCACTTGGGACAGCGGGGAACCAACGGCAATCACGGGAAGTTGACACGAAATGAGCTAGAAGCAAAGACATTTGATTACATTGTAGAACCCTCGACCGTAATCAGGGGATTCTCTCCATCGGTATTTCAGAACGCTATCCGAATATGGCGCTGGTCCCAAAATCGATTCTCCCTGAACTCCAGGAAATGGGACTGGCGACGCTGTTGGCTAGACAACTTCCAGTCGACTGCGAGGTGCAGCATTTTCTTAAGGACCCAGATGGAGCTTACTAGCTGCTTGCTACCTAAAAGCTCAGGGCGATGCGAGTAGATCCTTTGACTAGCAGTGCTTCAAAGAGTAAGTTTTGGGGGCTAAAGCGAGCAACTTGTAGGCGTCTGCCATTTCGCGACTCGAACCAATGATCCGGATTCACTGCGCGTTTAGGCGTAGCTAACCCGGACCTCTAAGTATTTTGGAGACCAAGCAGCCTAGGAGCTTTAGATGTCAGTAGCAGCGTTGACTTGGAGATCTCGGGATCTGGAGCCACTCCAGTTAGGCCAGAGTGACGTGCATGTCTGGGTATTCTCACTTGATGCCGACCCTGGTAACCTGCATCAATTAGCGCGTCTTCTATCCGCGGACGAGCTTGCTCGGGCCATGCGGTTCCGATTCGATTCTGATCAGGGTCGCTTCATCACTTGTCGCGCACGCTTACGGACGATTTTAGCGCGCTACATTGGCATGGAGCCGCAGAGAATTGCATTCAGTTACGGTCCTGCAGGCAAACCATATATTCCGGCTTTTCCGGGTTTGCAGTTCAATCTGTCGAACTGCGGAGAACTTGCCGTAGTAGCGGCAACGTCATTTGATGAGGTCGGAATCGACATCGAAAGGCTTAGGCCAATCAATGACATGGACCAGATCGCTCGACATTTCTTCGCACCGGCAGAGTATATGAAGCTGATGGAATTGCATCCCAGTTTCAGGACAAAGGCATTTTTTGACTGCTGGACTCGCAAGGAAGCGTACGTCAAAGCTGTGGGAATCGGTTTGGGATTACCTCTGGACAGTTTCGAAGTGTCAGTCGGGCCAGGTGAACCTGTTCGTTTTGTGGCTTTTTATGGCCAGTCCGAGGAATTGGCCAGGTGGCAGCTCGAAGCTCTAAATCCGGCAATGGAATACATTGGAGCAGTAGCCGTTCGTGCGGAGCATTGCTGCATTTCTTGTTGGGAGTTGCCCGAAGCCCGGCAACCAATAGGGAAAGTTAGAGGCTAAATCCTCCTCGAATTATCGCTTGTAGTCTTACACGACCCGTTTCGCTTCCCAGCCTCGTAGAGGCTGTCTTACAATTCCCGATCAGGCCTTCGAGTGGCTGTACCCACCGGCCAGCTCCTGCCTTGCAACAGCGCCGTGACCCGACGGTAGCCGTAGTGGCCACAGTCGCCGGCCAGCGCGACGATGTCTCGCGTCAGCGCTGTGCCTCGCCAAAAGGTCGTACACCTGCGAAATGAATGACTTGGCGCAAGGCTTGATTCGGTCTTTTCCGCTAAAATTCTTTGCCATGATCTTGTCGCTCCAACATTTCCTCGGCTGGTTGGTCAGTTCTTTCAGTTGCCGGGCGGACCTCGTCCTCGAAAACCTGGCTCTCCGTCGGCAATTGCTGGCTCTGCACGCGCAACGACCTCGCCGTCGATTGACTGCCCTGCACAAACTGTTCTGGGTTGCGTTGAGAATGTGCTCGTCCGGGTGGAGGCAGCCTCTCGTCTTGGTCACTCCTAGAACGTCGTAAACTGGCATCGAGCGGGATTTCGTTTGTATTGGACGTGGGTCTCCAGAGTCAGACAAGCAGGAGGACGGAAGCGTGTCAGCAAAGAGGTTCGCGCCTTGATCTTCCGCATGGTTGCCGAGAATCCGACCTGGGGAGCACCGCGTATTCACGGCGAACTGCTCAAGGTGGGATTCGATCTCTCGGAAAGGAGTGTCTCGCGATGGATCCGGCGAGCCCCGAGAAATCCAGACCCGGTGAAGCGATGGCTGATGTTCCTCAGAAACCATCGTGAGGCCATTGCTGCGATGGACTTTTTCACCGTCCCAACGCTCACGTTTGGTGTTCTGTATTGCTTTTTCGTCATCGGCCACGACCAGCATAAGATCCTGCATTTCAATGTGACGCGAAATCCCCATGCGCTTTGGGTAGCCCAGCAATTGCGAGAAGCATGGGCCTACAAACAACCGCACAGATTCTTGCTATTCGACCGAGACACAAAGTTTGGCGCCGATGTGGTTTCGGCTGTGAGGGACATGGGAAGTGAGCCAACTCGCACGGCCTTTCGCTGTCCGTGGCAGAACGGTGTTGCGGAGCGCTGGGTGGGAAGTTGCCAACGCGACTTGCTGGACCACGTGATTATCCTGAATGAGCGGCATCTCAAACAGCTGATGTCTGCGTACTTGCTCTACTATCATGAGGACCGGACTCACCTCGGACTCGCGAAGGACACGCCAACAGGTCGGCCTACAGAAATTCGCTCTGAGCGTGAAAGCAAGATTCAATCCCTGCCGAGACTCGGGGGGCTGCACCATCGTTATTCGGTGGCAGCGTAGACTCAAGAGCTATTTTGTGATGACCAAACGCCTTTCCTTGTAACCCGGCCAAGGCACGGTTCACGTTTTCTGCGAGCATCTTTCGCCGGTCGACGAATCAGCCTGCAATCCCAAACCGAAGAGCTTGCGCCAAGCAGAAAGAAATCCTTTTCGTGTCGGGCACAACGAATTGGCGAACTACAGTGGAAAAGATGAGAATTCCCGGTGTATAGCACAGCTGTAATCGCCTAAGAAGCGAAGTCCTTATTAACGCCATCAACCGGAGAAGTCCTATCGGGTGGGCAGCGGATTGAACCATAAAATGGCAGTAGCTACAAAAAGGAAGCATAAGATTGCAGGACGTACACGTGGAAAGTTGTGTCGAAGCCCTTAGGCCGTGGCGCAAGA
>WNFG01013046.1_pt1 | contig 12236 bp, 16 predicted proteins | sample 5400431 | NCBI WGS metagenome assembly WNFG01 (sample SAMN13153346, study PRJNA577476) | soil metagenome | isolation source: 120 cm saprolite under Douglas fir tree site 2 hole 3 replicate 2 | place: USA:California | collected 2015-04-18
CTTTCACTTCGGTAATGCTTCCAAAACGAAGCCGCGCTTCTCGAGAAGCTTCGTCGCGAGTCATGCCGCGGCGCATGTTCTCTTCCGTGAACAAAGCCAGGTGAGCTTCAACTTCCTGGTCGAAGTCCTGATCCAGCCGGCTTCGCGAAAAAAGCGCGCGAATTCTCGAAGCGGTAACATTCAGCCAGGCGAACATGGACTAACTCCTCGGAGAAAGCTGCAACAGGCGGCCAATCACGCCGGAAATACGTGCCCAGTTCTTGGCCTCAGTATCGAGCTGCTTCCGCCCAGCCCGGGTGATGGAGTAAAACTTCGCCTTGCGGTTGCTCTCGGAAACACCCCAGGCGGACTTGATCCAGCCCTTCTGAACAAGCCGCAACAAAGCTGCATAAATGGTTCCCTGGTTAAGCTGCAAAACATCCTCGCTCACCTGCTCAATCCGGCGCGCGATGCCATAACCATGCATTTCGCCCATGGCATCCAAAGTCTTCAACACCATCAAATCGAGCGTGCCCTGCAGAACATCGGATTTATCGCCAGCCATCAGCCCTCCTGTGGAGTAACAACATGAGTGTGACAGAACTCGTGTGGCTTGTCAACAGGAGGACGGAACGGGAACACGAGAAGACACCACCGGTTTTCAGTGAATGATGCTAATTCTTCGGCCCGATTGTTATATCTACAAAAAGCGGCGAGGGTTCTGGTGCCTGTTTTGGAGCGGCCGCAACTTTTGCTCTTTTCATCGAGGTCACACTCTTTTCGAGGGTTACTTCATCGGCCTTCGTTTCAGGCGTTGCCAGTGAAAGCGTCACCCGAAATTTCTCATCCTTGTCCGTGACTTCAATCGGCGCGGCCGGAAGATTGTAGGGACTATTCGCGACAACGGGAATTCCGGGGCCGGACGACGGGAAAACGCGCCGCCATGTTCCCGATCGGTCGAGCTGAGACAGCGTTATATAACCGGCTAACACCGGTACCACGCGTAGCTGGACCGTATCCCCTTTTTTCAGATCCGGATTCGTCGCGGGAATCGGAACAAAGTCGCCGTTTGGATCGCGCTTCATCAAGGAAAACCGCAGTGGTCCGGTGCCAATTCTTCCACCTAGTCCAGTAGCTAATTGCGCCATCGCAGTTCCGCGCTGTCCGGCATCGCGAAATCCGCTTACGGCCGGCGACACCTGAACTTGCTCCAGCGAGTTCTGTGTAGGAGCATTCTGTGGGACCTGCGAGTTTTGCGAGTGGCCTACATTCTGGGACCCAGGTGCACCTGCCGATGCAACAGATTGCGTACGTGCGCTCTCCCTCTCTTGAGCTGGCGCAGGCGGCGGGGGAGGCGGCTGCATGGCCACAGCTACTTCGTCTTTCCGTTGACTCGGCGCCACGGCCTGGCGCGATGGGCGAACGGTCTTAACGCGTGCAGGCTCTGGCTTCGATGCTGGCGCCGCTTCCTTTGTGAGCGGCGCCGGCTGCTGTTCCGCCCGCTTCATTACAGGCGTCGCTGCCACTTCTTGCCGTTGAGGCTGCCCTGGATTCCAACGAATCACGGTGACGATTAAAATCGACGCCACCACCGCGCTGGCCGCGCCTCCCCAAGCCCACCACTGCGACCACCAGGCCGCTGCTCGTCTTGCCGGAGCCGGTGTCGCCAGCGCCTGCCGCACCTGCTCGCGCGACACAGGATCCGACAGTAGATCCTTCAGCGCCTGCTCTTCCTGCATCGCATTAAATAATTCCTGATTGTCGAGAGCTGCTTCAAATAAGATCTTGCGTTCGGCGTCCGTGAGTGTGTTGGTGGCGTAACCGCCGAGAAGTTTGCGGATCTCTTCGTTTGTCATCTGCCCTCCTCCCAACTACCACCCATAAGCTCCGTCAGTTGTTTGCGGCAGCGAAAATCCCAGGTGTAAATCGTGTTGATGGAGCCAACGCCCAGGATGGCTTGAATCTCCGCGTAGCTTTTACCCTCCAGTTTCATTGCAAATAATTTGCGGCAGCGCTCTCCCATCTGCGCCACCGCCGCCACCAGCCGCTCGCGCATTTCACGGCGCTCAGCCATCACCAGCGGATCCGCTGCGCCGTCCGCCAACTGGATGTCTTCCATTGGCACTTGCGTGTACTCCCCATGCCTCTGCGCTTTTCGCCGGAGAGCCATTATTTTGAACCTGACAATTTGCAGCGAGAGCGGGAGCAGATCTTCCAACCGTTCGAGGTGCCCATATTTCTCGTGCAGCAGGATTAGGACTTCCTGGGCCAGATCCTCGGCAGCATCCCTCTGTAATCTGGATGCCGCGAACCCAACAATCCTTTCACGCAGCTTCAGCAGGATCTCTTCGCGCGAGCTAACTGCGGCCTTTTCAGCGCTGGGTCCCATCCAAACCGAAGAATAGCAATGTGGGGACAGTATACTCAAACCCTCATTTATACTTGGAGGCCGGGGAGTCAAAATGCGACGAGCAATCATCTCGCTCCTGCTGGCGTGCACAATCGCCGTCGCGCAGACCGATTTCGATCGCGTATTGCAACTCGCGCGCACGCGTCAGAAAATGACTCAGTCGCTCACTCACCTGCCAGACTTCACCTGCGTAGCCACGGCGCAGCGATCCGTCCAGAAGGCCGGACGCGCGGATTTCAAGGTGATCGACACGCTGCGATACGAAATTGCCCATGCCGGCGGCACAGAGCTCTGGTCCTGGCCAGGCGCGTCGAAATTCGAAGACAAGCCCGTCATCGCCATGATCAGCAGCGGCTCAATCAGCCAGGGCGAGTTCTCGCTGCACGCGCGCAGTGTATTCACAGGTGGATACGCCAATACTAAATTTGCCGGCGTAGAAGATCTGCTGGGCCGTAAAACACTTCGGTGGGATTACAACGTGCCGATGTTTGCGAGTGGGTGGACTATCACCGCTAATGGCCGATCCGCGCCGGCCGCCTCGCGTGGATCGTTTTGGGCCGATGTCGATACTCTTGAAGTGGTTCGGCTCCAAATCCGCTCCGAGGGCCTGCCGCTGGATTTTCCAATCTCTTCCGCTGTGAACACGATCGATTACGCACAGGTTCGAATCGGATCATCCAATATCTTGCTGCCGCAAACAGCGCGACTGTATTTGGAACACAGCTCGGGTGAGCGTAGGCGGAACTTCACGGAATTCAGCCACTGCAGGCAATACGCCGGCACTTCGGCCATTTCGTTTGAGACGGCTCATTCGTTTGAAACCGCCCCGGCATCCCCCCGCGAGGAATTGGCCGAACCTGCAAAAACGACAGAGATCTCGCTGCCCGCCCGCATCAGCGTGCCCATCAAACTGAAGACGGAGATCGATTCGGGCCAGGCCCTTGCCGGGGACCTGGTGGAAGGAATAATTGACGCCGATCTCAAGGATCGCCAGATATTGCTCGTCTCATCACGCGCGTTTCTTCGGCACATTCAAAAGCCTGGAATCGGACGTGCCCGGATTCAGTTGGTTCGTGGCCTGGGCGAAGTCGACAAAAAAGACGCTGGATCACGATACGCTTTACAACACTACCCGGGAAACTGAACACCTTCCGGATGTGCCCGGCGTCGGAATATTCTTCATGCAAGGCTCCTCTTTTCGCCTTCCGCGGGGAATGCGAATGGTTTGGCAAACTCAATAGCATGATGGAGAAATTCATGAGCGCGGCGCGCGATGGCGACGTCGGAGCGCTCAACCTGCATCCCGAACTGGTGAATGTGCGCCACGATGGACCTACCGCCCTTCACTTTGCCGCGCTGAACGGACGCCTGGACACTGTCCGCTGGTTGCTTGAGCACGGTGCAACCTTAGACGCTCAAGATGATAAATTCGCCATGACGCCTGTTGCGTGGGCTAATGAAAAAGGCCAATGCGCGGTGGTCGATTTTCTCCTCGCGCAAGGAGCCTCCATTCGTCCCTTTGAGGCGGCGGCTTTTGGCAAGCTCGATCGATTGCAAGCGTTTTGCGGCAGCCGATCCGTCGGTCATCACGCAAGAACACAAGTGGGGCACCGTGGTGCATACCGCCTGCATCTGGGGACAAATCGAGATTTTGGATTGGCTGATGTCGCAAGGCGCAATTATCACGCAAGCATCGCCCCAAGGCTTAACACCGCTCGAGATCGCGCAAAACCAGGCGAAGGACGGCCGCTCGCATACACCCATCGTGATCAACGAACGCAAAGCCGAAATCGAACGTACTTGCGCTCGCATCGTCGAACGCTTGCGCGAGGCGACTGGTCCCTGAGGGGCATTGATTTTTCACTGAGCCCTTCGCTCGCCTGGTGCTGTTTTTTGAGTAAGTAGCAGTGCTACTAGTGCTATACTCATCCTCGATGTTACCTACAACTCCGGAATCGGGTAGAGCCACCGGGTCCACGCACGAACGTATCCTCCGTGTTAGCAAGAGCTTATTTGCGAATCGGGGTTACGAACACACCAGCACGTCGGCCATCGCACGGCAAGCGGGAACCAGTGAATCCCAATTGATGAAGCACTTTGGTAACAAGGCTGGGCTGCTGGAAGCAATTTTCATCGAAGGATGGACGGGGATCACGGATGCCGCGCGGGTAGCGATTCAAGATGTGACTTCTCCTTTGCTGAAGCTGCAAACGATTTCAGGCTGTGTGCTGCGTAGTCTGGAGCGAGACCCGGAACTGAAGCTGCTGTTGCTGCTGGAGGGGCGCCGGATCCGCAAGGAAGGTCAGATGGTATCCCTGACCCAAGGATTTCTGGGTTTCGTGCAACTGGTAGATGGTGTGCTGTATGAAATGCGCGATCTAAACGTTCTGCGCGCAGAACTCAGCCCCCAAGCTGTTCGATCGGCACTGATGGGAATGCTGGAAGGAATGCTGCGCGACCGTTTTCTTGCCGACCGCCTGGGATTCCCAGCCGATTTCAGTCTCCAGCAAGTCCAGGAAATGCTCACCTGCGTCCTGGGTTCATTCATTGTGAATCCACAGCGGCGCGGGGCAGAATCCGCGCAGGTCACTTAGCGAAGGTAACCCGCAATCCGGTCGTAAAAATGAAGTCGTTCTTCTTCTTGCCCGGCAGTGGGTCACTTAGGAACCGATCACTTGCTGAAAGCTGCCAGGCGAGCCACTTCTTCAGCGTCGTTGCCGCGGATAAATCGAAGTTGGTGCGATATTCTCCCGGCCGGCTCACATTCGGATAAAAGGTCAGGCGCTGGTGCAGCGACGTAATGGAGGAGAGTTTGTAAACCAGGTCGTCGCCCGCCAGGATTTCCCCGGATGTTCTTTTCACACCTGTTGAGAAGAATTACGGATCCAAACGCGAACAGTCTAGGCCGTAGATTGAGGTTGTAATTGATGCCGCCGCGCTGGGCATTGGCCGAAAGGACCGATTTTCCAGCAACCTTACTGCTAGCGTAGAGCGAGGTGAAATAAACCCCGATCTTGTCCCTCGTGGTGGCGCGAGTCGCGGTCGCACTAACGGCAAGGTTGTTGGTGCTGGAGTTGCCCCGGGCTGCGGAATACCCGAGGTCTAGAAAGCCCGCCCAAAGATCCGTGAGCCTGGGATTCAAATATCTATCGGCCTCCGCCTGCTCGGCCTGCGACCGGAGCATTTTCACGGCATCTCTTTCCGTCGTGATAGTTCCGGCGTTCTTAGTTTCAATCAAAAATCTCGTGCCGGAGGTCGAAACCTGGCCGATCAACATTTGTCCATCCTGCAAGGTGATGCTCAACGGCTCGCTCGACGAGATAGAGACTACGGCGTCCCACGGCACCGAGATAGGTCCGGCATAATCGGACTTCAGAACCAAGTTCTTGCCGTCCAGCTTCACGACGGTACCGGTAAAACGATCGCCGTTTTTCATTGTGACTTGGCCGGCAAACAACCCCGTGGCGGTGAGTGCAATAAGCGCGAGCAACCGTGTCGTCGTCATTTCAAGTACCACCGATATGACTCCGCCTAAATCGTTTGGTGACAGGAATTGTTATTGTGGGGCAGGTTGGCAACCTGCCGCCGATTGTTAATCGGCGTGGCGCTCAGGATCTCGCGAGACTCCTACTGAACATCGACACTAAGCGTCACTTCAGCGGTCCGTGGAGGCAGGCATTCCTTGTTATTGCAGGCTTGGTAACGCAGCTTGCCGGTCATCATCGCGGGCCCGGGCGCGGCAGTAGGCGGCGCTTTGAAGTGCGTAACGATTTCGAAGGAACCGCTGAAGACCGACAACGGCGACGCCGAAAAATCGTACTTCTCCAGTTGCGGTTTCGGATATACGATTTGAACAGTCTGAAGAGGCTCTTTCGCCCAAGTTAATTTCAACGGGATCAGATACTCGTCCGCTGGCTTATCGCTGTTGACGTGAAACCCTTGCCGCAACTCGGCTTTGAGTTTCACTTCGCCAGCGGCGCCGCGCTTGATGCTCAGCCTTTCGGGAGCCGGCAGAGTGAGAACCGTGTTACTTTGCGCCGGTAAGGAAGGCGAAAACGCCGCGAGCAGGGTCGCGAAAATCGGCGCGAGGCGCGTCGAGCAGACGAACGATGTCATTCTTGAAATCCTCTTTGCCCCGGTCGAGCCCAATGTGAACCGAGGCGATCTTTCCCTGGCGGTCGATCAAAAACGTGGTCGGGAGCGAGTCGACCCCGCCGTAAATAGCTCCCACCTGCTCGTTGCCTAGCAGAATTCGATAGTTGATTTTCATTTCCTGGAGATACGGCTTCACCACACCCCAGCCGTCTTCATCCATCGAAACGCCCACCACTGCGAAACCGCGATCCTTGAGCTGTTGCTCGAATTCCATAAACCACGGAATCTCGATTTTGCAAGGCCCGCACCAAGTCGCCCAGAAATCCAGCAGCACTACTTTCCCTTTGTAATCGGCCAGATGCACCGTCTTGCCGTCGGCATCCTTGAGGGCAAACTCGGGTGCAGGCTTGCGGTCCTTTTCAGCCTTCACAGCGGCTTTCACGGTTACACCACTCGAACAACCGGTCCATACCAAGCCGGCCGCAGCCAAACAAACTCCCGCGACTACGATGCGCTTAGACAAATGAATGCTGTCTCCTAAACTCAATTATATCCGTATTCCGCAATCTCCGAACGTCGCACGGAACCACTGGGCCCTGCGTTTTCGATGGCGCTCGGCCAAGGTGAACTCGCCGTGCCGCCTGACGCCTGAATAATGCCAGGCGGCGCTATCGCAAAAGCTCTCACAAACGTAAGCGCGCCATTTGGCGACCGGTGGATTTCGCGGCAATGCCGACTTTCGGGATTCAGCCGACCATCCCAATTCACCTCGCGCGTGCTGTTTCCATTCCCGGCGCAAGAGTGCTTCATACGATCGGCGAGCCGGATTCCCCAGCTTCACCCAAGCAAAGTGAAACAACTCATGCGCCAGAATGCGCGTCATCTCCTTCGGTTTGTGCTCGAGTTCCCGATCGAAAACGATGTTGCGCTTCCTGATAAAGGTCGCTGCGTAGACCGGCTGGCCGACTTTCCGGTTGGAATAAAGCTTCCGGCTGCCTGCACTCAATGCCGGCAGGAAGCGCATGGAGATGGAGCGTCCCTCGAACTCAGGCAGCCCCTTCCGCGCCGCTTCAACGTACTTGTTGGAGCTGCGGTGGTGTTTGAGGTGAAAAATAGGCAGGGTTTTCAACTTTCACCTGGTATTGAGACTGCAAGTTCTTGATGTAGGCGTTGACACGTTCCTGTTTGACAGTCTGATAGATCTCGTTGGCAACTTCCTGCAGGGGTTGAACAATTGTCTCGTCCACACGAATCAGATAGAAACCGTTGGGCTGCCGGACCGGTTGACTCACCTCGCCCGGCTTCAACCCGAACACCGCGGCTTTGATGGGCTCCGGGTAAGTGCTGCTTTGCTTCATGATTCCGAAATCCCCATCCTTGACGGCGGAGGTTTTGTCGTCGGAGTTCTCCCGCGCTAGTTTGCCAAAGTCGGCGCCGGCCACAATCTGCTTTCGGAGATCTTCGATTTTGGCTTTGGCTTCCGCTTCGGTCAGCAACTTCTTCCCGTCGGAACTCGGTTTGTCTGGCGTGGGATTGAAAGTGAGGTAAATCACCCGCACCTTGGCTTGCTTGAACTTATCAGGATTCGCTTTGTAATATTGCTCCTGATCCTCCGAGGTTACGTTGACGTGATTGCTGTAGTCGTTGAGGTACGCCTGCGCCAGCAACTGCATACGGTTGTACTCAAGTTGTTCCTTGTAAGGCGACTTCTTGTCGAGACCGGCTTTCTCTGCGTCTTCCACGAGTCGTTTCGTTAGGAATACCGTGGTAAAGGCTTGTGGTTGCGTTTTGGCGGCTTGACGGAACTGAGCTGGCAGAGCTTCAATCAGCTTGTCAACTTCGGCGGCGGTGTACTTCTTGCCGCCTGCCTCAAGTACCACGCTGTCGGGCGCGACTGGCGCAGGCGTGGCGGGAACCGCAGGAGCCGTCTGAGGCGCGGGAACAATTGGAGCGGGAGTACCTGGGGCGATTTTGGGGGGCTGCGGGGGCTGGCCGCACACCAATGCGGCAGACAAGACTAGCATTACAAATGATTTCATCTGGAGTTTCCTTTGCGCGGAAATTTCAGTTTATCACGAGTGGCTTCCCGGCTCAGCTTACTGGTCGATCCGAGTGCCTTGAGCGCGCCATCTGTGCCATAATCTTACTGGAGTCTTACCCATGAAAACGACACGGCTCTCCACCAAGGGTCAGATCATCTTGCCCAAGGACATTCGTACTTCCCGTGCCTGGGTACCCGGCACAGAGTTTACCGTCGAAGAAACCGGTGATGGAATTCTGCTTCGCCCCACCAGCCGTTTCCCCAGGGTCGATCTCGGCGAGGTCGCAGGCTGTCTGCGGTCCAAACGTAAATCGAAAACCCTCGCGCAGATGCGGGCGGCCATTGGACGCGAGGTGATTCGGCGTTATGATCGCGGTCGATACTAATGTCCTGGTACGGCTGCTGACCGACGACGATCTCAAGCAAGCTGCCGCCGCACGGTCGCTGTTTGCGGCCGAGCCAATTTGGATCTCGAAAACGGTATTACTTGAAACTGCTTGGGTCCTGCGTAGTCTGTATGGATTTGAGGACAGTGCGGTTCGCGATGCATTCATCAAGTTGCTCGGCCTTAAAAACGTCCACACCGAGGATGAACCGTCCGTTGCAGCCGCTCTTGCCCTTACGGTTCACGGACTGGAATTCGCTGACGCGATGCACTTAAGTAGCCGGCCCTCTGGCGCAGCCTTTTTTTCGTTTGACCAGTCTTTCGTTCGCCGCGCGACGCGTGCTGGCGCGGCCCGGGTTTCCGGCATGCCCACTCTGCAGTAGTGTTTATCAGATTCTAGTAACCGTCGTCAAGGTGCCTCGCCGCCCATGCCGATCTTCATTTCAAAAACCGGAACCGCCAAGTCCCCTGCATCCTTCACGTTGCAATACGGATCTTTTCCGAAGCCGTACCATAGAACTGCGTCTGGCGACAGTTTTCCCTGCACGTATAGCAGCACCGTGCTGGCTTCGGCGGGATCGACGCGCGACTTGTAAATCCGTGGCGTCCAATCGCCGTTCGCCTCGTGAATCGAGAAGCCGGATAGGGGTCCTTCCGAGTGCAGTCGCCCATTCACCCCAGAAAACGTGACCCGCACTATGCCATCGCGGTAAACCGCCGCTGCCGGCCTGGGCCCCCGCTTCTGTTCCCCATAATCTTTGATGCGCGGAAACAGGTCATGGCAAACCAGATCAGCCGTCCGCCGCGCCAAGCGCTTCAAGTCCTGCGTGCCGATATGGATTCCATCGTCGAGTTGCAGATCCACCGCCGCCACCATCCCCGAATTCGGAATCTCACTCTCCGCTCGAAGCTGCGCCACTTGAACGCGATTCCATTCCGCTGCGTTGCTCTTGTCGATATGCCGTCCAATCTGGACATAGTAAAACGGAAGATTGGGCTGCTTGAAATCTTCGCGAACTGCCTTCACGAAGTTTTCGAATTTCTCGAGGAACTCGGGCGCAGCTTTTGCGTTGGCATCGGATTCGCCCTGGTACCACAGGATACCCTTGACTCTTCCACCCACAGCTTGAACTCGCCGGTACATGGAGCCGTACAAGGACTCACCTTCGCGATCTTTCAACGCCGGGCTCCACTGATCCATCGACGTCCCGCCATGCGCGCACGGAATCAAACCGATGGGTATGTTCGTGCGCGTTAGCATTTCCACCGCGAACGGCAATCCCATACCTGCGCCTTTTTTGCGATTGACGACGTACTGCTCCAGACGCTGCCCGCTCAATCGCTCCGGCTCTTTCTGCGCGTTGAGCGGCCAGTGTACCGGATCCACGGCGTTCACCACGGTGTGCAGCGGCTCCTCGGCAATCCCCCATCGATCGGCCATGTCGAAGCTATGTACCAAGGGTGACGGCTGTTGAACGTCCGCCAGGTCGGCGTGACCCTCCATGTTGGATTGCCCGGCGAGAACCCACAAATCGCCCACCAAAAGATTGGCGGTGGACAGCACAGAATCGCCGCCGCCCTGCATGCGCACTTCCAGGCGATAGGGACCGCCCACAGGGATGCGCTTCAATTCACCGCTCCATTTGAGCTTCTGAATCTTTCCGACGGAAGCCCAGTCGAAGCCTGGCAGTGCAACCGTATCGGCGCCAATCACGCGCGCTTCGACGTCCTTGCCATTGACTTTCTTTCCCGCCGCGGTGCCGCTGAGTTTGATGTCGGCGGTCTGGTCGGCATTCCGCTGCAACACCTGATTGTCAACCGGGCCGGTGGCAATCTTTATGCTGTCCTGAGCGAACGCCGCCAACCCAGCGGCGGCGATCGCGATAATGAAACGATCGGTACGCACTCGGATTGCATTGTAGCAAGGCGGTGGTCGGTGGTTGGTGATCGGTGGCTGGTAGTGATAGGTCACAACCATGAACCACCGATCGCCAATCACCGATCGCCAACCACCTCCCCTATACTGAAATTTAGATGTACGAAATGGGCGTTTTTTGGCTGCGCGTAGCCACCGCGCTCTACGGCGTGGGACTGCTGCACGTCATGGCCTTACTGCTGCGCCGCAAGTCCGGATTCCTCAAGTATGCGTTGTTTGCATTTCTGGTGGGCGCGGTCCTGCACTTCGTAGCGATTGTGGAACTGGCCACCGCCGTTGGCCATCTTCCTGTCGACAATTTCTTCGAATGCGCCACGGTTTGCGCATTTCTAATCGCAGTTCTATTTCTGTTCGTCTATTGGCGATACGACTTCGCCGGACTCAGCGTCTGCATCTTCCCCTTGGTCTTCGTCCTTACCCAGATCGGCGCAATGGAAACGCCGATGCTTACCTGGCCCAGCACCAACGTGCGCAATGCCTGGCTTCTGCTGCACGTGATGCTGGTGTTGTTGGGCTATGCGGCGTTGCTGCTGACGGCCACCGCTTCCGTGTTTTATCTCATCCAGGAACGCCAGCTTAAGAGCAAGAAATCCATACAGGTCTTCAAGCGACTGCCGCCCCTGGGCACGCTCGATAATCTGATTTCCAACTCCATGGCATTCGGTTTTGTCTTCATCACGCTTGGTCTCGTGGCCGGCAGCGCGTGGGCATTCATTGAATCTGGAACGGGCTGGATTCGCGATCCGCGCATCGCCTTGTCATTCATTACTTGGGGCTTCTATCTGATGATGGTCTTTTTCCGCGCCAGCGCCGGATGGCGAGGCCGCAAAGCCGCGCTGATGGCGGTGGCCGTGCTCTGCTGTTCGGCCCTCACGTGGGCTGCGCACGTAGGGCTAAGGTCCATGTTGGCCAAATGAGATTCTCCATCACCGGCGTGAATCACAAGACGGCCCCGGTGGAAGTGCGCGAGCGTCTGGCTTTTGACGACCGCTCTCTGTTGGACGCTCTCATCGAATTGAAAAGCCGACCCGGGTTTTGCGAGGGAATTATTCTCTCCACCTGCAATCGTGTTGAAGTCGTGCTTACTTGCGAAGACGGGTCCGGTCCCGGCGTTGACGTCGATCAATTTCTTTCCGATACACGCCAGGTGGCGAGCGATTCGGTGACGCCCTATCTCTATCGCTACGAAGGTGGCGATGCCATTCGGCATTTGTTCCGCGTCGCCGCAAGTCTCGATTCCATGGTGGTTGGCGAGCCTCAGATTCTCGGGCAGCTCAAATCCGCCTATGCACTGGCTAAAGAGCACGGGGCCGTCACTGGCTTTCTGGACATATTGCTTACCAAGGCGTTCAATGTCGCTAAGCGGGTGCGATCTGAGACAGAGATCGGC
>WNFG01004113.1_pt1 | contig 12233 bp, 16 predicted proteins | sample 5400431 | NCBI WGS metagenome assembly WNFG01 (sample SAMN13153346, study PRJNA577476) | soil metagenome | isolation source: 120 cm saprolite under Douglas fir tree site 2 hole 3 replicate 2 | place: USA:California | collected 2015-04-18
TACCCCATGCGCAGCCATACGGTCTCGGCGGAGGGAGGAGCCGCCGCGGTGATCAAGGCGGAGGACAGCCTGGACGCGCACGCCTATGACACGATCTCCGGGGGCGACTGGCTCTGCGACCAGGACGCCGTGGAGGCCTTCGTGCAGGAGGCCCCGGAGGAAATGCTCCGGCTGGAGCACTGGGGCTGTCCCTGGAACCGGGAGCCGGACGGCCACATCGCCGTGCGCCCCTTCGGAGGGATGAAGATCGAGCGGACGTGGTTTGCCGCGGACAAGACCGGCTTTCACCTCCTGCACTCGCTCTTCCAGACGACGCTGAAGTACGATGCCATCCAGCGCTACGACGAGTTTTTCGTCACGAAGCTGCTTGTGGACGAAGGACGGTGTCAAGGGGTCGTGGCCATCGAGCTGTCGACCGGCCAGATCCGGGCCATCACCGCCAAAGCCGTCATTCTCTGCACGGGGGGCTGCGGCAAGGTCTTCCCCTTCACCACCAATGCCAACATCAAGAACGGCGACGGGATGGCCCTGGCCTATCGCGCCGGCGCGCCGCTCAAGGACATGGAGTTCGTCCAGTATCATCCGACCGGCCTGCCGTTCACCGGGATCCTGATCACCGAGGCGGCACGGGCGGAGGGCGGCTGGCTCCTGAACAAGGACGGCTACCGGTACCTCCAGGACTACGACCTGGGCACGCCGACGCCCAGGCCGGTGTTGCGCTCCATGGAGTTGGGCCCGCGTGACCGCCTCTCGCAGTGTTTCGTCAAGGAACAAGAGAAGGGTCGTACGTTCGAGGGACCGTACGGGCACTACGTCCACCTGGACATTCGCCACCTGGGAGGAAAGCTGATCGACAAGAAGATTCCCTTCGTCCGGGAGCTGTGCCTCAAGTACGCGGGCATCGATCCGGTGAACGAAATGATCCCGGTCCGGCCAGTCGTCCACTACATGATGGGCGGCATTCACACCGACATTCACGGGGCCACACCGCTGAAGGGGCTGTATGCAGCCGGGGAGGCCGCGTGCGTCAGCATCAACGGAGCCAACCGGCTGGGCTCCAACTCGCTGACGGAGATCCTGGTCTTCGGCGCGCGGGCCGGCAAGGCCGCCGCGGCCTTCGCCGCCGCGCAGCCCGGGGCGAGCCCGTCCCTCGTCGCTCAGGCCCACGACGAACACCAGCGGCTCGAGGAGAGGTTCCTGCGTAAGAGCGGCGGCACGGAGAGGATCATGACGCTGCGCGCCGAGATGCACCAAATCATGGAGGAGAGTGCGGGCATCTATCGGACGGAGACGGTGCTCAAGGAGGCGGCGGGGAAGCTGAAGCGACTTCAGGAGAGAGTTCAGGACCTCTCCCTGGATGACAACAGCTATACCTTCAACACGGAGCTGACCGCGGCACTCGAGCTCTCCTACATGCTGGATGTGGGCCAGACGATCGTCCAGTCCGCCCTCGAGCGAAGGGAGTCGCGGGGCTCGCACCAGCGCACCGACTATCCGCAGCGGGACGACGAGCGGTTCCTGGCGCACTCCCTGGCCCATCGCGCGGAGGATGGCTCTCCCCGCATCGAGTATCGGCCCGTCACGATCACCCGCTGGCCGCCGGGTCAGCGCGTCTACGGGAGGTAGGCAAGGATGCCGTCCACCGTCGCTCTTACCGTCACGCGCTATCGGCCGGAAGAGGAATCCGCACCCACTTTCCAGACCTATGAGGTTCCCTTTCGGAAGGACTGGGTGATCCTGGATGCCCTCAACCACGTCAAGGACAACCTGGACGGATCCCTCTCCTTCCGGTGGTCGTGCCGGATGGGCGTGTGCGGCAGCTGTGGGATGAAGGTAAACGGCACGCCGAAGCTCACGTGCGCGACCTTCCTGTCCGACTACCTGCCCGGTCCCATTCGCGTGGAGCCCCTGGACTACTTCCCCGTGGTGCGCGACCTCGTGGTGGACCTCACCGATTTCATGCGAAAGCTCAAGCAGGTGAAGCCCTGGATCATCCGCAACGAGGAGAAACCGCTGAGCGAGGGCGAGTACCTCCAGACGCCCGATCAGGTTGATACGTACAAGCAGTTCAGCATGTGCATCAACTGCATGTTGTGCTACTCCGCGTGCCCCATCTATGGACTCGAGCCGAGCTTCATCGGTCCAGCCGCGATCGCCCTGGCTCAACGTTACAACATGGACTCGCGGGACGAGGGGGCGACGGAGCGCCTGAAGATCCTCTCCGAGCACGACGGCCTCTGGCAGTGCACCTTCGTGGGCGAGTGCACGAAGGTGTGCCCCAAGCACGTGGATCCCGCGGGCGCCATCCAACAGTACAAGCTCACCGCCGCGACCCACTGGATCAAGTCGCTGCTCCTCCCGTGGGGCACGAGATGAGCACCGAGCCCCACTACACCCTGTACCATCCCCGGTGGTACCGCCGCCGTGTGTCGGTCTGGTGGTGGCTGCAGAACCGGTCGTACACCGCCTTTGTCCTCCGTGAGCTCACCAGCGTCTTCGTGGCTTTTTTCGCCCTGGTCTACTTGTGGCAGCTCCGCGCCCTGGTTCATGGTCCCGAAGCCTATGCGCAGTTCCTGGCCCGGCTGAAGACGCCGCGCGTCCTCGCCCTCGATACGGTTGCCTTCCTCTTTGTCCTGTTTCATGCGATCACCTGGTTCAATCTCACCCCCAAGGCTATGGTCGTGCGGCTGCGGGGCAAGCGAGTGCCCGACTGGGTCATCGTCGCCCTGAACTACGCGGCCTGGCTCGTGCTCTCGGGGGTGGTGGCCTTTGTGCTGCTGCGCGGTCGATGATGAGACGGATCACACCCTTGTTATGGCTCATGTTCAGCGCCGGCGGGACGGTCGCCGCGCTCCTCTTCCCCGTGCATCTCTTTCTAACTGGCCTGGCCTTTCCCCTTGGATGGCTCGACGCGCCCAGCTACGAGTCCCTCCACCGCCTCCTGATGCATCCGGTGACCCGCCTCTACCTCTTCGTCCTCATCTCCTTGCCCCTCTTCCATTGGGCCCACCGCTTCCGGTACACGCTCTACGATGGGTTGCAACTGAAGCATCTGACCGAGCTGATCGCCGTCCTCTGCTATGGCGCCGCCGTCCTGGGAACGGCTATGACGGCCTATCTGTTGTGGACCATCTCGTAGCGAATGGAACGGAGCCGCCCAGAACGGAGGTGAATCGCCTCTTCGCGAAGGATTGCAAGAGGCTCCAAAAACATAGTTCCATCGACGACCGAGGTTCATGACGGAGGTGGACAGATGTCGAAGTATCTCGTCGTGACGCATCAGACCGCCCTGAGTTCCGACCTCCGGCGCAAAGTGCGTGCGCTGGTCGCGGAGGATCCCGCCGCGGAGTTCGCCGTGCTCGTCCCGGAGGCGCCTGGAGTTCCGCTTTCGTGGGAGGGCGAGACGGTTGACGTAGCAAGGCAGCGCGCCGAAGCAGCCAAGACGCTGCTCGAAGAGACGGCGCAGGCGCGAGTCGTCCGTACTGCGGTTGGGGCGCCAGAGCCGTTGCAGGCGATCACCGACGAACTGCTCGCCCACCCTGGCTACGATACCCTCGTCATCTGCACCTTGCCGCCGGGTATTTCCCGCTGGCTGAAGTTGGACCTCGTGCACCGAGCCGAGCGGAAGTTCGGCCTGCGGGTCATCCACGTCGTGGCCGAAGCCTCCGCCCAGGCGCGTCTGTGACGGCGACCATGCCCACCTCGCCGCGCCCGCGCCTTAGAGCCGGTGATGTTGTCGTCCTGCGCGGGAACGCGGAATATATCGAAGGCGAGGTCATCGCCGTGCTGGCCGAGGCTGGGTACAGGGTGAAATGGACGACGGGCCTTGGCTACCGCGACCGGATCACCACCGTGACAGCCGACGCGGTTCGCAAGAAGATGTCGCCTCCCGATCGCAGCCGGAGCTGATGGCGCGTTTGGAACATGCCTACGCCAATTTGATTCGGCGCAAGAGGCAGCCATGCAGATCCAGGATCTGAGGAGGAAAATGGGAGAGAACCGGCTTCTGATCTGGCCCCTCCGTGTGTGGACGTCCCATGGCGGGGACAGCTTCGCGGTGAGCCATCACGCCGTGCTGGCTCGGGTTCTGCGGATCATCCTGGAGTGGGATCCGCCGCCTGCCATCGAGGCGGTCGAAGCGGTGCTCCGCGCCCACCTAGGTATCGAGATCGGGACGCTGGGCGACCTCAAAGTCGATTGACTCGGTGTCCAACGAACGCACGTTCGCCAGTTCCGAGAAGGACGGCCTTCGATCACGGTGACGGCGCTTGACTTCGCCACGGCGCCGGCGTAGGAAGAGACTACTTCCAGGTGGGAGGGGGCGGCCTACTCGGGAGGGAGGTACACGCCATGCCAACCTTTGTGACGCTGGCCAAATGGACTGACGAGGGCATCCGTAACATCAAAGACTCCCCCAAGCGCCGTCAGGCCTTCGAAGACCGGATCACCTCAATGGGAGGAAAGGTGAAGGACGCCTATCTCGTGATGGGGGAGTACGACCTCGTGGTCGTGACCGAGGTTCCGAATGACGAGACGGCGGCGAAGATGGCCCTCGGGACCGCCATGCAGGGGAACGTACGGACCATGACGATGCCGGCATTCGGCCGGGAGGAGATGGACAAGATCGTCGGAAGCCTGCCGTAGGGCGAAGCTCCTGCGACGGCCCAATCTGCGTGATAGAACAAGCCGCCCCCCCTTCCGACTAGCGCGCAGTGACTGGGAACGCGTCGCCGTAGGCTCAATTCGCGAGTAGCGTACGACCGCCATAACGTCGCCCGGACCACCGGCTGGAGCATTGATCTCTGACTAGCCTACGGGGCACGGGCCTCTAACTGCCAGAGGGGAGGGACTGCATGGCAAGGTAGCGATCGCCGCACAGGACGTCGAAACACTGGTCAAGCAACAGCCGCGGCCCGGTCGCCTCGGGGCGTGCCGGGCGGAGGGGTAGCGATGAACTCAGCGAAGTTTGACATCGAGACGGTACCGGCCAACGCGGGGGAACGGGTCCGCGCCATCCGCTTCCGGCTGCCGGGACAGGCGGTGATGGAGCGAATCGAGCTGGCCCGCGTAGCCTATGGTCCCCTGTACACCGTCGGTCTGATCCAGGAGCGGGTTGCCGAGACGCTCCCAAGCCGGATCGGCTATGTCCGCTCCGCGGCCATGGAGCCCATCGAGGAGTACGGTGGGCTGATTCCTGACGAGGTCCTTCTCAAGTATGACGAAGCCGAGCGAAGCGGGCTGTTCGCGAAATTCTGGGTCGTGACGCCAACCTACTACCGCGCGCCCCAGGTCGACCCGTGGATCGTGGCCGAGGTCGCCGGGACCAAGCTCTGTGCGGTCATCGCGCGGTGGGACGACGTGTAGTCTCGGCGACCCGGTACGGCTCCGAAGTAACGGGGGGCGCGTTTGACCCACCATTCGCCGTCGAAGATGGGGTATCGCTGAACGCCTGAACGTGCTGCGATGGCTGGCTACGTCGAGTGATCAGCCGGGGACGAGCAGTTAACCGGGGCGGTGCGATCACTGCGCCCTCAGTTCGGACGACGCGCTCACCGCGAATAAACGAGGACGAGCCGGGGAACTCCTGAGCGCTCGGCGGTTGTAGCGCCAAGTATTCGAGGCCAACCGTGCCGCTCGCTTATTGGCATCGACGGACGCACCCTCGGGAAAGCTCCCCCGGACCCGGGTCTCGTCCACGACGTGTAGGGACAGGATGGCGAATCTTGAGCGCGGGTTTCGACGCCTGACATTCGCCTTCTCCGTGGTGTTTGCCAGCCCCTTCGTGGTAGACGGTGTCCTCTCCTTCGTCGAAATCGGCAGGATCCACTACTACCTTCTGGTGCCGACGGCCATCGGCTTCGGTCTTCCGTGGCTCGTGTTTTTCGTGACGCGCTGGGTCGTGGCAGGCTTCCGCAAGGAGTGAACATGGCCATTGGGCTCGTGACCTGTACCTGTGGGCGGACCTGTCATCGCACTGGGCGGAGCGAAACCGGCGGCCAAGCCGCATGAGCAGTTGGCTGGGGTCGCGGAACCGGCAGTCTCGAACGCCAGGAGTCCCGAGCGCAGCAGATTCGCTTCGGTATGCTCCTGGCACACCAGCGGTCGAAGTGCGTCCCGCAGGAGTGGGCGATTCAGAGTCGATAAGCCATCCTTCGTGGGCGGCTCGGCTAGCGCCTCTCGCCCCCCACCGCGATCATTGGCTGCGGCGGCGCGGAGACGATGAGGGTCGAGCCTGGAGGAAGCACACGTCCTCTCTCTAGTCCCAGAGGCGGGTCGAGAAGTAGCGCTCTCCAAGGTCGTTGAACAAGGTCACGAAGCGCCCCGCTCGCTCGCGACGGGCGATACGTTCGACGCCCACCATGTAGGCACCGGAGGACTGGCCGACAAAAAAGCCCGCACGGGCTAGCCTTACACACATCGTGTAGGCGTCCTCACTTGTGACCGACATCCGTTCGTCGATGACCGTCTCGTCCAGGATCGCGGGGACGATATCCTGAGGACCGAGCGGCTTGAGGCCTTCGATCCCGGGGAACACCTCTGGCAGCACACAAACGAGGCGGATTGTGGGGTCGTGCTCCTTCAACCGTCTCCCCAAGCCCGTCACCGTACCTCCCGTCCCGACACCGGCAACGATATGGGTGAGCCTGCCTCCGGTTTGCTCGAGAATCTCGACAGCCGTCGTCTCGTAGTGGGCGCGCCAGTTATCCGCGTTGCTGTACTGATCGCAGAAGAAATAGTGCGGTGCGTCGGCGTCATGGCGGCGGTGAACCTCACGCAACGCTTCATCGTAGCCCTTCAGCGCGTCCGTATAGATCAGCTGAGCGCCGTGTGCCAGCAGCCGCTTCTTGCGCTCTGTGCTGGCATTGTCGGGGATGACGATCTCGACCGGGTAGCCGATGATCCGACCCACCATCGCGTACGCGATACCCGCGTTGCCCGATGAGCTGTCCAGGATGGTCTTCCCGGGCTGCAGTCGTCCATTCGCCAGGGCCGCGAGCAGCATGTGCAAGACGGGACGGTCCTTGAGCGAGCCGCCCGGGTTGAGGCACTCCATCTTTGCCAACACCTCGATGCCGGGCAGTTCGTCACCGAAGATGCTCACCGGTACCAGCGGAGTGTTGCCGATCGCGCGGAGCGCCGGGTAGCGGTTCAGGAACGGTTCGATGCGTCGGTCCCACGGCATGATAGTTCCTACGCTTTTCTATGATCCCGCCAGTTAATCGTGAGCGTCTCTGCGTTCCCTGAGCCTGCCCGCTCCCTGGAAGCGGGGGACGGATCAGGTACCCGTATGGGCGTACCCGGTCTACCCGGACTTGGGTACGCCCGCCCTACATCTGCTCCCAGCACTCGGCCGCTTCCTTCGCGCAGCCGCTGGGCCGGCCGCCGGAGGACGAGTCGATCAGCCGCCGCGGATGCATGCCGTCGACACAGTCCTTGAACAGCGGGGGATGCTGTAGCCGAGCAGTTTTGATGCCCTTCCGAGTGTTTGGGCCCCAATGTCACCTGGCGCGCCGTCGTAGGGGTAATGGCAGGGCAACATGGCCAAGTGCCCCGGCCCAACAGCGAACTGGCAACTCCAGCCGCTCACCGGCGGCAAGGATGCGACCGCTGCCGGTGAGCGTGTGTGGCCTATCGCGGCTGGGGAACGATCCGGATGTACGGCTTCGGGGCCTTCCAGCCACCCGGATATGCCTGCTTGGCCTCGGCGTCCGAGACCGCCGGCACGATGATGACATCTTGCCCCGGCCGCCAGTTCACCGGCGTGGCTACTTTGTGCTTCGCCGTGAGCTGGCAGGAATCGAGGAGCCGCAGCACCTCGTCGAAGTTGCGGCCGGTACTCATCGGATAGGTCAGCATCGCCTTGACCTTCTTATCCGGTCCGATGACGAACACCGAGCGAACGGTCGCGTTGTCGGCGGCCGTCCGGCCCTGCGCGGTGCTGCCGGCGTTCTCCGGCAGCATGTCGTAGGCTTTCGCCACCTTCAGCTCCGGGTCACCGATCAAGGGGTAGTTCACGGCGTGGCCCTGCGTTTCCTCGATGTCCTTCGACCACTTCTCGTGATCGGGGACCGAGTCCACACTGATCCCGATGATCTTGCAGTTCCGCTTCTCGAACTCGGGTTTCAACCCCGCCATGTAGCCGAGCTCGGTCGTGCAAACTGGGGTGAAGTTCTTCGGATGCGAGAACAGGACGGCCCACCCGTTTCCGATCCACTCGTGAAAGGTGATCCGGCCTTGCGTAGTGTCGGCGGTAAAGTTGGGAGCTTCGCTGTTAATTCTCAACGACATGACTCACCTCCGCATGGTGAAGATCGTTAGATCATTTCTGTTCCCGGTGTCTGTCTTCTGCGGCGCGCAAAAGGAAGTTGACAGTCGCCTAGGGTACCAGGAATGGGAGCACTGCGCCCGAGGAAGGGACCTGCCTCCTCTCCGTGGCGAGGCCCGTATGAAACCCGTGGATGGTTGCGGCCCAAGCCTCCCGCCGACCTCCCTAACAGTGCAAGCGCCTCTTGTGTACCCTCAGGGCTACGTGGAGTCAAGCCTTCGGGCGGACATTGGCCGTCCAGCCGACCTGCCTGAAATACTCCACTCGGCAGCCCGCGAAGCTGATCGGCGCCTCCCGGCCGCCCCCCAGGGCGCGGATACGCCCGAAGCGTGTGGCTGGTGGGAGGAGCCGCACTACAAGCTGTGCTGTATCGCCAATCTCCCGGGGGAGTTGGTCCTCACCAAGCTCCGGCAACGTGACCCGGAGAAGTTCCCAACAGTGATGGCGGCCATCTGTCGGGGAAAGGAAGCCATGCCCGAGCAGTGATCCCGGCACACACCGGCGACTAGTGAGTGGCGGCAACACTCAGCCTTGACAGGCACCCGGGGACGGGTTTCTACTGGGGACGCGATGAGGCAGGAGGGCTCATCGTGGTAGGTGCACCTTGGAGGTAGGGATGGACACTCCACCTGACCACCTAGCTGCGTCATCGGCGAGGTAACGGGCCGTCGGTGACGCCCCGGCAGCACCACAGCCTGCACTGAATCCCGACTCGTGCCGGGCCGCGCAGCGGGAGCTGCGCATACACCTGAGGGACCCGCGGGCGGGGCGCTCGTCCCGCCCGCCCCCTCTACCCGCCCATCCTTTGCGCTGCGCGTTGCCACCCTTGACCACCTCCGCACAGGGGACACGGCTTCAGTAACCGGCGGCAGAAGGAGGCACGCGATGACCGTCGCAGCCATCCTGAGAGCCAAGGGCACTCACGTGGAGACCACGACGCCCGAGACGACCCTCTTTACCGCCACCTGGAACCTCAAGATCAAGGGCATCGGGGCGTTGGTGGTGGTGAGCGGGGACGGCAACCACATCCTCGGGATCATCTCGGAGCGGGACATCATACGCGCGCTGATCGAGCACGGTGAGCAGCTCCTCGCGCTCCCCGTGTCCAAGGCGATGACGAGCCCAGTGCTTACGTGCGCGCGGGAGGACCGTGTCACCGCCGTGATGGCGCGCATGACCCGCCACCGCGTGCGTCATCTGCCCGTGGTCGAAGGCGGCAAGCTGGCCGGCCTCATAAGCATCGGGGACGTGGTCAAGTACCGGCTCGATGAACTCGAGCTGGAGGCTAACGTCCTGCGCGAAACCTTGATGGTGAGCCACTGAGCGCGTGCAGGGCGCCGCCGAGATCCTGGGCGCCCAGGTGCTGCTCAAGCGCAAGCCGCGCCAGCTCTCGGGCCGCCGCGGCCGCGCCGCCAAAACCAATTCCTGGGTGAAGTCTGGGTAAACGAAAGGGGTTAGCGGCGTGAACGTCCGCTAACCCCTCGTCGTCGATGGTTGCGGGTGCCCGCTTTGGATTGTGGACGCGACCGCTAAAGTTCGAGGTTCTACTAACTTAGCCCTCTTGCTCGCCGATCTTGGCGTGACCAAGACCCACGCGCGCACCCGCATGTTCCCAACGACAACCCGTTCACGTCTTCTTCTCCTGGTACAACACTGAGCACCATCACTCTGGCCTCGGCCTGCTGACGCCCGCTGATGTGCATCATGGCCTGGCCGAGCAGCGCCTGGCGGCGCGAGGGCCCGTGCTCGCCCGGGCCTACACTACACATCCGGAGCGACTCCTCGCTGGGTTGCCCCATCCGCCGGCGCGCCCGATCGAGGTTTGGATCAACCCGCCCAAGACCCGAGCGACGGAAGATTCGCGGACTCGCGGCGGTGTCCTTGACCACGCGAGACGCGGGCAGTTACCCTCGACCCACCGATCCGACCTTCCCCCGCGAGACTGCTCGGAGGCTCCCGCATGACGTGTCCCCGGTGCGAGCAGGACAACCCGCCCCACGCCCGGTTCTGCCTGGGGTGCGGTGCGCGCCTCGCGCTCCCCTGCGCCGTCCTGTGGCGCCGAGCTCCCGGGCGGCGCCCGCTTCTGCCTCCAGTGCGGCCACGCGATCCCCGCCGGCACGGCGGCTCTACCACATGGGCGAGTTCCCTTCCGCGATGGGGCACGTCGAGCGCGCGCTCGCATCGGCGGACGTCAGCACGGCGCGTGAGCGGGCCGCGGGGTATGGGATTCACACCGGTCAGTGGACCATCGTCGGGTGCCTCGCGCACGCGGCGTGGGCCCTGTGGTTCCTGGGCGCGATCGACGAATCTTTGGCGCGAAGCCACGAGGCGCTCACGCTCGCCCGAGAGTTTGGCCAACCCCTGCACCTGGCCAACGCGCGGTACTGGGCGGCCCAGCTCTCGCAGTACCGCCGTGACCGCGTCCGCACGCGCGAGCTGGCAGAGGCGGTCATCACGGCCTCGGCCAAGGAAGGCTTCGCCCAGCAGAAGGCGCAGGGCATGTTCCTGCGCGGCTGGGCCATGGCCGAGCCCGGCGCGGGCGGGAGGGGATGGGCGCAGATGCGGGAAGGCTTCACGGCCTGGGAGGCGACGGGCGCAGGGGTATTGCGGCCCTACTACCTGGCGTTGCTGGCCGAGGTCGCGGCGCAGGGCCGGTGACGTGGCCGAGGGACTGCGTCTGGTCGACGAGGCCCTCGCCACCGTCGAGAAGAGCGGCGAGCGTTCGTGGCAAGCGGAGGTGCACCGCCTCCATGGTGAACTGCTGCTGCAACAGGCCGGGAGTGACGCGACCACGTCCACCGCCGCCGAGGTCGCGGAGGTGTGCTTCCGCCAGGCCCTTGCGGTTGCTCGCGACCAGCAGGCCAGGTCCCTGGAGCTGCGCGCCGCCATGAGCCTCGGCCGCCTGTGTCATCGTCTCGGCCAGCGCCAGAGGGGGACCGAAGTCCTGGCACCGATCTGCGGCTGGTTCGCCGACAACGTCGACACCGTCGACCTCCAGGAGGCCAGGGCGCTCTTGGCGGCGTGGGCGTAACCGCTAGACCATAGGACAAGCGACAAGCCCACGCGCAGGGACGGCCCCCAGCGACCTTCCTGGTGGGCCGGACCAGGATTGGAACCGGCGAGAGGAGAAGAGCGCATGAAGGAACTCGTGTTCGCGTTGCAGTTCAAGGGGAAGGCGCGTCCGGTCGAAGGGGTCGAGGGAAAGCTTGCCGCCAAGACGACCGCGGCCGGCCAGGTCCTGCGCACCGCACTAACAGCAAAGGGCGTCCAGGCCAAGGCGGAATCGAGACCGGGCCCTCGGGCCACCTTGAGTCCGAGGTACAGATGACCGGCGCCGGGACCTTCATTGAGAGCGGGCGCATCAGCTACGGCAAGGCGGGCGCGGTGACGTTCAAGACTTCGGGTCATGGAGTGCTTGGAGCAAGCGGGGTGGACGGCCTTCAGCGGGGCGCAGTGATTTGGGAAGTGACCGAGGGGCGCGGCCAGTTTGCGGGGGCTACGGGCCTCATTACCTCCAACTTCACGGTCGGGTCGAAGGGTGAGGTCGTGGACAACCACTACGTTCGCCTGTTCGTGCGCGCGTGACGGTCTGCCAGAGAAACCTGGCCATCAACCTCAAGACCGCCAAGGCCCTCGGCCTGACGATCCCGCCGTCGCTCCTGCAGCGGGCGGATCAGGTCATCGAGTAGTGGACCGGCGGGCCTTCATCGGCACCCTGGCTAGCGGCCTTGTCGCTGCGCCGCTCGCCGCCCAGGCCCAGCCGGTGGGGAAGGTCGCCAAGATCGGGTATCTGACAGGTAGTTCTGTGGGTGCCCTCGATGCATTCAAGCTGGCGCTGGGTGAGCACGGGTACATTGAGGGACGAAACATCGCGATCGAGATCAGGTCAGCCGAGGGAAGAGTTGAG
>WNFG01005362.1_pt1 | contig 12233 bp, 9 predicted proteins | sample 5400431 | NCBI WGS metagenome assembly WNFG01 (sample SAMN13153346, study PRJNA577476) | soil metagenome | isolation source: 120 cm saprolite under Douglas fir tree site 2 hole 3 replicate 2 | place: USA:California | collected 2015-04-18
ATTTCCGAATCCTGCGACTTCAAGATCGTTCCTGTAAAGATCGGCGACGGCGGAAGCGATCAGCTTACCACCCTCGCGAATTTCAACGGCCACGGGATGGTCTGGATTATCCAGGTCGGCTGCCCAGCCCAGGACGTTACCTTCTTCGGTGCGATCCACAAAGCCGCGCAAGGAAGAACCTGTCAGGGCCGGCTTCACGCGCGTTAACAGCGATCCTAGATTCCCCCAAACATTCTTCACCGCGGACGGCTCCTTGTGAACACTCCTTAGTTTAGCAGCGGCTGACTGCTGAGGAACATTGGGACACGAGGAACACGGCAGGTTGGGATGGCGGCCTGGGGGCTCCCCCCGTTCCCTGGAATTTCGTGTTCCCCGTGTTCCCGTGTCCCTGTGTTCCTTTCCCTGCTACACTGAATTACTTCATGAGCCAACGCAAAGCCCTGATCACGGGGATCACCGGGCAGGATGGTTCCTATCTTGCCGAACTGTTGCTCTCCAAGGGTTATGAAGTTCACGGCTTGGTGAGGCGCGTTGCGCTGCAGGATTCCACCCACCGGCTGGTGAGGCTCGCCGGTTTCCTGGACAAAATTAAGCTACACGCCGGATCGCTGGAGAGTTTCCCGAGCATCTATCAAATTCTTTCCAAAGTGCGGCCCGATGAGTGTTACCATCTGGCGGCGCAAAGCTTTGTAAGCTACTCCTTCGACGACGAGTTTTCGACCTTGAATTCCAACATTAACGGCACGCACTATCTGCTGGCCGCGGTGAAGGATCTCGCGCCCGAATGCCGCTTTTACTTTGCGGGGTCGAGTGAAATGTTTGGCAAGGCGGTTGAAGTTCCGCAGAAAGAGACGACGCGTTTCCATCCTCGCTCGGCGTACGGGATCAGCAAAGTGGCGGGGTTTGAGCTGACCAGAAACTACCGCGAGGCGTATCAAATGTTCGCCTGCAACGGGATTCTGTTCAACCATGAATCGCCGCGCCGCGGATTTGAGTTTGTGACACGCAAGATCACATCGCACGTGGCGCGAATCGCCGCCGGACAAACCACTGAGCTGCGATTGGGGAACCTCAGCGCCAAACGCGACTGGGGGCACGCGCGCGATTACGTCGAGGCCATGTGGCGAATGCTGCAACAGGACCATCCCGACGATTACGTGATCGCGACCGGCGTAACACACTCCGTCCAGGAATTTGCCGAGCTTGCGTTCAGGTATGCGGGACTCGATTACCAAGACTACGTTGTAACCGACAAGGATTACTATCGGCCGGCCGAAGTGGATCTCCTGGTCGGCGATCCGGCCAAGGCACGCGCCGAGCTGGGCTGGCGCCACACGGTCCCATTTGAGGAATTAGTGCATGAAATGGTGGCAACAGATTGTGCTGCGTTGGGCTTAGGACAGGCATCCTTGCCTGTCATTGCCGACGCATGACTCACGTAAGATGCCTGCCAGCATCAGCCCCAACCGCACAGAATCCCTGCTTCAGGCCCTCGAGCGGCACTACGCGGATCGCCCGCACGATACTTTTTGCCACTTCTGGCGCGATAAGACTCGCGAAAACATTTCCTTTCACAAGCTCAGATGCGAAGCCGCGGCTTATGCCAACCTTTATCGCCACTCCGGTTTGAAGGCCGGCGATGTAGTCTTGGTCATGCTGCAGCACTCGCCGGATCTTTATTATGCTTTCACGGGCGCGATGCTATGCGGCTGTATTCCGTCCGTGATGCCGTTTCCCTCGCAAAAACAGGACCCCGCGAAATTTTGGCAATCGCATCGGGAACTGTTTCAGAGGATTGGCGCCGGAGCCATCTTGACGTATCGGGAGAACGCGGAGAGTCTCCGAACGAATATTGTCAATCAGCCACTTCAAATTCTGCTGCCGGAACAGGCCGCTGCGATGTCGCGGGATTTCGAGGCTGTTAACGCTCAACTTGACGATATTGCTTTCATCCAACACAGTTCCGGTACAACCGGATTGAAGAAGGGCGTGCAGCTTTCCTATAGGGCTGTGGCGGCGCAAATTTCAAGCTACGCGGAGACGCTCGGATTCGCAGTTTCCGGGTGCATTGCGTCCTGGCTGCCGTTGTATCACGACATGGGTCTCATCGCCTGCTTCGTCCTGCCGCTCATGTTGGGGGTTCCCGTAGTCTCACTGGATGCCTTTGAGTGGGTGAACCGTCCCGCACTGCTATTTGAGGCAATCGAAGAACACCGGGGCACACATGTCTGGCTGCCGAATTTCGCGTTTCATCATCTCTGCCGGACCGTGGATCCAGTGCGCGGCTACACGTTAGGCGGCGTCAAGGCTTTCATCGATTGTTCGGAGCCCTGCAAGCCGGAAACGTTCGACCTGTTCGTCGAAACATTTGGAAGTTGCGGCGTTACTCGTGAGCAATTGCAGTGCTGTTACGCGATGGCGGAGACGGTCTTTGCGGTTACTCAAACGACGTTGGGACAAAAGGCCAAAGAGTACCAAGCCGATCTTGATGCGCTGCTTCGCGAGAATCGCGCAAGCCATGCCACAACCGGGAAACCATCCAGACGGATTCTTTCATGCGGCAAAGTTATCTCTGGTCTAGATGTGAGGATTATGGACCGCCAGGGCAACGCACTGGCGCACGGCGATGCCGGTGAGGTGGCGGTCCGTGGCTCGTTCCTTTTCTCTGGATATTTCAAGAACGAGGACGAAAGCCGCCAGAGCCTCACGGGCGGATGGTATCGAACCGGCGATACCGGTTTTCTGCACGAAGGCGAGCTTTATATTCTAGGGCGCGTGAAAGAGATGATCATCGTTTACGGGAAGAATCTGTATGCGAACGACCTGGAGGAAATCTGTAACCAGGCCAATGGCGTGAAGAAGGGTCGCTGCGTTGCTTTTGGCTTGTTCAACGCCGATGTGGGCAGCGAAGAAGTGATCGTCGTGGCGGAAACCGATGTCCCCCACGAGTCCGGCTGGGCCGGCGTGCGCAAGAACATCAAGAACGAGTTGCTGAGCGCCTTCAATATTTCTCCAGGCGATATCCTCATCGTCAAGCCTGGATGGGTGATCAAGAGCACCTCCGGCAAGATTAGCCGCGGTCAGAATCGGGACAAGTACCTTGCGGAAATAAGTTCCGGGAAAGGGCGGCCCTCCTTCGCTTGACTGAGCAAGAAGCGCTGCAGCGCGTACAGCAGGCATTGCGCGTGACTTTCGACGATCCGGACTTGGAGATCAATCGGAGCACTGTGGCCGACGATATCGACGGGTGGGATTCGCTGTCCCACGCGGTTTTGATGTTTCGTCTCGAGAAGAACTGCAATGTGGAAATTCCCGCGGCGGTAGCCACGTCGTTTCAGAACATAGGAGAACTCGTCGATCGGCTGTTGGAACTGACGAGCGAAAAGTAAGTGCCGGAAGATCGTAAAACACAACTCGCGAATTCCGTCGTGGTTGGACGTGATGGGTGGCTCTTTCACCGGGACGAATGTGTTTTTGAGCAGATGTCCGGAGCGATGTCCCTTGCTGAAGAGGACTTGCGTGCCTGGCTTGAGCTTCTAACCGGAAATTTGCGATGGCTGAGTGATCGGAACATCGAGTTTTACTTTCTTATCGCACCGGAAAAACATGTTGTTTACCAGGACTATCTCCCCGAGGGAATTGAAATCTCAGAAGAGCGCCCGGTCAAGCGGCTCATTCGAGAGTTGCTGACTGCCACTCCAATCGAGCCGATTTATCCTTGCGGGGAGCTTGTGGCCGAACGGGCGTATAGGGATACCTATCACTCCGTTGGAAGCCATTGGAACTCCTTTGGAGGATTCGTTGCGTACCGTGAGCTGGCCCGTAAAATAGCAAGGCGGAAAGATATACCAATCGTCGACTTTGGAGAGCTCGCCGTCCTGGCCGACCGGGTTCATGCAGCCGATCTAGGCGCGCGCTTGGACCCGGAGCCGTTGGCGCCGGAACACCGCTGCTGCGTAAAATTCGCCAAAAGCAAAATGTTGTTCGAGAATGGCATTTACGGCCGTGGCCACTTAGAAGTCTATGAGAACCTCAAAGCAGCCTTACCCAAGGCCGTCATGTTCCGCGATTCAAGCTCCTCCTGGATTTTGCCATTCCTCTCGGAGTCGTTCAGCCGGATAGTCGCTCTCGCTTCACCACACATTTACAAAGATTTGATTGAGCGCGAAAAGCCGGACGTCGTCATCCTGGAATTGATCGAGCGATGGGTCGGTATACCTCGAGCAACGCGTGTTTTTCTGCCACAACCTTCTTTCCAGGAAATCTCCAAGTTGCCGGTGGACGAGGTCTCTCTCAAGACTGGGCTCGTATTGGGATGGGTAGAGACTCCGGCTGCCAAGAGTGAAGTGGGAGCAACGTTGGATGTCGCCGGATGGGTGATTTCCGTGGAAGACGTCCATTCGGTTGGAATCTACCTGAACGGATCGCTGCTCGGCAATGCGGAGCTTGGCCCCAGCCGCGCGGAGCTGAACCCATTTCCATGCCCGGAAGCGACAACAGCCGCCTTCCGATTTCAGTTCGACGTGCGAGCGGCACGGATTCCATCAGGGCGCCACCGCCTTAGCGTTCGTGCCTTATTGCAGTCCGGAAAGCCATGCCTCATTTCGGAATGGGCGATCAAGATCGTGTGAGGCTGCGTTCCTCGTGTTCCTGGTTCTTCGCCCCAGCCGCTACTGGCCGAATGCTATAGTTCCCTGAAGAGTGCCACAGCCGAAAGTTTCCGTCGTCATTCCGTGCTTCAATCTCGCGGAGTACCTGGACGAAGCCATCGACTCGGTGCTCGCCCAGACATTCCAGGATTTCGAGATCCTGGTGGTGGACGATGGCTCGAACGATCCGTACACCAAGAACAAACTGAGTACCCTGAATAAGCCTCGCGTGCGGATATTTCGCAGCGAAAACCAGGGGCTTGCCGGGGCCCGGAATCTTGCCATCGCCAATGCCCACGGCCAGTACATTCTGCCGCTCGACGCGGACGACCGGCTGGCGCCAACGTTCCTCGAAAAGTCCGTCGCCGTACTCGATGGACGGCCGGAAGCCGGGATCGTTTACAGCGAAGTGGAATGGTTCGGTGAGAAGAACGGCAAGTGGGAAGTGCCGCCATATCGTTTTCCCGACATCCTGCTGGACAACGTGATCGTCGCGTCCGCGCTGTTCCGGCGATCCGATTGGGAACTGGTGGGCGGCTATTCCACGGAATTCCGTTCACGCTGGGAAGATTACGACTTCTGGCTATCTCTCATCGAGCGGGGAAGGGTTCCATACCGGATTCCTGAAGTATTGTTTTACTACCGTCAGCGCGCAGGCAGCATGACCGACAGCGCGCGCCGTGGCGATCGAGCGCCGCTATATGAGATGCTGTTCCGCCGCCACACGGAAATGTACGTTGAGAACATGGGCTACTTGTTCGAGCGCATCGCCAAGCTCGAGGAAGAGCTCCAGTTACGCGAAACGGAGAGGCCCCAGCTCCAGATCTTTGTGCCGCGTGATGTGGTTTATTCCGAGACCGATTCGCTGCGGCGCCCATTGCGGGTCGATGTATGGGAGAAGATCGCGATCGACCTTCCACCCTCATGGGAGGGCCGGTTGCGCATCGATCCAATGAATGTAGCGGGCGAGATCGAGGTTGCGGAGCTTCGTCTGTTGGATGGGGAGTCTGCAATCTGGCCCGAATCGCCACTGGACGTCTTTGAAGTTGGCGGCTCGGCAGTATTGGTGGAAGGTGGAGGGAACGCCGCGCGGATCCTAGCGTGGGGCTCAGATCCACAAATCTATTTGCCCCGAATCACGGCAAAAGTACCTTTGCGTCTGACCTTCGAACTGCGGGTGAATCCCTATAGCCCAGTGGCTGCCGCCGCGGCGTCGGCTTGGGCGCAACTCTGGGAGCAGATGCGCCCGGCTGAGCCCTTCGCTGCGAACGCGGCGCTGAGCCTTCAAGTCTTTTTCCCGGACAATCAAGCGTATTCCGAGGAGCGCTCCGTCTACGTCCCGTTGCGGCGCAATATTTGGCAAACCGTGCGCATTGAGCTACCGGCGAACTGGCACGGCAATTTGAGATTGGACCCAGCCAACGGCCGCTGTTGCGCCGACATCGCCTGGATACGCATAGACGACGGTGAGCGCACAATTTGGGAGTTGGCTTCAGGCGCAGGCGAGGCCGTAGTCGGCGGCACCTCGCTAAGGATGTCCGATGAAGGCCCGTTGCAGATTGTGGCTTGGGGCAGCGATCCGCAGATATATTTACCGACGGCGAGCGTTGCGAGCGAGGGACGTAAGCTGACGCTGGCAATATGCTTGCGGATAACGCATTGCGGACTGGAATTGGCGATGCAGGCTGAGTCCCTGGCTTCCGTAAGACAGCGAGGCTGGAAGGCCGTCACTGGACAGGCTCGTCAGATTTCAGCGGGTATCGCGTCGGTGTGGCGGAAGCGGACGAGCAGATGAAAATCCCGCCACCCTACGCCTCTAGCCGAGTGATCGATTTGAAGACAGCCACTCGATGGGTTCATCAACCTTAGTTCTTCCCGGGAATCGTATTTAATGTCGAAAGCAGCCAAAAGAAAGGCAAAGTCCCGGAGGCCGCCAGACGCACGTCGCGCTCGCAATCAAGTCGCGCCGGAACCTGCGCCAGTCCAGCCCACGGCTGAGATCCAACCTAGGGCCGCGACGAACGACCCGATGAATGCGCCGACGGAAAGGTCGATATTTCCGTACGTTGTTTCTGTTCTGCTCCTGTTGCCGGGTGTCTACTGGGTGCTGAAGGATAAAACGGTCTGGCCCTACGATCAAGCCTGGTACGGAGAGGTTTCGGTCGATCTTTGGTACTTGTTGACCCACCATCCCGGAGAGTGGGCCGCAAACATGCTGAGCGCGTTCGGGACCAAGGCTCCGGGAGTGGCCTGGCTTGGACAGTTCTTTGTCCCATTGGGGCACGTCGCCGGCTCCATAGAGTTCGGTCTCATGCTATCAATTCTTGCCGCCCACTTTGGAACATTGCTTCTGATGTACCGGATCGGCTTAGCACTGAGTTCTGGCAGCCGTGCGATCGCTCTATTTGGAATGCTCTTTGCGGCATCGGCGCCTTTGTCGGCCGCCATGACACACCAATATCTGGTTGAGAGTCTGCAGGTGTTTGCCGTCACGTACATCTTCTGGATTGCAACTGCCGCCCCAAAGTTGAGCAGGCTCCGACTACTGGCGCACTTGCTCACCGCTACCTCGGTGGCGCTGCTGGCGAAGACTACGTCTCCTATGTATTGCGCTCTGGCGGGAGTACTCGCGGTCATCTCTTTGTTTCGGGCCACCTCATGGGTAAAAGATAGACAGGATCGCACCAAGAGCTTGATTTTGCTTTTCATCGGAAGCGTCCTGGCCGCTGGCGCCCTGGGCTGGTATGTTCACAACTTTAAGACCGTTGTCGCCTTCGGAAAAATCGCAACAAGCGGCGCAGTCGCCCTCGACTACGGCTCCGCCGGAACGTTCTATTCCAAATTGGCTTACTGGCTTCGAGCCACTCAAGCGAGTTTTTTCATTCCGTTTGCCCTCCCCGCTTTGTCCCTAATCGCGTTTACCGGTATGTATTTTGCCTGGAAGCACGGTTACCGCGCGAGGCCCAAGCCCGCAAACGTGCTGGCGGCAGTTGCGCTGATGCATGTATTCATCGTATTGGCCTTGTTTTCTTTCCAAGTAAACGAGGAGAACCGTTACCTCTTACCTCTGTTGCCTTGCATCGCCATTTGCCTCATGTGGGTGTTGGCGCGTCCAATGCGTTCCTATACAGCAGCGCTGGCCTGCATTCTCCTGGCAATCCAGTTTGCTGTGACAAATGCGCAGGCGCTCAATTTCACTAAGGTCAACCCGAATATATCCTATTGGTTGCACCCATACTCGTCCGACCAGACAGCTCGCGCGGAACTGACGGAACTCATTCGAGTGACTTCCGTACCCGGCGCCGAGTCGCGATACAACATCGTTGGCGTTGAGTTACCCTGGCTGAATGCGAATTCCCTAGACTATTACGCGGTTAAGGGACGGCTTGAAACAGGAAGGCGAAGCTACTTCACGTCGCTCGGGTACGCAGAGACTGACTTGGAGAGGGCCTGGACTCGCCTGGAACAGATCGGAATAGTCTATTTCGTCTCACTCGAAGAGGATAAACAGCCCAGCCCTCCAGATTTTGTAAATCGCGTTACACTACCGGCCCTGAGAAGAGTGGCTTCGGATCCCGCCTTTGCCAGGGTAAACTTTCCTTCCCGCTTGGGAATTCTTCTGTTTCGTCGAGTCGATCCCCCGGCGGGACGTTAGCCGGCAAAGCGAAGCGAGAATCACATGCGCGTCAGCGCTACGTCTGGACCTGCAATCGTCCTTCGTAGGCCTCGAACACATCGGCAATCGGACCGCTCATCATCATCTCGCCATGATCCAGCCAGATGGCCTGGTCGCACAATTCCATAAGGACCGGTTTACTGTGAGACACACATACGAAGGTCTTGCCGGCATTACGGAAACCGCGAATCCGCTCGTAACATTTGGCTTGAAAATCCAAGTCTCCCACCGCCAGCACTTCATCCACGATGAGTATTTCGGGATCGACGTTTACCGCCACCGAAAACGCCAGGCGCAGCCACATGCCGCTTGAATAGGTTCGAAGAGGCTCATCGATGAAATCGCCAATTGCCGCGAAGTCGACGATGGTTCCGAACATTTCCTTGGTCTGCTTTTCGGTGAATCCCAATAGCGCCGCGTTCAAATACACGTTTTCAGTGCCGGTCAAATCGGGATGAAATCCAGAGCCCAGCTCGAGCAGCGCCGCGATCCTTCCGTTCACTTGCACGCTTCCGGTGTCGGGCTTTGCCAAACCTGCCACTATGCTCAATAGAGTGCTTTTGCCCGCGCCGTTACTGCCGATGACCGCCAGGCCCTCGCCCTCCACCACGTCAAACGAGACACCCTTCAACGCGTGAAAATCTAATTCGCGATTTCTTCCGAACAAATAAGCCAAGTGTTGGCGCAGCAGCACCTGGCCGCCATGCCGGTGGAAACTCTTGCTGACGTTTTCGCAGTTGATGATCTTCATCTGTTACAGATAATCGTAGAATCGCTCTTTTAGCTTGTGAAAAACAAGCAGGCCAACCGCGAAGGACGCGAGCGAGGCAAGTGTGAGCTTGATTAGCGTGGTATTCTCTGGAGGCTTCCCGTCCAGCAAAATGTCGCGCATCGAAAGCACCAGGGCGGCAATCGGGTTCCACCGGTAGATGTCCCTGAACCGCTGCGGGATGATCGCAAACGAATAGAAAATGGGCACCAGCCAGAACAACACAGTGTTGGCGGAGTCGACCACGTACCGCGTGTCGCGGACGTAAACGTTGACCGCGGAAAAAAGCAACGCCAGGCCGCAGACGAATACGATTTCCAACGCCCAAATCGCCGGCAACCACGCCCAGTACACATTGACATGTATTCCAGACAGTAACGCGATGACCAGAAGCAGCCCGATTTGAATAATCAAATGAACGCAACTGGAAAGTACGCTGGTGATGGGGATCAATTGGCGTGGAAGAGCTACGCGCTTTACCAGGCTCGCGTTATCGACCATGGAGCCGGTGCCCGCCGCCCAAGCCCCGCTAAAAAAATTGAATGGAACCAGTCCGCAGAGCAGAAATACCGCAAAGTGCGGCTGGTCGTTTTTCAACACTTGAGTGAAGACGAAGATGAAGACTCCAAGCATGACCAGCGGATTCAGCAAGGACCAAAAGACGCCCAGCGACATGTTGCGGTAGCGAATTCGGAAGTCTTTGAGGATCAGGTTCTTTAGTAAAAAACGGTAGTCGCCGTGCCACATGCTCAAATGCTCCCACGAGACCACTATTCTAGCCCGGTTTCTCCCACACCATCAGTGCCCGGGTGGCATTCCAGCGCCCGATTGGACCGAGCATCTTCTCACAACCTCGCGCAATTCCGATCAACTGCGGAGGCAACGGACGAGTCCGCTTAAAGCCCAACGTCGCCAGGTAAGGAAGGCCGAGAAAACGCTCGAATCTGACTAACTTCAGGGGTGGCGCCGCTGTATGCGAATAGTGCCGCACCAAGTTATATGGAATCGTCGCGTTTCCGTCGAATGCCTTCTTTCCAGTGGAATCGAAAGGATTGCGAATGTCGATGCGCAGGGTGCAATCTTCGTGATGGAAGTAGCGGTAGAGCAAGTAGGAAGCCGGCGTGATCCAAGGCTCGATCATTGCAACCACACCTCCGGGGACGAGGGCGCGGCTCGCTTCAGCAAGGAAATCCAGCGGGTGCGGCAGATGGTGCAGAACGTCTAGAAAGACAAATGCTCCAACCGACGCGGGTGGGAACGGCATCGCGCAGCCATCGCACACCACATCCAGCCAACTGGTTAGGATCACATCGGTAGAAATCAGGCTGTGGCAGTACTCCTTGAAGAAACCCGGGCCGGCACCCAACTCGACCACCGGACTACGGTTGCCAACGGCGTCCAGCAACCGAGCAAAGAACTCGTGATAGACAGTCCGGAGTTCCGGTCGCTGCGACCAGACCAACCGGTGATTTTCGATGAAATCAAGGTCGGATGTAGCGGTTAAGTCCAACCGTTATTATAAGTGCCCTCGACGTGGCGCACGCACTTTGCGTGCCGCATCGAGACTCGTCTCGACACCTTTCGACTCTTGAAATACCCTCGGCACAAGCGTCGAGACGAGTCTCGACGCGGCACGCAAAGTGCGTGCGCTACGTCGTTACTTGTGATGGGCGGCACGAACGCGTTTGCTCGCGTTCTACAAAGCTGGCCCAGCGCTGTTGAAACAGTTCTACCTCGTGCGGGCTCTGAATCTTTCGATGAATAGAAGCGCCTTCAAAGTGATACAACTCGGCGTAAGGCGAGTAGACCACGTCGTAGCCTTGCTGGATCGCCTTGAGACAAAAATCGATGTCGTTGTAATCGATCGCGAGTTGTTCGTCGAAGCCGCCGGTGGCCTCGATGACGTCGATGCGCGTCGCCATACAGGCTGCGGTGACGGCGGAATAATTACGGATCACATGCGTATAGGCGTTGTAGCCCACAAAGCCGGCGGGAAAAGAATGGAACGCGTGCGCGGCTCCCTGATTCACTCCCAACACCACACCCACATGTTGAATCCGGTCGTCCGCAAACAGGAGCCTGGCTCCCACCACGCCCACGCGCGGCTGTTGCGTAAATTCGATCAGGGCGCTCAGCCATTCTTCGGAAATCACTTCCATGTCGTCGTTCAGCAGCACAATGTGGCGTCCTTGCGCTTGCCGAAAAGCAAAGTTAGCCTTCTTCGCGAAGTTGAATGGCGTATTGGGTTCAGTGAAGCTCTCCAGCCGGTAGGGCACACCCGACAGAGCCTGGCGCGTGGAATCGGATAGATTACCGTCGTCGACAACCACGATCTCGTAGTTCGGATAATCGGTCTTGGCGACGATGCTCTTGACGAAGTTCTCGAGAAGATCGATGTTGCCCCTGCCCTCGACCGTCGCTCGGTTGTTGCTCGCCATGATGCAGAGCGACGCCAACGGATACTCGCTGATCCGGTAGCGCACGCGGAACGTTCCCTCGATCTGCCCAAACTCTACTTCGCCTTCGATGCCGTTGCGAGCGAGGTGATCTTCCAGCGCGCGGCGGCCGGCATCCAGCGCTTCCGGTTTGGCGTCCACCAGTTCCGCTGCCGATCCGCGAATCTTGCGCCAGTGGTACAGAATCTTGGGCACGTGATGGATGCATTGCGCGCGAGTGGAGAGCCGCAGCGCCAGATCGTAATCTTGCGCGCCGCTGAACTCCGGACGAAACCCGCCCACTTCATAGAAGAGGTCCTTGCGGACCACCAGCAGATGCAGCAGGTACATCACCGACAAAAGATGATCAGGCGACCAGTCCGGCTTACAGAAATGGTCGACAAATTCGCCGCTGTCGTCGAGCTTGTCTTCGTCGGTGTAGAGGAAATCGATTTCGGGATTGACCTGGATGGCTTTTGCAACTTCGTAGAGGGCTTTCGGCGCGAGCTCATCGTCGTTGTCGAGCATCGCCAGGTAATCGCCGGTCGAAATCTCCACCGCTCGGTTGGATGCCGCGGCGATACCCTGGTTCTTTTCGTGAACCACGATCTTGATGCGCGGATCGATTCCGCGGTAGCTTTCCAGGACCTCTAGCGTATCCGGCGATGTGGAGCCGTCATCGCACAGGCACAGTTCCCAGAAGG
>WNFG01004115.1_pt1 | contig 12229 bp, 12 predicted proteins | sample 5400431 | NCBI WGS metagenome assembly WNFG01 (sample SAMN13153346, study PRJNA577476) | soil metagenome | isolation source: 120 cm saprolite under Douglas fir tree site 2 hole 3 replicate 2 | place: USA:California | collected 2015-04-18
AGAGTTTTCTTGTGTGGGCTCGAAAGTGGTGTGAGATCTCCGCCGTTGTCGCCCCCACAAGCACCCCCGTAATCCTCTACTTCAGGTTCGGAGGAACCAGATCTACTTCGTGGAATTGAAAGCATTTCCAGAAAGTCCAATGCGGCTGGAATGCTTCCCATATCGGCAAAGACGTGTAAAGGGGTGACATCTATTTGGATACTGCAGGTTGATCCGGGATTGGCACCCTTCCCTGGGTCCTTTGGTGATGATAATAACACCCGCCCGGATAAGGCGGATTGAGGCTTGTTGGCTGACGTTCCTTCGAAAATGGTTTTCGGACTGGATGGGACGGGAGGGGCTATGGATGGATCGCCACCAAAACTCTTCTGGGAGCGCCGATAACTTGGTGGTGGCCTCACTCGCCAGAGAGAGAGCTTGGCCTGCGATGTCCGATTGCCTTCCAAAGTCCAATCTATTATTCCGAACTCCGGCAAAGCAGGGACCACTTTACGAAGTAAGTCGGGTGAAACATCGTAATGGCCCATATCGGAAGGGAAATGATGCTCGGGATGGTATTGAGTGAACAGATGCGAGTCGGTCAAGACGATGGGTAACACAAAGGCTTGGTGGGCCAGATGCGAAGACGTTGCATTGCCATCCATACAGAAGGCGAATGCTGATAGATCTCCAACGGAGAATCTGATATGGCTTGAGGTCGTTCCCCTTACAACCCGTGGTACTTGGCCTCTCTCTGGTAAATGTTCTGGACTTGGAGTATATTCATCCTCGAGCTGCTCCAAGGTGGTGGACACAGACAGATCCACCCCGACTCTATCTATGAGGAAACGAATGTAACTGTGGTTAGTTTTTGGAGGCGTCAGCGGGTGGGTGAAGAAATCGGCGAGGGGGACGTTGCGTGAAGAACTTGAAAGCGGCGCGGAAACGGATTGTAACAATGAGACTAGGCCGCGAATCTGTATCGTAAGGGCTGCCTGGTCGAGCAAGGATAACGTGGGGACCACTGAGCTAGCACTGTTAGACGCTGGAGGCGCGGTACTTGGACGTGAATGTGATCCAATCGTAGAGACAACATCTAGTATAGAACTGATTTGCGCAGCGGTGAGGGCACAAGCAACGATTCCCACGGACACCGAAGTTTCAAGGTTCGTTTGCCGAGCATCGGGCTCAGATGTGTCCGATTCAGAATCGTGGGGACCTGATTGGGTTTGGACCGATGGCATAGCTGACGTCGTAATGCGAATAACAATGGGCTCCGTAGCCAGAGAGAAGAGGACTTGGTGAAATAATCCATCTTCCACAGCTTCATCGGTTTGGGATAGCGAACACTCTCCTGCTGTACCGCCGCTTTGGTTCTGCTCCATATCGTCGGCTCCAGCATCCTGCAAATGAGTGACTGTAGTCTCGCGGCTACCAGGTTCCAGCTTAGAGCCTTGTGATGTCAGGACACTGTGAAATATGCTACTACTTGTTGAACCTGAGGCTGAACTTGGTCGCGAACGGTCTTCTGGAGGTGAGGACCCCACGGGCGGCACAGATTCATTCGAACCTGACCTGTCTACTGGGGAAGAGGAAGGCGGAGGTGAAGAGGGAATTGAAATTGTGGGGGTCAATGACACGTTGTCTACTCGATGCGAAGCTGCATTGAACTCGCAGGAAGCAGAAGGAAGGGAGCGAGTCTCCGAATGACCGGACGCTGTCGACCCCGATGTGTTAAGGTCACGATGCGCTATCTCTAGCCCCGAAATATTAATTGTTCGAGTTGACTCGCCAGGACCAGAGGTCGGCCTCCCATAGTGAAGCTCGGAAACCTTTAATCTGAAACTTGACCGGTCCGGATGGATTAAAGTTATGCGGATATCCTTCGCAGAGAATGTGAACTGAGAAAGAAGGTACTCGAACATACTCGCAAACATCGAGACTCCTATCGGTTCCACGTCTGAGAGGACCTCAGGGTCGTCTCTCGGCGTATCGAGTCCGCCTGGCACATAGTCATCGTTCTTGCTCATGTGGAGGGTCTCGCTAGATCGAAAGGCCTGATAGGCTTCCGTACTCTCTTTACGCGTGATCTCTTCATGAGCAAACAGTTGTGCAGCTTCCGATATGGAGTCCGCGAGGTTCGTCGATGAGGGTGGATTATCATTTGTCACCTCGGAAGGGAGATGAAAAACGAGATCCAGAGACTGAATTGATAGTTCCACGCTGCTTGCGAGTGGGTTGGGCCAGGGTATGCGTACCGAAACTGACGCGATACCACCATCGTGAAGTTGTATTGGCAACTCAGAGAGTAGGGTATTGATGGACTCACGGAGGACAACTCAGATGCGATTCAACTCAAATGGGTAGACTCACAGTACACTCGAGTTGCAAATTATTGATCGTGAAGTTTCCTGAGCCAATGGCTGAGTCTATTTGTTCGACGTCCAGCTGCCCAGGCTTGAGGAAATGGCCTAGGAATCGCTTAAGGATGAAAGAGAAGAATTTACGTTGCAAGTTCGGAAAGATAGAGGCATCGAACGTTGGGAACGTGAACCAGGAGGGCATCCAGGAGGACATTATTCGCCGCCAGCGGACTTGCGAAAGGCGAAGCTCACTTGCTGACAGATTGCGGTATATGGCCGGGGTGACATACACAATTACGTCAGGCTATTCAACGACGTTTACATTTAGAGTCTAGGTATTGGTACACGGGGCAAAATGTTTGAAACAATCCTCCTTTTTCCTCGAAAGAAATTGAACCTAATCCACCATTTTAAGATTTTGACCAATGGTCAAATAAAGATGGCCACAATCCATCAAGTCGTCGATAGCTTCCCTACCGCACAACGCAGCTCTCCGTAAGCGTTGTGATCGGAAAACATGAAGGAAAGTGTTACCGTATCTCTGATTCACTGACGGCGGGACGATCGACGAGCCTGCACATGGTTGTGATAGGCATGCCGCCTGGGAAGTGGGGGGCATTGTGATGCATCTGTATTATTATGTCTCTTTGTAAGGGGCTGAGTGAAGAATAAGGGTCGAGTACAAGAGCCGATTGGTTGTTCGTCTCCGATGAAGGATCGGTGGATAATGAGGACAGAGGTCGAGATGGTGACTGAGGAAACGAGGATTTAGGTGGCTGAAAGAAGTCTAGTTCGTGTAGGTCCTCGTTGGTGTGATAGTCAAACAGCGTCAGTCTGTCAAGTTCCTCTAATGTGGTATCTGGATCAGGCCTCGGTTCCTGTGCGGTGAGAGTATCTTCAGCCCTGTTGTTCGTCTGTGTGGCACGTCGCTGGATGTTTGGTGGAGATTGTGACGCCACTGGCGCGGCCGTGAGCTGTGACGGTCCTGCGGGACTCGGAGGTGTTGACTGCTGGGGGAAGTTCCATGTTAGCAGTCAAGACCGCATCGGATGCTACCCACAGATATTCGTTGATTAGATACGAATGTCACTATGGCCTCCAAACAATGAAAGAATATTTCGTGCATATCGAGAATTGGGCGGATGTGCTCGGCATTCAGATGATTGACACCGTTAATAACCTTTAGACGACCCATTACGCGAACGTAGTCTTTCGTCCTTTCGTGCCAAGCGAAGCTTATCAACGTAAAGCGCTCTGCACTCCCCTCTCTCCTACTCACCCGACTGGGAGGTCCAGGGATTCCTCAAGTAGGTGGTGTGTTTCTGATCCGAACGACCAGGTGACGCGGAGACGCCCTCCGCTACCGTCTTCTAAAGAGTATACTGTCGTATAATCGTATTCGCGGATGTCAACAATACATGCCACGCAAGTGACCTAGATGGTTCGTGTAACTTGATTTGTTATCGGGAAAACATCTCTTTCGCAATACCCGTTCGAGTTGGATTCCATCCAGGAAGAAATTGGACGTTGGGTGTGGTTGTTCGGCGCGCAGGAGCTGCAGAACTGTGGCTGGATAGAGGCCATTAAAATGGGAAGGTCCCAGGTACTGAAAATTAGATGAGCATGACGAATGCTATAACTGTGCCATATCCCGGGAGAAGAGGTGAGAAGAGGAAAAGGGAAAGAACCACGAACTGGCCGACTCATTGATCCCGTGTTTGACATAGAGGATTGAAGGTATCTAACGTCCTTCTAACATGACTCGGATGTCATCGTAATGTTGGCGGTCACGCCGCTGCCCTCAGGTCATTTGACACACGCCACATTCAGCCTGAGGCCCACTGTACAGTCACTGGCAAGAAATGTCGGACTCGGAGACCGAATTGGTGGGAAACCCGAAGCCTCAGCACATCCTACAGATTTCCGAGAACGTGCTACGAGAAAAGCTCGTCGAGATTTCTGAGTTGGCAGATACTCGCCCTTTGATTGCTGTGGATCTTGATGACGTTTTGTGTCAAACAACCGCCTGCGTTGCAGAGTGTACGTTGGTGCTCACTCAGTTGGCAACTCATTAGATGATCCACCGAGCCATGCAGGGCATAATCGCAGGTTTGGGACAAATATGCAAATCAAAGACTTCTATTGTCAGTCAAATTTCCCTCATTTTGATCATTTCATCCCAACCCATAGTCCCTTACGGGCAGATTCAACTTGGTATAAAGTGCTGACTATAGCCTCATGAAACATTGTGCGTATCTAAGTGTCGTAGAATCCAGGTTGGGGCTCAATAGCCACCACTATGGGCAAAGTCAACGAGTTCTATGACACCGATCAACTCAAGCATGCGGTCCCCGTACCAGGGTCTTCGGATGCCCTGAATCATCTCCGTGAGATGGGGTATAGCCTCACCATCGTGACGGCTAGATCGTTCCCGTACGAGCTCAATAGCACAATTACCTGGCTTGACAAACATTTCAATGGTAACTCCATCTGAGCCAGTCCAAGACAACGCGCTCATGGAACGAAGAAATATTCTCCAACGTCATTTTCTCGTCGCAGGACGATAACAGCCTTGCGTACAATGGAAGATGTATTAGCACCTCGCTAAGCAAGTTGCAGGTTTGGTTTCATTACGGCGAATTTTGCAATAATGAGAACTTATCCATTAGATTAGCGAGGTAATGCAATCAATTTTGCTCATTGATGACTTGATGGAGACGGCATTGGCTTTCGGACGAGATGCTAACCGACCTATTCTTCTGTTTGGGGACTATGAATGGAACAAACGAGTTGCCGCAGGTGGTCCTTGGTCATTCGACGACAAACTGGCACTCGAGGGTGGAAAGCACCGGTGGAAAGATGATACGATAGACTTGCGTAGCGAAGATAGGATCTGGAGAGTGCAGAATTGGGGGGAGGTATTAAAATGGTTGAGAGAGCATGGTGCAGAGTTGTTATAATTTACACAAATCGCGTCGGAAAACACTATTCTATCAAGATACGAATTACTGTGAGATCTGGAAGTGCGTTTCGTTGATTGTGCTGAAAATAATGCCATCGTCCATCAGTCGCTCCAGGGCTTGCCTATGCAACAGCCACGTAAGTATCAAACAGCTTCAAAAGATCAACCATCTTACTCGATAGATTCTGCATCAGCTCCTACAGCCTTCGCAATAGCGCTAACATGCACGCCCTCTGGCCTCTGTGGTTGATTCTGCATGAAATGCACAATGCTGCGCGGGACGGGTGGGAGATGTGAGTATTCGTCTTTGACTCCCGATTGATGGCCCTGCGCGGCAGAGTACGCGGATAACGATGGCCCTCCACCCGCTGCGGACGTCTGGGCAACCCCTTGCTGTCGGGCCGTCAGTCAGGGGCACAACGGAAACTGTAAATCTTCTCACAGAACCACGATCAAAAGTGAGTTGCAAGGCTATCACATCGAGCAGGTGGAAAAATATTTCATGAGGGTCCCGGACTGGTCGAATTTGAGATGCGTTAATGTATTTTTTTGATCCGAAAGTTTTGATATTCCCAGTAACGCGGGCGAAGGTTTTTGGCCTACGCAAGTAAGCGATGTGAAGAATGTTGTGTCATAAAATAAATCTCACACTACTTCATCCTGGTTGTCTCCACCGTCTTGGCTAATTGAATCAGACCAATGCCGTGCCTCTAAGGTGCCGGTACCGTCGTCAAGCATGTAGACGCAATTCGTCGCCTGCTTCTGCACCGACACGACGTGCGCGACAAGCGTCACCTGAGGTTTACTGAATAAAAAGGAGGGATGGTGTTCAAGTGAAAGCGCACATGGCCGAGCTCAGCATTTTCGATCATCCAATCCGCATCCGCGTGGGCTTGAGTAGCTTGGATGAATTGCTTCACCGTGATGGGTCGCAAGGACAGAGAAAGCGCTCCCTTCTATAGAGGAAGTCAGATGGGACGAAGAATGTTGCTCAGCAAGAATCGCACACGACTAAACCCTCCAGGGCTACCACTTGTGCCGCCAAAAGGCGATCCTCCAGTCAGGTAGCCACCTCCGGCCGTATTCCCATAGAAGTCGATAGCTGCGACAACTATAAACTAGCATTTGGCGAACAGTCAAAGTTTACTCACACTGGCTCATATCAAGTCTGATGCCGTGTATACGGTGTCCTGAGTCGCGTCTCTTACAGTAATTTGACGCGTGACACTTCTTGCTATAGTGCCACGTGATGTGACAGCTGGTGGTCATATATTTGTAATCGCAGCCCCTGTGACAGCCCCGTGACACTTTGGTCTGCTCAAGAAGATTAATTGGTGGTTAATGTTTGGGGGTAATGTTAGTATTGCATATGATGTATGGGAGTATGGCAATAACTTGGCTAGAGTTGTACATTACATGGATGACTTGCAGACTCGTTCTATCCCTCTCCCAACTCCTTCCATAACCTTCCTCTGAGAGTCCGTCAAATTTTTGCCCACATCAAGGACATAGTCATGGGTTATCTAATTACGAGTGAATTAAACGCCTAGTCTCAGGCACATGGACGTGGATGCTCACCTCAGCATGGGTCTGAAGGGCTACGCAATGCTCGACGAACTGCTTCCGCTTATCAGACGTCCCTTCAAGCTCGCTAACCTTTATCAGTTGGGCACCAATATCTCTGACAGTGTCGACGACACTCGCACGCAACGCTTTGATATGCTGGACGAGCTACAAAAGTTTGATCAGGGGAGATTCCAATGAAATCTGCCCGACCTACCGAGCCAAGTTTATTGATACGGACAATGGAGGCATCTTTGAAGCGCTTGGTGCAGATAAAGAACAGAAGCAGTGCCTGTCTGTGCCATTAGCGACCACTAGTATGCTGGATGGCTCGCTTGCCTCTTGCGCCAGAGTGGCGATATGCAATATCTCATAGGTTGGCCGTGATGCCGTAATAGCTCTTAAGAATTTGGCGTGTGCGTCTGCCAAGACGTTGGTTCAGAAAGTATTAAAAGAATACGCAGTTGCTCACTCTTAAAGTACGACAAGATAGAGATGGGCGGTTCAGTGATTTGTGGAGCGTCATCGGATTTTCTTCCATGTTCATTCGCAGGTGTTCCATCATTTGAAGAGTTGCCGTTCTTCGGCGGTAGCTTAGCAGCTTCCCCCCGAGGCCGAAGGAAATCATGGAACGGATCCAACCAGTTTGTCAAATCGGTCACATAATGGAACAAAGCGACTTCGTCTTCTGTAAGCTGACTGATTGTGAGGCAATGAAGCTGTCACCAGCGGTGAGAGTTTACCTCTGACAGCTCATCCGCACTCTGGACAGCTAAGCGTTCCGGCAAGGGTATTCTTACGTCTGGGTTATAACTTTGTCTCGGGCGATCACCGACGAGTAGTTTATCATCCTCAACCGAGAGGTCCAAGTCACTGGCTCCTGACAAGGCTTTGATATAGATTCTGAGGAATATAGACAACCACCCTGCCTAATACGACGTGAAGTGGACCTGGCCAACCGCAAGATAGGGTGCACTCACTGCTGGTTCCTTTCCAAAGAGAGTTGTTTGAGATGAGAAAGATGGCTGGCCACGGGGCTGGTAGTTTGGTAGAATCTCTAGGTCTCGGTTATCATGATGAACTGATATCGAGTTAAGTTGCAGTAGAATGTATATCGCGAACAAGGACGCACGTCGATCAAAGATAAATTTCAGTTCGATCAGTTCCATGTCTACCAGCTCAGAGCTAATTTGTTCATGGGAAATACGCAGCCGGACATGCTCAACCTTGACGAGGTCTCGCTGAAGGGAGTTGTCTAGTCGCTCTTCGAATACAACAAGTTCATGAATCTGATACATGCAGGTCAGCCTGTACATAGCTGTGAATCGAGCAGGACGTGCCTGTGAGTACTTTTCCGTGCCAAATGCCTTGACAATGAACTCAGAAGTCTAACAGTTGTTAGCGACACTGAACGTGAGAACAGGGACTTGTCACTTACTTCCTGAGAGTTACTAAAGTAGACGTGGCTGGATTCCAGGCACTCGGAAACATACGTCAGATCGCCTGTGGCCGCTAACGAGAAATTGGTGGCACGAGAAAGGATCAAGTACGACATAGTGTCATTCTGGACTTGTTTCACGTTCAAAAGACGATAGTGGTCCAAGGCTAGCTGCGGCGCGCCTTACAGGAAAGTGATGTAAGGCATCTGAGGGTCGAAAATATACAAACATACCCAAGAGGCGATAAGCTCTAACCAGCCCCAGATGGATTTGGTGTGATTTAGGGCTTTTTCTCAAGGCATACTCCAATATTACGACAGCGTTGTGAAGGTGGGCCACCGCATCATCAAGGGAGAACATGTTGACATATGCCTGGGCGGCGAGGATTGCCAGGTCATTTGCCGGTTGTAGCTCGAGTTTTGGGAGGCCATTTCCCAGAGGTAGGGCTTCGAAATATTCGCGAAGAAGATCTGCAGCCCAGGCGCCCTCCTTATCCACGGTCAACTGCGTTTTACTTAAGCCGCATCGTAGCAACTTGTGGGCATTGATGGATCGCTGAAGAGCACTACCTGAGGACTACGTGGGCTTGAGCGCTAGGCTGGCGACAGTTCGAGAAACTTACAGGAGTATGAGACGTCTTTTCGAGAAATGTAATCCAGTCGGACAATACGTCAGAATCAAGGTCCGTATATGACCGTATATCCTCATGACATGCTGCCTTGTCTCCGAAAATCTCAAAGTAGTGCTTCAGGAGATTCAGCAAACGAGAAGGTTCTAGTGATATTGGAGTGGGTCCGTCAAAAATAGAGGATCAACACACCTGTAGGCACCTCATGAACTGCACAAAGCCTCTCAAGTTCCATCAGGCCCAACCACGCGGCCCTATCACGACTACCATCCTGCTCTGCGACTTTTGTAAAGAGGTCTCGTGTCTTTTCCACACGCTGTACGAGGTCAGGCTGCATTGATTGATGGCCCGTCGCAGATGGGAATGTGGCATCAAGAATAGAGACAAACTCGAGCCAGTTACGATCCCTGCGAAGGCCTCTAGGTGACAGGTATATCCGGTGTATTGTGGTATGGCTGACCTTTTCTCTACTATCCGTTGCTCTGCTATTACCCCTTCTTCCGTTTGCCAGCCTCCAGCTTTCATAATCTCCCGCCGCAAGTAATCGCAGGAGAGATGACGGGCACACAGGAATCGCCCTGACTCTGTGTCCAACAGTTCCCGAGCATCCTCATAAAGCCCAAGCTGCTGCAGTATCGAGATGTATAGATAGAGTCGATCTGGATGTACCTCAACCTGTTTCCAAGAAGCCGTTACAAGCCGGTGTGCCAACTTTAACAAGATATCACGCATTTCCTCAGCAGTCAAGGGGTCATTAGCCTACAATTGACCGTAAGCGTAAAGAGAGGAGAAAGACATGAAGCCTGACCTGTAAAACTGTGCATGTTACACCCCAAAAGACATAGCGGTCGTTGCGAAATTGCTTATTTAATTTGTTGGCTAGCTAAGGGAAATTAACTCAAGGGAGCTGCGACAAGACGAGAGGGCATCGGAAGGAAGAATTATTTGTATAGTTGTGGCCGAGCCTGTGAGCAACACGTCGAGAAAACCTCACCAGTTGGGCAGCCTTCCAATTCCCCGCACGCACATTCGCAAAGAAAGCTTGCCGGCCAAACTCATCATTATCGGGCCGCTGCTTGAATGCGTCTTCAAATAGCTTTACCAAGTCGGCAACTGCGTTCGGCTGGTTAACCTATGGGTCACCAGACAGCAGGGACTGCGCACTAACATCTGCCAAGATGGCGAAGGGCGTGCATGAGTGCATTTATAGTTCCATCGTCTATCGGCTTTGTTGCAAGCACTTCTTCACATAGTACAATTGCTTCCTCAAATTTCTGTGCGCGTGTAAGAGCGAGGGCTTTCAGTGCCTAATTATATATTAGAACTGGAACGGAGTCTTTTGGATCATGTATACATGAGTACCTTGAGATGGTCATTTTTGGGGTGCTTCTTCAATAGCTTGTTGCAAGTCACTAAAGCCGATTTATGGGACCCACTGTCCAGAGCGTCTGGTGGAGACTGCTATGGTGATGTCGAGAGCCAGTATGAAGGATTGCTGACACACCATAGATCGGCCGTATCTGACGCTCGAGGGTGAGGCCGGTGAGGGATGACATTGAATGAAGCTACAAGTAGTCGGGACTGTGGTGGGACGGTTTGACCAATTCGTTAACGTCAGCCAATAACTCTTTGAGACGCTGGTTGGTCCTCGGCAATAACAAACTTGTACACGTAACAATCCCCGAGTATGTCTCCAATACTGCTATCTCGGTGAGCTCCAGCCAGTCATAGATCATGAGCACGGTCCTAACTGCTTTGGCAGCACCTTGGACCCTCTTCTGGGCATCTTTACGGGCGCATTAGCGTTCCACCTTCACGAGATAAATCCTCGGACGGCACCAGAGCCTGAACAAAAGCTGGAGAATCTCGTGCGCTGGAAGATTGAGAAATATCGGGCTAGTCGCGCAAAAAGTGACTCGGAAGGGGCGAGTTCAGATGCTGAATGGTCGAAATTATTCGCTCAAGCCAAGGATAAATGAGACCTGTTACATTCCACACGCTATTCTATCCAATCGAACTACCCCTCCAACCTACAGCCATCCATCTCCCGTGTCGTGTTTCATGTAGCGCGTGCAGTGCCGAGCGCCTCTCGAACGAGGTCCATCACTTGAAGAAAGGTGGTTCTGTCTGTACCGGGGGACTTCTCGGAGGAGCGAGACTTTAATGCCACCCCAACGACTACAGGGATATGGGATGATCCAATCTGACCATGGTGTTCCGAAGTCCATACGAGGGCTGCGATTTGGGCGGCATAAGATGAGTACAATGTCTGGTGATCCGGGGATGGTGCACTTCCGAACAGATACGTCAAGTCGATTGAGGGGTGGACTGGTGGTAGATTGCTAGTATCATCGGATACAGAGTCGTCTGGAGAAGCCTCAGCAAGGGCGACGGTGGCTGGCACGGAGGCGTGGATCTAGGCTGTATGAGATGAATGGGAGCGATAGGAACACAATTTGCGTACAAGTGTCCCGACTTTTTGTAGTTGCGTTACGATAACAAGGATCCGATCCGAAAACGTCTGAATAATAACTTGAGTGTGGACAGATTCTATGTCCCGTTTGACGAGCACAACTGACAGCACCATCACCGTGTCGTAAACCAGTTAGAGAAACGGACCGACTCCGATTTCAACGATGAACGCGATGACTACGTCCGCGACTTCACCTCTCAAGGGCAAAACAAAAGATGAAACCTTCACTCAGCCAACGCTACCGTCCCACTGGTGGAATTTCTACGCTCTCGTAGAACAACGACGCAGGTCTCGCTTTCTTTCTGGCTGTATGCTGTCCATGGATCTCAACTCACCTTTAATAGACCAGTCGCATGGACGAGTTTGGCCATCCTTCTCGCCCACGAAACCGAGCCAGTCGTTGTTGGTCGTGCGTTCCCATCGTCAAGACAGTTCCAACTTCCACCCCCGGCCGTGTTTGCTACTACACCACCAGGCTCGTACGAACCGCCGACAATACTCTGCGTATCGCCCAGGGAGGACTGGTTGTTTGCGTATTTCCCTGGTCGGCAAATACCAGGCGTGGGGTGCTTTTGGCGGGCTCAGCAGGCTGATGGTTGGGATGTCATCGAATTTATTAGCTTCCCCCGCGGCAGAGGTGTTGTCTCCGCTAAATGGTTGAGTCATGCTAGAGAAGTATGGTCAGATACCCTGATGCTTTCGAGTATTTATTCACCTGTGCAACAGTGGGTTGCCGACTCAGGCCGGAATACATCGAGGCTTCCCCCACTCGGACCCGTAATGCTGGCCTCCTTGCCTACACTTGTATTGGTCACCCAGAAC
>WNFG01012336.1_pt1 | contig 12229 bp, 8 predicted proteins | sample 5400431 | NCBI WGS metagenome assembly WNFG01 (sample SAMN13153346, study PRJNA577476) | soil metagenome | isolation source: 120 cm saprolite under Douglas fir tree site 2 hole 3 replicate 2 | place: USA:California | collected 2015-04-18
GCTCATCGACCCTTGCCCTTCTCGGTTGGTCGGCGGTGCGCCAAACTTTCCGGATCGGCGCGGTCGCGTTCGCGCTTGAAGAACGGCTGCTCGACATGGTGTTCGACCACGAATGCTTCGACCATATCGCGCACCGCCGCCGGCATCGGCACTGCTCCCACGAGATCGTCGCCCGCCTGCGTGAACGACTCGCCCTCGGCCGGATCGGCCGTGACCGCGACTATGCGCAAGGGCGGTTCGCCCCCGGTCGTCCGTAACGCCACCCACAGCGACGGCGCGCGAGACGCAAGATTATCGCGGTATTGGCCAGTCTCCGTCCGATGCAGCATGAGATCGGCGGCACCAGCGTAAAACGTAGCCGCCTCGCCGTCGATAGCAAGCACGGTCCATGGTTCCGCCTGCGGTTGCCCGGGCAAGACGGCGACCGGCCGCCAATTGTAGTCGGTCCAAGGGCTCGCAGCCTTGCGTCGCTCGAGCACCACGCCGACGGACATGCCAGACAATGCGGGCGCAGCGTTCACGCTTGTCTCCCGATCCAAGAATTCAGCACCATCCGGGCGTTTCACCTCCCGGGCGCCCCGCTCACCGGATCGAGCCAGGACGGCGCCGCGAGCGCACCCGCCAAGGAGCGCTGCTCGACCTTGCCCGTGTCGGGGTACCGTATCAACAGATTTCCCTCGTGGTCGATATCGCGGCGAATGGCGTTCGGATGATCCGCCGGCCCGACCTTTCGAAGCTGCGCCCATTCGGGCGCGAGACGCGAGAGATAATTCCTCGCCACCTCGCCAAATCCTTTCTCCTGACTGGTGTCGAAGGCGGCCATGAGATGGCGCGCGAAATGTGCCGCCAGCACCCCGCCGTCAACGGTGTTGCCTCCTTCATCGTTGAGCACCGCCGCAAGCGGCCGCAGCCCCGGCTCGTCTTCGCCCATTGTCACGAGGCGGATCATGACGCCGAACACAAGCCAGGCGGGTGGTTCGTCCTCGAGGGCTTCCGGCGGCCAGGCGAGACGCGCCCCGCCGACAAGCCCACCATCGACGCGTACTGCATCAGGCCAATCAAAGCTGATAACCTTGTTGGGCGGTGCGATTGCGGCCAATGCGTCGCCGAGCGCGCACATTCCAGTGTATATGGCGCGTCGTGCGGTCCTCAGCGGTTCGTCTGGCTCCAGCACGACGGCAAACTCCGCAAAGTCGAAGCGGCCGACATGAACCAGCGTTCCTGCGCCCTCTTCCGCCGCAATGGCGACCGCGTGAGCGAAGGCATCGCCGACCTCACGTAGCGTCACCGCCCGGAATGGCGGCGGCAGATCAAGCCTTGGCGAAATTGGCGCGCCGCGGCGGATTTTGGACTCTGTCGGCATGCTAACCTGATATATCAGCTTGCGGCCGCATCCTTACGCCGCCCCGGAGGACAAGGTGACGACAAAATTCGACTCTTCGGTATCCCGCACGTTATTCCGCACGGCCTTGCTCGGTCTCGGCGCGGCGCTCGGCGGCGCGGCCCTTGGTCTGTCCGGCGCCCTGGCAGCCGAGGTCACATTCGAGCGGCTCGCCAATCCGGAGCCAGGCAATTGGCTGATGAACCACCACGATTATGGCTCGCATCGGTTCTCGGCGCTCGATGCCATCAACAAGACCAACGTGAAGAATCTCAAGCTCGCCTTTGCGGTCCCGCTCGGCGGATCGAGCGGCAACGAATATAACGAGGCGACGCCCGTGGTCGAGGATGGCTTCCTCTACATCACCGACGTGTGGAGCGTCGTCTACAAGATCGACGTGCGCTCCGGCGCGGCCGGCCGCGTCGTCTGGAAGATGGACCCCGGCACCCAGAAGCCGGACCGCAACCGCGGCGTCGCGCTGTGGGGCAACTATGTCATCTCGGTCACCGGCCTCGACGGTCGCGTCATCGCCACCGACAAGGAGACCGGCAAGATCGTGTGGGAAAAGAACCTGCTCGACCAGCCCGATCTTGAGATCACAGCGGCGCCCCTCGCGCTGAAAGACGCCATTATCGTCGGCGCCTCGGGAGGCGACAACGGCGTGCGCGACTGGATTGCCTCGCTCGATCCCAAGAGCGGCGACACCCAATGGAAGACCTTCGTGATCCCGGCGCCGGGTGAGCCTGGCTCGGAGACCTGGAAGGACATGAACAACGCCTGGAAGACCGGCGGCGGCGCCATGTACGTCACCGGCTCCTACGATCCGGCCACCAATCTCACCTATTGGGGAACCGGCAACCCGGTGCCGCGCTACGATTCAGGCTCGCGGCCCGGCGACAACCTCTACACGGACTCTACCGTGGCGTTCGGCGTCAAGGACGGCAGGATCCAGTGGCACTTCCAGCACACCGCAAACGACATCCACGACTACGACACCTCGGGTTCGCAGATCATCATCGACGGCAAGGTCAATGGCGATGATCGCAAGCTGGTGGTGCACGCCGACCGCAACGGCTTCAACTACACCTTCGACCGGCTCAACGGCCAGTTCCTCAAGGCGGTGCAATATGCCCAGAAGATGAACTGGACCAGGGGGCTCGACCCCAAGACCGGCAAGCCGCTCGACTACGACCCCGGCAAGGACGTCCAGACCTATAACCACGATTGGAAATCCGTCACCGACACCATCAGGAACTCGTGTCCGGACGTCCACGGCGGCACTAATTTCTGGCCGCCGTCGTACTCAGATAAGACCAAGCTCCTCTATATCGGGGCGAGCGAAGGCTGCGCCGACATTACACCCGACCCCACCGCCCGCGTGCGCGGCCGTTTCGGCGGCGGCGGGTACGCCAACCCGGAGCGCATCGTCGGCAGCCTGACGGTTGTCGATCCGTTCACGGCGCAAGTGAAGTTACGCAAGGATTTGCCTTATCCGGACCTGTCCGGCGTGCTGACCACGGCGGGCGGTATCGTCGTCACCGCGATGCTCGACGGCACCATCCTGGCATACGATGATCAGACGCTCGACAAGCTGTGGGAGGTCAACGTCGGCACCGGTTTCGTGGCGCCGCCCATGACCTATGCGGTGAACGGCAAGCAATACATCGCCATCGCGTCCGGCATCGGCCCGGTCGGCAAGGCAAAGATCGCGCGCTCGCCGGAGCTCAAGTCCCAGGGCAACGCGACCATGTTGTTCGTGTTCGGACTGTGACTCCTCGTAGCCCGGATGGAGAGACCGCACGCTTCTTCGCGTGCGGTCTCTCCATCCGGGGCGGGGTTGCAAGCGGCGAGGGCGATCCCGCATTGCGCGCCGCAAGAGCGACGCTCCATGCGGGCTACGGGTCGACGCAAAACCAAAATAGCAGGGAGAATCGTCATGAAGAGCTTTGAAGAGAGGATGCGCGCATTCCGACTATTGCGGCTCATCGCATTGGCCGTTCCACTATGCATCGTTCTGGGTGCTTACGGTACGAGCCGTGCTCAGGACGCCGGCCAGCTCGACGATTGGAAGGTCGACCCGATGCGCGGGCCGGTGGACCTTGGCCTCACCGACCCGGCGCTGGTGGGCGCCATCGATGTCCATGTGCACCTCGATCCGGACGCGCCCGGCCCCAGCGGAGTGATCCGGGCGCTCGACATTTTCGACGCCGTGACGCTCGCCAAAGCCCGCGGCATGCGCGGCTTCGTATTCAAGACCCACCAGGACGCCGGATCGGCGGGCGCCGCCTATCTGGCGCGCAAGCATGCGCCGGGCCTCGAGGTGTTCGGCCGCACGGCGTCGAACTATTCCACCGGAGGCGTCAACGTCGCCGAGCTTGTACACTACTCCCGCATCAAGGGCGGCTGGGGACGCATTTTTGAGATGCCGACCCTCGATTCGATCACGGCGACCACGCGCCCGGGGAGCATGGACCCGGCGAACCTGGAGCGCACCCGGCCCTGGATGCTGATGATGCCGGAAGGCACCCCGCCTTACATCGCGGTCTCCAAGAATGGCGAACTGTTGCCCGAAGTGAAGCACCTGATCGACGTGCTCGCCAAGATCAGGACCGTGGACAGCAACGGCCGCATGGTGCTCGCCACCGGCCATGCCACGCCCGAGGAACATCTGCTGCTCGCGCGCGAGGGACGCCGGCAGGGCCTCAACGTCCTTCTGACCCATCCGGGAGATATTCCGCAGTTGCCCGAAGCAGCGAAGCTCGGCGCCTTCATCGAGGTCACGGCCTCCAACATCTACAAGAACGAAGCCGGACGCACGGCGGCCGCGAACTTGATCCGCAAGATCGGGGCGCAATCCATCATCATCTCGACGGATTGCGGCCAGACCGGAAATGTCTACCCCACCGACTGCCTGGCGCTGGCGGCGCGCGGGCTGCGGGCCCACGGCGTCACGCAGGCCGAACTTGATCTGATGTATAAGACCAACCCGGCGAAATTGCTGGGGCTGCTGCCACTGTAGCCCGGATGGAGCGACCGTCTTCGGTCGCGTAATCCGGGGCGGCGCTGCGTCTCGTAGGATGGGTTGAACGTAAGCGAAACCCATCAGCCGCGGCGGCGCGCGGAAAAGGCCATGATGGGTTTCGCTACGCTCAACCCATCCTACGCCGCTCACAACCCCACCCGAACCTCGTCCCCTTCGGGTATCAACTTCGTGCCAAACGGCCTGCTCGCCTCGATGATCTCAGCGAGCGCGTCAGCCTCGTCCGCGAGCCGGCACAGATAGGTCTCGTTGCGATCGTTGTGGCGTACGAACTGGAACGACGCGGCTTCGATGCCCTGGCTGGCGGCGACACGCGCCATCATGCCGACCCAGCTATCGTGCCTGCGCCCGCCATGGCCGGTGTGGAACGAGAAGCTGCCGAGCCCGTAGAAGATCGGCCGTCCCCGGTAGACCTCGACGGCCAGCGCGTAATGGGGACCGTGACCGACCACGATGTCGGCGCCCGCGTCAATCGCCGTGTGGGCGATCTCCTTCATGTATTGCAGGACCTCCTTGCCGAGCCCCCAATGGCACGACGCCACCAGCACGTCGACGCCGGGTCGCAATGCTGCAATATCCTCGCGGAACCAGCGCAGGTAGTCTGCATCGGCCCAAGTGACGATCTCGGGCGCAACGCCGGGCCGGTTGGGCGGCGGCACTCCGATCCGGGTCTTGAACACCGGCACGTGATAGGCGGTGTGGCCGCGGATTACCGCGATGCCGGAGGCATCCGTCTGGGCTTCGTGATTGGTCGGCCAATAGACCGAGCTGCGCTGCAAGAAGCCATAGCGGACGCCGGCGCGCTCGACCACGACCGGCGCACGTGCGGCCGCCAGATTGGCGCCGGCGCCGGTATGCAGCACGCAGAGTTCATCCAGTCGCGCGATCGAGGACAGAATGGCGGCGTCCCCATAATGCACGTTGTTGGCAATGCCCACCACCTGGATGCCGCCCAGCATCAGCGCCTTGCCGGATTTGGGATCGGCGAAGAAGCCTTCATTGCGCACCGAATGCCCGGCCGGCGTCTCGTAGAGGCAGCATTCGAGATTGCTGAACACCATGTCGGTGTTGCGAAATTCGTCCGCCACTTGCGCTAAGGGCACGGCGGGGTCGGTAACGTTCATCAGGTTCACGTCGCCGGTCATGATCATGTTGACTGGATTCATGGCTCCCTCGTTGAGACCGTTTCGGCGCACACTATTGGATTTCCGGACGGATCGCATTGCCGCAAACGGCGCCTTGTTCGTCCCCCATCTGCAGGCCGACGATCCCTTGCGAACGGCACGAAAACCACTCATTCTGTGAGAGACACGTTGTCGAGGAAACCTGCAAATGAGATGCAATCTTTCCCTGAAGGTGGCGTTTTTCCTGGTGGCTGCCGCGAGCATGACGAGCCGCAGTGCTTTGGCGGCCGATCCACCCCAGTTCGACCTCACCGAGTGGACGCCGCCGCAATTGCGCTCGGTCGGGGACGACCCGTTCGGCAAGCTCGTCAAGTACGGCTATGCCCTGATGGTCGATACCGCGAACCAGATCGGCCCCACGGCCCCGGATCCGGCCAAGCGGTACGCCGGAAACAATCTCACCTGCCAGAACTGCCACCTCAAGGCCGGGACCCAGCCCTATGCCATGCCGCTCACGGGCGTGTGGGGTCAGTTCCCGCAATATCGCGGACGCGAGGGCGAGATCGGGACGCTGGAGGAACGCATCAATGGCTGCATGGAGCGCAGCATGAACGGCCGTGTGCTGCCGCTCGACGGGCTGGAGATGAAGGCGTTCCTCGCTTACACGAAGTGGCTCTCCACCGGCATTCCGGATGGCGCCAAGCTCACCGGCGCCGGCACCATCAATATCAAGGAACCTGATCGCGCCGCCGACCTCGGCAACGGCGCAAGGGTCTATGCCGACACTTGCGCGGTGTGCCACGGCCAGGACGGCCGCGGCCAGCACGCCACGACCGGGAGCGGCTATCAGTTTCCGCCGATTGCTGGACCCGATAGCTACAACAATGGCGCGGGCATGACGCGCGTCTTGAATGCCGCCGCCTTCGTGCGCCACAACATGCCGCTCGGAACGACCTTCGACGCGCCGGTGCTGTCCGACCCGGATGCCTACGACGTCGCGGCTTACATCAACAGCCTCGAGCGGCCGGCCAAAGCCAATCTCGAGAAGGACTTTCCTATCAAGATGCAGAAACCGGTCGACGCACCCTACGGACCGTACGTCGACGACTTCCCGGCCGAGCAGCACAAGTATGGCCCGTTCGGTCCGATCCGCGCCAAGTTGAGGGAATTGGCGGCGACGAGGAAATAGCGTGCGGCCAGTAGGGTGGGCAAAGCGAAGCGTGCCCATCTCAGCAATTCAGGTGGGCACGGCGCTTTCGCGCCTTTGCCCACCCGACTTTTGCTACGGCTTGAGATACTTGAAGCCCTGCTCCTGCAGTTCCACCAGCCGCACCACGCCGGCGGGAACCACCACCGCTTCCTGGATGATCGGGATGGTCTTGCCTTCGGTCCTCTCCATGGCGCGCTTGGTGTTGTTGCAGGCCCCGAAGGCGAGTTGCGGCACTTTTGCCCGGGTCGCCCGGATTTCCTCCTTCACGGGGGAAGTGTCGTCGCGCAGCATGTGGAGACCCTGGCTGTAGCAGACGATCTCGATCGCGATGTCCTCGCCCATCGACGCGTACAGTTCATAGGCATTGCGCGTGTTGCCGAGTGCGAGCCGCATCACGGCGGGATCGTTCTGGTCGACATGAATGGCGAGTTTGTGCTGTTTCTTTTCGGTCGCCGCACCAGCTTTGCGACCGAACAGCGGGGCGACCGCCAGTGCGGCTAGGCTTGCGCGGAAAATCGATCTGCGATCCATGGCTCTCCTCCAAATGGGGAAGACTGCGGGATCCGGAAAAATCGCGAACGACGTTCGCTTCCGACCACCCCGCCGCTTGTGAGCAATATCGGCCCTGATGGACCAGCGAATTCCTCTATCCGGGCAGGGGATCCCTCCATCCACAAGCTTTCCGGCAGCAGCCGCTTGGGCGAGGGGCTCCTCGCTGCTAGGGCTTCATTTGGAAGACATGCTTTGATTCGGGCTCGCTCGCAAGCGAGGCGGGTGCAGGATGAAATTCGTTCACGCTGCGGATCTCCATCTGGACAGCCCGCTTTTGGCGTTGTCGCGCCAGGAATCTCGCCAGGTCGAGCGCATGCGGCGCGCCACCCGCGAGGCCTTCGAGCGCATGATCGATCTGTGCATCGAACAAGAGGTGGCGTTGCTTCTGCTCGCCGGAGACCTCTATGACCACGATTGTCCGAACATGCAAATCGCGGTGTTCCTTCGCAGCCAGCTGAAGCGGCTGGAGCAGAAGGGCATTCGCGCCGTCATCATCAAAGGCAATCATGACGCCGGCAACAAGATCACCAGCGCCCTTGCTCTGCCAGCAAATACCCGCATCCTCAGTGAACAAAAGCCGGAGACGATTACGTTCGACGATCTGCCGGTCCGCGTTGCGGTCCATGGCCAGAGCTTCAGGCCGGGGCCGATCACCGAAAATCTTGCTGCATCCTATCCCCCGGCGCTGCGCGGCCACTACAACATTGGCCTCCTGCACACCTCTCTCGCCGGCACCACGGATCACGATGCCTACGCGCCATGCACCTTGGAAGAACTGACCACCCGCGGGTATGACTACTGGGCGCTCGGCCACATCCACAAGGGCGCTGTTCATTCCCGCGATCCTTATGTGATCTTCCCGGGAAACCTGCAGGGCCGGCACGCCAAGGAGAGTGGTCCCAAGGGTTGCTTCCTGGTGGAGGCCGACGACGCCGGCCGTACGGTGGCGGCGGAGTTCGTTCCCCTTGACGTCGTGCGCTGGCACCGGGCGGAGGTCGACCTCAAGGGCCGGAATATCGAGGCCGAGCTGGTCGAGGGCATGCGGGGCGCTCTGGCTCAGGCATACCGAGACGGCGACGGGCGTCCCGGCGCGGTCCGCGTCGTGTTGACCGGGCGCACATCGCTCTACCAGCATATTGAGCGCACGCCGCATCGTCTGCGCCAAACGACGCTTGAACTCGCCGCCGAAATCGCCGGCGACGACATCTGGATCGAAAAGATTGTCAACAGCACGACCCCGCCCAGCGTACGCCTCGATGCGATGTCGAACGACGAGACGCATGATCTCGTCGGCATCATGCAGGAAATCGCCGGCAACACCGAGCTGATCGGACCACTGCTCGCAAAGGAGCTTGAACCCTTGCGAAGCAAGCTTCCGGGGGAATTGAAGGAGCTTCCCAGTCTCAAGCTGATGGAAACTCCAGGCCTGTGCAGAGAGGCGCTGGAGCGGCTGCGACCCCGGTTTGCGGCCCGTCTTGCCGCCGAAGAGGATGCGTGATGCGCATCCTCTCCCTCCACCTGCGCGCCTACGGCCATTTTACCGGCTACTCGCTCGATTTTGGCGCCGGACCAGGCCTTCACCTCATCTACGGGCATAACGAAGCGGGCAAGAGCACGACGCTGCGCGCCCTCTCGAGCGTTTTGTTCGGCTATCCGCATGGTGTCGTCGACGGCTTCAAGCACGACGCGAAGGATATCGCGATCGGCATCGATCTTCTTGGCAGCGACGGGCGGGCGCTGTCGTTCGTACGCCGACGCCGCGGCAAGCACACGCTCACGGCCGCCGACGAATCGGCGCTTGACGACGGCGCGGTCGCGAGCTTTCTCGGCGGCGTGTCGCGGGACGTGTTTGAGAAGGTGTTCGCGCTCGATCACCATCGGTTGCACGAACACGCCAAAGCGCTGCTCGCCGACGGCGGATCGCTTGGCTTCAGCCTTGCCGAGGCGGGGTCGGGCATAGCCGGCCTCAAGGCTGTGCTCGACAAGCTGAAAGCGGAGCGCGCCGCCCTGTTTCTCGCCGGGGGCTCCAAACCGAAGTTGAATCACGCCATCACCGAGGTCATCGAACTGCGCAAGGGCGTACGACGGCGCACAGTGTCGCCCACCGACTACCGCACCCGGGAGAAGCGCATCGAGGAGGCAGATGCGGAACTTCGCAAGATGCGCGAGCAGCGCAAGACGATTGAGTCAAATATCGTGCGGCTGCAGCGCATCGGAAAAAATCTGCCCTTGCGGGCGGAGCACCGCGCCCTGACGCAGCGCATCGAGGCACTCGATGATGTGCCGATACTGCCGGAAGAATTCGCCGAGCAGCGCGTCAAGGCGCAGACCGATCTGGAGGCCGCCCGCGAGGACATCGATGTGACCTCCGCCGCCGTCGCCGATTTGGAGCGCCGCATTGCGGCAATTTCCGTTGATGAAGACATATCGGCGCGGAGCGCGGAGATCGAGAAACTGGTGCAGAAGCGCCCCGTCATCGAGGACTACCAAGCTGATATTCCCAAGCGGGAAGCGGAGCGGGCCCAGCTTCATTTGGCGGTCGAAGACTTGATGACCAAGGCCGAACTCAACAGCGGCCTGGCCGGCATGTTGCCGTCCGCGCTCAAGCGCAAGGCGATCGTGACGCTTGGGGATGCGGGCAAGAAGCTCATCGCCCAATCGGCGACCGCTCGGGAACATGCCGAAACTGCTGCCCGCGCCTTGAACAAGGCACGCAATCGAGCAGCGCAAAGCCCCAAGCCCCGCCCGATCAACGATCTCGCGCGGACACTCACGGCGGCCGACAAGCTCGGCGACATCACGGTCGACATTGCCAAACGGACCCGCGCGCTCGAACGACAGACAAAGGAGCTGAACGAGACGATCCATGGCCTAGGTTTGGGCAGCGATCGCATATCTGTGGTGCGACAACTCGCGGTTCCGTCCGAAAAGGCCGTGACACGTTATGCCGGGTTGCTTGTCGCATTGGACAACGAGATGAAAGCCGCTCGCGACACCTTCGAGCGACTCAACGTCGATATTGCGGAAGTCGACCACAGGATCGCCGCATTGAAGACCGCGGGCGACGTTGCCACCGAAGAGGATTTGACGGCCGCTCGCCATGTTCGCGACCAAGGCTGGGCGCTCGTGCGCGGTCTATATATCGACCGTCAATCCGGTTTGGAGGAATTGGCGCGCCGCTTCGCGCCCCACGGTCGGATTGCCGATACCTATGAACGGCGGGTTCGCGAGGCCGACCGGTCCGTCGATGTCATGCGTGCCCGTGTCCAGGAATCCACCGAGCTGTCATTCTTGAAACGTCAGAAGGCCGACCTGGAAGCTGAAAGTGCCGAGGCGAAAGCAGCCGTGGACGCTCTTGGCATCCAACGCAATGCGATCCTGTCGGAATGGAGGTCGCTGTGGCCTGCGGGTTTCATCACGGTACAATTGCCCGGCGAGATGATGGAATGGCTCACTCGACGGGCCGTCGTCATCGCGGAGGCGGATGATCTTGAAGCAGAGCACGATGCGATCAGGGAACTCGCCGACAAGGAGCGCCATGTGCGGCAATCGCTGGTTGACGCGATGGCAGCGTTTGCCGCCGGACCGCATGACATCGGACTGGAAGCCCTGCGAGATCGCGCACGAAGCATTGTCGGAGATGTTGCCGAAGCGAAGAGTTTACACGACAAAGCCGATGCAGCCGTGCGCGAGCTATCGGAACGTAAGATCGAGGCTGACGAGGCCGCGGATAAGCTCAACTCTCGCATTGACGAGTGGACGGCCGCATGGCGAGCGGTGCTTGCGGAGGCCGGCCTGCCGCCCGATCGGACAATCGAGACTGCATCCGCCACCCTCGAGGTCATCAACGAAATTGATGGCATCAAATCCCGGATCGGCGAACTAACCCACCGGGTAGAGACGATGGGGCATGAGCGGAATGCTTTCCGCGACACCGTCGCCGCGATAACCGCGATCCTGCCGGGCGTGCCAGCGGCGGCGGCGACCGAAACCTGCCGATGGCTGGAGGAGCGTCTACGGGCGGCCCGGTCCGCCCAGACGGAACGCAAGAACCTTGCGGACCAATCGGAGATTCAGGCGACCAACCGCGAGCGCGCCAAAGATAAGCTCCGTCGCAGCCGAGCGGCGCTCGATACGCTGTGCATGCAGGCCGGCTGCGCGAAGGTCGACGAACTGCCGGAGATCGAACGCCAGTCGATAGAGAAACGCGACGCCGTGTCGGCGCGCGAGAAAATCGAGATGCGCGTTCGGGAAGACGGCGGCGGACGCGATTTTGCGGCCCTGTTTGCGGAATGCGAAGACGTGCCGGCAGATCAGATTCCTGCCGACCTTCTTAGCCTGAAAGCCGATCGCGAGGACACGGAGGCCCGTATCGAAAAGCTGATGGCCGACCGCGCGGCGCTGCAGGCCGACTTCGACATCCTGTTGGGACAAAGCCAGGCCGCGGATTTCATGCAGGAGGCCGCAACGGTCGAGGCGGAAATCGAAGAGGCGGTCGAAGCCTATGTCGACCTCACGGTCCAGGAAACGCTGCTGCGCGCCGCGATCGATGTTTATCGCGACCGCAACCAGGGGCCGATCCTTGTGCGTGCCAAGGACCTGTTCGCGGAATTGACCGATAGCGCCTATACGGGTCTGCGCGCCGACATCAACGAAAGGGGCGAGACGATCCTTATCGCCGAAGATCCGCTTCGCGGCAGTCTCGAAATCGACGCGCTGAGCGATGGGACGGTGGACTCGCTTTACTTGGCGCTGCGCCTCGCGGTCGTGCAGGAACATAATGCGAGGCACGAGCCCATTCCGTTCGTCGCCGACGATCTCTTGCTCAACCTCGACAACAAGCGCGCGCAGGCGGCGCTGCGGACGCTCGCAGCGATTGCCGCCTCAAGCCAGGTCCTGCTGTTTACCCACCACGCTCACAT
>WNFG01004119.1_pt2 | contig 12226 bp, 7 predicted proteins | sample 5400431 | NCBI WGS metagenome assembly WNFG01 (sample SAMN13153346, study PRJNA577476) | soil metagenome | isolation source: 120 cm saprolite under Douglas fir tree site 2 hole 3 replicate 2 | place: USA:California | collected 2015-04-18
CTTCCCCGCCGCATTACCGCCGGGGCTGCGCTCGTCCTTCTGCTTGCTCTCCCCTGGGCCCACGATTCCGTAGAAGGCCGCTTTCTGCTCGAGCCAGCCCAGTTGGCGGTCATCCGTGCTGTTGTTCCGGGTACCCTTGTCTCGATCTCTGCGGATGAAGGCAGCACTTTGCGCCGTGGGCAGCCTTTCCTGACCATGCGCAACCTCCAGCTTGAATCCGATGCCTCACGCACTCAAGCCGACTTACGCACCGCTACCGCCCGCGCCTACCAGGCCGAGTTGCACAACACGGATTATGGTCCCGCTGAGCGCGAGCGCCAGGAACTTGTTCAACGCAACCAGTTGCTCCAGGAGGAAGTCTCGCACCTCACGATTGCCAGCCCCGTCGACGGCACGTTGCTGACGCCGCACCTGCCCGACCGGACAGGCTCGTTCGTTACCGCCGGTACCGAGCTTGCCGAAGTCGGGTCGCTTGGCCAGATGCGCGCTCGCATCTACGTTCCCGAATTCGACCTCCGCAAGGTCTCGGCTGGCGCCCAGGCGAGCCTGCACTTCGATACTTTCTTCCGCTCCCGTACCGGCACGGTCACTGAGCTAGCGCCCGCTTCTTCAGAGATCGCTGCGGGACTGATCCACGAAGTGACCTACAAGGGCATCCGCCCGCCGTCCTTTTACGTCGCCACTATCGTTGTGGACAACCTCGGCTACCAACTCCGTCCCGGGATGTCTGGAACGGCGCGCATCTATGCCGAGCGCCGCAGCCTGGTTCGCATGGCTTGGGACGCAGTCTCCAACTTTGTCCACCGCAAGATCTGGTAGCGGTAAGAAAATGGCGTAGAGTCAAAGGACATCAGGACATTCCTCAAGCAGGGCCATAAGGTCGCGGATGAAAAGAGTCTAATCCACGGATGAATTTTCGTTTCCGGACCATCTAGGACTGTTTTCAAAAATGGTTTTGGGAAGAGGCCGGGCCCGGCTTCACCTGTGCCATTTTGGGGCTGCGGAAGTTGCGGTTTTTTGAAAACGGGTTAGAGTCACCCAGCGGGCCAAAGTAAGTAAAGGCGGCCCTGCTTGGGCGGCCCTGCTTCGTGCTTACAGAATCTTATATCTTCGCAGCGCTCAGCGTCTTCGCGCCGCTCAGGCTCTTATTGCCGCTCAACGTCTTCACTCCACTCAGTGTCTTGACACCGCTCAGGTGCTTCTGGCCACTCAATGTCTTAGCTCCACTCAGAGTCTTGTGGCCACTCAGACGCTTCTGGCCAGCCAACGTCTTAGCTCCACTCAGAGTCTTGTGGCCGCTCAAGGTCTTGGACGCGCTCAGGGTTTTCGCGCCAGAAACTACTTTGGGTTGTGTGTTCTGGGTCGCGAGCATCGCCTTCTTCGCCGCCGCCATGCTGCCGATCAATGACTTTTTCTCCGCCATAGTACTCTCCTCTTCCGAATTTTTTATTCCCTTTCAGTAACGCTTCACCCTATTGCAATACAGGTGCCAAGCGTCGAGTTGGCTCGCGTCATTTTTTCCGACTTGTACTTCCAACGACTTAGTCGACAGTCGCGTTTCCACGAAGCTGCGGAAAGGCCCGGCAGAACCGCCTGCGGTTAAAAATTAACCATCGCGTGATCAATTTTTGACCTTAGCTCACTCCGTGCTTGCGGCACAGATACTTCATCCGCTGCGCATCCAGCTTCAGCAGCTCCGCCGCCACCGTTTTCTTGCCCCCGCTACGTCGGAGCGCTGCCTTCAAATAAGCCACCTCGATCCGTGAGAGCTCCTCGTCGAAGTCCAGGCCCTCCTCCGGAATCAGCAGGTCTTCGTGCTTGGTGGTGCTGCTGTAGAGCATCTGCTGCGGCAGATGCTTCAGCTTGACCTCCCCGCCCTCGACCATCAGCACCAGCCGCTGCACCAGGTTTTCCAATTCGCGTACGTTCCCCGGCCACGGATACTCCTCCAGCACCTGCATCGCCTCGGTGTCCAGCTTTTTGTGTGTAACGTGGTTGGCGGCACAGTAGAGCCTCATGAAGTGGTCCACCAGCATCGGGATGTCGCCCTGCCGCTCTCGCAATGGCGGCAAAAAAATGGGGATCACGTGGATACGATAATAGAGATCTTCGCGGAACTTGCCTGCCTTCACCGCCTCCTCCAGTTTCTCGTTGGTAGCGGTGACCAGCCGGAAGTCAATCTTCTTGGACCCTCTGCCCCCTATTCGCTGCACTGCGTGGCTCTCCAGCACCCGCAGCAGCTTGCTTTGCAGTTCCAACGGCAACGCCCCGATCTCATCCAAAAACAGTGTGCCGCCGTTGGCCGATTCAATGTGCCCGGCGCGCGCCGCCACTGCTCCGGTGAACGCCCCCTTCTCATGCCCGAACAACTCGGCCTCAATCAGGCTCTCCGGAAGGGCCGCGCAGTTCACGCTGATGAACGGAGCCTCGCGCCGCTCGCTCAGTTGCACAATGGCCTGCGCCACCAGTTCCTTGCCCGTGCCGCTCTCGCCACGGATAATCACCGTGATATTGCTGTCTGCCACGCGGCAGACCGCATCATACACACGTCGCATGGGCTCGCTGCTGCCGATCAGGTCGCACAGCGAATACTTGCTAACCAGTTGATCGCGCAGCCGCCGGTTTTCGATCTCGATGCCGCGTTTCTCCAGGGCGCGCTGCAGCACCAGCCGCAGCTCGTTGAAGTCCACCGGCGCCACGAAAAATTCATTCGCGCCCAGTTCGCCCGCCTTCAGCCGCACGCCGCGGCTGCCCGAGCGCGTCAGCGCCACTAGCACCACATCTTCGCTGATTCGCCTCAACTCTCCCATGATCTCCAGCCCCTCGTTCGTCGAAGCTCCGACGGTGTCGATGTCCAGAATGATCGCCTCCAGCGGCACCTCAGTCCACAGCGACAGGATGTGGTCGGCGGATTTCAGGAAGCTGGTGTGGAATGCCGGCGCCAGGAACTTCTCCACATCGGGCAGCGCCGTCTCATCGGTGGTAACGATGGCGATCCGGTGTTCCTCTGCAGTTCGTGCGGCTACGCTGGCGGGCATGGCAGAATCCTCACAGGCCAACGGATTATAGGGCAAATTTCTAACCTTGCGGGTGAAAATCTCATCAGTTGATTGTGCTCTGTGGGAAGTCGCGGGAGGAGGCTGCCGCATGAAGCCCGGATGGAGTTTTTTGCGGACCACCTATTCAGTGCCTGTTCTGCCCGACTCAGCCTTGTGCAGCGCAAAAATTCCATCCACCTCTCACAAGGTGACAGAAATTCTTTCGGTCAGGTCCAGGTGGACGCTTCATGCTTGGCGAGGAAGTTATGAGATTGTAGGCATTCCTGACATAGTGCCTACGGCCTTGCACCCTGTGGTTTTATCGCCGCCATCTGTTTTTCTCGCATGGCCTTCCTCTTCCGCATCAGTTCCGGATGACGCGCCCATTCTACGTTCTTCTCTTCGAGTACGCCGAACAGCTCCGGATTAAAGATAGTAGCCTTGCTCCTATTCTTAAGGGCCTCGCGGCGGACCGAGTTTTGGCGAACCACAGTACGAATTTTTCCGGAATGGAGGCTCCGATACGAGCACCTTTGCGCCGATGGGGAATTTGCGTCGATGGGGAACAAATCGTGCTCACTCGACTGCGACCGGCAAGTACGGCCTTTCCCCAAGGACCGTACAGTATTTCCCCGATTGAATAGGATCCAACTTTGCCGCAGAGTACGCACCTCGTGTGCGGTTCCCTTTATTTTGGCAACTATATTCGTGCCCTTGTTTCCAGCATGCACTAAAAAGCCACAACTGCAGGCAAGTTTTGCAGACGAGAGGTGAGGTTCGCTCAGAGATTGGCGAAACCGCGCCCCAAATGCGAGCTTAGACGCCGCGGTGAAGCACGTGCCCCCGAAGGTTGTGGCCTCTCGTGGAGTTTGATTCGTTTTCTGAGACAGGAGGAACGATGGTTCCTGACACACCTTGGGATCTTCTGCCTGAAAAAACCAGGTTTTTCTGCGCTTCCCTCATCTTGCTGTTCGTTCTCTTGAGCACGTTAACCTGGGCGGCCACTCCCGCTAGCGGCACGCTTAGTGATCAGAATCCAACGGTTGGGTACACGGCAGGGCCTTTTACCGTTCCCAATCCAACTTCGCGGGCCGGCGCACCGGCCACGCCGCCTGTCTGTAACGCCGTGGCCCCGTGCGATACGTTTACGTTGAACGTGAATGTGGCCCAAGCTGACGTTACCACCAAGCAGATTAGTATCTCGATCGGGTGGCCCAATCCAACAGCAGATTTCGACGTCTTCGTCTTCGATTCAAACAGCAACTTGGTCGCTGCCGCCGCCACTTCGAATGACCCCGAGACAGTTGTCATACCGGCTGTATCTGGAACGTATACAGTTGAAGTAGATCCTTTTAATCCGCTTGGGCAGAGCTTCCAAGGAACCATCGCATTGGGACCGAAGCCTGCGGCGCCACCAACGTTTAAGAATCCTCCCAGATACCAGGTTTACCCTGCGCCGCCAACGGCGGGTGGCGCCGACGAGTCGGGTGAACCATCGATCGGCGTGGACTGGAATCCAAATGTCTCCGGCTTGAAGCACGACCAAGTCAACACTGGGGGCGTTGCATTTTTCACTTCGAATTTCAACGAATTCCGTGTCAGCTTCGATGACTGCTCCTCCCCGGCGAAGAATCTTTGGGAGGACGTAACGTTTTTCACCGAGGGCGTGACCACGCTCGATCCCATTGGCTTGTGTGATCATTTTGGGCCGTCGCCGACGCCCGGCCGTCTTTTTCAATCACAGCTTTCAGGGAACGACAGCATCACGGCATTTTCCGATACCGACGGCAATACCTGGACGCAATCGCAAGGCGGCGGAATCCCTTCCGGTGTTGACCACCAGAGTCTCGGAGCCGGCCCGTACAATGTGAAATCCACTCCGCCTCCGCCGCCGCACTTGTATCCAAACGCGGTTTACTACTGCTCGCAAGACGTCGCAACTGCTTTCTGTGCTCGCAGCGATGATGGTGGCTTGACTTTCGGTGTGGGAGTGCCCATTTACAACCGCACACAATGTGGAGGATTGCACGGGCACGTTAAGGTCGCGCCCGACGGTACGGTGTATGTGCCAAACAAAAATTGCGGCGGCAAACAGGCCGTCGTAGCCTCCACCGATAACGGTCTCACCTGGTCGACTCGCACCGTTCCCGACAGCACCAACGGTAACACCGATCCTTCGGTTGGAATCGCCTCCGACGGTACTATTTACCTCGGTTATCAGAACCATGACAGCCATCCGAAGATTGCCGCATCACACGACAGGGGATTGACGTGGAGCGCTTCCACAGATGCGGGCGCGCCCTTCGCGATCCAGAATTCAGTGTTTCCAGAAGTTGTTGCTGGTGATCCGCAACGCGCAGCCTTCATGTTCTTAGGCACACCAACGGGCGGCAATTACCAGGACTTGACTAACTTCACGGGCATTTGGCATGCGTACATCGCCACTACATTCGACGGGGGCAAGAGCTACATTACGGTGGACGCCACGCCAGGTGATCCCGTCCAGGTTGGCGCGCTGTGTACTTCGGGTACATTGTGCAGCGGAGGAGATCGCAATCTCCTGGACTTTAACGACATCACGATCGACGCCCAGGGGCGGGTGGTGGCTGCCTTCGCCGATGGATGTGTTGCGGGGAGTTGTAATACCAACTCTCCGCCAGCGGCTTCGCGCAGCGCGCTGGCGGCTATCATCCGGCAGTCCGGTGGCCGGCGGTTGCTGTCGGCATTCGATCCGATAGAGCCCGCAGTTCCAGCCGCCCCGCAACTGGTCTCCGCTTTGGGCTTCAGCAACGGAGTTCTGGTGAGCTGGCTCACGCCCGACAATGGTGGCGCTGCCATCAGGCAGTACCAGATCCTGCGCGGCACCAGCAGCGGCGGCGAAATTTTGTTGGCCACTGTCGGGCCGCTGAAGACCGCGTTTTTCGATAAGACGGCGAAGCCGGGAACACAATACTTCTATAAGGTCGTTGCCGCTAACCGGATCGGCGTCGGCCCCACGTGCGGTGAACTGGCTGAAGTTCCGGCTCCACCGCCGCAGAGCCCGTGTAAATTACCGGGCATCACAATCGCTACCGATCCGGCCGGTGACCAGACAGGACATCCCGCCAACAGCCAGTTGGATATCCAGTCCATCTCTATCGCGGAACCGTTCACCAGTTCCACTGCTGCGAACCAGTTGTACTTCACGATGAAAGTGGCGAACCTGAGCTCGCCGGTTCAGCCTAACTCGCAGTGGACCATCTTCTTCACCATTCCGGGCGGTACAGTACGTTTCGTAGACATGAACACCAACGGCATCGGAGGAACTCCGGCATTTGAATACGGACACGTGACCACACTGGCATCCGGGAACCAAGACCTGGTTACAGATGGCTCTGCTGATCCGGCTAGCACGTTCAACGCTGACGGAACGATCTTGATTATTGTCGATGACAGCAAGTTGGGGGTCCCTCCGAGCGGCGGCCTGAACCCGGGCGACCAGTTGGTCAGCATCAACGGCAACACACAAACTCTGGTGGGAGCGGCCGGGGCTGGCCTTCTGCTCACAGTAGACACAACTATGAGTGGCGCTTATATCGTGGTAGGCAATCAGAAGTGCGCTCCGACGGCGGTCGTGGTTGCCAAGCCAAGCTTTCGCACGGCTCCGTTAAATCTCGCTTCGAAGCGGTAAGTCGCAGGGTTTGTTCGGCGGCGCCTGAGCTACCCGCTCACCTCCGTAACGGGGCGCTGGCGTTTAGGGTGCCATTTAACTTTGGCGCCCTGAACATTTTTTGATCGAAGCATTTTCTCTCGTTCCATATGCTCCCGAGGAGTCGGCGGATTGTGCCCGAGTTCTGCCGTAAACTTACACAAATCGAGGCTTCCGCACCGCCTATTCAAGTAGCCCGCTCGTAACGGTGATGCAACCCACCTAAGCGTGGCTGGCAGATCACCTGATGATTCCCCAGAGAACGTGCCCTGCCAGCCGGCGTTTGCTTTTGCAGCCCGAGGTGCGTTCGGTCTTCGTGATAGTAGGAGACGTAATCAGAGAGAAGTCGCTTCAGATTTGAGGAAGCTTGCGTCTCTCGCTGATCCGTATTCAACACCTTAGAGCGTAGCCTCTGCCAGCTCAGGAACGGCAGATTCGGTCTCCAGCTCTGTTGAGGCGGGCACGTGCGTGCGCGCCACGAGCATATAAATGGATGGCACTACAAATAAGGTAAACAGGGTTCCAATGATCATACCGCTGACCAACATGATACCGATGCTGTTGCGCGCTCCTGCTCCTGGTCCCTTCGCCAAAACGAGCGGGAAGTGACCGACCACGGTTGCCGCGGTCGTCATCAGAATCGGGCGCAACCGTGTGGTAGCCGCTTCGATGATCGCAGCGAGCTTGTTCCTTCCGGTTTCCTGCAGGTGGTTGGCAAATTCCACAATCAGGATGCCATTCTTCGATACCAGGCCGACCAGCGTGATTAGCCCTACCTGACTGTAGATGTTAAGAGTCGTCAGTCCCAGGAAGGAAAACATCAGTGCTCCCGAAAGAGCCAGCGGGACTGAGCCCACCAGAATGATGAACGGATCACGAAAACTTTCGAACTGTGCCGCCAGTACGAGGTAGATCAGGATTGCCGACAGCAAAAAGGTGCCCAGGAACTTGCTGCCCTCCACTCGCAGCTGGCGCGACTCGCCGGCGTAGTCGATGGTGAAGCCCTGCGGCAAGATTGTCTTGGCCTCGTCTTCCAAGAAATGTAGTGCCTTGTCAAGCGGCACATTCGGCGGGATCACCCCCTGAATTGTTACAGCATTGAGCTGCTGGAACTTCTTCAGTTGCCGCGGCTCGGTCGTGGTTTTGAGCGTGGCGAAGGTCGAGAGCCGAACCAACTTATTGTCGGATCCAGTGACGTAGATCTGTTCCAGCTGATCGGGGGTCAAACGTTCGGCGCGTTTGATTTGCGGAATGACCTTGTAGCTCCGGCCCTGGATGCTGAAGCGGTTGACATAGTCTCCGCCAAGCAGCGTCGAAAGATCCTGGCCGGCCTGGGTCAGGTCCACTCCCTGAGAACGGAGCTTGTCACGGTCGAAGACAACCTCGGTCTGCGGCTGATCGAACTTCAAGTCGGTGTCGGCAAAAATGAAAAGGCCACTGGCGAATGCTTTCTTCACCAGCTGATTGGCAAATTCACTTAGCTGCCGTGGCTCAGCCGCCGAGACAATCACGAATTCAACTGGGAAATTCCCGCCACCCGGCAGCGGGGGAGGCGTCAATGGAATCACACGAATGCCTGGGATCTTCGACAACGGCCCGACAGATTCAACCAGCAGTTTCTGAGCAGTCTTTTTCCGCTGGCTCCACGGTTTGGTGACCATGCCTCCGAAGCCGCCGCTCGGGGAAGTGATCTGAAAGATGCTGTCGCTCTCAGGGAACGAGTGGTAAACATCGTAAACCTGGGATGTGAACAGGTTGGTCTGATCAATCGTGGAGTTCGCCGAGGACTGGATAACCCCGAAGACCACTCCCTGATCCTCGGCCGGCGCCAGTTCGCGCTGCGAGAACATGTAGAAAGGCACGATCAACAAGACAACAATCGCCCAGAGAACCAGAACGACCGGTCTGTATTGCAGAGTGCCTGACAGCGTCCGCGAATAAGCACTACGTACGCTCTCGAAGCGTCGGTTGATCCACCCCGCAAAGCCTCGCTCGGTGTCTCCAGCGCGCAGTAGCTTCGATCCCATCATGGGTGACAGCGTGAGCGCTACTACTCCGGAAACGATTACAGCTCCCGCAAGCGTAAATGCAAACTCGCGGAACAGCGCGCCGGTCAAACCGCCCTGAATGCCAACTGGCGCATACACTGCGGCGAGGGTGATTGTCATAGCGATGATCGGACCTACCAACTCGCGCGCGGCATCAATGGCCGCGCGGAAGGGAGGCTTGCCGAGATGAAGGTGGCGCTCGACGTTCTCCACCATCACGATCGCATCATCCACCACCAATCCCACCGAGAGCACGATCGCCAGCAAGGTCAGAAGATTGATGGTGAAGCCGGCCACCAGCATCAGGAAAACGGCACCAACCAGCGAGATCGGGATGGCAACGACTGGGATGAGCACGGAGCGGAACGATCCGAGGAACAGAAAAATAACGACGACCACGATGAGCAACGTCTCGGTTAGCGTACTCAGCACTTCGTTAATCGCGTCCTGGATGTAGGCCGTCGAGTCATACGGGATGCCAGCCTTCATGCCCGGAGGCAACTGCGACTGGATTTCCGGCAGCGTTGCGCGAACCTTCTTGATCACCTCAAGGGAGTTGGCTGTCGGGAGCACCCAGATACCCATGAACGTCGCCGTCTCACCGTTGAAGCGAACATCTTGCTCATAGGTCTGCGCGCCAAGCACGACGTCGGCAATCTCACCCAACCGGACGACAACTCCCTTATCTTCCTTGACCACCAGCTGGCGAAATTCATCTGCCGTGCGCAAATCGGTGTTTGCAATTAGGTTCACCGACACCATAGAACCCTTTGTCTGCCCGAGCGCAGAAAGGTGGTTGTTCTTCGACAATGCATCTCGTACTGCAGAAGCGGAAATGCCAAGCGCCGCCATCTTGTCCGGCTTGAGCCAGATGCGCATGGCGAAGGTGCGGTCGCCGAGGATGTCGGCGCGCTGCACGCCGCTGATGGAGCTTAACTTGGGCTGCACGACCCGCGTCAGATAGTCGGTAATCTGGTTCTGGTCGAGGCTGGCAGATGAAAAGCCAAGGTACATCGCGGCAAACTGGTTGTCGGCGGTTTGCAGGTCAATGACCGGCGCCTGGGATTCCGGCGGCAGATCATTGCGGACTTGGGCCAGCTTCGCCTGGATCTGAGTGAGCGCCGCGTTGGTGTCGTAATTGAGCTTCAGGTGCACGGTGATCGTGCTCAGTCCCTGAGCGCTCGATGATTCCATGTAATCGATGCCGTCGGCGCTGGCGATCACGCGCTCCAGCGGCGTCGTAATAAAGCCGCGAACCAGGTCAGCGTTGGCGCCCACATAAACCGTCGTGACCTGCACCACTGCGATATCGCTACGTGGATACTGGCGCACGCTAAGCGAGCGGATCGCTTGCAAGCCGGCAATCAGAATCACCAGATTGACGACGATCGCGAGGACCGGACGCTTGACGAAAAGATCGGTAAACTTCATTTCTTAGCTGTCCTCAGGCTTGGGAGCCGGATTGTTTCCCGGCTGTACCTTATTGTTGACTTGGACGGCTGCACCGTTGCGCAATTTAAAGACACCCGAGCTCACAACCTCGTCACCGGGGTTGACACCCGAGACCACTGCGACCTGATCACCGAGCGAGCCCTCAATCTTTACCAACTGCTGACGTACTCCGCGGTAGCTCTTGCCACTTGGATCTTTGAGCTCGGAGACGACGTACACTGAATCGCCGTAGGGTGCATAGTTGATGGCGGTCGCCGGAAGCGCGATTACCGGACGGGCGACGCCAGTGGCTATCTCCACCTGCACAAACATGCCGGGACGCAGTTTGCCTCCAGGGTTAGCGAGTGTAGCCTGCACTTGGAAATTCCGGGTCGCCTCGTTCACGATCGAGTCGAGGGCGGTAATTCGCCCCGCAAACTTGATACCGCCAACGTCATTGCTGGAGACGCGCAGCGTACCGCCGACTCGTACCTGGGCGGCTGTCTGCTGCGGCACACCGAAGTTTACATAAATCGGATTTAGCGACTGTAGAGGAACTATGGCCTCACCGGCCGACAGGTACTGCCCCAGATTAACCTGGCGTATACCCAGGATTCCCGAGAACGGCGCCCGGATCGTTTTTCGCGCAATCGTGGCGCGGATCTCTCCGACCTGCGCTTCTGTCGCCTTTTGCTGCGCTGTTGCGTTGTCATACTCCGTCTGTGCGATGACACCTTCCTTTACGAGCTGCTGCATGCGATCGAAATTAATGCGCGCCAGGTCGCGCTGGGCCTCCATTGCGGCCAGTTGGGCGCGCTCCTGCCGAGTGTCCAGCTCCACGAGCACGTCCCCTGCATCAACTGATCTGCCCGAATCGAAAGCAATGCGGGCGACGCTACCCGGGAGATCTGCGCTTACCGTCACGCCCTGCACCGCCGCCGCCGTACCGATAACGTTCAGAGTTGCCGGCCACTTCTCCCGTTTCGCCACAATCGTCGTGACGGCCTCCGGGGGTGGCTGGAAGCTGGCTCCGTGTGCGCCTGCGGTTTGAATTTGCCGGAATTTCACAAAACCGAGGCCGCCGAGGAGCGTTACCGTTACCGCCAGCATCAGGATCATTCGTTTCGCCATGAGTTCCTCTTATGTCGTTTAATGGTGTCGACAAGCGCAAGTGTTGCTACCGAGTACCACGCTGACTTGGCCACTCATTACGCCTTGCTCGCCTGGCGATTCAGAGTGGAAGCAAATTAGATGTCAGGCCGCCCGCACCGGCTCCAAAAAGTGAGCAGCTTGGGCAGCGTCGCTGCCGGGCACACCTGGCGCGAGCAGGTGGGCTTTAGCCCAAGCCATATTCTGAAGGGCCCGTGCCTGGGCAATCGCGATATCTTCTTTCGTGCAGTTCAACAAAATCGAGCACTCCTGAATCGAGTAACCTTCCAGGACTGACATAACAAAGACAAAGCGTTCAAGCGGCGCAAGCTGAACAACACCCGCCAATGAATCACCGAAATATGATCTAAGCGCCTCTAGGCCAGTGACGTGTCCGGCGTCGTTCCGTTGCGCCGGAACCGGTAACACCATTCGAACCGCATTCTTGACGATCATGCGCCTGCTCCACGAACGTGCCCAATCCTTGAAGACTGGATTCCCCTGGACGGAATCCTCAAGTCCGGCCACGAAGCACTGCTCGGCCTTCGAAGCGTCTGCGGTCAGTAGGAGCGACAGGAGGTAGAGTGCGGTCTGATCTTCCGCGAACATCCGGCAGAACTCCCGCTGGGTCGCGTAGTGTTGCACTCTGGTGGTTGAACCGCCGTCTTCTTTATTCCACAACATATATGCCTCGTATATCACTAAGGTCTCTTCAGTGGTCCGACTGTCCCGCAATTCTCTACTCAAAGCTTGCACGAACTTCAGCAGGAACAAAATTGCGATCCCGCAAATAATCCCGACGATAGAAATATTGACCAATGCCACGACTCCCGATTATTTGTCTCATTAGCACTTGCACTTGCGCTCGATTT
>WNFG01004121.1_pt1 | contig 12224 bp, 17 predicted proteins | sample 5400431 | NCBI WGS metagenome assembly WNFG01 (sample SAMN13153346, study PRJNA577476) | soil metagenome | isolation source: 120 cm saprolite under Douglas fir tree site 2 hole 3 replicate 2 | place: USA:California | collected 2015-04-18
AGGTGAGAGGGTGCTAGTGACACAGTGGATGATAAGTAGAGAGTAGAGATATCAAAAATTAAAGGTCAGGTTGTCGGCGTAGTTGCCTGATGAGGCTGGTCATGACGTCTAAGGTTGTTGTTCGAAGGCGCGCCTTTAGGTGTCTTCCTCGTCTTGCTTTCTACTCTCCCTATATCAACGCGTACCTGGTGATCAACATTGATTTTCAGCCAAAAAGAAAAGCAGAGCCCACGCAGAGTTGAGGAGAGACAGGTAGAGTGTCCAGAATACGCCACAGGTTTGTTGAAATGGAACACGATAGGGTAAGGGCATAAATCTAAAATTGATAAACTGTCGGGACCGTTTGTTAATAATGTCCTGAATGTGAGAACGTAAGTTGAACTAGCCTGAGCAACAGGCCATATCTTCCAGTTGGCCAACAGCGCTGGCCGATAAATATCCTCGAATCTAGCACGGATGTGTTTTAAATCGCGACCTTCCATCACACCCATAGAACTTAGAAAGACAGAGAGCTACAAATCCCATATAATTAGTGTTCAGCAATGAACAAAGCATATAGTCAGTCCGATGGATACATACCCCAATGGGTGCCATAAAGATCTGGTCAACGACGACTCTTTTTGAGAGTGCAATAAAGCTAGTCGTGGTGTCTCTGCGCGAGGGAAGAGGGAACCTGAATTCGAGATACTTGTTCCAGCGCCCAATGACGGGACCTAAAGCAAACCCTGTTACAAGACCTGTTCTTTCATCAAACGCGAGGTACTCACTCATGCCTGCCCCAAAGCAAAAAAACCGAAGTGTGCGTGGAACGTCATAACGAAATTCCCAACTGGGTCCATCTTTTTCGGGTGTAATCTAAGAGATATTTTTGGAATAACGCAAATATGTACGGCGTGAAACGCACAATTTGCTGGGACAACTGAGCAACAACGTCGCCAAGGGCAGTCAAAGCACCACCTGCGACCGCGAGTGTGAAATGAGGGTACGACCCAAAAGAACGATCGTAAAAACGAGCAAGGGCGATGCCGGACATGACACAGTCAAGAAGAGTAGCAACGGGTGTCGTGAAACAGGGAGCATACACTCATGGGACCAAGCGGATTATGATGTGCATTACTCAAGTCTCTCGTCTTACGTTATCGCAACCATCATCTTTGTTAATTCTCCGCTAATCCCCGTCTGACCCAGATTAGATCTACTGTAGAGTCCCTTTCACCACAACCACGACAAGTCCTGAAAACAGTCTTGGTCAACTCTTTTGAATCACCCAAAGACTCATTCATGAGCGCAGGTACTATAAATACGTACCGCCAGTTGGTATGTCATAGTCCCCTCGCCCTACTACACGCAGAGCTGACTGGATCCAGCCGCTATGCGCAGTGATAGAGATGTCTTAGAATCGATTGGCCTGTCAGCCATTTGGGATAAACAAGGAGTGGGCGCACAGGTATCGTCATGGTCATCCTGGAAAATTCTATCCAAGACCAGCTTGGCGCGCCTCTCCATGTTCTCCCTGGGTTCGCGCTCCGTGGTCCACGAAACGTCTTCCTCTTCAAACCCTTCCTCGAAGACAAAGTTGGGGAACTCGGATTGTACCTCTGATTTCGGCCTACGCTCGTCGCAAAAGTGTGCACCATTGTGTTCACGGCAGTTCTAAATCAGGAGGTTGGTTGATGTACAAGAGAAGGTACGAATGATATTACCTCGAGTATTACGGGCTTCAGTTGGGCCGGAAGTATGCCTTCGAATGTAAGCTCGAGGGTACGGGTGGCTCTCGTTAAAGGACTGCAATAGAATTTCTGCGGGACCGGAAGGCCGCGGAGTATCTCACATTCCCATGCGGCGTGGGCACTGCGTGCCTGTTCTTCGCCAATCGGAGTGAGGCGGGGATCAGCTGCAGGAATCAGGAAGGCAAGGTCAGGCTGTGAGCGAGGACAGCTAAATGCCGGAACGCACGTCCCCATATAAGTTCACCGTCCCCTTTTAATACGGCCCATTTCCTTGAGTACTTGCTTCGATCAATCCGAATGGCGATATCATGAGAACTACGTACTCCTCCCATGCCTTTTCAAATCACTCACTCAGAAAGGCGTTCGGCGTATCAACAAAGGCCACTTACCTTCTTACCATATTTGTTTATGGCAACGTTATCTAGCAGAGTCCAGCTTATCAGTCATTGCGAAAACATTCAGGCGAAGGTCACCCACGGGTGCCTTCGCCATGCCTTCCAAGGAATAGGACTCTATACGAGACTGAGTCCGGGCGTTTCGCGCGTAATTCATCTATTGCGTCCACAAATTCAGTCCATGACTTCGATAGCAGTCCAAAATAATCGGGGGTCTACCCAAATGGTCTAATTAGTCTGCACAGAATCTTTCTGCTAACACTCACTGGTTCGACGTCTGTAGATGTGGTCAGCGCGTCTTGGACGAAAAAACCTCGGATAGCCTGGAGCACGAGCCAAAGTGTGATGCAAGTGTGATGAGCAAATGTTGTACATGGTTCATCGGCATTAGCGTCACCTCGTATGTCCTTGCAGGCATGTTGTTAGTGAAGGAGACGGTCTACCACACTAGTACTGCTCGCGCTGGCGGAGATGCAAGGCGAAGGTGGGAGTGACCGAAGCGTTTAAATGGGTGAAAAAATAAGGGCGGCGCGCCATTGCAAGTGGCTGATGATGACAGTCATCATGTGGAATCCTGTAGTGTCTAGTTGCTTCCGGATCTTGGATAATCACTGGCATTTCACCCCTTTTGAATCTATGTAACCCCAACACCTACTAGTACTAGTACTGGCGCCACCAGCGAGAATCATGAACTTGTGCACTCCGTCTCAGACGCGAGATTATACTTCAATCTCTGATCATGCCTTGTGAGCTCAGACTGTTGTCCTAGTTCCCGTATTTGCACTATGATCTCTTACTTGAAGCTATCCCGTAGGATCGGTAACCTCAGAACTGCTGCCTTGGTGGGTATCTATACACAAGTGCAGTTCCACTACTAGTAACTCCCGTTTCGCAGGTCAGCACCGACGGGTCGAGTGAGAATCTATCTGGTCTCTTTGACGTCCATTGACCCCTTTCCCGGATTCCCATCCACAGTCGAGAGCTATTGCGTCCCTGACTTTGATTCACCTTCTGTGTTTGCACGGATTCTTGATAAAGACAAGGTATTACCAATTGCACAGGAACGCCATCCATCTGGGCTATTGGGTTGTTGACCTTTGTCCAGGGCGGTCATTTTTCGATCTCGCCGAAGATCCCCTTTACCACGAAGCAGAATTATCTTCCCAGTTCAAATGTAATGTCCTCTGCACCCATTAAGCGGTTTGCTCATGCGCTATCCTTGTGATTCCAGGTTTTGCAAACCAAGTGATTCGATTTCACTCCGCTTGATCACGCAGCATTCTAAACTTTCGGCCCTACTACCAGATTTCTGAACGAAGAAGGCGTTGTCAGCGTCACGGGTGGGTGTCTCGGATGCATGCTGAGTTGGTGCACACTGGGTAGACAACCTTTTCCCCCTAGATTTCCTCCCTCGCAACCCGGCGGCGACCGCTCAGAAGCCTCTCTTGCATTGGTTAATTCGTCGCGTAGAGGTTCGCATCTACCTCACCTGTCGCATGGTCCAGAAACCTCCTGACTTGTATCGCCTTAGGTGGTACGTGGCAAACAGCCGATACGCGTTGAATGTGCCCCCGCATTTCACTATGCACTACATGAGCACAGAATCTCGCTCGTTCCCGATGACACAATCCCTACAAACTGCGAGAACGCCTCGGATAAACAGAAGAAAGCAATTTTTGAGTCGGATGAACTTACTCTCGATCTCCGTTTCATCGCGGAATCAGTGATCGATGGCGTCACTTCACCTTCTGTCCATTTGCAAACCCTCGATCTGACGCCTCACGGCCATAAAGGTTTAAGTATTTGTGTTGACCTGGACTTAGTAGAAGGCCAAGTCGTCACGTTGGTCCTTCGCACTCCTCCAAAGCCCATGGAGCCGCATAACCTCGATCCAATCAAAGAACAATATGAGCAACAAGGTGTCTCGTTCGACCGTGAGTTTGATCGTGGCTATCAGTTGATTTTATGCCATAACATTTGACATGCCAGAACTGCTAAGTGGAACCAAACTTCGCAAGAAAGAAGATCCGCTACTTACCAGGGTATCCGTTATACAATCTTGGGTCTCGTAGGCAATGCTCACGATTTCAAAGAATCTTCTTCGCGACTTGTTGCAAGGCACAAATGACTACTGGAATGCCTGGATCCGGAGGTCTACCTATGATGGCTCTTGGAAAGAAGCTGTTCATCGCAGCGCGCTCGCGCTGAAACTTCTCATCTATGAGCCCACAGGTTCGTTTATGTTTATGTTTATGATAATCACTCAACTTTTTTTTAGGTGCCGTGGTTGCCAGCCCAACGTTCAGTCTACCCGAGTTCATTGGCGGAACTAGAAACTGGTATGTTTCCGCATGTGCCACGCAGTTAGCTATCCACCGCTTCTCTACAACTGAGATTTGATACAGGGATTACAGGGCATCGTGGATTCGTGATGCCTCCTTCACCCTCTATGCCTTGATTCGTCTTGGTTTCACGCGTGAGGCCGACGGTGCGGTTGTTGTCCATTTGTCCGAAATTTGATTTGACCTACCTGCTCTCCCCTAGCCTACATGGAGTTTATCTACGATAGACTGAAAGACAGGAATCCCGATGGTTCTCTTCAGATTATGTATACCATTCACGGTCTGTCTGTCTCGCTTAATCGAGGCTTTTCTGACTTTTTTGAAGGGGAGAAGCTTTTCCCTGAGAAGGAACTCACACACTTAGACGGACATAAGGGGTCAAAGCCAGTCAGAATTGGAAACGGTGCTATTGACCACATTCAACTTGTGGGTGGACCATATGCGTTTGACAGAAAGAGTTAACATCGTGACATCTTCAGGACATATATGGCGAATTGTGCGATGGATTGATTTTCTCATAGGTGGACGCCAACTCATCTAAACCTCTTTAGGATGGATTGTATCTATCTCGGGCAAAAGGTGTGCCATGTATCACATTTCGCGGCTCGTTTCTCATACCCTGAAGTTTGGTAAACCCCTGGTAAGTTCATAGTGGATTCTTGTGAAATTCGACTAATGTGTCCACTTCCACCAGTCGTATGATACATGGTAATGGCCTCTCCTATTATTTTACAGCATTGCTGTTGCTCATCAAGTTCTCGTGTTAGGGTTGCGGTTCGCGATCTGTACGTCCTACCTTTACACCCGTTGGGCAATGTCTAAACTTGAGATATCGATGAACAGAGTGGATTGTATGTCATTTCACACCATATTAACACTGACTTTAACTAAGTTTCGTCCTTGATAGTCGTGGTTGCCCACTATAATGACCCGGATTTGTGCGTGCTGCGCTTCCTCTATCTTCTGCCTGGTTGTAGTTTGCAACCGCCATGTTTGACCATCAGTCTAGATCAATTTGGTCAGTTCGCCAAAGAAACGTTATCGATGATATCCTCACTAGCGACCTTCCTGGCAGGGAGGTGCGAAACAAGACGAGGCATTTCACAGTGAGCCGAACTTCTCTCCTTTTACCTGCTGTCTTACTAAAAGCTCCTGCATTACAGTACTCCAAGGTATGCAGTTCGAAGCCGCCTCAAAGGTTGTTAACGTAAAGAATGGCTAGATCATGATGTGGTACGTACTAGATCATGCAGATCAGAAGACCATCTTTTTTCACTACTAGTAACATGCAAGGGTGGCGATTGACCGAGGTCAGCGTAAAAACGGTGATTTTCTTAACACCGCTTAATGTCTGATCAGGCCTCCGCCTCACGGACAAGCGCTCGCTCCCTTGTCCTCGGCGCAATAGGTGGCTGGAGGCGCGCGATGAGCTGTACGAGCAGATAATGCAGAAGGCATGGAACCCTGAGAAGAAGTTCTTCGCACAAAGTTACGACGACATCGACGTCCTGGATTCTGCTGTGCTCATCATGCCCCTCGTGTTCTTTGCCACTGCGGCAAGTGGTTTCGGGTGACACTTTGGTCCATATTGACCTATGTATACCTATGTGTTGAAGTCCGATCCCCGCTTCCGGAGTACCCTGGATGCGGTCTTGAAAAGTCCGGAGCGTGGTGGTCTTACAGCCAACGTAGGTGGAGAAATGAGTCACACAGCGAAGCACTAACTCTTTATGCGTGCCATGTAGAACCTCGTTTACCGCTACGACACATCTCTGTCTGACGACGGCGTCGGTGGGGAGGAGGGCACTTTCTGTCTTTGCACTCTATGGTCTGCAGGTCCTAGTTTCGTGACGTGCATTTCATAACCTCACTGCACACACAGGTGCATCGAAGCCTTGACCCGTGCCGGCGAATTCGACAAAGCCGCCCTGCAGCGGTCCATAGCAATGTTTGAAGTGCGCGAAACGAGGTCACCATAATAGTTGTCAGACTGACGCATGACAGGATTTTTTGCAATACACCAATCATGTTGGACTATGCACCGAGGAGATATCGCCAGCGGGTGAAGGGTGAGTATCCCATTTACAAATCCGGCATCAGTTCGTGACATTCGATTTAGTCTTGGCAACGCCGTGCAAGGCTTCACGTATGTATCGCATTCATGATTGCTTCATAATTGTGAGCTGATGGTCTCCTTCAGTCACGTCACGCTCATCTCAGCGGCGTTCAATCTCTCAAGAACTATGAAAAGGAAAGGATTGTGATAATGTTCGTTTCGTATGAGGGAGCGAAGGCAACAGGCCCCGTCCCTCTTTCTTGAATGAGCGAGACAGTTATTGGGGGCTGTGTATGAACTTGTGAAGTGTTGTAATAAGTGTGTACGAGTAGTAACAAGATGTGTATAAATCAGTTTCTTGTACGAGAGGTCTAGAGTAACCGGAGGTGTCCAGTCACTTTGTTGACCAACTCTACTGGTGCTGCACAGGAAAGAGAAAAATAATTAAAATGATCTCATCGCGCATGACTGGAGACTTACCAGGTCCAATACCAAGAACAGTCTTCGTACCGACTTCAACTTGCGTCCTTCCCCTGACGCAGATATTCTGTGAGACCAGAACTCGCAGAAAACATAGCACTACAACTTACGCATCCTGAATGGAACGCGCACAGAGATTCAAGCTCCTCGCCATGGCCTCTAGTTCAAGTATCTCTTCCTCCGAAGACGCCTTCAAGGCGATTTTGGCCTGACTTTGTCGCATCGAAAGTCAGACGAAAACACCAAAAGTGGACCAAGAGTTGAGTTGGTTTACCCTGTCACTTCCCAATGGCGGACTAGCTAGAACGAAAAGACTCAGTGGGTCGGTTCAGCTATGATGGACGGGGCTATGAGCCTCACTTTTGGATTCTTTTTGACCAATGCTTTGTAACATGCAAGCGTCGCATGTCTATCCCCAATCATGCCAGGGTAAAAAAGGCAGTTCCGAGTTTCGAAAGGTCATGCGCGTCGATCAAAACAAAGATGTCGGAACGCACCCGCACTGGGCGGCGATCTTGCCAGATGTCATTTTAAGGTCAGTCCTTACAACGAGGACCTAAAAGTTCGGCACAAGGACCAGTTATGGGCGCGATTATGGCGCAACAAGTTAAAATAAAAGCAACGCACAAGTTTACACGGCTTCATAAATCCGGGCTGCACGGCAGAGAGATCACCATCAGCGATGGAGTCTTCATCACCGCCAGAGCTGTCCTCGTCTAGCTCTTCCGTCTTGGTGGGTTGATCGTGGGGTCTCCTCTGGCCGCGTGACACCCCGTAGACGTACCCTGCGGCGGCTGAGGCTACAGAGATTACCGCTGCAAGGATATCTGTTGTCTGGATTAATGGCATGGCTTTGGAAAGGTATGGGAGAATTCGAATGGCAGGAGTTACCAACAAAGTGAGGGTTTAGAGGGTTTAGCCATGGGTTGGTTAATGGCAGGTGTGGTTGCACGACGTGCTTCTGGGCACGAGGACGGATGAGTTTTTCGAGAGCTTACATACTCGGTGTCAACACACGTTCTTTTAATCTACGGCTACTGCCTTCGGGCTCTACGGATCCATCTCGGGCTAGTTCAGAACGCTACTGAGAGCGCGATCACACTCTTTTTGCGCACCCAGAAAGCAGACAAAGATCACTCTTCTCTGCCGAACAAAAACAAGTTCAATGTCGAGTTCAGAAACCGCGCCGACCACCGTCCCGCAAAATGGCATTGCAGGACGAGTACCTTTCGACACGCTGGAGCTCTCGGAACCTACAATGAAAGGTATTGAAGAAATGGGCTTCAAGACCATGACACCGGTACAGGAGAAGTCGATTCCCCCTCTTCTTGCGGGAAAGGACGTGCTCGGCGCCGCGCGAACGGGTTCAGGAAAGACTCTGGCTTTCTTGATCCCGGCTGTTGAGCTTCTGCATAGAATGAAGTTCAAGCACAGGAACGGTAGAATCATATTTCATTCTCTCCTTTGGACACTCACTCTCACATGTTCAGGGACTGGTATCATTATCATCTCACCAACGCGAGAGCTTGCTCTACAAATCTTCGGAGTAGCAAGAGATCTCATGGGACATCATTCGCAAACGTTTGGAATCGTAATGGGAGGTGCAAATAGGAGAGCGGAGGTCGATAAGCTAGCGAAAGGTGTCAACCTGCTGGTCGCGACGCCCGGACGGTTACTGGACCATTTGGAGGTGCGTGCATCATGCGTCGCCAATGTTACCTGGGGCCGAATATGATTTGGCAGAATACCAAAGGATTTGTTTTTCGGAACTTGAAGGCGCTCGTCATCGATGAGGCAGACCGAATATTGGAGATTGGATTCGAAGAGGAAATGAAGCGGATTATTGCCATTTTGCCAAAAGGTACGTTTCATTATGTCGTCCCTGAAGACTTGCTGAAAAGAAGTACAGAAAACCGACAGTCTATGCTCTTCTCCGCAACACAGACGACAAAAGTGCAGGATCTGGTCCGGATATCATTACGACCTGGGCCTATCCACATAGATGTGGACGGGGCTGAAGAAACTAGTACAGTGACGACATTGTCCCAAGGATATGTAGTTTGCCCATCAGACCGACGCTTCCTCCTTCTCTTCACGTTCCTCAAAAAGAACCTCAAAAAGAAAATTGTGGTATTTTTCTCCAGCTGCAATTCAGTCAAGTACCATGGCGAGCTACTGAATTATATCGATATTCCTGTTCTTGACCTTCACGTGCGTGCGCACGCCACAAAACGTTAGCAATCTCTGACCTAGTGGTTTTTATAGGGCAAACAAAAGCAGCAGAAGCGCACGACCACGTTTTTCGAATTTTGCAACGCGGAATCTGGTATCCTTCTCTGCACCGATGTGGCGGCGCGAGGTCTAGACATCCCTCGGGTTGACTGGATCGTGCAGTTTGACCCTCCAGATGACCCGCGTGACTACATCCATCGCGTAGGGAGAACGGCGCGTGCAGGGAAGGTCGGGAAGAGTCTACTTTTCTTGCTGGAGAGCGAACTCGGCTTTTTGAGGTTCCTCAAAGAAGCCAAGATACCGCTCAATGAGTTCACCTTCCCAGCAGATCGGATAGCGAACGTTCAGTCACAGGTAAGACTTCTAAAGACTAAACTGGAAACGGCAGGCACTAAAGATTTGCTAGTTGGAAAAGTTACTGCAGAAGAACTACTTTTTGCATCAATCCGCGAAAGATGGCTATCGAGCGTATCTCCAAGCATATGCATCTTACTCTCTCAAAAAAATATTCGACGTGAACAAGCTTGACCTGGCCAAGGTCGGGAAAGCATTCGGATTTGCTGTTCCGCCTCGTGTGAACATTAGCATTGGTGGTGGGAAAGGTGGCGCGGGGAGAAGCGGCGTTAAGCGAAAACGGGACGATGAGGTGGAGGAGAATGGCGAATCGGAGGAGGCAGTACGGAAGCCACGGGGGGCAAATGATAGGGAACGGCGAATGGAGAGGCTGGGGAAGCGAAAGGTTGAGAAGGAAGTGTACCGAAAGCGCGGCCATAAAGTAAATTGGAGTCGATGATGTCGCGTGTTCGGGGCGTGTATTTATTATGTAATCAGCCTGCCATACCGCTGACACTAGTACTCCGTCCACCCACCCAGTTCTTCGTTTTCGCTTCGTCTGACTCGGCAAGCATCTCCTTTGTCCCTCTTCAGCTATCCTCTCTTCTCGTCTATTGAGCTCCTAGGCTGTCATCATGGCCACCTCGCAGGTATGTCATGTTGAGATGTCTTTTTGAGTTCCACGTGGACTCATTGCGTTTTTTCCGTTGTGGCCGCCGCAGCACTACGTCTGGGCTGGAGGACACTTCATCCTCATGATTTCTGCTCTCAGGTATATTCTTGCCTGGGTTTTCTTTAAAAGTGTTTCGCTTTGGTGGTATAAGGGTTTGGCTGTTTTACTTCCCTGTACTGCCGCAGCGTGGGTCTGATCGTGACGTGTGTCTAGCGAGTTACGTCGGGGCGGTCGTTAGTTATACCATCGTCTGCCAGTAAGTGAACCATTTGCTTCAACGATGAGCGAGCCAGATATTAACTTCCGTGGGTAGAAAGTCGCTCGGTGTAAGCAACTCGCATACAAAGATATCGTCCGTAGTCTCACATCATGACAGTCCCCTCAGCCAACCGCCGCGTGGGTTAAGCGTGCCTTTGCTGATGAAGTGAGTGTCGACTGCCTGCCTTCACGCGATATACTCTAAGGATTTCTCGCAGAATATACAATATCTCGTACTCGCGTTGTTTTGGCTCACATCGGGACCTGTTACTAGTAGGTTCCATATAGTTGCAGTGAAAAATCTGGCTCTGCTAACTGTTTTCGGCTCCAGTCTCCCTCTTTCCTTACACCATCTTCTCACTGTTCCATGCACTCACGTTCACCCGCACAACTTTGATGCCCCAAATTCTCCCGCCTGGTCCCCCTGCCACGTCAGGGGGACCGCCAACCCCCCACCCCCTATCCAAGAAGCTTCAAGCCTGGGTCAGAGGTAGGCTCCTCAGCCGCCCGTGGTCGTTTTATAGTCTTCTCATTGAGCCTAGCAAACTACGACTCGGCCATGAAGGTAGTGGCGTATACTGAAATACTTATTCTCGCTCGCGTCATCATTGGAGCTCTCATGTTTCGCAACTCGTTCATCACGCCCATCTTCTACGGACATTTCGTCCGCATGCGTTTCTTCCAATCGGCATTCACGAGGGAGGCTATCGTCAGGGTCACGGGCAAAATTGACGAATACGCCAATAAGCCCGACGTGCCGCCGGTGGTGAAGCAAGGCTGGGGAACTCTGCAGAGTTTGATTGGGAGGTGGACTGGCACTACTCTGGATGCTCCCGCCGGTCAGGCCGGTCAGGCTCCACCTGCCTCCGGTAATCAATAAATGTACATAGGTGGGAACATGAGCGACGAGTAATCTAGGTTATCTCAAGTCTCCATTGGAGAGTGGAGACAAGTTTTAGCTTCCATGTGTGTCTAGATTATCGGTCTCCCCTTTGTATGTATTCCTGGGATGCTCCTGTTGCAAGTGACGTCAGTTGACGTGACTTGCTGTGGGGTCTCGTATTTAATCCGTCTTGGGTGTAGAATGCCAGAGATCCTATTTCTCTCTCGAACATGTCCCATCAGCCTACTATCCAGGCTCCTCTCAACAACTTCGTCTCTTCCGTCCTTACAGCAGGATATTCCATTGCACAGGCCGTTGTTGCTCTTTTCCATCTTGTCTTGGCTTTCGGCCACTTTTGGTTCGACAAGCTTTTGCAATTTATGCAGACATGCATCCAGCTGGGATTTGACCTATTCCGCGGTGCTGCCGGGTTCATCATTGGTATGCCAATCAAGCAGCTCGAAAGGAGGTCAAATTCAATGAGTGCTGATACGACATTTCTGGCAGCCAATTTCTTCATACTTCTGATTCTCGGTGGAGGGTACTATTGGTGGTCTGCTCGGACCCGGAGCGGCAAGGAGAGGAGACGGGTGAAGATGAAGGAGTGATTTAAATACAGAGCTACTTGTAACATTAGGCACGTGAACCAAATTTGGGCGCCCGGGTCAAGTCGCTTGCCAGAGAGCCCCACGGCCATGTCACGGATTCCCGTCTCGACCTCTCACTCTCGTACCCTCCAAGAACCCGTCCCATTCCCTTCTGAACGCGCCCTGTCCCCTGTCCCACCGTCTCGTCATACTCCTCTTCATTCTTCTTCCATGTCATCTCTATCGGGTCACACC
>WNFG01004703.1_pt1 | contig 12224 bp, 7 predicted proteins | sample 5400431 | NCBI WGS metagenome assembly WNFG01 (sample SAMN13153346, study PRJNA577476) | soil metagenome | isolation source: 120 cm saprolite under Douglas fir tree site 2 hole 3 replicate 2 | place: USA:California | collected 2015-04-18
GCAGAACCCTGCCGACGCTTTTCTGTACGGCCTGGTAGGCCTGCCAGTAGCCGCGCGCCGCCATGGCGTTCCGCTGCTCGCGGTCGCCTTCATTGGCGTCCGGATTCCAGGTAGCGTTGCGGACGCGTTCAATCAGCTCGGGCGTGACCCGATAGCCCTCGATCGACAGCGAATGATAGGCGTCCGTGACGTAGGCGTCATTGACGCGCTTCATGTACGCTTCGATGTTGCGCGGCATGCCGGGCTCTTTAGGAAAACGATCAATCACCGGCTCCCGCATCTTCTGCCACAGCAACCGTATTCGGTTCACATCGGGGGAAGTCTCGCGGGTACGGAAGACCAGGGACGGCTTGTCCGTGAAGGGATCGGTTTCACGCACGTCGTAGCCGGCAGCTGACATCGTCTTCACAATATCGTCTGCGATGCGGTCGCGTCCGATGTTGCGGAAGGCCCCGGCCAGTCGTCCGGCGATGACGGTGTGACTGCCCTCAAGAAGGCGGGCAAGAAGGCCGGAGGCGTCACGGATCATCGGCAGCACCGCGCGGACGTCCGTTGAATTATTGGAAAAATAATTAGGGGAACACGCGATCAGGGCCGATTCCGTCGTGAACAGGCGCAGGCCATCTTTTTCCTCCTGGTCCGGAGCAGCCGGCAATGCGATGCGAAGCTCCAGCAGGGAGGTGTCATACGGAAGTTTGGTGACTTTGTTGCCCGCTCCCGGAGACCTCGCCACGAGTTGCCGGGGCACTGTCCAGTTGCCGGCATGCATCGACAACGACTGTTCGGGCGAAAGACACCACCTCGTGGCAAACCGCTCTCTCAGATAGGCGGCGCAGAAACGCCAGAACGAGGCATACCAGGCAGTGCTCTCGCCCTTAACCTCGTCCGGGCGGCTAGGAAACCAGCCTTTTATGACTTCCTGCAAAAAGCCATTCGCAACAAGGCGCTCACGGTGCGTACGCGAGAGGTCCTTGGCGCGAATGGCACCTGCTCCCTCCGCGGTCTGGAGCTTCCGCAGGATTTCGAGTGATTGTGCGAGTTTTTCAGGCGGGGCAGCCATGAGGCCTCCTCTGACCGTGTGATTGGCGTGCCTTTATTATCTTATTGTGTAGCACGATGATTATACTATTGCGCTGTACTATTATTATCTTATTATGCTGTACCGTTATTATCTTATTGTGTTGAGAAAACATTAACAATCTACCCTCCACCGACCCTCCACTAGTCGTCGTCATTGGTAGCTCTCTGACTCATCCTTGCACTTAGGCACGTCATGGCATGATTGCAGCGTTGAAAGTCAAGACCAACCAGCGGTACTCGCCGCTGTCGTGAGTCTCGACGGCGAAACCACTGTAGGCCCACAACTGGCGCTTAGTTCAACTACACCGAACGTGCCGACGATGGCACGTCTGACACTGGCACGCAAGATAGCCGCGATCACCCTAACGAGGGGTTTTGAGCGTAATCGCATTACAACAGCCGTCAGTAAAGGGAGGAGATTCTTCGCAAGAGCATCCACCATTTGCGATCATTCAATGTGGTATTCCTCAGAGGAGGCAGTATGACCAACAGGATCGCCGTGCTGCTGTTGACCGCGTTGGTTTGCTACGTCAGCCCTCAAGGCACAGCACAGAAGACATCGCTAGAAGTGAAGTCCCATTGCGAACTGACGCAGGACGATTACGCGGTGTACGCCGCCTTGATAACCGGGCTGGGCGGGCCTGAAGACCCAGAGGAATCTTGGAAAGGGAAGCAGGTTTTTGTAGCAGATGTCACGGCAGCACCCGCACCCGGTGACACCAAGAGCCATTGGGGAGGGTGGGGCTTCCGTTCCCAGTCCAAAGCGGCACCGAGTCATGAGACAGTGGTTGATTTTGAAAAGAAAGCACGGAATTCCTGCCCTTTGAATTCCGAGCTTGCGAATGCGAAATCTTACAGAATCATCACGAAAGAAGAGCTAGAGAAGGCTTTCAAGGGGGCTGGCTGGGAACAGTTCTATAAGCAATATCCCGAAGCCGGAGGCTACTGGATATTCTCGCGCCCCGGCTACAACTCGTCACGTACTGAAGCCGTGCTGTCTGTGAGCCATTGGTGCGGAGAACTCTGTGGTACCGGCCATCTCTACTTCTTGAGTAAACAGAACGGCCAATGGAAGGTTCAGAATCGCCTAATGCTCTGGATTTCTTAGGATGCGATCATCGCGCCGTGTCAGTTGGAGTAAACAGGGGACCAAAGGCCCGGACGTATGGCTCTTTCGCTATCGGGACCGAGAAATTCCATCAGCGACACGACCCTCGATAACTTTGGGTACAGTCGAAGATTATCCGACCCAGGCGGACGCCCGACGTGCGGCCGAAGGTCTCCGCCTGCAAATCAACAATGGCTTGCCATTGCGCGAGGCCGTTACTTTTCAGGGCCTGATCGATCGCTACATAAGCGAAGAGATCGAGCGGGGCGAGCTGGCGCACACCACCAAAGAACCCGATCTCAACCGCATCAACAAACACATCTCTCCAAAGTGGGGCACATCCCTGCTACGGGAGGTCAAACCTTATCCCGTCCAGGAATGGCTGCGAAAATTCCCGGGCGCTCCAAAGACCAAAAGTCATATTCGGAGTCTCATGTACCGGCTCTTCGAGAAAGCCATGCTCTGGGAATTGATCCCCCTGGAACGCAACCCCATTGGCTTAGTCGAACTCAAGGGGGTCAGCAAACGCCTAAAACCGCCTCGGATTTTGACCGAAGAGGAGTTTGCGGCTCTGCTCAATCAGCTCGACCATCCTTATCGCTGTATGGTCCTTCTGGCTGGGTGCACCGGCCTTCGTGTGAGCGAGGTGATGGGCCTACGCTGGAGTCGGATCGACTTCGAAAGCCTAGTCATGGAAGTCAGGGAAGGATACGCTCGCAGCCAAGTCACGAAGCTAAAATCGGAGTGTTCCCAGGACGAATTGCCGCTGGATCCGGATGTCGCAACCGTTTTGCTCGAATGGAAGCGGCTCTGCCCAGAGACAGAAGGAGACTGGTCTTTCCCAGCCCCCGGACAAACAAACCCTACGATTCTGGTTCGCTCCGGAAGAAAGTGCTCAAGGCTGCGGCGGTACGAGCCAAGATTCGCGGACCAATCGGCTGGCACTCACTTCGCCACAGCTACCGTGCCTGGCTCGACGAGACGGGTGCCCCTCTCGGCGTGCAACAGAAACTTATGCGTCACGCCAGCATCGCGACCACGATGAACATCTATGGCGGTGCCTTCATGGAAGCGAAGCGCAAAGCCAACACTTCAGTGGTGCAGCGCGTGCTGCTTCAAGATCACACCAAATAGCAAAAGGCCGTCCTGTGGACGGCCTCTGTTTTTGCGTTTCTAAGCTTACAGAACCATTTCGAACCACAATCGAAAACCTGAATTCCTCGTAACCCTATGATTGCGTTGGTTGCGGGGGGTGGATTTGAACCACCGACCTTTGGGTTATGAGTCCAAAATGATAAGTAATTTCAACAACTTACAAGACGCGGGTGGCCCTCGAAAAGCCTTGTAAGAAGCGTTAAGGAATCGTTATTGGACAGCTAAAGGACAGCTGGCTAAAAGCGCGCTTTCTAGTCGTCATATGAGATGCACCATCATTCTTTACTCGTGCATTTGCGTGTTGTTGGAGCGGCCACGGTCCTGATTTTTACTCCGCAGGGTCGTAGTTCAGGTTTTGCCCGAGCCACCGCTCGACTTCAGCTACGCTCATTCCCTTGCGTTTGCTGTAGTCGGCGACCTGGTCGCGGTCAATCTTGCCCAGGCTGAAATAGCGCGATTCCGGATGGGCGAAGTAGAGTCCACTCACGCTCGATCCGGGCCACATCGCAAACGACTCCGTGATCAGCATCCCGGTATTCGCCTGCACATCGAGCAAACGCCAGAGCGAGCCCTTCTCGGTGTGATCCGGGCATGCCGGGTAACCTGCGGCCGGCCTGATGCCGCGATATTTCTCTCGAATAAGATCCGCGTTGCTCAGGCCCTCCGCACAACCATAACCCCATTCATCGCGCACGCGTTTGTGCAGGCATTCGGCGAAAGCCTCAGCCAGGCGATCGGCGAGGGCCTCCGCCATGATCGCGTTGTAGTCATCGTGCTCGGCCTTGAACCGGTCGCACAGCTCCTTCAGGCCGATGCCGCTTGTTACCGCGAAGGCACCCATATGATCGTGCAAACCCACTTCCTTCGGTGCGATGAAGTCGGCGAGGGATCGGCACGGTTCGGTGCCCTCCTTATTTGATTGTTGACGGAGGAAGTGGAATCGTTCGAGAACCTTTTCGCGTGTGTCGTCCGTGTATAGCTCAACATCGTCGCCTATGGCGCTGGCGGGAAAGAAACCGTATACACCTCGCGCTGTGATCAATTTCTTCTCAATGATGACATCGAGGAGAGCGTTGCCTTCGCTGAAGACCTGGCGTGCCTGCGCGCCGTGCTCTGCGTGTTCGAGAATCCGGGGATAAATTCCCTTCAGTCCCCAGGTATGGAAGAACGGACTCCAGTCAATGAACTCGCGCAGCGTCGCCAGGGGAAAGTTGTCCAGCGCGCGCAGACCGATAAAAGCGGGCACGGGCAGATCCTCTGCGCGCCACTCGATCGGAGTTCGTCTTTCGCGAGCAGCCTCAAGGGGGACGACACTTAATTTCGGCGCCGAGTGGGCCTTGCGGAGCGCTTCGTAGTCGGCGCGATGCTGCTCCACGAATGCAGATTTACCTTCGTCGCTCAGAAGGCTGGTCGTAACGGGCACTGCTCGGCTCGCATCGAGGATGTGGACTACGGGCTCGCTGTAATGCGGCGCAATCTTAACCGCAGTGTGCGCCCGGCTCGTGGTTGCCCCGCCGATGAGGAGCGGCAACTTGAAGCCCTGGCGCTCCATCTCGCGGGCGACATGGACCATCTCGTCGAGAGACGGAGTGATCAGCCCGCTGAGTCCGATCATGTCCGCCTTCTCCGCCTTGGCGCGTTCGAGGATCTTTTCGCAGGGCACCATCACGCCCATGTCGATGACTTCGTAGTTATTGCAGGCAAGCACGACGCCGACAATATTCTTGCCAATGTCGTGCACGTCGCCTTTGACCGTCGCGAGTACGATTTTCCCCTGTGCCTTGACCACTTCCCCCGCCGCAGCCCTAGCTTCCTTCTCGGCTTCCATGTAGGGAGTGAGGTGCGCCACGGCCTTCTTCATCACGCGGGCCGATTTGACGACCTGGGGCAAGAACATCTTGCCCGCTCCGAAAAGATCACCCACCACGCTCATGCCCGCCATCAGTGGGCCTTCGATAACCAAAAGGGGGCGGCCCAGCTTAACGCGGGCCTCCTCGGCATCAACTTCGATGTACGTGTCGATTCCCTTGACCAGCGCATGAGAAAGTCGTTCCTCAATCGTGCCGTTGCGCCATTCTTCAGCCTTCTTCTCATTTACCGCCTTGCCGACGCCCTTGAGCTTTTCGCCATAGTCCACCAGTCGCTCGGTGGCATCGGGACGGCGATTTAGCAGTACGTCCTCGACAAGCGCCTTCAGTTCAGGCTCAATCTCTTCATAAACCTCAAGCATGCCGGCATTCACAATGCCCATGTCCATGCCGGCCGCGATGGCGTGATAAAGAAACGCGGAGTGAATGGCTTCGCGGACCTTGTTATTGCCCCGGAAGCTGAACGAAATATTCGAAACGCCACCGCTCACCTTCGCGTGCGGCAGGTTCGCCTTGATCCAACGCGTGGCATTGATGTAGTCGACCGCGTAGTTGTTATGCTCCTCCATGCCTGTGGCGACGGTGAGGATATTGGGATCGAAGATGGTGTCTTCGGGGGGAAAGCCGACCTGGTCGACCAGGATGCGGTAGGCACGCTCGCAGACCCGGATTTTGTCCTCGTAAGTCGCGGCCTGACCCTGTTCGTCAAAAGCCATCACTACCACGGCCGCGCCGTATTTCAGAACTTTCGCCGCGTTCTGGTGAAACTTTTCTTCGCCTTCTTTCAACGAAATCGAATTGACGATGCCCTTGCCCTGCAGGCACTTCAGACCGGCCTCGATGATCTCCCATTTCGAGGAGTCCACCATAAAAGGCACCTTGGCGACTTCTGGCTCACTCCCGAGCAACTGCAGGAAGCGCGTCATCGCCGTGACGCCGTCAATCATGCCCTCGTCCATGCAGATGTCGAGGACATTTGCCCCGTTTTCGACCTGCTGGCGAGCGACGCTTACAGCTTCCTCATATTTACCTTCCTTGATCAGCCTGGCGAACTTCGGCGAACCGGCCACATTAGTCCGCTCCCCGATCATGATGAAGACGCCTGGCTGCTGGGTGAAGGGCTGCGATCCCGAGAGACGGAGTGGCTTCGCCGTCGTGGGTTCGGCTGCGCTTGTCTTGTTTGACTCGCTCACGCGCTACTCTCAATCTCGGTCTCGAGAGGGAAAACTTTTTCGGTGGGCTGTGTCCCCCACTTTCGCGGAGGCTGGCCTTCGAGAGCTTTCGCGATAGCCGCGATGTGCTCGGGAGTATTTCCGCAGCAGCCTCCGGCGATGTTGATCAACCCTCCCCGTGCAAAGTCGCCCAGATAACGGGCCATGTCTTGCGGCCCCAGATCGAAGCCGGTTTCCGACAGCGGATTCGGCAGACCGGCGTTGGGGTAACACGAGATCGCCACGTCCGCCTTTTCCGAAAGCTCCTCGAGAAACGGATACATCAGATCGGGGCCGAGCGAGCAGTTGAGGCCCACCGACAAAGGTTTCACGTGCCGCACCGCGTTCCAGAACGCCTCAGTGGTCTGTGCCGAGATCATCGTCTCGCCACCACGCCCCACCGCCGCCGAGATCATGACTGGCAGTTCCTTGCCGTCCTTATCGAACACTTCACGGATTGCAACGAGTGCGGCCTTGGCGTTCAGCGAGTCAAAGATCGTCTCGACCAGCAGTAAGTCTGCACCCCCGGCGATGAGAGCCTGCACTTGCTGCGTGTAAGCGGCTTTGACCTGATCGAAAGTGACCACCCGGAAGCCTGGATCGTTGGCATCGGGCGAGTTCGAGAGAGAAACAGTCAGCGGTCCGATCGCCCCCGCAACGAACCGCTGACGCGAGGTTGCGCTGCCGACACGATCGGCCCATTCGCGGCACTGCCGCGCCGATTGCTCATTGATATCCCAAGCCAGGCTGCCGAGGAACGGATCGTCGACGATCTCTTGGTAGAACGCAGGATCCTTGCGTCCGCCGTGCTCCCTCGGATCGTCGACAAAGAATTCGCTCTGGGTGATATTGGTGGCCCCGAAGGTGTTTGTCTCGATGATGTCCGCGCCTGCTTCCAGAAACCGGCGATGGATATCGCCAATCGTTTCTGGCTTAGTCAGCGAGAACAGGTCACCGTTGTTCAGAAGGCTCTTCGTCGCGTCCTTGAATCGCTCGCCTCGGATATCCGCTTCCGTCATGCCGTAGGTGCGGATAGTCGTGCCCATCGCGCCGTCGATGATCGCGATTCGATTCTCTAGGATCTTTTCCAGAGGATGCTGGTGGACTTTCTTCATGTCTCTTTGATGACCTTAAGCACCCTTCGATTCGGCCGCTTAACTTTGCAACATTTTCGTAAAAATGCGCTTCTTCATTATAGCGATCGGCGGCATGTCCAAGGCCTGGCGCGTAGAATCACTGAAGTAATCGTGATAGCGTTGAAGGTGCGTTGCAGCCCGAAAACGCTTGATTGAGAAGACGTTGTTTTCGGGCATGGCGACAAGACTCGCAGCGGGGAATGGAAAGAGTGCAACCCACAGCTATTCGATCTCACACCAGCCGAATGCCTTTCGTCGCGGCTGGCGCGGTCACGGGCATTGGCAGCTTGCCTCTCACGTCGGCCACATCGGCGATTCGTTCCGTTGCGGAGTTCTCGCCAGAAGTTCCTTTTTGGCCGCAGTTGCCCCAACTCTCACAACAGGAGAGTATCGTCGGCCAGGGCCTTGGTATTGTCGAAAACCTGATTGAGCCTCGTAATGAAGGCTACGGTTATCAGGTAAAAGAAGGCGGGCTCGATTCGGTGCTCGAAATCCTTCACCGGAGTAGCGGGGAGTTGACACCGGCGAACGCTGCAGGCTTCGGCGCGTTCGAAGAAGCATTGTCATCGGGTCTCTTCAGTTCTGCAGCCGCCGTCAAAGGGCAGATCGAGGGCCCAATCACGCTGTCGGCGTATCTATTCCACAAGGAGCGGCCCTTCCTGGCCGATCCGGCGCTTTTCTCAGCCATTGCGTTTCATGTTTCGCAGATCATCGGTTGGCAGATTGATCGCCTGAAAGCAGCTGGCCTACCCGTCTTGATATTTGTCGATGAGCCAGCATTGTGCCTGGACGCCCCTGTCGAGAACGCTGTTCCAGAAGAACAACGGCTGAGCGCATTGGCGGCCACGCTGGAGGACGCTCGTATTCGCGGAGCCTATGCTGGATTACATTGCTGCGCGGCCCGTCCCTTCGAGCGCATGTGCCGAGTACAACCAGACATCATCTCGTTCGATGCCCATGAAGGACTGGACTCGTTCTTTGCCGATTGGCATGCGCTGGACTTCATGCAACAAGGCGGAACAGCTGCCTATGGAATCGTGCCCACCCGGCCGGGAGTGAACGCCGTCGATTCGGCGAGCATCTTCCTTCGCTGGCTGAAAGCCGCGTCCCTGGCTGGTGATCCCCAGAAATTTGCTCAGCGGGCCATGATCACGGCGACCTGCGGACTTGGACTGCTCGATACGTCTGCCATGGCCGAATCATTCGGAGTCGCGCACAGCGTCAGCAAACTGATCCGATCACTGGCAGGTTCGCCAGAATTGGACGAAGAAGTCGCATTCGGAAACTAGTCTCGATTTCCACAACAACTACATAGGAACTCTAAGAAGTCCTTATTGGACAGTTAACGGACAGCCGAGTTTCGAAGCCACAATTTGCCACTCAGCGCACTGGCTGCCGTCACGAGCAATCTACCTCAACGCAAGTGCTAAGACCATGCTGACAGCTAAAGGACAGCGAATGAGTGTCGGGCTTGCATTGATTGCGGAACAGGTTTGGCAGAGATCGGATCCGTCTGGCGCTGATCTGCCCGGTCGCCTCGAAGCGGATTTTCGCCAGCGTTGAAGAGTCCCCTGGAATTTAACCTTCCGACTTGCCCTGCTCTCCGGCCGCAATCGCTAGCAAAACTTCCTACAAGCCGACTTCGGGCCCGGAACTACTGTCGGTTTGCCCGTCACTCAGGCCGAACCTGGTGCAATCGCCGTTGCTCCATCGGTAAACGCTAGCCGACTTCCGGGTACTGATCGGCAGAATATCCTCTCCGATCAATGGGAGCTGTAGATGAACCGTTGTTTGGATTCGGCGGACCCGCTCATGGAAAGTTTGTTACCTTCGGCGTCACGCGGGGATGCATCGCGGTCGCTTCGCCCGTGTCGTCGATCACGTGGCTGATCGCACCGTGATCGCCCAGTGCTACGGTAATCATGTCGTGGAACCTTACCTGCGGACTCTTCGGCGTCTCGATTCCCCGGGTCAGTAGGACGTCCGGATGCTCGAATACGCTGTACACGCCCAGCCCCCACGCCTCATGACTCGTTACTCCTTCCGACACCTTGTACGACGCCCAGCCGTTCACCCCTGGCGCACTCGTATAGCTTGCTTGATTTGGAGGATCGTAAGGAATCTCGGACTGATAAAAATACGTTCTCCCGCCATTGCCCTTCCACAACACCTGGAATTGCTGATGATGTTCCACAAACAGGCCGTAGATCGTGACATTGTCTCCATTCACGACCAGGCCGTTTTCGCTGGTATTCAGATCCCAGCCGACTCCATCGCCGTGGTCTGCTCTCCAGATCCACGTATGGTCCACGATTGTGTTATTGCTGTTGATTCTGAAATTAACCTTGGCCCGGCCAACTCCCGCGCCGCCCACCCGAAAGAAAACGTCGTGCAGAGCGATCGGATCCTTCGCATGGCGCGCCCGGCTTCCCTCCGGGCCGACTTCCAGCAGCACCGGAGATTCACTCGGTCCCGCATCGAAGAGCAGCCCGGCAATCTCGATTCCGTCCGCGTCGGCTGTCGTCATCGCCGCAGTGCCCTTCACCGGACGCAGCGTCGCGTACCCCAGCCCGAGCACCACCGTATGCGGCCGCGTCACACGAATTGGAGCGGTCACTTCATAGATGCCCGGCGTCAGAATCAGGTTCTTGCCTCGGGCAAGCTGCGCGTTGATCGTCTCCGCCGTGTCCACATCCGGACGCGCAATATAGAATCGCACAATCGGAATCGTCTCTCCCGCCGTCTCTCCGCCGCGCCACGTGATCCCGACGGTGTCGGTGCGCAGGGCCGGAATCCGTACGCTGAATTCGCCCGCATCGTTCACCTGGAGGAAGGGCTTCTCGCGCACGACAGGGGTTTTATCCACCTTGGTATACGGCGGTTCCGGCCATGCGCCTTCCGGCGGATGCACCACGCCGACAAATACCATGTTCCAGTTCGAGCCCGTCCAACTCTTCCAATCGCAGTTACGCGAGATCCACTGCTGCTGGCTCCCGGAATCGACATTTCCATCCACGAGGGAATCCGACATCCAACCGCCGCTGGCCCAACCATGATGCTGGTGCAGCACCAGGTCGCCGCGCACATGCATGCGGCGCAGCGACACCGCCTGCGAGACTGCCCACTGCATTGTGCCTGCCGCCGGTCCTACCGAAAATCCTTCCGCTGCCCTCCAGAAGGTCGTGGTCGCATTGTTGTGCTCATGATTCGCATCCGCATGCACGTTGCCCGCAATCCGCGTCCCATCGGGCGACGCGCCCAGCCCCATTACTTCTGTGTAGAAGCCCACCGGCACGTCCACCGAATAGCTTCCGGGCAGGAAGAAGAGCGCGTTCCGCTGAAGACTGAACTCGTTGTGCTCCTGGACTGCATATGCGGCGTCGATCTGCTTCTGGATCGCCTGCGATGGCATTGACGGATCGAAGATCAGAACATTGGGTCCGAACTCCGGCTTCGCGCGCTTTGCCGCAGGGGCCGGCAGAGCCGCCGCCAGCAGCCCCGCCGTGAAGCCTAACAGTCTTAGGAGCCGAACCGCGCGCCTACCAGACATAGGTCCCCACCGACTCGGCGGGTAACGCCGTTTGGAAGAACTTTCCGTGGTATTTCACTGCGAAGGACTTCGGAAAATTTCCCGTATTTGAAACCACCAGCACCACCTTGCGCTCCGGCGTCAGAAAAGCGACGCTGGCCAATTGCTCCATCTCGCTCGAAGCCACCCTCACCGAGCCCGGCGGCACGAACTGCGAGAAATGGTCGACAACGTAATAAGCAACATTCTTGCGTACAGAATCGCCATCCAGCGTGATCGCTCCGGAACAGTCCGTGCATCCACCGTTGTTGGTATGTGGACCGTTTTGCGAGTCGGCCGCCAAATTCCACAGCAGCACGTTGCGGCTCCAGTTTCGCGTCGCGCCGATCATGACCCCCCTCATCGGCTCCGCAATTTCCAGCGGCCCTTCGCCACGTCGCCCGGTCACCGACTGCTCCGTCATGTACAAGTTCTTCTTCGGATACGCATCATGCACCTGTGTCAACATGCTCGTCTCGCCGCCATACAGGTGAAACGCCGTCCCATCCACATATTTGCTCGCCGCCGGATCGCCCAAAATCGATAGCGGATACGAGGGCACGTCCGGGTTGTGATCGTAGAGCAAAATCTTCGTCCGAATTCCCGCCTTCTCAAACGCAGGCCCAAGGTATTTCGCAATGAACGTATCCTGTTCCTTCGCAAACATCACCATGCTGGGCGTGTTCTTCGGATTCAGCGGTTCGTTTTCGACCGTGATCGCGTCAATCGTAATTCCCTCCGCCCTCATGCCCTCGATGTACTTCACGAAATACTTTGCGAACGCGCCGTAGTATTCCGGCTTCAGTTCGCCGCCCTTCACATCGTCGTTCGTCTTCATCCACGGCGGAGCCGACCACGGCGATCCCAGGATCTTAATTCCCGGCCGAATCGCCAAAATTTCCTTCAGCACTGGAATCACATCCGCGCGGTCCGGCCCCAGGCTGAACTTCGCCATCTCCGGGTCGGTCTCGCCCGCCGGCAGATCCTCGTAGGAGAACACGCGCTCGTTCATATCGGAGGCCCCGATGCTCACCCGCAAGTAACTCACTCCGATGCCGTTGTCGCCGGTCGCGAACAGTGTTTTCAGCAAGGCCGCCC
>WNFG01009033.1_pt1 | contig 12221 bp, 8 predicted proteins | sample 5400431 | NCBI WGS metagenome assembly WNFG01 (sample SAMN13153346, study PRJNA577476) | soil metagenome | isolation source: 120 cm saprolite under Douglas fir tree site 2 hole 3 replicate 2 | place: USA:California | collected 2015-04-18
GTGGGCAGGGACGGCGTGAGCCGACCCGATTCGATCTGGGACACCATGCTCGGCGTCATGCCCGCCTTCTCGGCGAGCTGGCGCTGCTGGAGCCCGCGCTCGGCGCGTAGCGACTTGATCCGTCCGCCCAGTGAAGTCATAGACCGGCCAGTCCCTTCAGGGCGCGGGCCACGAAGACCCGCGTCATCCTCTTGCGGTAGGGATGCGTGAGATCGGTATTGTCCAGGGGCTTGGAGGGCCGCGACGCGGCCGCGGCCACGCGCTCGATCAGGTCGGGGCCGAGCCGCTGTCCCACGAGGAGGGCCACCGCGTCGGGGGCCGGCCGGGGCTGGGAGGCGACCGCGCCGAGAGTGATGGCGGCTTCCTTGACCGTGTCACCTTCCATCCTGAGCGCCACGGCGACGCCCAGCACCGGGAAATCGAAGGATCCGCGCCGGCGCAGCTTGAGATAGGTGGAGCGCCAGCCTTCGGCGGGCTGGAGCATGATCTCCGTCACCACTTCGCCCGGCTGCTTGCTCAGGTACTGGATGCCGTCGTCCTGGTAGAGGGCGCTGATGGGAATGACGCGCTCTCCTTTCGGGCCCACCAATCTCACCTTCGCGCCCAGGCTCCAGAGCACGGGCGCCGTGTCGGACGAAGACACCGCCCAGCAGCGGTGGCTGCCGGGGGCGACGAGGCAGATCTCCCCGTCCTTCTTTATGCAGAAGTTGACGGCCTTCCGCCACTGGTAGGACTGGTTGTAGTAGTTGCAGCGCGTGTCCACGCAGACGTTGCCGCCGATCGTGCCCATGTTGCGGAGCTGCGGGCTCGAGACCAGCCCCGCCGCCGTGGCGAGAGCCGGATAGCTCCGCGCGATCTCGGCATGCTCCGACACGGCGGTCAGGATGGTTCCCGCGCCGATGGTCATCCCCGTCGCGGCCGAGCCTCGAACGCCGGTCAGGTCGCGAATGCCGCGCAGGCCGACGAGCACGGAAGGCTCGAACTGGCGGCGCTTCATGTTGGGATAGAGATCGGTGCCGCCCGCCACGAGCATGGCCTCGGGCCCGTGGTCGGCCATGAGCTTGACCGCATCCGTCACCGAGACGGGGGCCAGGTACGTGAACGGCGGCAATCGCATCATTTTCCGAAGGGCCTCACGGCAACCGCACTCACGGACGGAGGTAAGTGCCGTCGGACCGTCATGATCCGAATGGCCTCACGGAAATATCCTCCGCGGGTAGGCCAAAGGCCGACTCCACGGCCCGCGGCTCCGGAAAGGTGAAGAGGGGCAGCTTCTCGGGGCCCACGCGGGGCGTCTTGCCCTGCCGCTTCAGATCGAGGGCCTTGAGCACCTTGTCGGGGGTGACGGGGATCTCGTCGATGCGGATACCCACGGCGTCGAAGACGGCATTGTTCACGGCGGGAATCACGGGCAGGAGCGGCCCCTGCCCCGCCTCCTTGGCACCGAACGGCCCTTCGGGATCCTCGCCCTCGACGAGAATGGTGTGAATCTCGGGCGTCTCGAGGGTGGTCGGGCTCTTGTACTCGAGCATCGAGGGCGCCTTGTGCACGCCCTTCCTGAAGACCTGCTCCTCCATCAGGACCTCACCCAGGCCCATGTACACGGAGCCCTCGACCTGGCCCTCCACGAGGAGCGGGTTGAGGGCGCGGCCGATATCGTGGGCGATCCAGATCTCCGTCGGCTTGACGTCGCCCGTCTCCGCATCCACCTGGACCTCGACCACGCAGGCCGAGTAGGAGTAGCAAGGCGAGGGCCCCACGCCGCCGCCCTTGTACTTGCCCGCGCGCTTGGGGGGCGCGTATGAGCCCGGGAACGCGAGGACGCCGTGCATGCTCTCGCCGAGCACGACCGCCTCCGGAAAGGAGACGCCCTTGTCCTCCTCGCCCTCGACGAAGACTCGGCGGTCGCGCGCGACCAGACGGTCGGGTGTCACCTCGAGCTTCCTGGCCACTGCCTCGAAGATCTTCTCGCGGAGCCGCGTCGCCGCCTGGATGGCCGCGTTACCGGCCATGATGGTCACGCGGGAGGAGTACGAGCCGAGATCGACGGGCGTCAGATCGGTGTCGGCGGGGAGGACGCGGATGTCCTTGGGCTGGATGCCGAGAACCTCGGCGACCAGATAGGCCAGGACCGAGTCCGAGCCCTGCCCGATATCCGTGGCGCCGGAGAACACGGCCACGAGCCCGCTCCGGTCCGCGCGCACGACGACGCCCGAGTGAGGCATGTCGTTCCAGTAGATGGCCGTGCCCGCCCCCGTCATGTACGACGAGCACGCGATGCCGATGCCGCGGCCCGCGGGCAGGCTCGCGCGCTTCTCACGCCAGCCCGAGGCCTCGACCACCCGGTCGATGCACTCGCCGAGCCCGATGGTGGTCACGGTCAGGTGGTTGGCCGTCTTGGTGAAGGGCTCGGCAAGATTCCGGCGCCGCATGTCCGCGGGATCGAGGCCGAGCTGCTCGGCCGCCTTGTCGATCTGGCACTCCATGGCGAAGCGCGGCTGCGGCGTCCCGTGGCCGCGCTTGGGGCCGCAGGGCGGCTTGTTGGTGAAGACCCGCGCGCCCTCGAACTTGTAGACGGGCACCTTGTAGGTCACGGTCTGGAGCGCGCCCGTGTAGAAGGTCGAGGCGACGCCGTAGGAGCCGTAGGCGCCGCCGTCGAGCCAGGAGCGGAAATGCATGCCCGTGATGGCGCCGTCCTTGGTGAAGCCGGTCTTGACCCACATGAGCACCGGGTGGCGCCCGCGGTGGACGTAGAAGACTTCCTCGCGGGTCAGGGTGAACTTCACGGGCCGGCCCGTGAGCTGCGAGAGCTTGCACGCGGCGATCTCGTGGGCGAAGGGATCGAGCTTGCCCCCGAAGCCGCCGCCCACGGGAGCCGCCACCACCCGGATGTGGGCAGCCGGCATGTCGAGGATCTTGGCAAGCATGCGGTGGACGTAGTGCGGCGTCTGGGTCGAGGACCAGAGGGTGAGCTTGCCGTCCGCGCCCCAGTGCGCGACCGCGGAGTGCTGCTCCATGGGCAGATGCGTGTTGCCCTCGAAGAAGAAGGCGTCCTCGCGGACGAGGTGAGCGGCGGCGAAGGCCGCCTCCACGTCGCCGAACTGGAGAGAGACGGCCTTGTGGACGTTGGGGCCGTCACCGTACTCGTGGATGCGCACGTCCTGGTTGCCCAGCGATTCCTCGATGGACATGAGGGGCTTGAGCGGCTCGTAGTCGACCTCGATCAGCTCGGTGGCGCGCTCGGCCGTCTCCTCGTCCACCGCGGCCACCGCAGCCACCGCGTCGCCGACCATGCGGACCTTCTCGACGCAGAGGGCTTCCTCGTCCTGCGACACGGGCAGGATGCCGAACTTCACGCGCGGCAAGTCGTGCCCGGTGATGACAGCGTAGACGCCGGGCAGGGCGGCGGCTCGGGAGGTGTCTAGCCTTTTGATGCGGGCATGGGGGTGCGGGCTACGAAGGAGCTTGCCGTGGGCAAGGCGAGGCAAGACCATGTCGTCGGCGAACTTGGTCTCTCCGGTCACCTTGGCCCAGGCGTCGATCTTGGGCAGCGACTGGCCGACGATCGAGAGCTTGCCGTTCTTCATGCGCTCACCCCTCGCATCCGAAGAGCGGCCAATTCGACGGCGTCGAGAATCTTGGTGTAGCCGGTGCACCGGCAGAGATTGCCGGCCAGGGCCACCCGCACGTCATCACGCGTCGGCGTGGGGTTCTCGACGAGAAGCGCCTCGGCGGTGAGGAGAATGCCGGGGGTGCAGTAGCCGCACTGGGCGGCGCCCAGCTCGGCAAAGGCCTGCTGCAGCGGATGAAGCTGTCCGCCGTCGGCCATCCCCTCCACGGTCTTGATCTGCCGGCCCTGTCGAGCAGGGTCTTGTGCACGGGCACGATCACGTCCCGGGTCTCGCCGTTGACCGTGAGCGCGAGCTGCGTCTTCACACGTCTCCTCTGATGATGACCGTCCGGGATCAGTTACTGCAACACGAAAGTCGACTTAAGTAATACTAAATTTGGCGGAAGGCTGTCAAGGGAGACGTTCGGTCCGGGTTAAGATGACCGGGTGCCCGAGAACAAGCTCGTCTCCATGAGGGAGGCCGTGGCCCGCTTCGTGCCGGATGGCGCCTCGGTCTGCATGGGCACAGCCCTTGAGGCCCTCATCCCCTTCGCAGCCGGCCACGAGATCATTCGCCAACGACGGCGCGGCCTCACCCTCGTCGGTCCCATCTCGGACATCCTCTTCGATCAGCTCGTGGGTGCGGGCTGCGTCGCCCGCATCCAGGCGGCATGGGTGGGCAATGTCTCGGCCGGGCTCGGCTACAACTACCGCCGGGCCGTGGAGCATGGCGTTCCCCATCGCATCGAGGTCGAGGATCACTCGAACCTGAGCATGGCGACGGCGCTGCAGGCCGGGGCCATGGGAGCGCCGTATGTCCCGACGCGCTCGCTCCTCGGTTCCGGCCTCGTCGAATCGAACCCGTCCTTCAAGCAGGCTCGAGATCCTTTCTCGGGCGATCCAGTGGTCCTCATCCCTGCCCTGACGCCTGACGTCGCCATCCTCCACGTCCAGCGCGCCGACAGCGAGGGCCACGCGCACTGCTGGGGCACGCTCGGCGTCACCAGGCCGGCCGCCCTCGCGGCCAGGCGCCTCATCATCGTCGCGGAGGAGATCTGGCCCCGCGAGCGCATCCTGTCCGACCCTGGGTTGGTCCTCGCCCCCACCCTCAAGGTCGCCGCCGTCGTCCACGAGCCCTTCGGCGCCTATCCCTCGCCCGTCCAGGGCTGCTACGGGCGCGGCCACGATTTCTACCGGCGCTATCACGAGGATTCACGCACGGTGGACGGGATGCAGGCCTGGCTGGATCGCTGGATCCACGGCGTCGCCGACTGGAAGGGCTTTCTCTCGCGGCTGGGGACGGACGCGCTCGATGCCGTGCGCGCCAAGGCGCCGCGTCTCTCTGAACCCCTCGACTATGGAGTCTGAAGCCATGGAGCGTGAAGCCATGGAGTATGAAGCCATGGAGCGTGGAGTCGCATGAAGATCACCGCCGTCGAAGCCGTCTGCCTCGCCATTCCCATGAAGCCGCTGGACCCGCCATCATCCTGGACCGGGAGCACGCGCAAGCAGATCGTGGTGCGCGTGAAGACGGACGCGGGACTGACGGGAATAGGCGAGGCCTTCGCCTATGGGGCGCCGCTGGCCGTCTGCAACGTCATCGAGGAGAGCCTGGCGCCTCTGATCGTCGGCCAGGATCCGTCGCGGATCGAGTACCTCATGGACCTGATGCAGCGCGGGACCATGATCTACGGCCGGCGCGGTCTCGCCATGTTTGCCATCAGCGGCGTGGACATCGCCCTCTGGGATCTTCTCGGCAAGGCGCGCGGCGCGCCCGTGTACGAGCTTCTCGGCGGCGCCACCCGGCCCCGGCTGCCCGTCTACGCGAGCCTCATGCGCTACGCCTCACCCACGGACGTGGCCGCGGCGTGCAAGCACTTCGTGTCCCAGGGCTTCGGGATGCTCAAGCTCCACCAGACGGACGTCGCCTCGGTGAAAGCCGCCCGCGAGGCCGTGGGCCCCACCGTCGAGCTGATGCTGGACGTGAACTGTCCGTGGACCCCCGGCGAGGCCATTGCCATGGCCCGCGCCTTCGAGCCCTACCGCCTCTTCTGGTTCGAGGAGCCCGTGTGGCCGCCCGAGGACTACGCGGGGCTGGCGCAAGTGGTCGGCGCCACCGAGACGCGCATCGCCCTCGGCGAGAACGAATCCACGCTCTACGGCTTTCGCGAGATCGTCGAGCGTCGGGCCGGCGACATCCTGCAGCCCAGCATCACCAAGGTGGGCGGCATCACGGAGTTCAGAAAGATCGCGGCGCTTGCCCAGGCCGCCAATCTGCCCATCGCGCCCCATTCCTTCTATTTCGGGCCGGGGCTGGCCGCGACGCTCCACATGGCGGCGACCTGGGGCGGCCCCATCCCCGTCGAGTTCCCCACGGGCGAGCACGAGACGCCCTTCCTCACCAATCCCATCCGCGCGCGTGACGGCTTCGTGGAGGTGCCGTCGGGGCCCGGGCTCGGCGTCGAGATCAACGAGGAGGCGATTCGAAAGCACCCCTACACGGCCGCGGCGGCCAAGCCCTTCGTGCTTCACTAGATCCTCCGGCATGCCCGAGTACACCGATCGGGAGCTGATGGTCATCGCGGCGGGTCGGCAGATCTGCGACGGCGACCTCGCCTTCGTGGGCATGCGCCTGCCCCTCCTGGCCTTTGCCTTCGCCAAGCGTACCCATGCCCCGGCCGCCGTGGGGCTCTTCGAGAACGGCATCGTCCGGGACGAGCCGGCGTCGGCGACGCTCATGACCATGAGCGACACGCCCAATATTCCCGGCGCCCTCTGGTCCACGGGCACCCTCGAGATCATGGCCCTGCTCCAGCAGGGGCTGGTGGATCTGGGATTCATCGGAGGCGCCGAGATCGACAGGCACGGCAACCTCAACACCAGCTACATCGGCGACTGGCGCAAGCCGACCCTCCGCCTGCCCGGGAGCGGGGGCGCCGCGGACATCGCGTGCCTCGCGAAGCGCTTCGTCGTCATCATGCCGCAGGAGAAGCACCGATTCCGCGAGCGGGTGGACTTCATCACCTCGCCGGGCTTCGGGGACGGCGCGGGGTGGCGCGAGCGTGCGGGGCTGCGGGGGGGCGGCCCGGCGGCCGTGATCACCACCCTGGGCGTCTACGGCTTCGACGAGGCGACGCGCGAGATGGTTCTCGCGTCCTGGCATCCGGGCCAGACGGTGACGAGCGTCAGGGCCGCCACGGGCTGGGATCTCCGCGTGGCCGCTGACTGCCACGAGACGCCCACGCCCACACCCGGCGAGCTCGACATCGTGCGCGCCTGCGACCCCGAGGGCTTCTGGACGCGCAAGCGCGAGTGACTCACCCCGGCTTCCGGGCCACCATGAGCCGGGTGAGGCCGGGAATGACGTGCCGGATCTCGATGTCCCGAAATCCCACCGCTCCGATCTTGTCCCGGAGCCCGCCCGGGGTAAAAGAGACTGCCTCCGGGTTGAACAGGAAGGGCACGAACCAGAGCGCCGCTCCCTTGGGGCCGCGGCGATCGTCGTCGACGAAGAAGTCGTGCACGAGGAGCTTGCCTCCGCCACGCAATGCAGCGTACGACAACTGGAAGAGTCTGGGAATTGCGGGCCCCCCGACCGCGCTCAAGAGGTAGGACAGAAGCACGACGTCTTGATCCCCTGGCCATGTGGTACTGAGCGCGTCGCCAGATAGGACCCCGATGCGATCTGCCAACCCGGCCTCCGCTATGTAGCGCTCGGCAACCCGGGTCACGTTCGGAAGGTCGAGTATCGTCGCGTGGAGCGGGGGGAAACGGCGGCACAGCGTGATGCTGAACGCCCCGCTCCCGCCGGCGACATCCAGGAGACGGGTCGCCCCGGCGAGATCGACCAGCTTCTGGATGACGGCGGCGGGTCCCAGAGACCCCACGTGCTGCGCACGCGTGAAGTAGTCGGCCTCCTCGGGATTCTCCATCACGTCGTAGATCGATGCCGGAGCCTGGGCCAGAAGGGCCTTGTCGAGGTTCAACAGCAATGGATAGAGCTGGCGATCGATCTGAAAGCGGAAGTAGTCCCCGAAGTAAAGGGGAGAGGTCGAGACCAAGTACTGCTGGCAAGCGGGCGCGTTGGCGAACCCATCCGCACCGTCCTCGATCAACCCCAGGCTGACGCAGGCGGTGAGCAGCGTTTCGAGTCTGTTCCCCCCAATTCCGGTCTCTCCCTGGAGCTCGGAAAGCCGCCGCGGTCCTCCGGCGAGGATATCGAAGAGCTTGGCGTTCAGCGCAGCAAAGAGAACCTTCGAGGCGATGAAGCCGTACGCGAGGTTGGAGATCTCTCGCACGTCCGAGATGGGAGCCACGTGGCCCTCGTCAGCGCCGAGGTCGTCGCCTGGGGGTCACCCGCCGGCCTCCAGCAGGCCCTCCAGCGCGCGCTGCACCCTTTGCTGCTGCGCCGACGTCGTCACCGCGCCGAAGAGGGCCTGGAAGTTCGGGTGGGTGACGCCGCTTTGGATGAAGACATAGCGCTTGGCGCGCAGCACGCCGGCGAGGATGTCCTGCTTCTCGGCCTCTCTCAGCGAGCGGCCCAGGTATCGCTCCAGGTTCTGAACGTCAAGGGCCGCCTGCTGCCGGAGGAGACCGTCCACCGCGGCGACCAAACCGATCAGGTCGTCGATGGCTGTGTCTCGCTCAGCGTCCGCCATGGGCTCGAAGGCCCGGAGTGTCTCGAGATGATCCATCTTGGCGTGCTGGGCCTCCTCCAGCCAGTGATGCTTGAAGATGTGCTTCGTGAACCCATCCAAGGCGTCGTCGCCCTTGAACGCCGTGAGGTAGTGCAGCTGGGTGAACCACTCGATGGCGGCGGTCAGCAAGAGCATGGCGCCCGTGCTCTTGCCGAGGACGGTCCGGGCCACCGCCTTCTCCTCCCCGATGAGGGCAAGGGGAAAACCGACCGCCTCGTCCACCAGAGACCGAATCTCACGGAAGAGGTTCATGTGCTTGACCTCTTCTGCGGCGAAATTGACGAGAGCATCGAAGGCCACGCGGTTGTCGATCGCGAAGTCCTGCGCGAGGCTCACCATCTTGGGCGCGATGAACTCCTCGACGTAGCCGAAGAGGTGCGCATAGGCTCCCATCTCCACGTGAGTGAGCTTCGTCTTCTCGTCCTCGGTCAAACACGAGATCCTGGCGACGCCCGAGAGCTGTGAGGGGAGTCACCGACGGGAGCGGTCGAATCGACGGCTCCCGAGAACATCGCTGATTCTCCAGTTGACCCGGTAGGCGGTTTGCAGACATTCCGCGTAAGAGTACGTCGGCATGGATCCCTCCCTCGCGAAAGGTGAACTCCGGCCTTTCCCACGCGGCGATCATCCCCGCCCGCCGTCAACGCCGCGTCATCGCAACGTCACCGCGGCCGACTTGACTCCCGCGGCGGGCGAATGCTATCGGTGACGGCACGCGGCCATGCCACGATTGCACCTCACCGTGCTCGGCGGTTTCCAGCTCCGCGTCGACTCGCGGGCCATTCCCCTCCCCGCGAAGAAGGCGCAGGCCCTGCTCGCGTACTTGGCCCTCCATCCCGGCCGTCCGCACGGTCGGGACACGCTGGTCGGCCTGCTGTGGGCGGAGGCCAGCGAGCCGCGCGCGCGACACAGCCTCCGGCAGACCGTGTTCCGCCTGCGCAAGGTCTTCGCCAGGGCCCGAAACGCGGCTCTCGTCGTCCGCGGGGACACCATCGCCCTCAAGACCGCGGCGATCTCCGTGGATGCCCTCGAGTTCCAGCGGCGGGTGCGCACGGGCACGCCGGCCGCCCTGGAGGCCGCCCTCGCCCTGTACCAGGGCGCGCTCCTCGAGGGTGTGCACGTCGCCGAAGCCTCGTTCGACGATTGGCTGCGCTCCGAGCGCGAGCGATTTCGCGAGTCCGCTCTCGAAGCGCTCGCCAAGCTTCTGGCCCACCACCGGAAGCGCGGAGCCGTCGAGGCGGCCGTGCAGACGGCCACGCGACTCCTCGCTCTTGACCCTCTCCAAGAGACGATCCATCGCACGCTGATGCGTCTCTACGTCCGGCAGGGCCGGCGGGCTCACGCGCTCCGACAGTACCAGGTGTGTGTCGGGGTGCTGCAGCGAGATCTGGGCGTGGAGCCGGAGCCGGAAACGCGACAGGTCTACCAGGAAGTTCTCCAGCAGCGAGCTCCGTCCACGCAGGCGCAGGACCTTGCGGTCGTCGCTCCCCCTCGCCGGCCGAGGCGCGGCCCTCCGGCGGTCGTGCGCGAAGCGCCCAGCCTCGAGCCTTCGCTGGTCGGGCGCCGGGAGGAGCTGGCTCGCCTGCAAGACATTCTGAATGAGGCCTGTGGCGGCAGCGGTCGGACCGTGGTGGTTCTCGTCGAGGCCGGTATCGGCAAGACTCGTCTTCTCGAGGAGCTGGCCACCCTTCAGCGCGACGGGCGCCTCGTGGTGGGGCGATGCTACGAGACTGAGCAGATCCTTCCCTTCGGGCCCTGGGTCGAGGCGCTCCGCGCCGGACTCGGACTGCTTGACCCGGCCGCGCTCGAAGGCCTCGAGCCAGTCTGGCGGGCCGAGCTCGCGCGGCTGCTGCCCGAGCTCGCCGATCCCGATCTCTTCGCCCCGGGGCCGGCGGAAGACTATCTCCGACTCTTCGGCGCCGTGGCTCGGGTGATCGAGATCCTCGCCGCGGCGCCCCTCGTGCTCGTCATCGAGGATCTGCACTGGGCGGACGAGATGAGTGTGAGACTGTTCGGATTCCTGGCCCGCCGCGTCGTGGCCTGGCCCGTGCTGCTCATGGCCAGCGTCCGGGCGGAGGAGCTGGGCGAGGCGCCGCTGCTCCGCCGGCTCCTGGAGGAATTTCGCGGGGAGCGCCAAATCGTGGCCCTGGCCCTCGCTTCCCTCTCAGAGGCCGAGACCCACAGCCTTGTCCGGATACTTGCCCAGGTCGGGACCCGTGAGGCCGCGCTGGACCGAGTGGCCGAGCAGGTGTGGACCTTGAGTGAGGGCAACCCCTTCGTGGCCGTGGAGACGATGCGAGCCCTCCACGAAGGGCACCGGTTCGAGGCCTCGACGATCGGCCTCCCGGAGCGAGTGCGGGAAGCCATCAGTGGTCGGCTCGAACGCCTGAGCCCGCGGGCTCGAGAGCTCCTCGCGGTGGCTGCCGTCATCGGCCGCGAGTTCGAGTTCGCCCTGCTTCGTCGCGCGGCGCAGCTCGATGAGCGCGAAGCGGCGGAGGGCGTGGAAGAACTGGTCCGGCGCGGGGTGCTGCACGGCGTCGGCACTCGATTGGACTTCGCGCACGACCGCATCCGGGAGGTCGCGTATGGCCAGCTCTTTCCACCGCGCCGCACCCGGCTGCACGCGTCCGTCGGGGAAGCGATCGAAGCGGCGTACGCGGACGAGCTCGAGCCGCACCACGGGGCGCTCGGCGTGCACTTCCGCCGGGGCGAGGTCTGGGAGAAGGCGCTGCGCTATCTCCGACAGGCCGGGAACAGCGCCGTCGCGTGCTCGGCGAATCGGGAGGCGGTCGCCTACTTCGAGCAGGCCCTGCAGGTGCTCGACCATCTCCCTGGAGGCCGCAGTAGGACCGAGCTCGCGTACGACCTCGCGATGTATCGCGCAGCCGTCTTCTATTCGCTCGGAGAGCTTCGGCGCATCGTGGACCATCTCGCCGAGACCGAAGTGCTGGCCCGCGCCCTCGACGATCGTACGCGACTGGGGCGCGTCGATATCCTCAGGCTTGGTTGCCTCGCGGCCATGGGCGACCAAGCGCCGGCCATCCAGTCCGGTGAGCGGGGGCTCGCCATCGCGGAGGCCGCCGGCAATCTCCCGCTCCAGGCGTCCGCGTCCTTCCTGCTAGGTTTCGCACACATGGGCCTGGGCGATTTCCGTCGGGCCATCACGTATCTGAAGATGAGCGGCGGCTTGCTCCAGGACCAGCCCGTCCATAAGCGGCTCGGCCAGATCGGCCTTCCTGCCGTGTTCTGGCGTGCCTGGCAGAACTTGCCGCTCGGCGAGCTCGGCGCATTCCCCGAAGCGATCACAAGCGGGAAAGAAGCGGTCCGGATCGCCGAGGCGGCGGCTCAGCCCTATAGCCTGGCCCTAGCGCACGGTACGCTCGGTCACCTCTATTGCCTCAAAGGTGAGCCTTCGTTGGGCATTCCAGCGCTGGAGCGATCCGTAGCCCTGTGCCGGGACTACGAGCTCGCGGTGCTCTCTCCCCTCACGATCGGCTCGCTTGGCCATGCCTACGCCGTCGCTGGGCGCGTGACCGAGGCTCTGCTCGTCATGGAGCAAGCGGTCGCGCGGGGAACGTCCCTTCACGTGATGTGGTGGCAGTCGCGCCGGATGACCGAGCTCGGCGAGGGCTATCTGCTCGCCGGTCGGGTGGACGACGCACTGACGACGGTCGAATGCGCGGTGGCTCTGGCCGATGCACATCGCGAGCGCGGGAACAGCGCCTATGCTCTCCGCGCCCTCGCCGAAGTCGCCCTCCGGCGCGATCATACCGACCTCGAGAGCGCGGAGCGCCACCTGTGGCAGGCCCTCGTCCTGGCCGAGGAACTGGGGATGCGGCCCCTCGTCGCACGCTGCCAGCTCGACATGGGCCGGTTGTACCGACGCGCCGGGGACCGGGCGAAAGCGCGCGACC
>WNFG01010368.1_pt1 | contig 12220 bp, 11 predicted proteins | sample 5400431 | NCBI WGS metagenome assembly WNFG01 (sample SAMN13153346, study PRJNA577476) | soil metagenome | isolation source: 120 cm saprolite under Douglas fir tree site 2 hole 3 replicate 2 | place: USA:California | collected 2015-04-18
GAACTGCGCGCCGAGGCCTATCTGCGAATAGGTAGGCGGCTTGCGGCGCAGACTCCCCCGGAGAAGCGGGAGGAGGCGATCTTCGAGATCGTTAACCAGTTCAACCGTGGCGCGGCCTTGATCACCTCACGAGACGAACGGGAGCAATTGGCTGAGTTCAACCTGCACGCGGGCAAGCGCGCCAAGGCCTCCACCGCCTTCGCCGCAGCGCTCAAATATCTCATCGCTGGCGCGGCACTGTTAGGAGATGACTGTTGGGAGCGCCGGCATGAGCTAGCCTTCACCCTGGAATTGCACCGGGCCGAATGCGAGTTCCTGACCGGCGAGTTGGCGGCCGCGGCGGAGCGCTTGACTATGCTTTCATCCTACGCCGCAAACACGGTCGAGCGAGCTACCGTCGCATGCTTGCGCGTGGATCTATACACGACCCTCAATCAGAGCGACCGCGCGGTCGCCGTCTGTCTCGACTACCTCCGAAGTATGGGCGTGGAATGGCCGACCCATCCGACAGAAGAGGAAGGGCGACGCGAATACGAGCGGATCTGGTCACAGCTCGGGAGCCGCGCGATTGAGGAGCTTATTGAGCTGCCCTTGATGAGCGATCCAGTATCCCTCGCGACTCTGGATGTGCTGACCCAGGTCTTACCACCTGCATTGTTTACGGACGCGAACCTTCTTTCCCTGGTTATCTGCAGGGCGGTTAACCTCAGCCTCGAGCATGGCAACAGCGACGGTTCGTGCTTCGCCTTTGTATACTTAGGCATGATAGCCGGCCCACACTTCGGCAACTACGATGCTGGATTTCGATTCGGTCAGCTTGGCTATGAACTGGTCGAAAGACGCGGATTGAGGCGCTTCCAGGCCGGGACCTATATGTGTTTTGGAAGTCACGTCATGTTATGGAAAAAACATGTGCGGACTTGCCGGGACCTGATACATCGGACGTTCGAGGCCGCGAACAAGAGCGCCGACCTCTGTTTTGCGGCGTACACCTACAACAATCTGAACACGAACCTTCTCGCCGCCGGAGATCCGCTCGTTGGGGTGCAGCGTGAAGCTGAGAAGGGCCTCGAGTTTGCACAGAAGCCGCGGTTCGGTTTCGTCATTGACATCATCACCTCACAGCTCGGGCTTATCCGGACCCTTCGTGGGTTGACCCCGAAATTTGGCTCCTTCAACGATGAGGAATTTGATGAGCTTCGGTTCGAGCGCCATTTGGCGAGTGACCCAGCAGCACTACCCGAGTGCTTTTACTGGATCCGAAAGCTGCAAGCTCGATTCTTTGCGGCGGACTATGTTTCTGCCGTTGATGCCTCAGCGAACGCGCAACGGCTGCTTTGGACAGCACCATCAAATTTTGAAATGGCCGAGTATCACTTCTATGGTGCGCTGTCCCACGCGGCATCCTGGGAGTCGGCATTTCCCGACCAGAAGCAGCAGCATTTAGAGGCTCTGGCGGGTCATTACCGGCAGCTCGAAGTGTGGGCGGAGAGTTGCCCGGAGAATTTCGAAAACCGAGCGGCACTGGTCGGCGCGGAGATCGCGCGAATAGAAGGCCGCGTGCTCGATGCCGAGCGCCTTTATGAAAAGGCCATCCGTTCCGCGCACGCAAACGGATTCATCCACAATGAGGCAGTTGCCTGTGAGGTTGCTGCGCGCTTTTATGCAGCACGCGGTTTCGAGAAGATCGCCGACGCGTATTTGCGGGAAGCCCGCTACGGCTATCTCCGTTGGGGAGCGGATGGCAAAGTCAGGCAACTCGACCACTTGTACGCGCACCTCAAAAAGGACGAAGCGTCTGCCGGCCCAACGAGCACAATCGTGGCGCCGGTCGAACTCCTGGATTTAAGCACCGTTATCAAAGTCTCGCAGGCAGTCTCGGGCGAGATGGTTCTGGAAAAATTGATCGAGAGGATAATGCGCGCGGCAATTGAGCACGCGGGCGCCGAGCGGGGTGTGCTGATTTTTCCACGAGGCGATGAGCTGCGGATAGAAGCGGAAGCCACCACTGGTGGAGACGATGTCATCGTGTATCAGCGAGACGCCTCGTTCACCGCCGCGGCGTTGCCGGAGTCGCTCATCCGTTACGTCATGCGCACTCGCGAGAGCGTCATCCTCAACGATGCATCAGGCCCAAACCCGTTTTCTGCCGATACCTTCATAGTTCAGCACCACGCCCGCTCCATTCTCTGTTTGCCATTGATTAACCAGGCCAGACTTACTGGCGTTCTCTACCTTGAGAATAACTTGACTCCACGCGTTTTCACCCCCGACCGGATCGCCGTGCTGAAGGTGCTTGCCTCGCAAGCGGCGATCTCCCTGGAGAATACGCGACTTTACCGCGATCTCGAAAATCGCGAAGCGAAGATCCGGCGCCTAGTCGACGCCAACATCATGGGAATTGTCATCTGCAATCTCGAAGGTACGATCGTCGGGGCCAACGAAGCGTTTCTCCGCATGGTGCAATACGGCCGTGAAGATCTGGTCTCGGGTAGTGTGCGCTGGAGGGATATTACGCCGGCGGAATGGCGCGAGCGCGACGAACGCGCGCTGGCAGAGCTAAAGGCAACCGCCACCATTCAACCGTACGAGAAGGAGTTTTTCCGGAAAGATGGCGGCCGCGTCCCGGTGCTGGCGGGCGCCGCGCTGTTCGAAGAAGGTGGGAACGAGGGTGTCGCTTTCGTGCTCGATTTGAGCGAACAAAAGCGCGCCGAAGGGGAGATAAGGACGCTTAAGGACCAACTCTATCGAGAAAACCTGGCGCTTCGGGACGAAGTAGACCGGGCGTCGATGTTCGAGGAAATTGTCGGTTCCTCGAAGGCGCTGATGACCGTTCTTTCGCGGATTGCCAGAGTAGCTCCCACCGACTCGACCGTTTTTATCACTGGAGAGACTGGCACAGGCAAGGAGCTCATCGCCCGCGCTGTCCACAAACGGTCCCAGAGGGCTGGGCGAGCCTTCGTCAGCGTGAACTGTGCCGCGCTTGCGCCGACGCTGATTTCCTCGGAATTGTTCGGCCATGAGAAGGGGGCCTTCACCGGAGCCACGCAACGCCGGCTTGGCCGTTTTGAACTGGCCGATGGCGGGACAATTTTCCTTGATGAAGTGGGTGAGCTCTTGCCGGACACCCAGGTCGCGCTCTTGAGGGTGCTCCAGGAACGGGAATTAGAGCGAGTGGGGGGAGGGCAACCTATCCATGTCGACGTGCGCGTCATCGCTGCCACGAATCGTGAGCTGAGAGCCGCGGCAGCCAATGGGAGCTTCCGCCAGGACCTCTTTTACCGGCTCAACGTATTTCCCATCGAAGTGCCACCGCTGCGAGGGCGCAAAGATGACATCCTGATGCTGGTCGAATATTTCGTGCAGCGCTATGCCGGCCGGGCGGGCAAGAGCATCCGCTCGATCGACAAGAAGACGTTGGACCTGTTGCAGTCCTACGACTGGCCAGGCAACATCCGCGAGTTGCAGAACGTCATTGAGAGGTCGGTGATTCTGAGCTCCGGTGATGTCTTTTCAGTCGACGAATTGTGGCTCTCCAAAGAATCGTCCCAACCGGCATCTCGGGTTGAAGCGTCGGCGCCGCTCAAAGGCAGGCCGCACAGCGAGCGGGAGATTATAGAGGCGGCGCTGGCGGAGAGCAGAGGCCGAGTTTCCGGGCCGTCAGGCGCGGCGGCCAAGCTTCGAATTCCACCATCTACACTCGAGCACAAGATCAAAGCCCTGAAGATTCGCAAAAGCCAATTCAAGTTCTGCTGAAGCGCTCACCAGAACCGCCAAATTCGCCAACGCCTTATTCGCATGGACCGGCCCGGTCGTTCAGTTTGGATGTTGCGCCCTTCATGCTCTCCGATTAATGGCAGATCCGTTCCACTGGTGTGAGGGCCGGGAGTGCGCATTCGGTCTCTCCATCACTGGAAGGCGAACGCCACATATGAGCATCGTCGTTGCCATGCTTGAGCCATGGTGAGCGCTTATCTCGCGGCCGCCAGGGCGAGGCGCGCTTCGAACTCGGAGCCAATGAAGCCATACTTCTTGGCCTCGAGAGTCGCCTTGAGCCTCTTCTTAGCCTCCGCGGGCTTGCCCAATGAGGCGCGAATCCGGTCAGAGGTGATATCCCCCAAGAGGCGGACACTCCGGTTTTGGCTCTTCCGGGCAAGCTCCAGGGCGCGGCCAATTACTTCTTGGGCCTTTTCCGGTTGGTCTTGCGAGAGAAACGACGCGGCCAGGACAACTCTGGCCTTGGCCTCGTCGTCGCCGGAAAGCTCGGCTTGGAACTCCTCCGCCGCTTTCCGAGCGAGCACCTCGGCCTCCGAAGGACGGCCCTCTTCGATTGGCCAATAATGCGAGGACAAGCTCATGGGAAGTGACGTGTCCCTTTTCGCCGAGTTGGCTTCTTACGGCCAGGGCGTCCTCCCGCGGCGGCGCCACATGCGCCAGTCTCGAGTTGGGCGTCGAGCCCTGCGAATTTATTTCGTCAAAGTCGCCTGATTCGCAGGCTCACGGTGGCGGCAAGCATGGTTTACCCCGTGTCTTCAGTGAATTGCGAGTGGCGCACGGTTTGCTTCAAGGATTGCGGACATGGCACGACGTAAGGCACTGCCAGGGAAAGGAGCAATGAGGAGTACAAAACAGAAGCTCGCCAGCGTCGAAGCACTCGCGCTGGTTGGTAGCAGCATTTGGACTCGCTCCGAGCGCCAAAGCGGCTGAAGGCAGGAGCGACCCGCAAATCGTAGGCATCGTGCTTGCGGCGCGTTGATGGAGCTGTTGCGTAACGCGTACGTGAAAGGCGGCAGGAGTCGGTGCGCAACCTAGCGAGCCGGGCTTCGCAGGGTGGCTCGGTAAAAGTCAGAAATAGAAGACGTAAAGCCAATCTACAATGAGCTGCAGAATCGACCGACTTATGATTGGAGAAGATCTTGCCGTCTTGCGCATAAGCGGCCGAATTACAGCGAAGGACCTTGACATGCTTCGGGACTTGCTTGGACAGGAAAGGGGTGAGGTGGCCATCGATCTCAAGGAGGTACTTCTCGTTGACCGCGAAGCTGTGACACTCCTGGCGTTCAGCGAAGCGAATGGAATCGCACTCAGAAACTGTCCGGCCTATATCCGTGAATGGGTCGCGCGGGAGAGGGCGCAGGCGAACGCAGACCCGTCGGACCAAGAGACAGAAGCAAAGGAGGACATCGAAGATGTTTGATCGGAATCGTGACGGCCGTGCCGTCAGTCGAAAAATTCCGGGCCGGGAGTGATGAAGATGAACAGCTCAGTGTTTCGTCCGCAAGATGCTCCCCGTTGGTAGTTTAAAGAAAGGCGCTGCGGAGTCAGTTATGGAAAAGGTCAACAGAGTTTCATCAAATGAACAGGTTCGCGCCGAGGATAGATTTGAACAAATCATAGGCAACAGCGCTGCTCTGGAATCTGTACTCAAGGAAGTCGAACGAGTGGCGCCGACCAATTCCACCGTGCTGGTTCTTGGAGAAACGGGTACCGGCAAGGAGTTGATCGCCCGCGCCATCCACAATATCAGCCCACGGTGCGGACACGCCTTCATCAAGCTCAATTGCGCGGCCATTCCCTTTGACCTGCTGGAAAACGAACTGTTTGGGCACGAGAGGGGCGCTTTCACCGGAGCGGTCATGCAGAAGATTGGCCGGTTCGAAATGGCGGACAGCGGAACGCTGTTCCTTGATGAAATCGGGGACATTCCGCTGGCGCTACAGCCGAAGCTACTGCGGGTTCTGCAAGAGCAGGAGTTCGAGCGCCTGGGAAGCGGCCAGACGCATCACATCAACGTCCGTCTGATTGCGGCGACGCATCGCGATCTCGCCGAGATGGTCAGGGGGAGAGAATTCCGCAGTGATCTCTACTACCGTCTAAACGTATTTCCTGTCGTGCTGCCGCCATTGCGGGAGCGCCGCCAAGACATTCCACAGCTGGTCTCACATTTTGTCGAGCTCTTTTCCAAGCGAATGGGTAAGCGGATTAACGATATACCCAAGGAAACGCTAGATGCGTTCACTTCCTATTCTTGGCCTGGGAACGTGCGGGAACTTCAGAACTTGATCGAGCGCGCGGTGATTCGGTCAACCAATGGAGTGTTTCCAAATCCTTTACCGATATCGGACAAGAACCCGGTGACGGTAGGTCCTGCGCCGCGGACCTTGAGCGATTCTACACGAGGCGTGATCTTGCAGACCCTGCAGGCGGCAGGTTGGGTTGTCGGAGGACCCCGTGGTGCAGCCGTCCGGCTAGGACTGAAGCGGACCACTCTAATTACCAAAATGAAGAAGCTCGGAATCTCACGACTGATGAGGCAAGACGACAACGATGGGCTGAGCCAGAACCGCGAGAACGAGGGGTGGTGGCAGCCGGCCGCTGGATGAGATCCCGGCGAATCCTTTAGCGCGATGGGTGATCTTGTGGATGACTCTGTTCCCCACGTTGGACGACCTGTGTCGGGCGAAATGGTTCTGGAAAAACTAATCGACACGCTCATGCGCACGGCGATTGAGCACGCGGGCGCTGAGAGAGGTCTCTTGATTCTTCCGCACGGCGAAAACCTATGGATAGAGGCAGAAGCCACGACGAGCGGCGACGCTGTCATTGTGCATCTGCCGAGCGCGCCTGTGGCTGGGGCCCGGTTGCCAGAGTCGCTCATCCATCATGTCGTACGCACGCAGGAGTGTGTAGTCCTCAGCGATGCCGCAGATCAGAATCCCTTTTCTGCGGATACGTACATCCTTGAATGTCACGCTCGTTCCGTTCTCTGCTTGCCGTTGATCAATCAGACCAAGCTCTTCGGTGTGATGTACCTCGAAAATAATTTGACTCCTCACGTCTTCAATCCTGCTCGGACCATGGTGCTGAAGCTGCTTGCCTCCCAAGCTGCAATCTCCCTCGATTGGAAAGAGACGCAAGAAGCCCTGCGGATGGCGCAAGGGGAGCTCGCGCGCGTTTCCAGGCTGACAACCATGGGCGAACTGGCAGCGTCGATAGCCCATGAAGTCAATCAACCCCTGACCGCTATCACCAATAACAGCAGCGCGTGCCTGAGACTGCTCGCCGAGCGTAATCTCAAACCTGAAATTCTGCGTCAGGCTCTTGAAGAAATCGTTGCGGATGGTAATCGCGCGAGCGCCATTTTGGCTCGGATCCGCGCATTCATAAAGAAAACGCCTAACGAAAAGAACGAATTGTATATCAACGAAGTGATTCAAGAGGCGCTTGGCCTCACTGGCCGCGAGTTGTATGAGAATCGAATCCGGCTCGAGCGCCAATTGACCGACGCCCTTCCACCCGTGCTGGCCGATCGCGCTCAGTTGCAGCAGGTCCTGCTGAACTTGATCGTGAATGCCGTCGAAGCCATGACCGCGGTAACAAATCGAGCTCGATTACTCTGGGTGGAATCCGGGATGGAAGAATCTGGGGACGTCCTGGTTGCGGTACGCGACTCGGGGACCGGCCTCGGTTTAGAAGCAGATCGCGTCTTCACTCCCTTCTTTACAACCAAAGCGAACGGCATGGGGATGGGTTTACGCATCAGCCGCTCGCTTATTGAAGGTCATGGCGGACGGCTGTGGGCCACGCCCAATTTTCCCCACGGGGCGGTCTTCTCCTTCACGCTGCCAGTAACCGCCAGGAGCCCCTCATGACTGGCGCTCCCGTCGTCTTTGTTATTGATGATGATCCTTCAGTACGTTCCTCACTCAAGTTTCTCATCAGCACGGTGGGTCTGGAGGTAGAGACCTTTGACTCGGCTGACCCCTTCTTGCAAAGAGAGCCGCCAGATGTGGCCAGTTGTCTTGTGCTGGACGTCAGACTGCGTGGATTAAGTGGACTCGATTTTCAGCGCGAGCTTGCGGCGAGAAACATTCGTATCCCGATAATCTTTATCACCGCCCACGGCGATATTCCAATGAGTGTTCGCGCTATGAAGGCCGGGGCTGTAGAATTCCTCACTAAGCCATTCCGCGACCAGGATCTGCTGGATGCCGTTCGCATTGCACTGGAGCGGGATCGTGTCAGGCACGAACAAGAGAAAGAAGTAGCGGAGCTGCAACAGCGCTTCGCCTCGCTGACTCCGCGCGAGCAGGAAGTGATCTCCATGGTCGTCTCGGGCATGCTGAATAAGCAGATTGCTGGTGAACTCGGAACCGCAGAAAATACCGTCAAGGTTCATCGCAGCCGGGCAATGGAGAAGATGCAGGCGCAGTCCCTCGCCGAGCTCGTGAAGATGATCGAAAAGCTCAAGGGCGCCTCGGCAAAGGCCTCGTAAACGAAAGCATTACCCGGATGCTGCTTTCTGGGACGCCACATCTACCAATGCCCAATAGATTTCCTTCTCCGTCTGAGAATACCTTCCGCTCACTGGAGAATTCAAAGTGGCAAAGAATCTGATCTCGGTGGTTGACGACGATGAGTCCATTTGCAGGACCACGACGCGGCTGATCGAATCTTTCGGCTTTCGAGCGGCGGCCTTTGAATCTGCCGAAATTCTTCTGGGATCCGGCCAGCTGCTCGATACCTCGTGTCTCATCGTTGACGTGCAGATGCCGGGCATGAATGGACTGCAGCTCCAAAGCCACCTGGCTGCCGAGGGCTGCAGCATTCCTATCATTTTCATCACCGCTTATGACGACGAAGAATCCCATCGGCAAGCAATGCAAGCCGGTGCTGTCGCCATCCTAGGCAAGCCTTTTAGCGACGAACAGCTACTTCAAACCATTCGTTCAGCCTTACGGCAGGACAGAGGTGGCAGGGGAGACCGAGTGACTAGAGAGTGAGCTCTGCGTTTGTTGGTTTAGACAAGGCTACTGAGGAGTCGGTCATGGAAAATGTTAACGGAGTGTCGTCGAGCGGGCAGGATCGCGCCGAGCATAGGTTTGAACAAATCATAGGCAACAGCCCTGCTCTGGAATCTGCACTTGCGGAGGTGGAGCGAGTGGCGCCGACCGATTCCACCGTGCTGGTACTTGGAGAGACGGGTACCGGCAAGGAGTTGATCGCTCGCGCGATCCACAATATCAGCTCGCGCTCCGGACGCCCCTTCATCAAGCTCAATTGCGCTGCCATTCCCTTTGACCTCTTGGAAAGCGAGCTGTTTGGGCACGAGAAGGGTGCTTTCACCGGAGCGGTGATGCAGAAGATTGGCCGTTTCGAAATGGCGGATACCGGGACGCTGTTCCTCGATGAAATCGGAGACATTCCGCTGGCGCTACAGCCTAAGCTGCTGCGGGTCCTGCAAGAGCAGGAGTTCGAGCGCCTGGGAAGCGGTCGAACGCATCGCATCAACGTGCGTCTGGTTGCGGCGACACATCGCGATCTCACCGAGATGGTCAGGCGGAAGGAATTCCGCAGTGACCTCTATTACCGTCTAAACGTATTTCCGGTCGTGCTGCCCCCATTGCGGGAGCGGCGGCAAGACATTCCGCAGCTCGTCTCGCATTTTGTCGAGATTTTTGGCCGTCGAATGGGTAAGCAAATTACCCATGTTCCGCGGGAAACGCTGACCGCGCTCAGCTTGCATCCGTGGCCGGGGAACGTGCGGGAACTTCAGAACTTGATCGAACGCGCCGTGATCCGATCAACTGACGGGGTGCTACCTAATCCGTTGCCCATACCGGACATTAACCCGGTGGCGGTAGCCCCTGCACCGGGCACGTTGAGCGATTCCGCACGGGCGCTAATCTTGAGGACCCTGCGCGAGGCCGGTTGGGTTGTCGGAGGACCCGGTGGTGCAGCCGTTCGCCTGGGACTGAAGCGGACCACTTTAATTACCAAAATGAAAAAGCTCGGAATCTCACGACCGGCGAGGCAAAACGACAGGCATGGACCGGAGCAGAGCGGTGAGAACGAGGAGTGGTGGCAACCGGCCACTGGGTGAGATCCCAGTGGGTCCTTCGCGTGGAAAGAATAGCGAGTCGCTAGCTCAGTCGGTAGAGCACCGGCCTTTTAAGCCGAGTGTCGGGGGTTCGATTCCCCCGCGACTCATTGTGCCGCAACGTCCGCGTCATCCCGAGGACGAAGCCCGTCTCCTGAGCACCCCCGAGGACGCAACCGTCGTGCTGGCGGCGGACACGGGCTCGGGAACAGCTCATCCCGAATGCGAGCCCTCGCACCGAACAAACTACCTCGAGGTACTCGACGGCAGCGAGCACAGGGGGTATCAGTCGTGAAGACCATGGCCCGGCCGAACGTCCAATTGCAGTTGGCCCGCTCACCCCCCGTTCGCTACGCCCTTGCAGCGTTTTCCGTCTTCGGTGCGCTCGGCGCGGCGCTTCTCCTGGAGAGCTTCCAATTCCGCAACGTGGCGGATGGGCTGTTCCGGATTGCCATCGCCATAACCATCTGGAATGCAGGGACCGGGCCAGCAATACTCGCGGTTGTTCTTGCCGCCCTGACCGACGCGTACTTCTTCATCGAGCCGATTCACAGTCTCTACGTAACACGCGCGGAACTCCCGCACTTTGTCATCTTCATACTCTTTGTGTCGCTTCTTACCTGGTTCGCCGCCGTTCGGCGCCGCGTCGAGGCAGAGCTTCTTCAAGCTCGCGACAAGCTGGAAATCGAAGTGGCGAAACGAACCGAGCAGGCCAGCCTACTCAATCTCACGCATGACACCATTTTCGTCCGCGATATGAGCGACATCATTTCGTACTGGAATCGGGGGGCCGAGGAATTGTACGGGTGGAGAGCAGAGGAGGCAATCGGGAAGCACAGCCACCAACTCTTGCAGACAGACTTTCCGATACCGATCGAGGAAGTTCGCGCGGAGTTGCTGCACACCGGCCGCTGGGAAGGCGAGCTCCAGAAAACCAAGGCTGACGGATCCAGGGTGGTTGTGGCAAGCCGATGGTCTCTGCGTCCAGATGAGCAGGGGCGGCCAGTTGCGATCCTGGAAACGAACAATGACATCACGGAACGCAAGCGCTGGGAGGAAGACATTCAAAATCTCAACCAGGAACTTGCAAGGCGTTCTACGGAGCTCGAATCCATCAACAAGGAACTGGAAGCGTTTGCCTATTCTGTCTCGCATGACCTGCGCGCGCCCCTTCGCCACATGGGCAGCTATACAGAGCTGCTTCAAAAGAGGATTTCGTCCGTTGGCGATGAAAAGAGCAACCACTACATGGCGATGATGCTGGACTCGGCTAAGCGGATGGGTAATCTGATTGACGATCTCCTGGCATTTTCGAGGATCGGGCGGGCCGAAACGCAAAAGACGCTCGTTAGTCTGGCGCAGCTGGTGAGAGAAGCTGTCACCGAAGTTCGGCAGGACATAGAGGGACGCAACATTGTCTGGAAAATCGGCGGGCTGCCCGAGTTCTATGGAGACCGTTCGATGCTAAGGCTTGTCCTGGTTAATCTTATTTCCAACGCGATTAAATTCACCCGCACGCGCCCGCAGGCCGAGATCGAGATCGGATGCTCCGAGGGGAACAAAGATGACCTGGTCGTATTCGTTCGGGACAACGGAGTGGGTTTTGATATGAAGTATGTAGATAAACTGTTTGGTGTGTTTCAACGCCTGCACCAGTCCGATGCATTTGAGGGAAATGGCATCGGACTGGCTACGGTTCAGCGAATTGTACATCGTCACGGCGGCAAGGTCTGGGCCGAAGGGCTCGTTGATCGCGGAGCAACTTTCTATTTCTCAGCGCCGAAACCACAAGGAGACTTATGGAGACCCTGAACAAAATAGGACGCATCTTGATGGTTGAAGACGATCCCAAAGACGTGGAGCTTACTCTTACCGCCCTCGAGGAATACAACCTCGCCAACGAGGTCGTTGTCACTCACGATGGCGAACAGGCCCTCGATTACCTGTATTGCCGCGGGGAATACAAGACGCGCTCGAGTGACAACCCGGCAGTCATGCTGCTGGATCTGAAACTACCGAAGGTGGCCGGGTTGGAGGTGTTGAAGCAAATCAAGTCCGATGCGAAGCTGCAAATGATTCCCGTAGTTGTGCTTACCTCATCGAGAGAGGAAAAGGACATGGTGGCAAGCTACAAACTCGGAGTGAATGCGTACGTGGTAAAGCCGGTTGACTTTCATGAGTTTGTGAATGCCATCAAGGAGCTGGGCGTCTTCTGGGCAGTGATTAACGAGGCGCCGAAGGGGAGCGTAAGGAAGTGAGTGTCGTGAGGAAGCGAGCATGCGACGCGCATTGCGGATTCTATCGATTGAGGATGATCCGAAAGACACGAGGCTCATTCAG
>WNFG01008696.1_pt1 | contig 12217 bp, 13 predicted proteins | sample 5400431 | NCBI WGS metagenome assembly WNFG01 (sample SAMN13153346, study PRJNA577476) | soil metagenome | isolation source: 120 cm saprolite under Douglas fir tree site 2 hole 3 replicate 2 | place: USA:California | collected 2015-04-18
CTCACTCGTACTCGACTCCGGGGTCGTGCTCCCGCCGCCTTTGAGTGCGGAGGGCGCGCGCGGGCTCGCGTACCGCGGCCGGCTCACTGCGCGGGGCGAGTTCCGACATCCGACGCCGTCGGACTCGGCGCGGGCGCGCTTGGTCGGCCAGTTCCTCGGGGGCTTCCGGAACTTTTACCCGCGGCTCCCGGCCACCGGCGCCGTGCCGGGAACGAGCTGGACCGACACGAGTGCGACGACGGACACGACCAGCACCGGTATCGTGATCACCCGCGGCACGATACAATCGAGCGCCACCGGATATGTGCCCCGCGGCTCCACGCAGAGCCTGGAAATCCACATCAAGTCCGCGCTGGCCGTATCGGGCGGCGGCGAGGCGAACGGCCAACGCTTCACCCTGGACGGCCAAAGCACCCAAACAGGCGTCGCCTACGTCGCGGTGGACGGGCGGTATCTGGGCGCGTGATGGGCGGGCGTGCGCCGGTGCGCCGGGTCGCGCACATCACCGTACAGGTGCTGCCGTAATCGGGCGCCACGCGGGCGCCGCGCTCGCCACGCTGCTGGGCGCCGCGACCGGTGCCGGGGCGCAGGTCGCCGTCAACCGCACCACGCTGTACCTCCATCCCAGCGACGTCGCCGACGCACGCGCCATCTGGGTCAACCCCGGTGGGCTCGCTGTGGTGCGCGAGGCATCGGTGCACCTGGATCTCGCGGTAGGCAGTCCCGGCGCGAGCGGACGGCTGCGCCAGATCACGGCGGGCTTCAACTCCAGTGGCTTCGCCTTCGGCTATCAACACGACCTGTTCGGCGGCGGCCTGACTGGCACCACCTATCGCGTCGGCCTTGCCGGCGGATCAGGCGGGCTCACTGCGGGTTTCGCCACCGCGCTCTATCGCGGGGGCGGCGCGCATGCGATGGGCTGGGACCTGGGCTTGGTGTATCTGATGCGTCCCCAGGTCACGCTGGGCGCGGTGTTCGCGAACATCGGCCAACCGGTCGTGCGCGGCTTTCGCCAGCCCTTCACGTTCGAGCCCGGCGTCACGTGGCGGCTCGGCGCGCGGGCTGCGATCTCCGCCCACGGCCGCCTCGCCGCGGCCGGCCAGGGCGGCTATGCCGCGGGCGTGCGGTGGGGTGGACCCGCTCACGCGCGCTTCGGCTGGCTGGCGCGCGTCGACACCGATCGCCATCTGCGACGCGCGGGGTTCGCCTTCGGCATCTCGCTCGGCGTACGCGACGCTGTGGGTCTCGTCGCCACCACCCCGGGCGACCTCAGCAACGTGAATGAGGCCGACCTGTATGGCCTCACCACCCGAGCACCGCACCACCGCTAGTCGCCGCCTGCGCCCCGCGCTGGGCGGGGCGGGGCTCGCACTTTTGGTGTGGTTGTTCGGCGTGTGGCCGCCGCCCGTGTGGTGGCGTCGTCACTGGCCCCGCTGCACGGCGATGATGCGCCAGCACGCCGGCGGCAGCATCCCGTGCCCCGCATATCGTCCCGCGCCGCTGAGCGAGATCTCACCGCTGCTGCAACGCATGGTGATCATCGGGGAAGACTCGCGCTTCCGGACACATCACGGAATCGACCCCACCGAGATCGCCGACGCGCTGCAACTGGACGGCGGCATGGGCCTCCCGCGCGCCATCGCGACCGCGTGGCGCCGCCGGGATCGGCTGCGCGGCGCCAGCACCATCACGCAGCAGCTCGCGAAGAATCTGTATCTCTCGCCGTCACGCAACCCGCTGCGCAAGATCAAGGAAGCCGCCACCGCACTGCGCCTGGAGCTGGCGCTGTCTAAGAACCGCATCCTCGAGCTGTACCTCGACCTGGTCGAATGGGGACCGGGCGTCTGGGGCGCCGACCCGGCGAGCCGCAACTATTTCGGCGTCGCGGCCGCGCAACTCGACGAACAGCAGGCGGCCGAGCTGGCCGCCACGCTGCCGCACCCGCTCACGGCCAATCCATTCGTGCGGCCGGAGCGCATGCTGGCACGCCGCGATCTGATCCTGGCGCGCTTCCACGGCCACGACGTCGTGATTCCGATCGACGAGGGGGTGGATTCGATCGTCCTGCCGACGATCGAGCCGCCGCTGATCCCCCCGGCGGTGGACTCAATGCTGCAGGACACGTTACGTGTGCGGACCGATACGGCCCGCGATACCACGCGCGATACGGTGAAGCGGGTTAGTCGACGAGGCGCAGCGGCATCACCAACGCCATGAAGCTCGCCGGGTCGTTCCACCCCACCGGCTCCACGGTCGCGGCCCGTTCGGGCGCTTTGAAGGTGATGCGGACTTCATCGGTAGGCATGAACTTCAGGATCTCCAGCAGGTAGGTCGCGTTGAACCCGATTTCCAACGGCTCGCCATCGTAGGTCACCGCCAGCTCGTCCTGGGCTTCGCCCAGGTCGGGCGTCTGCACCGAGAACTTCACTGCGCCGCTCGAGAACGCCAGCCGAATGCGATGCGTCTGATCGCTCGCCACCACGCTCATGCGGCGCAGTGCGCCCGCCATCGCTTCCTTGTCGACGGTCGCGACCTTGTCGTTCTCGCGCGGGATGACCTGCTCGTAGTTGGGGTAGGGACCCTCGATCAGGCGCGAGAACACGAGCGTCGTGGCGGAACGGAAACCGAGGTGATTATCGCTCTTGGCGATCTCGATCTCCGCGTCGGCCGGGAACAGCCGGCGGATCTGGTCCAGCGCCTTGGGCGGCACGATCAAGTCCGCCGTGGAGCCACCGCTCGCCGGCACATCCATTTTTGCCAGGCGGTGTCCGTTGGTCGCCACCATACGCATGCGGTCCGGCCGCAGCTCCCACAACACGCCGTTCAGGATGGGGCGGCTCTCTTCGGTGGACGCGGCAAACGCCACGTGCCCCACGAGCTTATGCACCACCCCTGCCGGCGCCTTCCAGGCGCCGTCGAACTTCACAGCCGGGAAGGAGGGAAACTCCTCCCGCGGCAGGCCGAGCAGCTTGAACTTGGAGCGCCCGCATTCGATCGAGACGCGTTGCTCGCCCGCGGCGGTGATGCGGATCGGGGCGGACGGCAGCTCGCGCGTGATATCGGCCAACTTCTTGGCGGGGAGCGTGACGCTACCCTCGGCGTCGACGTCTGCGGGAACGGTCGTGCTGACGGCGATGTCGAGGTCGGTCCCCGACAGGCGGAGTCCCTGCTTCGTAGCCTCGACCAGCACGTTCGACAGGACGGGAAGCGTCGTCTTGGCGGGGATTGCCGCCGCGACCGCATTCAATCCGCTCTGCAGTTGTTCCCGCGTGATCGTGAACTTCATGGCACTCCACAATCCGAAGTGGGAAAAGACTCTACTTCTATACTATATCTCTAAACTAGTAGTAGTAGTAGAGCATGCGGAAATGTTGGCGACAGCGCTAAGTCGCACGTCCCGCGTACCACTACGTCGTTTGCGACTGTTGGGTCGGTGTGGGTGATGTTGGCGCTTTGGGTACAATCCGCGGCGGCTGCGCCGCTCCCCACATGGCGCCAACATTTCCCTCGCCCGATGTGGGCTACAGTGCGGACAACTCCAGCCGCGTCTGCTCCACGCGTTCCTTGAACCCGCGATCGCGCATCATCTGGCGCTCGACCTTGTCCACGCTGTGAATCACAGTCGAGTGATCGCGACCGCCGAACGCCTGCCCGATCTCGACCAGCTGCATCCCCAGCATGTCGCGGGCCAGGTACATGGCCACTTGGCGCGGCACCGTGAGGGTTTTGGTACGTGCCTTGGAGCGGAGGCCCTCGGGCGTCACGCCCCAGCGCCGGGCGACCACTTCTTGGACCCGGTCGATGCTGGGCGTGGCGGGGGCCTGGTGGCCGCCGCGGTCGTCGCCCTGGCGGATCTTGTCCGACAGCGCCTCGCGCGCGAGCTCGATGGTGATTTCGCGATTCTTGAGCGAGGCGAACAGCAGCAGCTTGATGATGCAGCCCTCCAGCTCCCGGACGCTCGAGCGCACGTGCTCGGCGATGAAGCGCAGCACGTCGTCGGGGATGGTGAGCTCGAGATGGTCCTGCTGGGCCTTCTTGCGCAGGATGGCGACGCGGTGCTCGAGGTCGGGGTGGCCGATGTCGGCGGCCATGCCCCACTGGAAACGGGAGACGAGCCGGTCTTCCAGCCCCGGGATTTCCTTGGGCGCGCGATCGGAGGTCAGCACGATCTGCTTGCGCGCCTCGAACAGCGCGTTGAAGGTGTGGAAGAACTCCTCCTGCGTGCGCTCTTTGCCGGCGAGGAAGTGCACGTCGTCCATCAAGAAAAGATCGACGTTCTCGCGGTAGCGGCGCCGGAACTCCGACGTGGTCCGCGCGGTCATCGACTCGATGACTTCGTTGAGGAATTGCTCCGCCGAGAGATACACGACGCGGATGCTCGAATCCTTGAGCAGCACCGCGTGCGCGATCGCCTGCATCAAGTGGGTTTTTCCCAGCCCGGTAGCGCCGTAAATGAACAGCGGGTTGTAAGTCTTCCCGGGCGCTTCGGACACGGCGTGCGCGGCAGCGGCGGCGAGCTCGTTCGATTTACCGATGACGAAGCTCTCGAACGTGTAGCGCTCGTTGAGCGGCGTGGTCGGACCGGTCGGGCCCACCGTCGCGCGGCTCGCGTCGCGCGGCGCCACGAAGAAATCCATCTGCGGGCGGTGCTGGCGGTCTTCCTGCACGCGGAACACGACGGCCGTCGGCCGGCCGAGCACGCGCTCGGCCGCGCGCGCCAAGAGGCCGGCGTGCTTGCTCTCGTTCCATTCGACCGCGAATTGATCGGGGGCGCCCACGATGAGACGATCGTCGTCGAGCGCGATCGGCACGGCTGGCTCGAGCCACGTGCGCACCGTCGCATCCGACAACTCACGCCGCGCCTCTTCGAGCAGGCGCTTCCAGGCTTCTTTTGCGGACTGCTCCATCAGCGAATGAGTTTCTTGGGAAGGACGTTGAGCAAGGGCGGCCCGAAAGTACGAGCCGTGTGTGGAAAAGTCAACCTTGACCCGTCGGCGCGCGACCGAGTAGGTTTCCCGCCCTCACGGAGGATTCATGGGTCCGACATACCAGCCGCGCAATCGGCGACGCATCAACAAGCACGGGTTCCGCGCGCGGATGGCGGACAAGTGGGGACGCGAAACACTGTCGCGCCGTCGCAAGAAGGGGCGCAAGCGTCTCACCGTCCGGCTGCCCTCCAAGCACCGGGGCAAGCGCTAACGAGCGAGCGGTTCCCTCGGCGCGCGCGCCTCGCCCGCGCCCCGGAGCTCATGGCGTGCTGGGAGCAAGGGCATCGCCGGCGCGCCGCGCACCTCGACCTCGCCTGGCAATCCAATACCAAAGGCCATCCGCGCGTGGGAATCATCGTACCGCGCCATTCTCAGAGTGCGGTGGCCCGCAATCGTTTACGCCGCCGGCTCCGCGAGATTTTGCGCCGCGACGCGCTGGCGCGGCTCCCTGCCATCGACGTGGTCGTGCGCGCCCGGCGCGGGGCATATGCCGCCCCGTTTGCAGTGCTGCGCGCCGAATTGACCGACGCGCTGGGGCGCGTATCGTGAACGTCGCCCACGGCCCGCGTCGCGTGGTCATGGCACTCATTTGGCTTTACCAGCGTACACTGTCACACGTGATGTTGACGCAGTGTCGCTTCACACCGAGCTGCTCGCAGTACACGTACGAGGCAGTAGAGCGCTACGGCGCGCTCAGAGGCACCTGGCTCGGCATCCGGCGCATCCTGCGCTGTCACCCGTTTCATCCCGGCGGCTACGACCCGGTGCCGTAGGATAGGACGCGAACGTGGAACGACGCTTCATTCTCGCGATCGGCCTCATGCTGCTGATCGCGCTCATCCCCGGAATTCTCTGGCCCCCCAAACCGGCGCCGGTCGGGCGGTCGGGTCAGACGGACACGGTTGGCGCGCAGCAGGCCCCGCCGACACGGGACTCCGCGCTAGCAACCATCTCGCCCGCCCGGCGGCCTGTGCGCCCGGCCGCATCCGCCGAGACCGTCTGGGTCACGACACCGCTCGAGCGCTTGGGCGTCTCGAGCCACGGCGCCGTGCTCGTGCGGGCGGAGCTGCTGCGCTACCAGTCCTTCGCGCCGGGGGACGCCGCTCGGCCCGTCCAGTTGATCCCCGATGGCCGCCCGCTGCTCGGCCTGAAGCTCGTCGTGGACAAGGACACACTGGCCCTCGCGGACTGGGATTTCACGCCGTCGACTCCATCTCTGACGGTGCAGGGGCCGGGCTCGGTGGTGACGTTCCGCGCGCAGCGCGGCGGTGTCGATGTGGAGGTCACCTACAGCTTCGACCCGGCGAGCTACCGGTTCGGTGTGCGCGGCCGCGTCACGGGGCTCGGGCCCCAGGGCGCGGTCCTCGTGCTGGGCATGGGCGACGGCCTGCGCTCGGTGGAAGGCGACTCGGTCGACGATTACCGCCACTTCGCGGTGGTCACCAAGGCGTCGAAATCCGAACGCAAGGACTTCGGCTCGCTCAAGCCGGAGGAGGTCGTCGTCCTGAACGGGCCGTTCGAATGGGCCGGCGTGAAGTCGAAATATTTCCTCGTGACGGCGCTCGCGCTGGAGGAGAATCAGGCGCAGTTCGCGGGCGCGGTGGCCGTGGGCGGCGAGCGTGCGGGCAAGTTCGCGACGCGCGCGGCGCTGGCTCTCACGCTGCCCGTGCCGCCGTCAGGGGAATTTCGCTACGACCTGCTGGCGGGCCCGCTCGAGTACCGCACCCTCGCCAAGCTGGGCCACGACCTGGACGACGCCAATCCGTACGGCTGGATCTTCCGGCCGATCGTGAAGCCCGTGTCGGTGCTCGTGGTCAACATCCTCCTGTGGGTGCACGAGCATCTGCACCTGGGCTACGGCTGGGTGCTGGTGGCGTTCGGGCTGCTGATCCGGGGGCTCTTGTGGCCGTTGAACCAGAAGGCCATGGAATCGCAGATGCGGATGGCGGTGGTGCAGCCGATCGTCCAGGAGATCCAGGCGAAGCACAAGAACGACCCGGAGAAGCTGCAAAAGGAAATGATGCGGGTGTACAAGGAGCACAACGTCAATCCACTGGGCGGCTGCCTGCCGATGCTGCTGCCCTGGCCGGTGCTCCTGGCGTTGTTCTTCGTGTTCTCCAACACGATCGAGTTCCGCGGGGTGCCGTTCCTGTGGTTGCCGGACCTGTCGCGCGCCGACCCGCTGCACATCATCCCGGTGCTGCTGGGGCTTTCGATGTTCGTCCTGTCGAAGGTGGGCCAGAAGGGCGTCCCGCCCAACCCCCAGATGAAGACGATGACCTACTTCCTGCCCGTGATGATGACGATGTTGTTCTTCCGGCTCGCCTCGGGGCTCAACCTGTATTATTTGGTGAGCAACATCGCCAGCATTCCCCAGCAGTGGCTCATCGCGCAGCGGCGCTTGCGGCAGCAGGGGAAGCAGTAAAGCGCGGGGCCGGACCGGAGGCGGGAGACGTGCTCAGCGATCCCATCGTGGCGCTTGCGACACCTCCGGGCCGCTCCGCGATCGCGCTGATCCGGTTGTCGGGCCGCGGGGCACTTGCGCTCGCGGCCCGCTGTCTTTCACCCTTCCGGCCCGAGCCCGCCCGGGTGGTCGCTCGGGCGACGCTGCACCACCCCACCACGCGCGAGCCCATCGACGAGGTGCTCACAGCCTGCTTTCCCGAGCCGCATTCCTACACCGGCGACGATCTGGTCGAGATATCGACCCACGGCGGGCTCCTGGTGCCGGCCGACGCGTTGGCGGCCCTCGTGGCGGCGGGCGCGCGTCTCGCGGAGCCCGGCGAGTTCACGCGCCGCGCGGTGCTCAATGGCAAGATGGACCTGCTGCAGGCGGAAGCGACGGCTGATCTGATCGACGCGGGCTCCCCCGCGCAGCGGCGCCGCGCGCTGCAGCAGCTCGACCGCGGCCTGTCGCAACGGCTCACGGGCTTGCGCGCAGAGATTCTCGAGCTCGAGTCGCTCATCGCGTACGATATCGACTTCCCCGAAGAGGACGAGGGTCCGGTCAGCGATACGCGGGTGCGTGGCGCGTGGCGCGTGGTGCGGGACCGGGTGCAGCGCTTGCTCGCGACCGCACCGGAAGGCGAGCGCCTGCGCGAAGGCGCGCTGGTGGTGATCGCGGGACCGCCCAACGCCGGCAAGTCATCACTGTTCAACGCGCTGCTCGGCAACGAGCGCGCGATCGTCACGGAGATCCCCGGGACCACGCGCGACGCCATCGAGGCACATGTGGTGCTCGAGGGCTTCCCGTTCCGCCTGGTGGATACCGCGGGCCTGCGGTCGAGCCAGGATCGCGTGGAGCAGATCGGCATCGAGGTGAGCCGGAAGTACCTGGGGGCGGCGGACCTGGTGTTGCTCTGTGATGAGGGAGCGGGGAGTGGGGAGTGGTACGAGAGCGCACAGCACGAATTCCTGTCACAGGTGAGCGCACCGGTGGTGCGCGTGCAGACCAAGATCGATCTGTCCGGCGCCCCGTCTGCCCCCCAGGGCGCAATCGGCGTCTCGACGATCAGTGGTGCCGGGCTCGATGCGTTGAAGCGGCGGCTGGCCGAGGTGGCCTTCGGGCGGCTGTTGTCGCTGGGGGACGTGGAGCCCGTCGTGACGCGGGCGCGGCATCGCGCGGCGCTGCAGCAGGCGTTGACGGAGCTGGACGCGTTTCAGGCGGCGCGCGCCGCCGGCATCGATGCCGCTGCGACGGCGACCCACCTGCGCGCGGCGGTCACGGCGCTGGATGACTTGATCGGCGTCGTCACGCCGGACGACGTCTTGGATCGCGTGTTCGGGAGTTTCTGCGTGGGGAAGTGAGCCGCGCTACCCCTTGCGCACGAATTTCTCCGCCGGCCGGAACGGCGAGCCCGCCTGCCATAGCGCCGTCTGCTCGAACTGCTTTGCCAGCGCGACGTAGCCGATGGCGTTGACCAGCATCAACGTGGTGGGCCAGCCGTCGGTCTTGTAGGTGCGACGCAGGGCGCCGCCCTCGTGCCGCCAGCCGGGCAGTGCTTTCAGTTGTTCCGCGATCTGGGCGTCGGTGTAGGCGGATTCCTTGGCCATGGTGGCAGTCCTCAGTCCAACGTTTCGCGGTAGATCGCCGACTGCCCGAAGTTCTCCTCCACCTCGAGCTCGATCGCGCGCAAGCGGGCCGCGCCCACGCTCGCGAGCTCGCGCCGCAGGCGTCCCGTGAGATACTGCGCCAGCATTTCCACGGTGGTGTTGGGAATCGGCAGAACGATGCAGTCCTTCATCGGGAATACGTAGCGCGACTCGCCGTCGTAGGCGACATGGACGCTGCCGCCTTCGGTGGTGACGGCGAGCTTGGGATTCTCGCGGGGGAGCAGCACGTGGTGGTCGAGCTCACCGGTGAGTCGGCGCATGATGCTCTTCACCGCCGCGAAGTCCACGACGAACCAGCTCGCGCCGTCGAGGGCCCCTTCGAGCGTGACGCCAACCCGGTAATTGTGGCCGTGCAGCGCTTCGCAGCGGTGTCCCGCCAGCGTGATAAAGTGGGCGGCGGCAAAGACCAAGTCTTCCTTGGTCACCGCTACCCGGAATTCGCCGCTCGTTGCCATGCCAGGAATCTACGCCGGCGGCTCCTCGCCGCCCGTGGCCACCCGCCACACCTCGTCCGCCAGCCATTCCAGGCGCTGCTGGGCGTATTCCATCTCTTGCGGGGTCATCTCGCGGGTGCGGCGGCTCACGTCGCGGGCGTGGGCTAAGAGATCGTCCAGGACCTCCCGCAGGGGGCGGTTGCGGCGTCGCTCGGCTGGGGTCTTCCGCTTGGCGGGGCTCATGCGGTCTGGATGCCCAGGGCGCGGTCGTCCGCCTGGCGCAGCTCGGCGGCGGTGGCTCGCACGGTGGCGGCGATTCCGGCCCCTTCCAGGTAGCTCTCGATCATCCGGAACCCCAGATAGTACCCGGCGCGCTCGGGCAGGACCTTGCCGCCCACCAGGCGGGCCGCCGCGCTCATGCCGCCGGAGAGATAACGCAGCCGCAACCCCAGCCCCGCACCATCCAGCTCGGGCGCCACGACGCGTCGCAGGTAGGCGTCCAGCTCGCGCAGGCGGCGGTACTGGCGACGCGTGTAGCCAAAGTACTCCCACGGTTCGAACCCCGGCGCCACGGCCTGCGCGGCCGCGACGGCCACGCCCTCGTTCACGAGCAGCTCGCGCAGCGTCGCCCGGCTGCCGCTTTCCCAGTAGTCGTATTGCCCGGCGACGATGCGGCGCACGTCAGCGCGGCTCGAGGTCGAGGTGTAGCGCACTACGTGGGCGACTTCGTGCGCGATCCACAGCGGCAAGAGATGCGGTGCCAGACCGAGACCGTTGGTCTCAGGGTTCGGCCGGCCGGTGAAATGCTCCACACAGACGAACGCGATGCCCCGGCCGCCCACGACGAGCTCGCCCGCGTTGGCCGCGCCGACGCCGACGGTGAGATAGAGGTCCACCGGGCAATCCACGTCGAGCGTCTCGCGTGAGCGCCGCAACGCTTCCTCGGCGATCGCCACGACATCCACGTCCTCCAACAGCCGTCGCAAGTCCGTGCGGTCGGCGCGCAGCGTGTCGCGAATGATGTCGGCGGCGTGGGGCGAGTCGAGCGCGAGCACGTAATTGTGCCAGTAGCTCGCGAGGATGGGGCGGTGGCGATCGAGGTAGTCGTGGTATGCCGCGACGGGATCGGGCGCGGCACAGCACGAGAGGAACTCGGGGATGAGATTGACGAGCATGGGGCCCGTGACGAGCCCCAATTTGGGAACGCGCTACCCGAGAGACAAGTCTCGCTCACCGCAGCGTGACGTCGAGCGCCACCGACTGCGACTTGACATTTCGCGAAAGATCGGTCACTGCCACGGTCACGCGATAGTGTCCGGCCGGGACGCGCCCCGGCGCGAGCACGACCTGCTCGCGCACCGCCTCGCCCCCCGCGACGTCGCGCGTGAACTCGAACACCACGGGATGCGCGACGCCGAACAGCCGCCCCAGGGCCGATTGCACTCGCTCGAACGTGTAGCGCACGGTGTAATGCGCCCGCCCGCCGCTGTCGGCGCCGAGCCCGTAGATCTCGGTGTAGGCGGCGAGCGGCGCTCCGGCGGCGAAGCCGAGCCAGGGCGGCACCCGTGCGAGCGTGGCCCTGCGATCGAGGAGCGAATCGCCCGGCGCGAGCAGCAGGCTCGACAATGCGAGCGGGGGGGTCCACAGATCAGGCACGACGATCGTGGTGCGCAGCCGGGCGAGCCGGCCGCTCGAGTCGGCGTTGAACCCCAGCTGCAGCGGGCCCGGCGGCGCGCTGACGGCAAAGGACCCCGCGCCCGATCCGCGGCCGACCGGGTCGCCCGTGCCGTCCCACAGCACCGCTGCAGCGGAATCACCGGTGCTGGCGAAGACCAGATCCGTGCGGCCCCGCTCGGCGCTGCGGAAATACGCGATGAACACCGCTGCGCCGAACGGCGCGGGCAGCGTGCTGCGGTCGCCTTCGAGCAGCCGCCGCGCACTCGCCACCTGATGCGGCGACGTCGGGAAGAAGATGAAGTCACCGCCCATCTGGCCGCCCGCGAACCCCGTGGACCCCCGCGCGAACGCGATGGTGAGCGGTCCGCGCGGCGTGTAATACGTCCAGCCCTCGACATCGAGCGGGCTCGCCACGTTCTCCGTCGGACGGAGCGGGTCCGGAATGCCGTAGACCCGCAGATCGGGTGGACCCTGGCGGATCCAGACCAGACCGCGCGCGTCGAGCCCGGCGCGCGACGACATGGTCCGGCCGTGCGTCGTGTCGCCCACGGCACCGGGATCCGGCCCCAGCCCCGCCGCTGCCGGCAGCCGCTCGCTGGAGGTGGACAGGAGATCGGGCAGGCTGTCGGCGTAGGCGCCGAGCGTGGCGCGCGCGCCGAAATTGGTGAGCGCGCGGTAGCGCGCCGAGCGATGATACAGGGTGAGCGGGTGCAGCAACTTGAACCAATGACGCGTGTAGGCCATGCGGCGGTAATGCTCGGCGATGCGCTCATTTGCCGCGGTGAACAAGTCCGGGTCGCGCGTGGCCCAGAAGCGCTCGAAGAAGGCGCGGCGCTCGCCCGGCCCGGTGCTGTCGTAACGCGCCGTCTCCGCGGGCGACGCGATCATCCAGGTCTGCCCCCAGATCGCGTCGGTGGAGTCGTAGTCGGCATAAACCAGCGCTGAGTCGTACCAGGCGTAGCCCGCGCTGTCCCTCCCCGCGTCGAAGCCGGCCTCGGCGCGCAG
>WNFG01012546.1_pt1 | contig 12214 bp, 9 predicted proteins | sample 5400431 | NCBI WGS metagenome assembly WNFG01 (sample SAMN13153346, study PRJNA577476) | soil metagenome | isolation source: 120 cm saprolite under Douglas fir tree site 2 hole 3 replicate 2 | place: USA:California | collected 2015-04-18
GGGAGGATCCGGACCGGTTCCGCGGGATGACCGTCGCCGTGACCCTCGACAACGGAAGCACGTTCACCGGCACCGTCTTCGCGGCGCCGCCGGAGCGGATCAACCGGTTCACCGGCTTCGGCCTGGTGAACGCGGACGCCGCCGTCCGGAGCGTGCAACGCGGCCATGACCGCGACTGAGTCGGTGCTCCCTACGAGGCTGCCGGACAGATCCATCTACGGCCAATGCAAACGGCGGGCCCCAGGGCGCTTGACTGACGTGCGGGCGGGCGTATCCTGCCTCGCTTACATCTCCGCACATATCGCTCACTCACGGGGGGTTCCATCATGTCGAAGCTTCGTCTGACGTTCGTTGCCGCCGCTCTGACCGCTGCTTTTTCCCCGCTTTCTCTTGCCCAAACCAATACCGCACAGCGCTTCGAGCTGGCCTCGCCGGACGAGCAGCCGCTGCGCGACGTGTCTCTCGCGACGCAGCCCCTGACGGTCATTCTCAAGATGGCCGGCGATCCCGTCGCGGTGGTCCGCGGCCGCGCGCCTGGCAAGCAGATCCCGGAATCCGAGCGGCGCTCCATCGCCGATGGCCTGCGCCGGCAGCAGGACTCCATCTCTCCGACCATCGAGGCGATGGGCGGCACCGTGATGGCGAAGCTTCAGCACGCCGTCAACGGCATCAAGGTGCGCGCCACGCCCGCCCAGCTAGCCTCGATGGCGACGCTACCGGGCGTCGTCGGCATCAAGCCCGTTCTAACCTACAAGCCGGTCAACGCGGTCAGCGTTCCCTTCATCGGCGCCCCCTCGGTCTGGGGCGGCTCGCCGGCGTTCCACGGCGAGGGCATCAAGATCGCCATCCTCGATACCGGCGCGGACTTCACGCACGCGAACTTCGGCGGGCCCGGCACGGTGGCGGCGTTCAACGCCGCGTTCGCCAACAGCACGAAACCGGCGGACCCGGCGCTATTCGGTCCGAACGCCCCGAAGATCAAGGGAGGCACCGACCTCGTCGGAGACGACTACAACGCTTCCGATCCCGCCCACAGCACGCCGCATCCCGATCCGAACCCGCTCGACTGCAATGGCCACGGCAGCCACGTGGCGGGCACCGCGGCCGGCTTCGGCGAGACCGACGACGGCAAGACGTTCCGTGGTCCCTACGACGCGAGCACTCCGAAGGTGAAGTTCCGCATCGGGCCCGGCGTCGCTCCGCTCGCCGACGTGTACGCCGTCCGCGTCTTCGGTTGCGTCGGGTCGACCAACGTGGTCGTCGAGGCGATCGATTGGGCGGTGGAGCACGGGATGCAGATCATCAGCATGTCGCTGGGAGCCGACTTCGGACCGTCGGACACGGCGGACGCGGAAGCCGCCACGCAGGCCGCGGAGGCAGGCGTGATCGTGGTGTCCGCGGCCGGCAACGCGGGACAGAGCGTCTACTTCACCGGTTCGCCGGCAGCGGCCGACAAGACCCTCGCCGCCGCGGCGATGGACTCGACGCCTAGCTTCCCGGGCGCCAACGTCACTTTGAACACGGCCAACAAGCTGACCGTGCTGAACAGCAATGACAGGCCGACGCTGCCCAGCGGGTCGCTGTCCATCCTCGTGCTCCCGAACACCGCCGGGACCGGGACCGGAACGGTCTCCCTCGGCTGCTCCGAGACCGAGTACATGAACGCGGCCGACGGCAGCTCGAAAGTGGCGGGCAAGCTGGTCGTTGCCTTCCGCGGCGTCTGCGCGCGCATCTACCGCGCCCAAGCGGCCTTCGCGCACGGCGCGTCGGGGGCGGCGCTGATCAACAACGCAGCCGGGTTCCCGACCTTCGAGGGAGACATCTTCAGCTGCATTCCGGGAGCCACTCCCAACAACGCCAACGGCCGTCCTTGCGAGCAGCGAGTTCCTGCGAACGGCGTCTGCGCGAGGGGTACGCTGACGGGGACCGGCTCGGCTGCCAGGTGCGTCGAGACGCCCGAACTCGTGACCACCCCGTTCCTCGGAGTGGCCGGCTTGTCGGCGACCGCGCTGAGCAACGACGCGAAGAACCTGATCGCGGCCGCGAGCCTCACGCTCGCCCCCACGACGTTCGCGAACCCCGGCTTCCGCCTGTTCGCCGGCTTCACCTCCGGCGGCCCCCGGAACCTGGACAGCTTCCTCAAGCCGGACACCACCGCTCCCGGAGTGAGCGTCCTCTCCACCGCGATCGGGACCGGGAACCAAGGCGTCCGCCTCTCAGGGACGTCGATGGCCACGCCGCACGTGAGCGGAGTCGCGGCGCTGGCGCTGCAGTCGCATCCGACGTGGGATCCGGAAGACGTGCGCCTGGCGATCGCCAACACCTCGGACGCCTCGCAGCTGGTCGGGTTCCAGGCGAAGCTCGGCGGTTCGGGCCTGGTTCAGCCGTTCGCGGCCACTCGTACCTCGGTCGTCGCGCGCGGGACCAGGGACGCGGGCAACCTCAGCTTCGGAGTGGAGGAGTTCTCGCGCGACTTCTCCGAAGACAAGAAGATCCGGCTGCGCAACCTGGGATCGTCTACGCAGACGCTCGTCGGTTCCGTGATCCAGGGCGCCAGCACGGCGACCCCCGCCACCTCGCTGAACTCGCCGCACTCGGTGACGGTCTCGCCGTCGAAGGTGACGCTGAAGCGAGGCGAAAGCGAGGAAGTACGCGTGCGCCTGAACGTGCCGGCGGCGACGGCCGGTCCCGCCGGGTCGGCTTCCGGACCTGCGGGCGCCGGAAGCTTCCGGCAGGCGTCCGGATTGGTGACCTTCAGCCCGGCCACCGCGAGCGGGAACGGCGGCGCCTCGCTGTCGGTGCCATACTTCCTGGTCGCGCGGGCGAGGTCGGAGGTGCGGGCGAAGTTCGACAGGGACGAGTTCGGTCCCTCGAGGCCGAGCACGAACGCCGAATTGCGCAACGACTCGCCTGCAGTGACCGGCACCGCTGACTTCTACGCCTGGGGCCTGCGCGGCAAGAACAAGAAGTTGTCCACAGCCGGCCTGCGCGCCGTCGGCGTGCAGTCGATAGACGCAGCGGCGATCGGTCTGCCGGCCTCCTTCGGGAAGATCCTCGTCTTCGCCGTGAACGTCTTCAACCCGTGGACGACGCCTGTCCTCAACGAATACGACATCCTGCTCGACGTGAACGGCGACGGTAAGTTCGACTTCATCGTCTTCAGCGTCGGGCTGACGAGCGGCCGCGTCCGGGTCAACATCTTCGACCTGGCGAGAGGCGTGAACGTTACGCAGACGGCGGTCTTCCTCGCCACGGCGCCGACCAACGAATCGACCATCCTGATGCCGATCGTGGCGGCGGACGCGAAGATCACGGCGACGAATCCGCGGTTCTCCTACGGTGCGCAGGGGTCTGACGGGTTCACCGGGGACCTCGACTTCCTCGGTGAGAACCCGGACGGGACCGTAGCGGCGACCGCCGGAAGGTTCAACGCGTTCAACAACGCCGTGAGCACCGGTGCGTTCGCGGTGGTGGGGCCGAAGGCCCGGGCCTCGGTGCCGCTGACGATCAATGCGACCGAGTTTGCCGCCACTCCCGCGCTGGGAGTGATGGTGGTCGGGATCGAGAACTTCTCCGGCAAGGCGGAAGCGAACCTGCTGCGCTTCGAACGCGAAGAAGAGGACGACGACTAGTCGCTGCCGACAGGGCGGCGCGTGCGGTGAACCCTCCCCGCGCCGCCGCCCTCGTCTTGCGGGTGGATGGTTTCCTCAGCGCTCCGGCTCCTCGCACGGTACGACTCGGTTCTGATCCGAGTGGTACCGGTAGGACTTGCCGCCCGCCTCGAGCTCGATGAGGAAGCCCTGGGTGACCACCGCAGCGTAGAGCTCGCCCGGCTTCGGACAACCGAGGCTCGCGTCCGGCCAGCTCCGAGGCCGGAGGAAGCGGGTCTTGATGGCCTGCGGCTCGATCTTCAGCCGCGCGGCACCAAGCTGCCGGGGGAGACGGCCGAAGGGAAGGTCAGGCAGGACGACCTGATCCCGGTGAAGTTCAACGTCCCTGCGCACGAGCTCGCCGTCGCGCTCTTCTGGGAAGGCAACTGGAGCAGGTACCCGACCAACGACGTCGATCTCATCCTGGTCGCCCCGAACGGCGCGGTGAACGTCGACGGCGCGACCCTGGCGAGCCCCGAGCGGGCGGTGACGAACCCCACCGCCGGCGTTTGGACGGCCCTGGTCAACGGCTTCACCATCAACGGGCGCGCCGACGAGTGGACGCTGCGCGCCACCGCGGACGGCGTGAGGCTGCGCTCCCGGTGACGGATGCGGGCCGGGGTCGTCCGCGGATCGCGCGGGCGGCCCCGGTCCTCGCTCAGCCCTCGTCGCAGAACACGACGCGCGACAGATCCGAGTGATAGCGATAGGTCTTTCCCGCCGCTTCCAGCTCGATGAGGAAGCCGGGCGTGACCACTTGAGCGTACGAGGCCTCCGGCTTCGGGCAACCGAGGCTGGCGTCCGGCCAGCTCCGCGGCCGCAGGAGGCTGGTCTTCACCTCCTCGGGATCGATCTTCAGTCGCGCCGCGAGGTCCCGCCTGGCGAGATCCGCAAGGCGGACGGCGGCAACCATCCGGGGCTGGGAAGACGACCCCCGGCACGTCACCGCCCTCGCGCCCGCGACGTGGACGGTGTAGGCGCGCCCCTCCGCCTCCAGCACGACGCGGTGGCCGGGGGTCACGACCGGCAGGTACTGCGAGCCTTTCCGCGGGCATCCCAGGCTGCTGTCGGGCCATTCCACGGCCGTGACCGCGGTGACGCGAACGGCCTCGGCGGCGACGCCCAGCTCCGCGGCCAGGGTCTTGCGGGCGAGCTCGGCGGCCTGCTGCGCTCCGCCGTCGCCTCCGGTCCCTGCCGCGGTAAGGAGGGTAGCCATGATCAGGAGCACCATCCGACGCTAATCCGGCGAGAGCAGCCTCCGCAACCCTGTCTTCACGCGCGGCAGTTCAGGACGATCTTGCCCATCTGCTCCGACTGCGCCATGCGGCGGTCCGCCTCGGCGGCCTGCGAGAGCGGAAACACGTGGTCCACCAGCGGCCGGACCCGCTCGCGCGCGACCAGCTTCAGCATGGCGCGGAACTCGTCGTCGGTGCCCATGGGCGCGGAACTCGTCGTCGGTGCCCATGGTGGTGCCGCGCAGGTCGATCTGCTTGAAGAAGACGCGCGTCAGCTCGAGCTTCTCGGCCGGCCCGCGCGTGGCTCCGTACGAGACGATGCGCCCCCCCGGCGCGACCGCGTTCACCAGCGCGCCGAAGTCCGGCCCTCCGGCGCTGTCGATGACCAGGGACGGCGGCCGGCCGGCCTGCTGGACCAGCTCCTTCTCCCAGCCCTTCTGCTTGTAGGAGACGGCCGCGACCGCGCCCATGCCGCGCGCGCGCTGGAGCTTCTCCTCGCTCCCGCTGGTCACCGAGACCTGCGCGCCGAGCGCCTGCGCGAGGTGCAGGGCGACCGTAGCCACGCCGCCGCCGATCCCGGTGATGAGCACGTGGTCGCCGCGCTTCACTTCGCCGCGGGTGACCAGCGCCCGGTACGCGGTGACGCCGGCGAGCGGCAGCGCGGCGGCTTCGGGCCAGCTCAGGTGCTCCGGCATGGGCTCCAGCCGGTCGAGCGGCAGGGCGATCTTCTCGGCGAAAGTGCCCTGCTTGGGCATGCCGCGGATGAGAAAGGTCTTGGTGTCCTGGGCTCGCGGATCGGACCCCCAGCCGTCGGCGGGGTTCACCACCACCTTGCGGCCCACCCAGGAGGAGTCCACTCCGGGCGCCACCGACTCGACCACGCCGGCCCCGTCGGAGCCGAGGATGGCGGGGAGCTGGATCTTCGCGTAGAGGCCCACCCGGATGAACTCGTCGCGGTGGTTGAGAGCGGCAGTCTCCAGCCGCACCACCGCGCCGCCGGGCGGGGCCACCGGATCGGGGACCTGGTCGACCTGGAACTGCTGGCCGACCTCGTGCAAGCGCACTGCGCGCATGATCACCTCTTCAAGGGCCCTTCGCTGCCTCCCGGCCGCCGGCGGCCGGCGGGAGTCCAGGTGAACCGGAGGCCGATCTCCGTCCCGCCCAGAGCGGTCACGCCGCCCGGGGTGTCGAGCGGCGTCAGGGTGCGGATCGCGAGGCCCAGCGCGAACCGTTCGGCGAACAGCCAGTCCGCGCCCAGCGAGGTCCGCGTGGCCAGGGAGTACCCGGCCGCGCTCTCGGGCAGGAGCCGCACCACGCACAGCTCGAGGAACGGCGCGATGGGCGTCGCATCCAGCAGGGCCTCGAGCCCTCCGAAGACCATGGTCAGGTGTTGCGTCTGGCGGGGTCCTCCGGCCGCGGGCAGGGACCAGAGCAGCGAAGCAGAGGCGCCCCCCACGGCCGAGAGCTGGTCGGTCAGGCGGTACCCCAGCGAGAGCCCCGCGCCGCCGCCGCGCGAGCTCGAATCGCCGTCCGGCTGCAGGTATGCGGTCTCCAGCCGCACCGACAGCGCCGCCTCGCCGGGGCGCAGCGGGGCGGCCAGCAGGAGCGCGAGGACCAGCACGGCGGAGCACCTTACTCGATGATTGACTCCAGAGGGGAACTGGGGCAGGAACGCCGTCGTGAAGGAGGCTGTCCGTTGGCGCAGAAGCTCGATCGCAAGGAGCTGAAGAAGCCGGACGAGTTCCAGGTCGTCGCCGGAAAGGCGATGGGGTGGATGGTCGCCCACCAGAAGCCGGTGCTGGCGGGCCTGATCGCCCTGGCGGTCGCCGTGCTCGGCGCCTGGGGCGCGTCGGCGTACTCCACTTCGCGCGATGCGAAGGCGGGGGCCGAGCTGGCCGCGGCGCTGGAGCTGTCGTCGCGCCCGCTGGTCTCGGAAGCGCAGGGGCAGCCGGGCGTCGAGACGTTCCCGAGCAGGGAGGAGCGGCAGAAGGCGGCGCTGTCGGCCCTGGAGAAGGTACGGACGGACTTCCCGCGCTCCACCGCGGCGCAGACGGCCGAGGCCCAGATCGGCTTCCTCGAGCTGAAGGGGGGCGACGCCAAGGGCGCGCAGGCAGCTCTGCAGACGTTCCTCGACCAGGCCCCCGCCGGACACCCGCTGCGCGCGCTGGCGCAGGAGTCGGTCGGGTACGCGCTCGAGGCGCAGGGGAAGCTCGACGAGGCGCGCGCCGCCTTCGCCCGGCTGGCGCACGACGGCGCCCCCGAGCGCGCCGCCTTCCAGGAGGCGCGCATCGCCCTCGTCCTCGGCAAGCCCGAGGCGAGGCAGCAGCTCGAGCAGGTGGCGAAGGACTACCCCAAGGAGCCGGTGGCGCTGGAGGCGAACATGCGCCTCGAGCTGGCCTCGCTGCCCCCGCCGGGCGCGCCGCAGGCGCCGCCGCCGAAAGATCGCAAGCCCGCGGCTGCCGCGAGCAAGGGCAAGAAGTAGATGCTCGCTGCGGCGGTCCTGGCGTTCGCGTTCGCCCCGTTCTCGCACGGGCCGCTGGCGCGCGGAGCGCCTCCGCACGGCGAAAAGGCGTTCTTCGTGGGCGACATGGCGCGCCTGGTCCCGCAGCACGAGCTGCCCTACCAGCCCCGCGAGACCGCCGCGCCGGTCCTGGACGACGCCGGGAGCCGGCTCTACGTCGGCACCAACGACGGGTGGGTCCGCTGCCGGCTGCGCGGCCGCAACGCCTGGTCATGGCGGGCGGGCGGCTCGATCCTGTCGGCGCCGCTGCTCGACCGCGACACGCTGTACGTCGCCTCCGCGGACGGCAAGCTGACCGCCCTGAACCGGATCACGGGCGAGGTGCGCTGGTCCAGCGACCTGCACGAGGAGCTGACCACCACGCCCACGCTCTCCGGCGGCCGCGTCTACGTCATGTCCAGCGAGGAGTCGGTCACCGGCGTGGACGCGGAGACCGGCAAGAGCGTGTGGAAGTTCCACCGGGACCCACCGGCGGGTTTCACGATCCGCGGCAACGCCCGGCCGCGAGTCTCGAACGGGACCGTTTTCGCCGGCTTCGCCGACGGGTCGCTGGTGGCGCTCGGCCCGGCCGACGGCGTGGCCAGGTGGGTGCGCGCGCTGAGCGGCACCGGCGAGTACCTCGACGTCGACGACCTGCAGGCCCCGGCCGAGGACCCGAACGTCTACGCAGCGAGCACCAAGGCGGGCGTCGTCGCGGTGGACGCCGCCAGCGGCAACCCGGTGTGGACGGCGCCGCTGCCCGGAGCCAACCACGTGCTGGTCGACGGACCGCGCGTGTACGCGAGCGGGAAGGGCGCGCTGGTCGCCCTCGGGCGCTCGAACGGCAAGGTGCTCTGGAAGCTCTCGCTGGGCAACGACCGGTACGCGACGCCCGCGGCGGTGAGCGGCGGGTTGGTGCTGGTCGCGCTCGACCGGGGGCCCCTGATGGCGGTCGACGCGGTGACCGGCCGCACGAGAGGCGCGTTCGATCCGGGGTCGGGGTTCTCGGGAGCGCCGCTGGCCATCCCGGGCGCGGCCTTCATCGTCTCCAACGCCGGGGTGCTCTTCTCCCTGGGGCTGCTCCCTTGAAACGCCGGGTCCTCGTCGTGGCCGCGCTCATCGAGCGCGGCGGCGAGGTGCTGGTGGCGCGCCGCAAGGAAGAGGGCGAGCGCGCCGGCCTGTGGGAGTTCCCGGGCGGCAAGGTGGAGGCGGGGGAAGGGGAGCGCGCCGCGCTCGCCCGCGAGCTGCGGGAGGAGCTGGGCGTGCGGGTCCAGGTGGGCGAGCTGTATGCGCGGCTCGAGCACATCTACCCGGACCTGCAGGTGGAGCTGGCGCTGTACCGGGCCAGGCTCCACGAGCACGAGGAGCCGCGCCCGCTGACGGCGGAGGAGCTGCGCTGGGTGCCGCGGCGGGCGCTGCCGGGCCTGCCCTTCTGCGAGGCCGACGTTCCGGTCCTCACCCAGCTCGCCGAAGAGCCGTAGCCGCCGCCGTATTCGGCGGCGCTATGCTTTTCCCCAGCGCGGACGTCATGGGATGGTTCTGGCCGTGCTGACCGCCTCCTTCCGCCACATCCGCGGCATCGGCGCGATGCGCGAGCGGCAGCTGTGGATGCAGGGCGTCGCGAGCTGGGACGCGCTGCCCGCGGGCGAGGTGCTGTCCGAGCGCCTCGACGCGAAGCTGCGGGCGGGGATCGCGGAGAGCCGCGCCCGGCTGCAGGCGGGGGACCTGGACTTCTTCGCGCGCTCCCTGCCCGAGACCGAGCACTGGCGCCTGCTGCCGCACCTGCTCGATCGGACCGGGTTCGTCGACGTGGAGACGGCGGAGGACGTGACGGTGATCGGCGTCCTCGACGCCGAGGGCCCGCGCTGCTTCGTGCGCGGTCGCGACCTGCACGAGTTCCCGCGGCGCGCGGCGGGTTGGCGGGCCGTGGTGACCTTCAACGGGACCGCGTTCGACCTGCCGCACCTGCGCCGGCTCTTCCCCGGCTGGCAGCCGCCCGCCGCGCACGTGGACCTGTGCGTGCTGCTGCGGCGCCTGGGAGAAGGCGGCGGGCTCAAGCGGATCGAGCCGCGGCTGGGGCTGCACCGTCCGCCTCACCTCTTGCCGCTGTCGGGGACGGATGCGGTCTGGCTGTGGCGCGCGCAGCGCGAGGGCGACCGGACCGCCCTGCGCAGGCTGCTCGAGTACAACCTGCACGACGCCTTCCACCTCCGGCCCATCGCCGAGATCGCCTACAACCGCATGCTGCGCCGCACGCGGATGCCGGCCCCTGACCTGCCGGTCACCGAACGTGGAGCGCTGCTCTACGACGTCAGCCAGGCCGTGGAGCGCGCGCTCTCCGGCAGGTGACGCGGGCTCAGGGCGCCGCGGTGCTCTCGCGGCGCGCGCGCTCGCGCTCGGCGATGATCAGCAGCGCCGGGAGGAGCACCAGGGCGGTGAGGATGGTCGTCACCTCGCCGATCATCGCGTACTCGCCGAAGCTGCGCAGCGCGCGGTTCGCCGAGATGAGCAGCGAGCCGTAGCCGATGATCGAGGTCCAGGAGCAGAGCGCGACCGCCGGACCCACTTCGGCGAGCGCCTCGAGTACCCGGCCGCCGCGGTCGCGCACCCGCGCCGCGACGTTCGCGCCGTAGTCGACCGCTATTCCAAAAGTAATCGGGTAGACGATGAAGTTGAAGAAGTTGATCTTCAGGTGCAGGAGCGCCGCCACGCCGCTCATCAGCGCCACCCCGACGGTGAGCGAGCCCAGCACCTCGACGCTGGTGCGCACGTTGCGGAAGAAGACGATGACCAGCAGGAACACGCCCGCGAAGGAGAGCACGGTGGTGCGCGGGCCTTCCTTGTCGATGTCGGTGAGCAGGTCGGCGAAGATGACGTTCTCGCCGGTGGCATCCACCCGCTTGCCGTCGACGGGGACGTTGCGCACCCCGCTCACGAACGCCTCCAGGTTGGGCGCCAGCTCCAGCTTGGCGTCGGGCCGCGCGACGACCTGCGCGAGCTTGCCGACGGATCCATCGCGCTCGCGGAACTTGTCGATCAGGTTGGGCGGCGCCTCCTCCACGGTGACCGGGCGCTGCGCCGAAAGCTGCGCGCGGACCTCCTCGACCCGCGGCCGCAGCTCGGCGGAGAGCCGCGACAGCACGCGCTCGTTCAGCTCGGCGACGATCTCGCGGATGGCGGCGAGCTTCTGTTGCTGCTGCTCGGGCCGCGGCACCACCATCGACAGGGTGTTGCAGCTCTCGATCAGCTTCGAGTACTCCGGCTGCTGCGCGCGTTTGCGGATCACCTCGCAGAACTCGTCCGCCTCGGGCCAGGAGTCGAGCAGCGCCAGCACCGAGGCGGTCGAGGAGCCGAGCGAGGTGCCGGCCCGGTCTTGATCGCGCAGGAGCGTCTGCTGGCCCTTGGGCGGATCGTTGCTCAGATTTTCGAGATTTCGCTCCATCGCGTTCGGCAGGTCGCGGACGAAGGCGACCAGCGCGACCACGGTCGCCAGCGCGAACACCGTGGCGATCAGCCGGGGGCGGGCGAAGATGCGCTCCAGGATGGGGAGCAAGGCGCGGCCCTCCTCGATCCGCGCGGCCGGGACCTTGGGCGCGCCGCGGAGCTTCTCGTAGACCGCGAGAAATGCGGGGACGAGGAGGAAGGTGCCCAGCCAGCAGAGCAGCATCCCCATTCCGCCGATGATGCCGAAGTGCCGGAAGCCGCGGTTGGCCGCGATGATCAGCGTGCCGAAGGAGACGCTCGTCGCCGCGGAGGCCAGGAGCGTCGCCTCCGCCGTGCTCTGCGCGCCCTCCACGCAGGCGGGGAGCAGCTCGATCCCGCGCCGCCGCAACTGCTTCACGCGCGCCAGGTAGATGAGCCCGTAGTTGATGCCGTTCCCGAGCACGATCGCGCCCAGGAATGCGGTCTGGGTGTTCAGGTAGCCGATCGTCAACCTGGTCAGCCCGAAGGTGACCGCGACCGCGGTGAGCACGGCGAGACCCAGCGAGAGGGTGGAGCGGACGTCCCGGAAGAAGGCCAGGATCGAGAGCAGCACGAGCGTGGTGACCAGAAGCGCTGTGTTCTTCACGTCGTTGATGATCGCCTCGTACTCGGCGACGAAGAGCGGGAAGCTGCCGGCGAACCCGACGCGCAGGTGGGCCGCCTGCAGCTCCGCGGCGTGCCGGTCGACCACCTTCTGCATGCGGTCGAGCAGGGCCCGCGCCTCCGCCACGCCGAGGCTGGTGCCGGTGGGGCGCACCACGATGGTGAGGCTGCGGTGGTTGGGGTGGACGTAGAACCCGTCCACGTAGCGGGCGAAGCGCTGGCGCACTTGCTCGCGCGGGAGCGGCTTCTTCGGGTCGAGCCAGTCGGTGGCCGGATCGTCGCCCGGCGGCTTGGCCGCGGCGGGGTCCTCGTCGTCCAGCTGCGCGACGAGCGGATTCGCCTCGATGGTGCGCCTGCGGATCTCCTCGCGGATGGCGTCGCGCGCCCGCTGCAGGTCCTCCAGCGGGACGAAGAGCGGCCAGTGCTCCTCGTACCAGGCCTCGATGCGCTTCACGTTCCAGTCCACGGCGCGGATCTGGTCGGGGCCCAAGGCGAGGAACTCCTGCGCCAGCTTGGGGGCGAACGCCTCGCACGCGGGCAGGCCCTGCGGACCGTCGAGCGATTCCACGTTGACGAACACCGTGCCGTCGCCGCCGACCCGCTTCACCAGCTCCTGGATGAGCCGGACGGAGGGCAGGTCGGAGGGGAGCAGCTCCTGGAAGCTGGAGCGGATCTCCAGGCCCGAGGCGAGCCAGATGGAGACGGCCGCCAGGGCCGCGGCGCCGGACAGGGTGAGGAACGGG
>WNFG01005482.1_pt1 | contig 12208 bp, 11 predicted proteins | sample 5400431 | NCBI WGS metagenome assembly WNFG01 (sample SAMN13153346, study PRJNA577476) | soil metagenome | isolation source: 120 cm saprolite under Douglas fir tree site 2 hole 3 replicate 2 | place: USA:California | collected 2015-04-18
CGGCGCGTTTGGCGGGGATCGAGGTACCGAAGCACGAGGACACCGAGGTGACGTTCGCCGAACTGAAGGCGCGAATTGCCAAAACGTTGGATGTCGTAAAGTCGGTTAGCGCGGCGCAGCTGAAAGACGCGGAAAGCCGCGCCATCGAGATCAAGTTTCCGAACGGTTCCTGGAAATTCACCGGTATCGCGTATTGGAACGACTTCGTGCTGCCGAATTTCTTCTTCCATGTGAGCATGGTCTACGCACTGCTGCGCAAAAATGGAATTGAAATCGGCAAGAGCGATTTTCTCGGAGACATTCAGTAGCGGTGACATGAGCGGCGCCGCGGCGGGCTTCCGCCCGCAACGGCGCCGCCGGGAGCCTGGCTGACAGGCTCCTACGTGAGTTGTTCGACCAACTGTTCGACGCGGGTGAACAGTTTCTCTTCGGTGCGCGCGTCGTGGGCGAAGCGCAATTTCAGCGGACCGTCGAGACGATATTCCTTCGGTTTTCCTTGGATCATCTTCAGCACGCGTTTGGCATCGACCTTGTTCGTCTCCTCGAAGATGAAATAGCCGCTGGTCGCGCCGGCGTCGATCTTGCGAATTCCCAGTTCCGCGGCGCGCAACTTGAGCCGCGTTGCGCGAAACAGCGATTGCGCATACTCCGGCATCGGTCCGAAGCGGTCGATCATCTCGGCTTTCATCTCGTCGAGCTCTTCGCGGGACGGCGTGCTGGCGATGCGCTTGTAGAGCACCAACCGCAGATGCACGTCGGGGACGTAATCCTCGGGGATCAGCGCGGGCACGTGCAGCTCGACCTCGGGCCCGGCGTCGAGCGGCCGTTCGAGATCGGGTTGCTTCCCGGATTTCAAGGCCGAAACGGCGCGCTCCAGCAGCTCCATGTACAGGTTGTAGCCGATCTCTTGGATCTGGCCGCTTTGCTCATCGCCGAGGAGCTCGCCCGCGCCGCGAATCTCGAGATCGTGGGTGGCCAGCGTGAATCCGGCGCCGAGCTCCTCGAGCGATTCCAGCGCTTCCAGGCGCTTGACCGCATCGGCCGTCATCGCCTTTCGCGGCGGCGTAATCAGGTAGGCATAGGCTCGGTGATGCGATCGTCCGACGCGGCCCCGCAACTGATGGATTTGCGCCAGGCCGAATCGATCCGCGCGGTCGATGACGATGGTGTTCGCCGTCGGCACGTCGATGCCGCTTTCGATGATGGTCGTGCAGACCAGAACGTTGAAGCGCCGATGATAGAAGTCGAGCATGAGCTGTTCCAGGTCACGTTCGCGCATCTGGCCGTGCCCGACCGCGACATTCGCCTCCGGCACGAGCTTGCGGATGGCCTGCGCCGTTTTTTCGATGGTCTCGATGGTGTTGTGGACGAAGTATATTTGCCCGCCGCGCCGAATCTCGCGCAACGAGGCTTCGCGTACGACGGTTTCATTCCATTCGAGCACGAAGGTCTTGACGGCGAGGCGCTCCGCGGGCGGAGTCGTGATCAGCGACAAGTCGCGCAAGCCCCCCATGGCCATGTTCAGGGTGCGCGGAATCGGGGTTGCGGTCAGTGTGAGAACGTCCACCTCGGTTCGCAGGGCCTTCAGTCTCTCCTTGTCGCGTACGCCGAAGCGATGTTCCTCGTCGATCACCACCAGTCCCAAGTCCTTGAAGCGCGTCTTACCCTGCAGCAGTCGCTGCGTGGCGATGATCGACCTTGCCTGCGGCGACGCCGGCGAGGACTCCCTCCGCCTCCTTGTTGCTGCGAAAGCGCGACAGGCTCTCGATACGGACCGGCCAGTCGGCGAAGCGATCGACGAAGGTGGTGTGGTGTTGCTGAGCGAGAAGAGTGGTGGGCACCAGTACCGCGACTTGTTTGCCGGCTTGCACGGCGACGAACGCGGCGCGCAGCGCGACCTCGGTCTTGCCGAATCCGACGTCGCCGCAGATGACGCGGTCCATGGGCTTGTCGGATTTGAGGTCGCTCAGCACCTGATCGATGGCGGCGGCCTGGTCTGCGGTCTCCTCGAAGGGGAAGCCGGCTTGGAAGGCGCGATATTCGGCTTCACCGGCCAGCATCTGGGTGCCCTGCCGAGCGGCGCGGCGCGAGTACAGATCCAAGAGTTCGGCGGCCACATCGCGAATGCGCTGCGCCGCCTTGCGGCGCGCCTTCTGCCATTGCTCGCCGCCGAGTTTGTGGAGCGGCGCGGTTTCGGCCGGCGCTCCGGTGTAGCGGGACACGAGGTGCAGCGCCTGCACGGGAACATACAATTTGTCGCCGTCGGCATATTCGAGCACGAGAAACTCGCCGGTGTACCCGGCGACGTCCATGGTCTGCAGTCCGGCGTAGCGGCCGACCCCGTAGGATTCGTGCACCACCGGCGCACCGATGCGGAGGTCCGACAGTTCTTTGAGTATCTTCGCCGGATCGCGCTCGGCGCGGCGGCGCCGGCGTTCCTGCCGGGCGCGATCCCCGAACAACTGCGCCTCGGTGAGTATTTCCAGCGCGGGCGTGTCCAGCCTCAAGCCCGACACGGCCCCCGATACGGTAATCCCAAGATTCAGGGAGCTGGCGAGAAAACTCGCAAAATTGTCGAAAATCTTGGCCTGGATGCCGCGCCCGCGAAGCAGATCGAGCAGCAATTCCCGGCGTCCGGCGGACTCGGCGGCGAGCAGGATGCGCGCGGGGCTCGCCTGGAGGTGCGCCGCCAACTCAGCCGCCGGCTGTTCGGCACGCGGGTCGATGCGCACCGCGGCCGGCGCGGCGCTGGGGAAATTCTGCGTGACTCCGCGAGTCTCCGGGGGCCATTCGAAGGTGTGCAGTTGAACCTGCGGCCACGCCGCGTATGACTCTTGGAATTCCACGGGCGTCAAATAGACTTCCGCGGGATCCAAGATCGGCCGATGGCGATCGTGACGCAATTGCTCATGCCGTTCGACGATGCCGTTCCAGAGGCCGTCGGCGCCGGACGCCGCGTCGTTCATGACAACGAGCACGCTGTCCGGCGGCAGATACTCGAACAGATGGGAAGTGCGATCGAAGAACAGGGGCAGGAAATATTCGATGCCGCCGGGCGCTATCCCGGAACTCACGTCGCGATAAATCGCCTGCTCGGACAGATCGCCGGTGAAGCGCAGGCGGTAGCGGCGGCGGAACTCGCGCACCGCGTCGGGATTCAGCGGCGTCTCGCGCGCGGGCAGCAGCTCGATCCGGTCCAGCTTGTCCAGGGAGCGCTGCGTGTCCGGATCGAAGCGCCGGATGCTGTCGACATCGCGATCCAGCATGTCGATGCGAAAGGGAGTGTCCGAGCCCATGGGGTAGACGTCGATCAGCGAGCCCCGCACCGCGAATTCCCCGTGCGCCACGACCTGGGTGACGGCGGCATATCCGGCCAGGGCCAATTGGGCGCGCAGGGCGTCGAGGTCGAGGCTTTCGCCGACGTGAACTTTGAGGGAATAGGCTTCGACGTAGCTGCGGGGCGCCAACCGCTGCAGCAACGTGTCGATGGCGACCAGCCAGACGCCCTTTCGGGCGCGCGGCAGCGCCGCCAAGGCGGCGAGCCGGCCGGAAGTGATATCCGGATGCGCGGAGAAGCCGTCGTAGGGCAGGGTCTCTAAATCAGGGAAAACTCCGACACTCAGGCCGCTGCCGGCAAAGAATCGAACTTCATCGCTCAACGCCTCCGCTTCACGCGAACTTTGCGTGATGACGATGAGCGGTCCCCCGGCCCGCGTCGCGGCCTCGGCGATGGCGAGCGCCGCCGCGGCACCGTACAGCTTGCCCCATTTGACGACGGGCGTCTCGACGCTGGGTAGGGTGGGTTCAAGTAAGGGCATCGACACTTCGAAAAAAAGAAAAATAAACGCCCGCCGCGAACCGGTCGCGGTGGGCTAGAACTGACTTTAAGACGATCTTACGCGATTTTAGTTTAGGAGTTTGCGACCACGCTGTGAATGACGCGGTCGGCTTCGAAATACACGACGAAGCCCGGATATTCCCAGCGCGAGATCGGCGGCTTGCCGACGGCGGGAACTTTGGTGACCGGAGCTCCGAACTTGGTCGCTACCTGATCCATGCTCATGCCGCGAGCCGGCGTGACGACATCGGACTCCTTGACGGCAATGCCGCTGTCGACTGCAATGGTCTCGGCCCTAGCGAGGCTGCTGGCGAGCACCGCGGCAAGCAGTAGGTATCGATACCTCATGGCGCACCTCATTTGTTTACCCCCAGATTCTGATCATTCCATGGTCCCCCCAAACTATAACATCAGCCCCCGGGGTCAATCTTTGACCCAATTAACACTCTGATTACATTGTTAATTGTGGTTTAATCGCCGCGCATGTTCCAGCCCGTTCCAGTTTTCGTGGGCCTGCGCTACTCGCTGGCCCGCGAGCACAGCTTTTTCGTGTCTTTCATCACCTGGGTCTCGCTGGCCGGGGTCGCGCTGGGCGTGGCCGCCCTGATCACGGTACTGTCGGTCATGAACGGCCTGGAATCCGAATTACGGACCCGCCTGCTCAGTCTGACCGCGCACGCGACTTTGAACGCGGCGGGGGCGCCGATCGGCGATTGGCTGACCCGCATCCGGCAACTGCAAGGATCGCCGGGCCTCACGGCCGCCGCGCCATTCCTCGATACCGATGCCATGTTGAGCCGGCAGCCGTCGATGAGCGGCGCCATCGTTCGCGGCATCGACCCCGGGCTCGAGGCCCAAGTATCGTCCATCGGCGATGCCATGCGAGAGGGCAGGCTGAGCGATCTTACGCCCAATTCGAATCGAATCATTCTCGGGCGCATGCTCGCCTATCAGCTGCAAGTAGGCATGGGCGATCAGGTGACGGTCATGATCCCGGGCAATGCCGGCGGCGCGAGCGATGCGATCGTGCCGCGTCTGCGGGATTTCCATGTAGCGGGCATTTTCGAGGTGGGACTGCAGGAGCACGACAGTGTGCTGGCGCTCGTCAATCTGCAGGATGCAGAGGCCTTTCGGGGCATCGACGGCCCCACCGGGATACGGCTCAAATTCCACGACGTGCTGAAGGCGCCGGAGCTGGCCCGCAGCGCCGCGGCGCGGCTTAGCCTAGGCTTGCAGGTACGCGATTGGACGGAGGACAACCAGGCGTATTTTCGCGCCATACGCATCGAAAAGACCATGATGGGTTTGATGCTCATGCTCATCGTCGCCGTCGCGGTGTTCAACATAGTGGCGACGCTGATCATGGTGGTGAACGACAAACGCACGGATATCGCGATTCTGCGCACCGTCGGACTGAGTCCCGGGGGCATCATTGCCGTGTTCATGACGCAGGGCGTGCTCATCGGCTGGATCGGCGCCGCCCTCGGCGTGGCGCTCGGCCTCGCGCTTGCCTGCAACGTGGACGTGATCGTGCCCTTCCTGGAACAGACCTTCGGATTTCATTTCATGGATCCGGACGTGTACTACATATCGGGTCTGCCGAGTGAGGTGCATCCCGGGGACGTGGTGAGGATCGGGACGGCGGCGTTCATTCTCACACTGGCCGCGACCGTGTATCCCGCTCTGCAGGCGGCGCGAACCCAACCTGCCGAAGCGCTGCGATACGAATGATGCGCTACTGGTACGAGGGATTCGTCGGCCTGCGGTATCTGCGCGCATCGCCCAAGCGCGGTTCCCTGTCGCTGATCGCCGGCATCGCGATACTGGGCCTTGCGCTCGGAGTCGCGGTGCTGATCGTGGTGCTGTCGGTGATGAACGGCTTCGAGGAGGTGTTGCGGACCCGAATCTTGAGCCTGACGGCGCACGCAACGATTTCCGGGCTGGAAGGGCGGATCACGAACTGGCGGCCCGATCTCGAGAAACTCGAGCGCTTCCCCGGCGTCGTGGGCGCGGCACCGTATATCGAGGAACAAGGCATGCTGATCCATGGCGACAAGTCGTCCGGCGTGCTGGTGCGCGGCGTACTGCCGGAGGCGGAGCGGCGCGTGGTCGATTTGGCGCCGCATTTGTCGAGCGGCCGAATGAGCGATCTGACCGAAGGCAGGTACCGCGTGATACTGGGATCGGCGCTGGCCGAGGAACTCGGTGCGAAAGTCGGCGATCGAGTGGTGCTGCTGGTGGCTTTGGGCGACGTGACGCCGGTGGGCGTGATTCCCAGGATGCGCGCGTTCGAGGTGACCGGCATCCTGTCCATCGGCATGTATGAATACGATCGGCGGATAGCCATCGTCGCCATGCCGGACGCGGCAAAGCTCCTGCGAATGGGCGACGAAGTAAGCGGCATTCGCTTGAGTCTCGCCGACATGTACGCCGCGCCGCGGCTGTCGCGCGCCGCCGCGATCTCGATCGGCGGGGACTTCGAGGTCCAGGATTGGACCAACGAGCATGCCAATTTCTTTCGTTCGATTTCGATCACCAAACGCATGCTTTTCTTCATTCTGTCGCTGATGGTGGCCGTCGCCGCATTCAACATCGTGTCGACCATGGTCATGGTGGTGAAGGACAAACGCCGCGACATCGCCATCTTGCGCACCTTCGGGTCTTCGCCGCGCAGTATCTTGGCGGTATTCGTGGTGCAAGGCAGCTTGATCGGGCTGCTCGGGATCGGCGCCGGCGTGCTGCTCGGCGTCCTCATCGCCGTGAACCTGCAGGATCTGGTGCACGGGCTCGAAGGCATCGTCGGATTCAAGTTCCTGGACGCCCGCGTGTATTTCATGAGCGACTTGCCGGCCCGCGTGCGGGCTTCGGACGTGGTGCGCATCTGCGGTTTCGCATTCGTGCTCGCCTGCCTCTCGACGCTGTATCCGGCGGCGCGCGCCGCCCGCTTGCTGCCCGCAGAATCGCTGCGAAACGATTGAGGATGGAAAAGATGATGCCGAATTCCAATGCGGTGGTGCTCGAGGGGAAGGATCTGGCCAAGGAATTCGTCCAGGGCGACGTTAAAATCCTGGTGTTGCGGGCGGCGTCCATCACCGTGCGCGCGGGCGAGAGAATCGCCATCGTCGGCGCCTCCGGATCCGGCAAGACGACGCTTCTGCAGCTGCTGGGAGGACTCGATTTGCCGACCGGCGGCACGGTGGAGATCGCCGGATCGGCGATGAATCGCTTGAACGATACCGAGCGCGGCCTGTTGCGGAATCGCGCCGTGGGTTTCGTCTATCAGTTCCACCACCTGCTGCCGGAATTCACCGCGCTCGAAAATGTCGCGATGCCGCTCCTGGTGCGGCGAATGAGTCCGCGCGCCGCGAGGGAGCGGGCGAGCGCTCTATTGGCGCGCGTCGGGCTGGCCGAACGCCTCACGCATCGTCCCTCGCAGCTCTCCGGCGGCGAACGGCAGCGCGCCGCGGTGGCGCGCGCTCTCGTGACCCAGCCGAAACTGGTGTTGGCCGACGAACCCACGGGCAACCTGGACGGCAAGAATGCGGCGCAGGTGTTCGAACTGATGCTGGAACTGAATCGCGAGTTCGGCACCAGCCTCGTCATCGTCACCCACGATGAGCGATTAGCGGCGCGGCTCGATCGCGTGCTGGTTCTCGCCGACGGAGTGCTGGTCGAGCGCCGTGCCGCGGCCGTTTGACCGGGCGCGTCTGCGCCGCAGCTGAAGGAGGACGTGGGCGCGCCAAGCGAATTGCGCCAGCACATAGCCCAATCCGGCTGCGACCAGTCCCAGAACCAGGGCGCCGAGCAGCAGCGGCGCCCATAGTTGGCAGACCTGCGCCCATAGATGCCGATGATGGAGTTCATGCACGTAGGGCATCAGATCCATTCCCATGAGCTTGGCGCCGACCCAAATGGAGCCGGCCACCTGGGGCAGCCAGGTGAACGGGTTGCTGACGAAAACGGTGGCGAAGAGCACGGGCAGGTTCAACCGGAACAGCATCCCGAGTGTGACGCACGTCACCAGATGCACGGGCAGGGGAGTGGGCGGAATGAACGCGATGAACAGGCCGAGGGCGAACGCGCGAGTCACGCTGAGCCTGTGGAACGCCCAACATCCGCGGTCGACCACCAGCCTGTTGAATGGCTTCAAACACCAGAGTTTCTCCAGCGTGGTGCGGTCCGGTGTGATGCGTCTCAGCCAGTGTTGCATGGATTGCGATTGACTCCCCAGCCAAGCGGCATTATGCCGTTTTCGCAGATTACCGACAGTGATCCATGACCACCCCGCAAATCAACGGGTTAGCCCTCGGCCGATGGCGGTATCTCAACCGTCGGCGGTCAAGTATCATGCCCGCTGATTCAAATCCGACCAAAGAGGACGCAATGTGGGAGATCATCCGCGCGGGCGGCGGCTTCATGTGGCCGATCATTTTATGTTCCATCGCGTCGGTGGCCATCATATTGGAACGCCTTTGGACCTTGCAGAGCAGCCGGGTGATACCCCGTGACTTGTCCCAAAAGGTCTGGAACTGGATCGAAGCCGATCAGCTCAGCGACAAACTGGTCGCTGCCCTGGAGCAGAATTCGCCGCTCGGCAAGCTCCTGGCCATCGGACTCGCCAATCGCGACAGGCCGCGCGCGCTGATGGTGGAGCGGCTGGAGGACGGCGGCCGGCACGTGGTGCACGAGCTGGAGCGGTTTCTGAACACTCTGGGCACGATCGCGGCGGTCGCGCCGCTCCTGGGACTGCTGGGAACGGTGGCCGGCATCATTCATGCGTTCAATGCGATCACGGCCAATGGCATCGGCGACCCGAGAATATTGTCCGGCGGCATCGGTGAAGCGCTCATCACGACGGCGGCAGGGTTGACCGTGGCGATTCCCTCGCTGATCGCGTACCGCTTCCTGCGGGGCAAGGTCGAGCGCCTGGTGGTGCGCATGGAGAAGGAAGCCATGAAGCTCGTCGATGCATTGGACGAGCGCGGCATGCTGGTCGTGGCCGGCTGACATGAACCTGCGCCCGCGCCACCGTGAAGACCCCGAAATCAATTTGATTTCGATGATCGACGTCATGCTCGTGCTGCTGATCTTTTTCATGGTGTCGACCACGTTCAATCAAGAGGGGCGCGTCAAGGTTCAGCTGCCTCAGGCGAGCCAGATACCGGTGCCGCGGGGGCCGCGCGAACCCTTGGTGATCACGGTGACGGCCGAAGGCAGCTACCGGGTCAACGAACGCACCTTGATCAATGCGAGTCCCGACACTTTGCGGACCGCGCTGGTCAAGGAAGCCGGTTCCGACCGAGGTCCCATCACGATTCGCGCCGATGCGCGCACCACGCACCAAGCCGTGGTAACCGCCATGGATGTGGCGGGCAGACTGGGGTTCGCCCAGCTCAATATCGCGACCTTCCACGCGGAAGCCGCTCCTTGAGCACAGCACCCGCTGCGGGCTTGAAAGCCGCCGGCGATTCTTGGGCGATCTATCGGCGGTTGTTGAAGTACGCGAAACCTCATCTAGGCGTATTTCTGATCGGCGTGATGGGCTCGATCCTGTTCGCGACGTCCAACGCCGCGCTGGCGTACCTGGTCAAGAAATTCCTGAACGGCGCGTTCTTGGTGAAGAACCCGGCAGTCCTCTGGGAGGTGCCTCTGGGAGTGGTGGTGCTGTTCACCCTTCGGGGCATCGGGGACTATGTGCAGAGCTACTATCCCAGCTGGGTCGGAAGACAGGTGATCAAGGGCCTCCGGCACGATGTATTCTCGCACTACCTGCGGCTGCCCACGGCGTATCTCGACACCCAACAGTCCGGGCATTTACTGTCGAAATTGACCAATAACATCGAGCTGGTGGCGGCCGCGGCGACCAGCGCCGCGATTTCCCTGATCAGCGACAGCCTGTCCATCTTCGTTCTCCTGATCACGCTGTTCTACATGAATTGGCGGCTGGCCGTGTTTTGCATCATCGCCGCACCCATCATCGCCTGGCTGATGAAAATCGCCAACCGCAGTTTCCGCCGTTACAGCGAACGAATTCAAAATTCCATGGGCGACATCACGCGCGTCGCCAAAGAGGCGATCGACGCGCACCGCTTGATCAAGATCTTCAATGCCGAGGATCATCAAACCGAGCGTTTCGAACGCGTCAACGAACACAATCGCGCCTCGAACATGAAGCTGATCCGCGCGAGGGCGGTCAGCAATCCGGTCGTCCAGTGCATCGCGTCGGTGGCGCTCGGAAGCGTTCTCTATGTGGCGATACGGCAGGTGTTTACCCATCACCTGCAGGTCGACGAGTTCTTCGGCTTCTTGACCGCGTTGATGCTGATTCCGGCGCCGCTGCGCAGCCTGGTCAACATGAGCGGTCCCCTGCAGCAAGGCATTGCCGCAGGCCAGAGCGTATTCGAGATCCTGGATCATCCGACGGAGGGCAGCGGCGGCACCCTCGAGCTCGCGCGCGCGCGCGGCGACATCGAGTTCCGCAACGTGTCGTTTGCCTACGCGGACGATAAGGGCGACGTCCTGCGCAACGTGAGTTTCAAGGTGCGTCCCGGCGAAACCGTAGCCATCGTCGGACCGTCAGGCAGCGGCAAGACGACGCTGGTCGGTCTGGTGCCGAGGTTCTACGATGCACAGCAGGGTTCGGTGCTGTTGGACGGGGTCGATGTGCGCGAGTATCGGTTGACGGCCTTGCGTGCCCAGGTGAGCCTCGTCAGTCAAGATGTGGTCTTGTTCAACGACACCATACGCAACAACATCGCCTTCAATGCCGTCGGCAAAACGGATGCCGAGGTGGAAGCCGCCGCACGTGCCGCCAATGTGATGGAGTTCGTCGCCCAGCAGCCGCAGGGGTTCGATACGCCGTTGACCGACCGGGGGCAGAATCTTTCCGGCGGCCAGCGGCAGCGAATATCCATCGCGCGGGCGCTGCTCAAGGACTCGCCCGTTCTGATCTTGGACGAAGCCACCGCGTCGCTCGACAACGAGTCGGAGAGGCGGGTGCAGCAAGAGCTGGGGATTCTGATGCAGGGCCGCACGACATTGGTGATCGCGCACCGCCTGTCCACCATCGAGGGCGCCGATCGGATCATCGTTCTCGACCAAGGGCGAATCGTGGAGAGCGGTACCCATCGGGAATTGTTGGCGCGCGGCGGGTTGTACGCGGGATTGCACGGAATGCTGGCCAACGCTTGAAGGCGGCAATGTCGGTCCAATCTTGGCTCAATCGAATTTGGTACGACGGCGGGGCGCCGCCGTGGTGGCTGTTGCCGCTGTCCCTGACCTACGGCGCCGTGGCGGGGTCGCGCCGCTACCTCTACGCCAAGCGCCTGCGCAAGCCGATTCGAGTGTCACTGCCGGTGATCGTGGTCGGGAACCTGAGCGTGGGGGGCACCGGCAAGACGCCGCTGGTGTGCTGGCTGGCCGCGCGCCTGACCGATCTTGGGTTCAAGCCGGGGGTGGTCACTCGCGGCTATGGGGGTTCCTCGGGAAGCGTACGGCTCATCGATTCCTTCGATGACCCCAGCGTGGTGGGCGACGAGTCGATCTTGTTGGCGCGCCGCACCGGAGCTCCGGTGGCGATCGGCCGCGATCGCCCCGCCGCGTCGCAGCTGCTGGTGAACGCGGGGTGCGACGTCATCGTGAGCGACGATGGATTGCAGCATTACGCCTTGGCGCGCGATTGCGAAATCGTCGTTATCGACGGCGATCGGCGTTTCGGCAATGGTTGGCTGCTGCCGGCCGGCCCCTTGCGCGAGACGCCGGCGCGCCTGGCGGCCGCGGACGCCATCGTGGTGAACGGCGGCCGCGCGCTCCTCGACGGCGCCCTCAGCATGCGGCTCGAGGCGAAAGGCGCCTTGAGCCTGATCGGCGGCACGCCCAAGGCGTTGGACGACTTTGCGGGCTGCTCGGTGCATGCCGTCGCCGGCATCGGCAACCCGGAGCGATTTTTCAACATGCTGCGTGCGCACGGTATCGAAGTTCTCGGACATCCGCTGCCGGACCACGCGCATTTGCAGTCCGCCGACATCTCTTTCGCCGATCAGCGTCCGGTGCTCATGACCGAGAAAGATGCCGTAAAATGCCAGCGGATAGCCGGGCCACATCATTGGTATGTGCCGGTGACCGCGAGTTTCGACGGCGGCGAATCGAGTATCCTGCTCGACATCGTGACTCAGGCTATCGCAAAGCGCACTGCGCTTCGTTGAGGTGTTATGGATAAGCGTCTGCTCGACTTGTTGGTGTGTCCGATTTGCAAAGGACCGTTGCGGACCTTCGGTACAGGCAATGCGCTCGAGTTCGTCTGCCGGCCGGATCGGCTGGCCTATCCCGTGCGCGAGGGCATTCCCGTGATGTTGCCGGAGGAGGCCCGAG
>WNFG01004838.1_pt1 | contig 12207 bp, 10 predicted proteins | sample 5400431 | NCBI WGS metagenome assembly WNFG01 (sample SAMN13153346, study PRJNA577476) | soil metagenome | isolation source: 120 cm saprolite under Douglas fir tree site 2 hole 3 replicate 2 | place: USA:California | collected 2015-04-18
ATGCCTGGACCGCGCGCGGTCCAGGCATTACTAGGTAGTAATTCATATCTTGCTCCGACCCTCCGCCCGTCTTATGTAACACTGCGGCGGGACGGCGTCAGTGTTGAGCGTCACGAAGATGTCAGTGGAAATGTCACGACAATGTCAGTGTGACGTCACCAGATGTCAGTAGCACTGAGGTCGAAGCCTGCCGGGCCGAACCATCGGCCGCGGCGATGGCTGACGCAGAGATCGTCTATCACGTATGCGCCGGAGGCAGCGGCTCGTCGAGCGCCGTCAGCAGCTCAGTAGCCGCAGCGCGGACTTCGCCGACCAGCGCGCCGCGCTCGTCGAGATCCACCGCCTGCGCCCAGGGCCAGATGCGCCGTACCTCGATGCCCGGACGCAGATGGACGTCGCGGCGGCCCAGGCGCTTGAGGAATGCTGCGCGTCCTGTCCGGGCCGCTGTCCAACTTCCATGACCTGGCCGCAGGCGACGCCACCACAGCGGTGATCATCAACGTGATCACCGCTGTCGGGCAGTTCCAGCGCGACCTGCAGAACGAGCTGACCGCAGAGGGGATCGCCGCCGCCGAGGCCGAAGGCCGCTACCGGGGCCGCCCGCCCGCGCTGACCGGCGCCTGCCTGGAGGAGGTGCGGACGGCGTTCACCGACCAGGGCACCTCGATCGCGGCGCTCGCCCGCGCACAAGGGGTGAGCCGGGCCGCCGTACGGACCGCGCTGGCTGATCTGCTGCCCGACCAGCCGATTCCGGCCCCTCGGCCGGGCTGAATCGAGGGGCCCTGGGGTGACAGCCACAGTGCCTACCGGCTACGCGGCGGCCGGTAACGCCCTGGAACTCGTCGGCTCCCGAAATAACCGCAGGTCAACGGCGGGTTCGTTCATCTGTCGCCGATTGCTACGGGAACCCCCGCCGGGCGGAGCCGCGCGCGGCGGGTGCGGCCCCGGCGGCGCAACGCTCTCGCCGGGTACCCAGCCGGCTGGCGTGGCGCTGGCTACCGCTTGCCGACGGTGTAGGTCAGGTGGGTCACCCGGGTCGAGGCGGCGGGGTTCAGGGCCAGGCGGTCGGGGTCCACACGGTCGAACAGGCGGATGCCGGTGCCGAACAGCACGGGCGCGAGCGTGACCGAGAACTCGTCGACCAGGCCGGTGTCCAGGTACTCCTGGATCGTCTCGCCGCCGCCGGCGATGCGGACGTCGCGGTCGCCGGCGGCCTCGCGGGCCTGGTCGAGCGCGCTCTCGATGCCGTCGTTGACGAAATGGAAGGTCGTGCCGCCCGGCCGCTCCCACGGGTCACGCTTCTCGTGGGTCACGACGAAGACCGGGGTGTGGAACGGGGCCTCCTCCGGCCATGCCTGCTCGCCGAGGTCGAACATCCGCTTGCCCATGACGCTCGCGCCGGTGCGGTCGAACGTCTGCCGCACGACCTCGTTGTCGATGCCTTCCTCGCCGCCCTCGCCGAGCTTGAGGTTCTCCCGGAACCAGCGCTGCGGGAACAACCACGCCTGCAGTTCCGACCACTTCGACATCCAGCGCCTGACGCCCGGGTCGTCCTGCTTCTCGGGCGAGAAGGCGTCCTCGACCGGCACGGCCTCGGGTGCCATGAAACCGTCGAGCGACATCGTCACGCTGAAGAACACCTTCCCGGCCATCAGCTCTCCGCTCCCTTCGGGGTGGTCTCGTTCGAGGTGGTCTCGTTTCGGCCGGTGTCGTTCCGGGTGAGTTCGGCGACGTAGGCCGCCAGGTTGCGCAGGGTCTGCTCGCCGCCCTCGATCGCGTGGTACTTCTCCACCGCCTCGTCGCGGAGTTCCTTGGTGGGGAACACCGTGCGCATCACGATCCGGGTCTCGTCGCCGGCCGGCTCGAAGGCCAGGACCGACTCGAAGGCGTTGGGGTCGTCGCGGGACTCGCCGTGCAGCAGCGCGATCCGCTCCGGCGGGACGATCTCCCGCCAGGTGATCCACTCCTGGTAGTCGGTTCCGTCCGGCCCGTGCATCACGAAGTCCCAGGCCCCGCCGACGCGGAACTCGAAGGACCGCGTGGTGGTGGAGAACCCCTCCGGTCCCCACCACCGCGACAGGTGCCGGACCTGCGTGAACGCTTCGAACACCAGCTCCCGTGGTGCGCTGATGACCCGGGACATCACGATCTCGCGGTCCGCGGTCGCGTGTTCGGGCTCGCCGCTGCTACTGGTCGTCGCCATCCGGTGGTTCCTCTCGCCTTGCCTGTTTCAGGTCCTGCACGTACTCGTCCAGCCGGTCGAAGCTCCCGCTCCAGAACCGCTCGAAGCCGCCCAGCCACTCGTGCACCGGCCGCAGCCCGCGGGCGTCCAGGCCGTACAGCCGCTGCTTGCCCGCCCCGCGGACCCGCACCAGCCCGACCTCCCGGAGCACCCGCAGGTGCTTGGACGCCTGCGGCTGGCTCATCCCCAGATCCCGCGCCAGCTCGGTCACCGGCCGCTCGCCGCCCCGCAGCAGGACCAGGATCTCCCGCCGCTGCGGCTCGGCGATCGCGTTGAACGCGTCCGAGGTCGTCGCCGCTCGTGCCATGGCGGCCATCATATGCCTATATCGGAATGTGTGTCAACGACCGGCCGCGGGCCAGTCGCGGAACCGCATCACGAGCGGGGCTGTGTGACCAACGACCCGCAGCGACTGTGAGGCAGGTGGAAGACCGCAGGAAGGTCTGTCGCCCATGCTGTGCGAGCAGCCGGACGGAACGGCACACAGACACAACAGACCAGACCGGCAGGCTGGCCAGGTTGACGCAGATCCGGGCGGGTTGGGTGAGCAGTCCGGTCAGCCGCCCCACCTCCGGTCGGCCGTTCGGAGTGAACGGTGGTTGCAGATCGGCGAGGTTGCCGCAGGTGGCGTAAGCCCAGGCGGCGATGACGTGCGGGTTGTCATGCCTGCCGCCTCGCTCGTTGTTCTTCCCGGGCCCGAACAGGTAGTGCAGCAATCCGCGTAGACCGCTCAGCCCGCCGCGTTCGTGGACCTTGGGGATCAGCTCCGCCTCCCGGCGCCGACGCCAACTGTTGCAGGCCGGTGGGCGTAGGGCATCGGCGCCGCCGGGCCCGTGGCGCGCGGTGCGCGCCGGTCCCGGGCGAATCGGTGCATGGTGCCCTGTTCGGCCAGTCGCTGCGCGTCGGTGACGCGCGGGGCTCCGTCGTCGCCGTGGCTGGTTTGCGGGTAGATGGACACCGGCTCCAGCGGCGGCGCCGTAGCCCGGGGTGGCCGCCCAAGTCATGATCGCGTCGGCGAGGCCGCCGACTGTGTCCGGGCAGTCCAGCTCGTGCGCGGCCGCGCAGAGAAAGCGTTCCACGTCGGCCGAGTGAGATAGGGCAGCCGGCGCCCGCCAGGGCGGTGAGCAGATCAGCGCGGCGAGCGCGGCGACCTCCGGGAAGATCGCGGCCATGAACAGCGACCGCCGGTAGCCGGCCGGCATGAGCAGGTCCAGACGCTGTTCCCAGCGTGTCCACAAGGGACGGCTGTGCGCGCTGAACCGCAGGTCCAGACAGATACGGGTGGCGCCGACGGTTGCGTCGAAGAGGGCCGCCCAGCCGTACTGGACCATGGCGTCCCGCAGCCGGTGCTGCGCGGTCACCAGCTCGGGCAGCCGTGTGGCGAGCTGGGGTGGCGGGTCGTCACGCGTCGGGTCGGGTGGGCCGAGCCAGTACCCGTGCCGAGAGCACAGGTACTCGTGGTGGGTGAACAGCCGCCGCACCGGGCCGCCCTCGTGGCGAGCGGTGCAGCGTGGACAGGCGCGTTGTGCCAGGTGGCGCAGACTGCGCCAGTCCGGCGCCGGCACCCGCAGCTCGGGCAGCGCCAAGGCCAGCCCACCGGCCGGGTGCCCGGTCACCGCCGCCAGCCGCCCGGCCAGAGCGTGCACCTCGCCCGCGTCGGTGACGCGGGGGCCGACGCGCAGGTGTTGGCGCAGATCCGCGCTGGACAGACCGTGCACCGTGGCGAGGCGGTGCAGCCAGGAGGCGAGTGTTTCGTGCTGCGCCGGGGCCAGCGGGATCGGCAGCCGCCGCCAACCGTTCACGCCTTCGCCCTGGCCTTGCCCCGCCGGTTCGGCCGCTGGCTGGTCGCGCGTTGCGCGGCGTGGTCGACCGGGACCAGGTCGAGTAGCTGCTTGCTGATCTGTTCGGTGCCGTCCTGGATGGCCAGGATCGCCGCGCCGCGCACGAGTTGGGACAGGCTGCCGATCATGCCGCTGGTGCGGCCGAACAGATATTCGTCCAGCCCAGTCAGCGTGCCCGGCCGATGCCGGTGCAGCCGCAGACTGGCCTCCATTGTGGAGACCAGGCCGCGCCAGGTCTCGCGCTGTTCGGTGGTGCCGTAGTCGAACGCCCGTGCGGGGATGAGGGTGAACCGGCCCGCGATCTGCCGGCCCCTCGTGCCGGCGAACAGCCCGATCTCGTCCACGTCCAAGCCCGCGTAGACAAACGTGGCCGGCAGCCGCTCCGCGAAGTACTTCAACGTGTCCGACACCTCCGCCCCGGCCCGCGACGCCAGTGAGATGTTGTGGATCTCGTCGACCAGCACCAGGTCCACATGGGTGTGCGCGGCGGTCGCGCAGACCGCGTTCGTGACGTCGGTGAGGTTCGCCGATCGGGGTGTCGGTAACCCGAGGAACCGGGCGAACTCCACCGCGACCATCCGCGGCGTCGCCGCCGGCGGGACGGTGATGTAGACGACCGGCAACCGGTGCGCGTCCTGCGGATGACGTTTGCGGGCGGCCAGCTCGTGGGCGCGGCCGAGCTGGGACAATGCGGTGGTCTTGCCCGTCCCTGATGCGCCGCTGATGATCGCACCGCGGCGGGCGAAGACCTGGTTGCGGTTGAGCTGGATCAGCAGCCTGCTGGTGGCTACGACCTGCCGGATGACCGGGGTGTTCACCAACGGCAGGGCGGCGTGGTACTCGATGCGCGCCTCGTCGTACCCGATTCGCTGTGACGTACTCAGGCCCGCCAGGGCCGTGTCGTTGAGCAGGGCGGGTGGGTCAGGTTGCTTGTCCACGAACCGTCGCCACCCCTCCTTGGTGGTCAACGGGTTCTCCGCGCCGGCCTCATCGGCGGGTTCCCCGCCGCGTGGGCGAGGCAGCGTTGTGGTCAATACGGCCACCTCTCGGCCTCGGCTCGGGCGTCGAAGATGCCCATCGGAACCACCGGCGCCGTCGACAACTCATCCAGCTCACCGTCCCCGTCAGGCTCCGCCGCCTCCGGTGGTGGGGGTCGGTGCGACGCGGCGGCGACCCGGGTGCGGGCCGCGACGCGGGCGGTGGCCTTGTCCACCGGCGGGCCGGCCTGTGGACCGGCCCCGGCGCGGGTGAGCAGCTCGTCGAGCACCCGGGCCACCTCGGTCTCGTTGGTGTTGTCCCGGCCCGCCTGCGCGGCCAGACGGCGGGCGTGGCGCCAGGTGAAGTCCGCGAACGGCGCCGAGATCATCGGCAGATGGGTCCACGGCGCGGTGACCCAGCCGTCCGGGGTGCGCACGAACACCTGGGACAGGTCGTAGGGGTCGTGGTGGACCTCCCACAACCCACGCTTGGCGGTGATGCCGGAGTGCTGGCGCCGCCACCGCCCCAACTCCGGGCTGTCGTAGGTGCGGTAGTCGATGCGGATGCCGTAGTCGTTGATGGCCCGCCACGCCACCGGCAGCAGCTCCAGATAGTCCTCCCCGGCCAGGGCCAGCGGCAGATACCCGGCGGCCGCGACCAGCGCCGCGTACCTGTCGTTGGGCGAGACAGCCCGCTGGGGGAAGTACGGGTCGCGCAGCGCATCATGGGGCCGCTGTTGCCACCCGCAAAGCAGCCACTCATCGAGCAGGTCCTGAAGATCCGGCACCGTCCAGGCGGCCTGCGCGTCGACCCGGTCGCCGCGAAGCGTGGTATTCGAGCCGGTGTAGGCGGCCACATGCTGACAGAACAGAGCATTGATCGCGCTAAATGTGGCCTCGACGATTCCCTTGTCCGTCGGCGTTCCAGGCCGGCAGTTCTGCACCGAGACGCCCAGCCGGGCGCAGGCCCGCGTGAACGTGTCGGACACGAACACCTTCCCGCCGTCGATGACGATGGTGTCCGGCACGATCACCGGCTTGGCCGCCGCCAGCTCCATCCGCGCGTCCACGCCCAGCAGCCGGGCGTGCGGCAGCCGGGACGCAGACATCCGCAACGCGGTCGCCCAGCCCGGCCGCATCGGCTCGGGCACCAACATCCGGGCCAGCAGCAGCGCCGCGTCCACCGCCTTCGTGCCCACCGGCCGCAACACCGCCGCGCAGATCGTCCTCGTCGCGACATCGACCGCGATCGTCAAGTCGGCGCGCACCGGCATTCCCGACTCCAGCAGCACCATCACGTCGATCGGGGTCGAGTCGATCTGCACCTGCTCACCCGGTCGGGCGGCGAACGTCGGCGTGAACGCACCGTCGGGCCGGTTCGCTGTCTGCCGGCGGGTTACCGCCGAGGCGAACGTGTGCCGCCCGGTCGACAACGCATCGAGCAGCTTGTAGAAGGCGGTCCGGCCCGGCAGCGGCACCACCCCCGGCCCGTAGGCGTCCTCCACCGCCTTGACCACCCGCCGGATCAGCCGGCCCCGGGTGCCCGTCGAGACGTGCGTCTCGGCGTCGATGACCTGCCGCGCCACCGCGACCACGCGGGCATCGGCCCGCCCAGTGGCCTCCCAGGTGCGCACCGCCCGCTGATCCACCAACCCCCACAGGCCCTGCTCGGCATAGCGCACCCGCCGGTACTGCACCGTGCGCAGACTCACCCCCAGCTCCGCCGCTTTGGCCAGCTTGCGTTGCGACAGACTGCGCGTGGCCGGGTCATACTCCAGTCGCGGCAACGTACCCGGTCCGGCACCGGGCGGCAGCCCGGTGTCCACCTCCACCACGTGCCGTTCCCACTCCCGCGCCTCAGCCAGCACCTCGCCCGGAAGGCTGTCCAGCAGACCGAACGGCTCCACCCGCGGCAGCGGTTGTCCGTCGACCACGGCGAAGCCCGGCGAGGCCATCAGATGGGCGGCCAGCACCGCCTGCTCCGCGCCGACCGCCGAGCGCAACCGAACCGACGTGCCCGCCACCGCGACCACCTGGTGCTCGCCGCCGTCGAAGCTCACCCAGTCGCCCGGTCGCAGCACCGCCAACGCCGGCGCCCCCATCACGCCACCGGCCCGGTAACGGCGGTGGTAACGCTCGTGCAGGAGTGCAGCGGCACCGACAGGTCCGCCACCAGGTCGTGGCGCCACAACAGGTGAAACAACACCGGCAACACCGCGATCGGATCACCCACCGCCTCGGCGCCAGCCAGCAACGGCACCGGCCCGGCGAACGCCACCCGTAGCGCCGCCGCCAACCCCGGCAGATCATGACGTGGATGCCGGTACCCCGCCAACCACCGCAGATTCGCCGTCCAGATCAGGTTCGGGGCACCAACCAGCCGATGCTCCCAACCGACCAACTCGCACGTCCGACGCGTCGCGTCGAACGCGACCAGGTGTCCGGCCGCCGCTCCACCGGCCGGCAGTCGACCACCACCGCCGAACCATCCGCACGGCGGGCGAAATAGTCCGGCACATGCGAACGGACCCGGCCCTCCACCGTGGTCCAGAACAGACAGAACGGCTGCGACGAGATCCCCACCACGCTCGGATCGAAGTCCAACGCCATCACATGACCTGTTAACCGAACTAACCCAGGTCAGGGCTCTTTCCCCGTTATCTCCCGACAGCACTGACGGTGACTGGGAACCCGGTCAGTTCCAGTTCTCGGCTTCCCCGGCCGGGTCCGGCTTGTGCTGGAATCTCGGTTCGTCAGCAATCGTGACGGACCTGGGAGGCTGGTGCGGTGCCTGAGCAAGAACGGAACATCGACGCGCTTGTCGTTCGGAGGGTCGGCCGTGTCGAGGAAGTCCCCGGCGGGCCGGTGCCATACCGGCTGGTCGATGCGTCCGGGGCCGAGGTGGCGGCCGTGTCGGAGTTCCTGAGGAACATGACGGCGTCGGACTGCTCGCCGGGCACGGTGCGTTCGTACGCGTTCGAGCTCCTTGGCTGGCTCCGGTTCCTGGACGCGGTGGACGTCGCGTGGGACCGGGCGTCGCGAACCGAGGCCCGCGATTACGCGCTCTGGCTGGCCCGGACGCGGAAGCCGCCGCGGAAGCGCCGCGGGGACAGCCTGCCGCCGGGGGCGGCGAACCCAGTCACGGGGAAGGCGCACCCGGCCGAGACGTACTCGGCGGCGACCCGCCGGCACGCGCGTGCCGTGGTCCACGCGTTCTATGAGTATCACCGGGCCGAGCACGGCCGGCCGCTGGTCAACCCGTTCCCCGCCGCCCGCGGCGGGGGCGAGGTGAACGCGCACCATAATCCGCTGCAGCCGTGGAAGCGGCCCGGGAAGCCGGCGCCGTATCAGCCCAGGGCCGTCAAGCGAGTCCCGCGGGCGATCCCGGACGAGCGGTTCAACGAGGTGTTCGCCGGCCTGCCCTCGCACCGCGACAGGGCCCTGCTCGCGTTCTGGATCTCGACCGGGGCCCGTGCCCGGGAGCTGCTCACCGTCGTGCGGAACAGGGTCGAGCCTGCAGACCAGCTCATCGGCGTGATTCGCAAAGGAACCAGGGCGCTGCAGATGCTGCCGGCGTCCGCCGACGCGTTCGTCTGGCTGCGTCTTTACCAGCACGAACTCGGGGACGAGGTGCCGGCCGGGCCGGACGATCCGCTGTGGTGGACTCACCGGCGCCCGTTCCGGCCGCTGTCGTATGACGCCGCCCGGATGATGTTCAGCCGGGCGCAGCGGGCCCTGGGGTCGAACTGGACGCTGCACGACCTTCGTCACAGTGCCGCGTATCGCATGGTCAGCGACGAGCACATGTCACTGGTCGACATCCAGTGGGTGATGGGTCACGCTCACCTCTCGACGACGGAGATTTACCTGACGCCCAGCCCTGACCAGATGGTCGAGCGTCTCCTCGCTCACCATGCGCGGCAGGCGGAGGCTCCGCCGCCTGCCCCGGCGCCGGGCTACCGGCCCGAGGTCCTGGATGCCCTGTTCGGCGGCCCGGCGGCCCGCAGCAGGGCGGTCTCGTGACCGGCGTCGCCACGACGGCGGCGCCGACGGCAGGGAACAGCGCGCCCGCGAAGCGGGAGCAGCACCCGCCCCGGCCCAGGCCGCGGTCATGGCCGGAGACCTGTCAGGACCGCGACGCGCTGACGGAACGGCTGTCGTCGCCGCTGTTCCCGCCCGCCAGCGCCGAGGTCCGCCGGTCCGTGCGCCGGGGACTCACCCTGCTGCTGGACTGGCTGGAACAGCAGCCCGGCTCGACGTGGCAAGACCGCTGGCTGGCCAGCGGCGCCGAGGCCGCAGGCCCGGCCTGGGCGGACCTGGTCACAGGCGGCAGGCCGCCCCTTGCCGCCAAGCACGTCCGCAATGACCTGCTGACGGCTATGCGGCTGATGCTCACCGGTCAGGTGCTGCGCCCAGGCTATGGCTGGCTGCTGCGCTACCGCCCCAGCGTCCTGCTCGAAGAGGCCCGCAGCCGGATCGACCCGGCCGGCTTCGCCCGGCTCCGGGCTCATTTCGACGCGACCGGCCGGCGCAACCCCCAAGACCTGAAGGAGGCACTCAACCGGGTCGCCTGGATCCTGCTCAGCAAGGGCGGCCTGATCCGCGACATCACCATCGGCGACTGCGTCGAGCTCGGCGACGCGCTGCAGGAGCACCAGTGCCAGGGAGCCAACAACCGGCCTCTGTTCTACGCGCTGCTGGCCGAGACCGGCGTGCTGCCCGCCGGCGCACCGCCGATCCTGCGGGCCGCCAGGATGACCGGCCAGCTCACCCCCGCCGGGCTCGTCGCCAAGTACGGCCTGCAGGACGAGTCCATGCGGAAACTGTTCATCTCCTACTTGGCCGGGCGGGCCGCCGAACTTGACTACGCTTCCCTGGTCGGCATGGCCAACACCTTGTGCGGCAACTTCTGGCGGGACCTGGAACAGCATCACCTGGGCATCTCCTCGCTGCGCCTGGACACCGAGGTCGCCGCCGCCTGGAAGGAAAGGCTCCGGCAGCTCACCGACCGCGACGGGCGGAGGGTCGGCGACCGGGCGAACGTCCGCAGCCAGCTGCTGACTGTCAGGGCGTTCTACCTCGACATTGCCCAGTGGGCCGCCGAGGACCCGTCGCGGTGGGCTGAGCACGCGATGCCGTGCCCGGTCAGGGCCAGCGAGTGCTCGATGGCCAAGGAACGCAAGCACCGCAAGGCCGCCATGGACCAGCGGACCCGCGTCCGCCTCCCGGTCCTGCCCGCACTGGTCCGCACGGCCGATGAGCAGCGCAAGGCGGCCCGGGCCAGGCTGGACGCAGCGCTGCCCGCGGCACCGGGCCAGGTGGTCGAGGCCGGCGGTGAGAAGCTGCTGCGCAAGAACGCGGTCGCGGGCAGGATCTACGTCACCGACCTGGCCACCGGCCGCCGGCGGGACCTGACGTTTGAAGAAGAACGCGCTTTCTGGGGCTGGGCGACCATCGAGGTCCTTCGGGCCACGGGCATCCGCATCGAGGAACTGGCCGAGCTGGCTCACCACAGCTTCGTCGCCTACAAGCTTCCCAGCACCGGCGAGATCGTCCCGATGCTCCAGATCGCCCCGTCCAAGACCGACGCCGAACGGCTGCTGCTGGTCTCGCCCGAGCTCGGGGAGGTCCTCGCCGAGGTCATTGGCCGTGTCCGGGGCGGCCGTGCCGTGCTGCCGCTGGTGTCTGCCTACGATCCTTACGAACGGACCTGGAGCCCGCCGATGCCGTTCCTGTTCCAGCGTCCCCGCGGCCCCGAGCAGCGGGCGATATCCCGCACCACGCTGCGGCAGTTCCTCAACCACCTGCTCGCCGTGTCCGGGCTCACCGATGCGTCGAACAGGCCGCTGGTATTCACGCCCCACGATTTCCGGAGGCTCTTCGCGACCGATGCCCTCCGGTCCGGGCTGCCCCCGCACATCGCCGCAAGAATCCTCGGGCATGCCGACCTCGGAACCACCATGGGGTATGCCGCGATCTACTCCGAGGATGTCGTGTCCCACCACCGGGCCTTCATCGCCCGGCGACGCGCCCTCCGCCCCGGCGAAGAATACCGCGACCTCACCCCGGGCGAGTGGGACCAGTTCCTGCACCTCCCTGTTAACTGCACCTCATCTGGATCATCGACCGGGCGCCAGGCCTGGTCTGCTGAGAGGGCGAGGCGTGGTGGAGGACGTACGGCGCGGACTGATGGAAGGGCTACGGTCGGTCCCTGCGGCGGGGGCGGTGGCCGCGGGGCAGGCCCCGAATCTGCCGTTCTTCGTCGTGAACAGCGACGGTGAAGAGCTCACCTTGGTGAGTGCTTACCTGCGGGATCTGACGCTCGGGGATGCCAGCCCGCTGACGTGCCGCAGTTATGCGTTTGATCTCCTGCGCTGGCACCGGCTGCTGTGGTGCCTGGAGGTCTCGTGGGCCAAGGCGACCGAGGCCGAGGTCGCGGCGATGGTCGGCTGGCTGCGGGTTGCCCGGAACCCGCAGCGGGAGCGCAAGCGAGCTGGCGCAACTCCAGCGGGCTCGGTGAATCTCAAGACCGGCAAGCCGTCGCTGCGGGCTGGGTATGCACCGGCGACGATCAATCACGCGCTGACCGTCGTGCACGGCTTTTACACCTTCCATGGCCGTTTCGGGGACGGCCCGGTGCTGAACCCGGTACCTGTCTCCGCCCAGCGGCGGCGGGTGCTGGCGCACCGCAGTCCGCTGGAGCCTGTGCCGGCCGTCCGCCGGGCCCGGTTGCGCCAGAAGGTGCCGCAGCAGGCGCCCAGGGCGATCCCCGACGCGTTGTGGGAAGAGCTGTTCACGGTGATGGGCTGTGACCGTGACCGGGCGTTGCTGGAGTTCTATGTCAGCTCGGGCGCGCGGGCGAGCGAGCTTCTCGGGCTGACTTTGGAGGATGTCGACTGGGGCGGTCAGCTCGTCTACGTCGTGTCCAAGGGCACCAGGCTCCGCCAGCCGGTGCCCGCGTCACCGGACGCGTTCCGTTATCTGGGCTGCTACCTGGCCATTGGCGGGCTCCCTTCCCCCGGAGAGCCTGTCTGGCGGACTCGCCGGGGCGAGTCCCGGCCGATGACGTACTGGGCGATGCGCCGGGTGCTGCAGCGTGCCAATGAGCAGCTGGGCACCAACTGGAGCTTGCATGACGCGCGGCACA
>WNFG01004134.1_pt1 | contig 12204 bp, 11 predicted proteins | sample 5400431 | NCBI WGS metagenome assembly WNFG01 (sample SAMN13153346, study PRJNA577476) | soil metagenome | isolation source: 120 cm saprolite under Douglas fir tree site 2 hole 3 replicate 2 | place: USA:California | collected 2015-04-18
TTCGACCCGTTCTTTACCACGCGCCGCAACGAGGGCGGCACCGGGCTCGGCCTGCACATCGTCTATAACCTTGTCACCCAGCAGCTCGGCGGCCGTATGATGCTGGATTCAAGACTGGGACAAGGCACCACATTTCGCATTATCATGCCGAGGGCCGCCAAAGGCGGCTCCACCGCGGAACAAGGAAGCAACGGGACCTCTCAATGGCCGAACAGGACGATGTCCTCCACCTGATCGACGATTCCGGAGCCGCTCCGGAGGTATCGACCGCGCGCAAATGGAAGGTCGCGGTGATCGACGACGATCAGGCCGTGCACGAAGGCACGCGGTTTGCGTTGAGCGACTACAATCTCCTTGGGCAGACGCTCGAAATCCTGTCGGCCTATTCGGCGGCCGAGGGCCGGACCTTGATGCGCGCGCACCCCGATATCGCGGCCGTGCTGCTCGACGTCATCATGGAAACCGACGCCGCGGGCCTCGATCTCGTCGAGTACATCCGCAACGAACTCAGGAACGAGACCGTCCGCATCATCCTGCGCACCGGGCAGCCCGGACAGGCGCCGGAGCGCCGCGTCATCGTCCAATACGACATCAACGACTACAAGGCGAAAACCGAGTTGACCGCCGACAAGCTGTTTACCTCGCTGACCGCGGCGTTGCGCAGCTATCAGCAGCTTGAGCGCATGGTTCAGACCCGGCGCGGGCTGGAGATCATCATCGATGCCGCCTCGACGCTATACGATTTCAAATCGATGCAACGCCTCGCTGAAGGCGTGCTGACGCAAATCGCATCGCTTCTCAACGTCGATTGCGCCGGCATTCTGGTGCTGCGCGACGGCGGCATGGTCGGCGACGACTTTTCCGTGCTGGCCGGTTCGGGCTGCTATAGCCGCTTCACCGGCGCCGCCGGGTCCAAATCGCTCGACCCTGACCTGCGATCGATGGTGGAAGCCGCCTTCAAACGCCGCAAGCATGAATTTGTCGACCATCGCTCCGTTCTCTACGTTCGCACCGGCAGTGGACGGGAAGTCGTTGTGTTGCTGCAGGCGGAGCGCCAGCTGTCGGAAACCGACCGGTCGCTGGTCGAGATTTTCGGCAGCCGGCTTTCGATCGCGTTCGACAATGTCATTCTCTATCAACAGCTGCAGGAGGCCAACACGCAGCTTGAGGACCGCGTCGCCCAGCGCACCCGCGCGCTGATGCAGGCCAACCGAAGGCTGTCGGCGCAATGGCTGCGACTGCAGCGCGCCAACGGCTTCAAAAACGAAATTCTCGGCACCGTCGCCCACGATTTGAAGAATCCGCTCGGCGTTATCCTCGGCCGCACCGAAATGCTGACCGAACTGATCGGCGCCGGCTCTTCCAAGGAAAGCGTTACCGCCCAGGTCGAGCACATCCGCGATGCCACCAGGCGCCTGACCTCGATGGTCGATCATCTGATTTCGGACGCGATGGCCGATGCCTTCGACATCAGCATTCGCCGCGAGCCGGTCGATGTCGCGGGCCTGGTCGGCGAAGTGGCGGATGCCAATCAGCCTTTGGCCATGAACAAGCAGCAGACCATCACGGTGTCGGCACCGCCGAATTTCGTCACGATGTGCGATGCAGACCGGATGCGGGAGGCGATCGACAATCTCGTCAGCAACGCCATCAAATACAGTCCGATTGGCGGCAAGATATCGGTCGTGGTGGGTCACGAGCAGAACAAGACCGTCATCCGCATCGCCGACGAAGGCGCTGGCCTGTCGCCAGAGGATCTCGGCCGATTGTTCGGCCGCTTCCAGCGGCTCTCCGCAAAACCCACCGCCGGTGAAAGCTCGACCGGCCTCGGGCTTTCGATCGTCAAGCGCATTATCGACATGCATGGCGGCCAGGTAACCGCGGATAGCGGCGGGCCCGGACAGGGATCGACCTTCACCGTCATCTTGCCCGCGACAGAGTTGTCATGACCCAAAGTCAGCACATCATCATTGTCGATGACGAGGCGCCGGCCCGCGAAATGGTCGGCGAGTATCTCAAGATGCACGGCTTCACCGTGACGCTGTGCGACGGCGGCAAGAGCCTGCGCGGCGCGATCGAATCCAGTGTGCCCGATCTGGTGGTGCTCGATCTGAACATGCCGGAGGAAGACGGGCTTTCCATCATCCGCGATCTGAAAAGCCGCACCAATGTCCCGGTCATCATGCTGACGGCGACCGCGAGCCCGATCGACCGTGTGGTCGGGCTCGAACTCGGCGCCGACGATTACATCGCAAAGCCCTGCGAGTTGCGCGAATTGATGGCGCGGATCCGCTCGGTGTTGCGGCGCAGTTCCCCGGCGAGGGCGGCACCGGAGGCCGCAGCGGCGAAGGCGGCGAAAGACCGGTTGGTGCGGTTCGGAACCAAATGGCTCGATCTCGAAGCGCAGGCGCTGCGCGACGACGAGGGCAACGAGCATCCGCTGACCGCTTCCGAATTCGGCCTGCTCAAGGTGTTCGCGGCCAATCCGAAGCGGGTGCTGTCGCGCGAGCGCCTGCTGGAGTTGGCCAATGCGCGCGACGCCGAAGCCTTCGATCGCGCCGTCGATTTGAGAATCATGCGAATCCGGCGCAAAATCGAACCGGACCCGACCAAGCCCGCGGTCATCCGCACCATCAGGGGCGGCGGATATCTGTTTTCGCCAGCCGGCGACAAGACCTGACCGGCAGGGCTTCAAAACCGATCCAGCATGGTGGTGCGTTATTCTGCGGCTTTGAAGCAAGGCAGCGTCTTACGATCGGCGAGCGATCGACCTTGTCGCGCGCGACACTTTCAACTGTTCCAATTCCACGGAGGCGGAAGCTGCGGGCGCGACCGGCCGCGATAGAGCGCCTCTCTCAGTCGGCCGACCGACCATGCATTCTGTGAGGCGGTCGAGCTCGTTAAGCTCCGCCGCGTGCCGACGTCCCCAGTCGCAAAGCGACATGATGACTGGCTCGAGGCTGAGCCCGAGCGCCGTCGCGGTGTAGTCGACCCGCGGCGGCACCTGCCGGAAGATCTCGCGGTTGACCAGACCGTGCTCCTCCATCTCGCGCAGCTGTTGGATGAGAACCTTTTGACTGGCGTTCGGCGCAAGCCGCTTCAACTCGGAAAGCCGCTTCGGCCCATCGAACAAATGATAGAGGATGACCGCCTTCCAGCGTCCGGCGATCACCTTGAGCGCGCGCTCTGCGGGCAACTCCGGCAGCCGCTTCATTGGGTCCACCATAGTTACCTCTTGGTCAGTAATGAACGAATTGGTGTGTAGTATCGATTGATACCGTACCACCATATCGATCGCAGTTACACACTCAACTGCGAGGATATCAAGATGAGGCAAGTTCAGTTTGGCCGCTTCGGTGGACCGGAGGTCATGGAGATCGTCGAGAGACCGACGCCGGTCCCCGATCGCGGCCAGGTGCTGGTTCGTGTTCGTGCCGTCGGCGTCAACTTCTCCGATACGCTGATGCGACAAAATCGGTATGCGGTGACACCTGATCTCCCCGCGATTCCTGGTACGGAAGTCGCCGGTACGGTCGAACGCCTGGGTGAGGGCGTCGGCGGCCTGACCCTTGGTGCACGGGTCGCGGTTCCGTTGTTTGCGACCGGTGCATCGGTTGGTGGCTACGCCGATCATGTGGTCGTGGATGCCGGCCTGATCGTGCCGCTGCCTGCCGCGCTGACGTTCGAGGCTGCGGTCGCGCTTATGATCCAGGGACTAACCGCGCTCTATCTGCCCAGACAGATTTCGCCGAAGGGCAAGACTGTTCTCATCAATGCCGCGGCTGGCGGGGTCGGTTCGCTTCTGGTTCAGCTCGCAAAGCGCGCCGGCGCGAAAACCGTAATCGCCGCTGCGAGTTCAACCAACAAGCTCGACCTTGCCCGCTCGCTCGGCGCCGATATCGGCGTCGACTATACCAAGCCGGATTGGGTCGATAGCGTGCGCGCGGCAAGCGGCGGCGCTGGACCCGACATCATTTACGAATCGGTCGGAGGTGACATCACCAAGGAGTGTCTCGCCGTGCTGGCACCGGGTGGCGAGCTCGTGATCTACGGCGCACTCAACATTCAAGGTTTTATGTTCGGCGTGCCGGAGCTGATTGGAATCATCTTCAAGAACCAGTCGCTGACCGGATTCGCTTTGCCCAGCTTGTTGACTCCAGCGGGTTTGAAAGAGGGGCTTGCCGAGCTCTTCGGTCTTGCTGTGGGCGGCCAGCTAAAGGTGACGATCGGCGCAACCTATCCGATCGAGCGCGCTGCCGACGCGCACCGCGCGCTGGAGGGACGGGGAACGACGGGCAAGCTCGTGCTGGTGTCTTGAAGCTTGTCGAGACGCGTGCAGGCGGGAAAAACTCCTTGTCCCGATTACTCGTTGTGCCCGGCCATAACATGTCTGCCGTACGCAGCCTGCGCAAACTCCAGCAAGGAGGGCGTGGATGCCCGGGACAAATCTGGGCATGACGAGTCGAGCTGCTCGAACGAGTTTTGTTCCCGCGCCCCAATACCGATCGCGTCTAATTTTACACTCATTGAAATTACTTACATTTCCGTCCCGAATGTTTCGTCGCGAATGCTGCGACGAAACAATTCTCCTGCGCACGAAACCATTTTCCACTAGGCGTGCAGACGTCCCGAAACGTTGGCTGGCTATCAATTTGCTCAACGAAGCGCCGCAAAAGCGGCTCACCGGGAGCGTGTCATGCAAAACGTCATCGCCATCAACGCCGCAGCCCGCCAAGGCATCATCGCTGCCCAGGCGACCTCGGATCAAATGCTGCTGGAAAGCATTGCCGATGGCGACCGGACCGCGATGCACATCCTTTACTCCCGTCACCATGTGCGGGTTTATCGTTTCATCCTTCGCATTGTGCGCGATGCCACGATGGCGGAAGATCTCGCCAGCCAGGTTTTCCTGGACGTGTGGCGCACCGCCAGCCAGTTCGAAGGCCGCTCCCAGGTTTCGACATGGTTGCTTTCGATCGCGCGCTTCAAGGCGCTGACCGCGCTGCGTCAGCGCCGCTACGAGGACATCGACCAGGAAGACGTGCTTGAAATCGCCGACGAGGCCGACACGCCCGAAGCCTCGCTGGACCGCAGCAACACCAGCGCCATCCTGCGCGCCTGCGTTGCCAAGCTGTCGCCTTCGCACCGCGAGATCATCAACCTCGTCTACTACCATGAGAAGTCGGTGCAAGAGGTCGGCAAGATCATCGGGATTCCCCAGAGCACGGTGAAGACCCGGATGTTCTATGCCCGCAAACAGCTCGCCGACCTGCTCAGGGGCGCCGGCGTCGATAGTCTGGCGGCGTGAGATAAATATAAGCAACTTCAACATGTTACAGTTAGCCTAATCACGAAAAACGGGGAGCAGCCTTTACCAGGTACGCGCTCCCCACGAAACAATTGAAACAATTGGCGACATCACCCGGAAAGACTCGCCTGCTACACCAATAATCACCAACGCCGATCACACCGGTTTCTAACCTCCCAAGTTACCTCCAACGACCCGGACGGGATGCCCCCCTCCGGGTCGCTCTGTGTTTGCGCCCCTCCCGGCGTTGAGATTGAACCAGCCCTCACGAACACGTGAGGCGGCGGGCGTAACGCTTCGCCCCGGCTTTCCGAAGGACCTGAGAGCACTCGCGTGGCCGCAAGGCCAGCTCGAGATCGTTTGATGGATCCGATCCGATGTTCAACCTCGTTCTTGCACTGCTAGCCGGCGTCGTAACTGTGGCGGCGCCCTGTACGCTGCCGATGCTGCCGATCCTGCTAGGCGCATCGGTGGGCCACACCGGAAAAGCACGTCCCGCACTGATCGCGCTCGGCTTTGTCCTGTCGTTCTCCGCCGCCGCGTTGTTGCTGAGCGCGATCACCCGCATTTTCGACTTCGATCCCAACGTGCTTCGCACCGGCGCGGCCATTCTGCTGCTCGGGTTTGGAGTGTTGATGGTCTGGCCGGCGCCGTTCGAATGGCTGTCGATCCGGATCAGCGGGCTTGTCCCCGTCAGTTCGGCTGCCAACACCCGATCCCGTCAGGGCAACATCGGCGCTTTCGTGCTCGGGACCACACTCGGTCTGGTCTGGACGCCCTGCGCCGGTCCGGTACTCGGTTCGATCCTCACCATCATTGCGACGTCCAAAGACACCGCATGGGCGAGCGCGCTGCTTGTGGTCTACGCCATCGGTGCGGCGATCCCGATGCTGGCGATTGCCTATGGCGGCCAGGCCGTCACCACGCGCGTTCGCAGTATCGCGCGAATTTCGCCAAAACTGCAGCAGGGGTTTGGCGTCGTCGTGATCGGTTTCGCGGTCGCGTCCTATTTCCAATACGACACGCTGATCGTGGCGTGGCTGACAGCGTTCTACCCGAACGGCCAGATCGGTCTCTAATCAATCCGCGACCAAAGGAGACTTCCATGACGATACGCTCGCTCGCCACATCTGCTTCCGTGATTGCCCTCTGTCTGGTCGGCGCCGCCCTATCGGGCATCGGCGGCGAGGCCGCGCGCGGCCAGACCGCTCCGTTCGCGGTCGCCGCGGCGCAGGGCACAGCTCCCAATTTCGCCGGTATCAGCAACTGGTTCAATTCCGCGCCGCTCAACATCGCGGACCTGCGCGGCAAGGTGGTGCTGGTGGATTTCTGGACCTACGGCTGCGTCAACTGCGTCAACACGCTGCCTCACGTCACCGAACTTTATGCGAAATACAAGGATCGCGGCCTTGTGGTCGTGGGCGTCCACACGCCGGAATTCCCGTTCGAGCGATCCGCATCGAACGTGCAGGCCGCGCTGAAACGGCACGGCATCACCTATCCGGTCGCCCAGGACAACAACTCGCAGACCTGGAACGCCTATCGCAACCAGTACTGGCCGGCGCAGTACATCGTCGATCAAAGCGGAAAAATCGTGTTCCAGCACGACGGCGAAGGCCAGTACGAGCAAATGGACCGCACCATTGCGCGGCTGCTCAACGCCGCCAGCTGAGCGGCGCCGGTAACGTCCGTCGTTTACCCGATCCACCAGAGCGAGCTTCGCTGGTCTCGACCCGGCGCAGCTAAGGGAAGACCCATCTGATTTGCGATTCTACGCCAGCTAGCGTTGATAAACGTCATGTTTGCTGCAGTCGCTCTCTGCTCCCCTCCGGGTCGCTCTGCATGACCCTTACTGAGAAGTCTCACGAACACGTGAGGCGACCGAGACAATGCTTCGCCTGCACGGGAGGTTCATCGCACCTATAAACGAGCGTGATATACTCCTGACCACAACGATGGATGGCGGCGATGTTCGAGGGCTTGAATGCCGAGGTGTTGGCCCGGGCGCAGTTCGCATTCACGATGTCGTTTCACATCGTGTTTCCGGCGTTCTCGATCGGGCTTGCCAGCTATCTCGCGGTGCTCGAAGCGCTGTGGCTGTGGACCGGACGCGAGGTCTTCATCAACCTGTTCAACTATTGGCTGAAGATCTTCGCGATCGGCTTCGGCATGGGCGTGGTGTCGGGCATCGTGATAGCCTACCAGTTGGGCACCAACTGGTCGGCGTACGCCGACAAGACCGGCCCCATTGTCGGCCCGCTGATGGGCTACGAGGTGCTGACCGCGTTTTTTCTCGAAGCGGGCTTCCTCGGCGTGATGTTGTTCGGCCTGCAGCGGGTCGGACCCAGACTGCATTTCATCGCGACCGTGATGGTCGCGATCGGCACGTTGTTTTCCGCCTTCTGGATTCTTTCCGCCAATTCCTGGATGCAGACCCCGGCCGGCTACGCCGTCAATGCCGACGGGCAGTTCGTCCCCGCCGACTGGCTCAAGATCATCTTCAATCCATCGTTTCCCTACCGGCTGGTGCACATGGTGCTGGCAGCCTATCTCACCACCGCGCTGGTGGTCGGCGCCGTCGGCGCGTTTCACCTGCTGCGCGATTCTCATCTCGCAGGGCCGCGGGTGATGTTTTCGATGGCGATGTGGATGACGACGCTGGTGGTGCCGATCCAGATTCTGGCCGGCGACCAGCACGGCCTCAACACGCAGGAGCACCAGCCCGCCAAGGTGATGGCGATGGAAGGCCATTACCAGAGTTACCCGGACGGTGCGCCACTGGTGCTGTTCGGCCTGCCCGATCAGGCCGCCGGCAAGATCAGATATTCGATCGAGGTCCCAAAACTGTCTTCGCTCGTTCTCAAGCATTCGCTTGATGCGCCGCTCGCGGGGCTCGACACCGTGCCGCGCGAGAACTGGCCGCCGGTGCCGATTATATTCTGGACGTTCCGCATCATGGTCGGCATCGGATTTCTGATGTTGGGCCTCGGCCTCCTGAGCCTGTATGCGCGCTGGAAAGGCAAGCTTTATCAATCGCGCTGGCTGCATCTTTATGCGCTGGCGATGGGTCCCGCAGGCTTCATCGCCGTGCTGGCGGGCTGGTTTACGACCGAGGTCGGCCGCCAACCCTTTACGGTTTATGGACTGCTCCGCACCGCCGACTCCGTTTCGCCCCTGGCCGCACCTGCGGTGGGCTCGTCGCTGCTCGCCTTCGTCATCGTATATTTCATCGTCTATGCGGCAGGCCTGACCTACCTGTTCCGGCTGATGGCGTCGCCGCCGCATCACGGCGAGCAGGGACCAAGCGCCAAAGCACCGGCCCATGCCGCGGGCATTACGCCTGCAATCGGCGTGGCAGCGGAAGGATCCTCCCGATGACCGGCTTGATCGACATCGCCACCATCTGGGCGTTCATCATCGCGTTCGCGGTCTTTGTCTATGTGGTGATGGATGGATTCGATCTCGGCCTCGGCATCTTGTTTCCGCTGTTTCCCGCCAAAGCCGATCGCGACGTGATCATGAACAGCGTCGCCCCGGTCTGGGACGGCAACGAAACCTGGCTGGTGCTCGGAGGCGGCGGATTGATGGCGGCGTTTCCGCTGGCCTACGCCGTGCTGATGCCGGCGTTGTACACACCAATAATCGCCATGCTGGTCGGCCTGGTGTTTCGCGGCGTTGCCTTCGAATTCCGCTGGCGGACGCTCAGCGAGCGAAATCGCTGGGATATCGCATTCGCCGGTGGATCGCTGCTGGCGGCGCTGGCGCAGGGAATTGCGCTCGGCGCAATCCTGCAGGGCGTCCACGTCGAGGCGCGGCATTATGCCGGCGGCTGGTGGGACTGGCTGACGCCGTTCAGCATCTTGACGGGCCTCGCATTGGTCGCCGGCTACGCCCTGTTAGGTGCGACATGGCTGGTGCTGAAGACCGAGGGCGAGCTTCGCGACCGGGCCTATCACCTGAGCTGGTGGCTGTTATTTGCGATGTTAGGCGCCATCGGCGCGGTCAGCATCGCCACGCCCTTCCTCCATATCCAATATGCGCAGCGCTGGTTCTCCTGGCCTAACGTCATCTTCACTGCGCCGGTACCGATCGCGGTAGCCGGCGTTGCCGTGTTGTTGTTGAGCAGCCTAGCCAACAAGCAGGACAACCGGCCGTTCTTTTTGTCGCTGGCGCTGTTCGCGCTGTCCTATGCCGGGCTCGGCATCAGCATGTGGCCTTATATCGTGCCGCAGAGCATCACCATCTGGCAGGCGGCATCGCCACCCTACAGTCAGCTCTTCATGCTGATCGGCGTTGCCGTGCTGATACCGATCATTCTCGGCTATACCTCGTGGGCCTATTGGGTATTCCGCGGCAAGGTGAGACCCGAGAGCGGTTATCATTGATGCCAGTTACGCAAAAGCCTCCGCCGCTGGCGCAGCGCCTGGCGTGGTTCTTCATACTTTGGCTCGGCGGGGTCGGCACCGTCGCCATCCTGTCCTATGGCTTGAGGCTCTGGCTCGCGCCGCACTGATTCTTTCCGACCACTCCCACACCACCCGTAACTGACGAAAATTGAAAGCATTCCAGCGAGATATCTGGATTGCTTGCCTTCAAGCCAGCCCTGAGATTTGATGGTTCCAGTGATTTGGCAAACCATGTAAACACTGGGCAGCGTCCGACGAGGGGGAGACCTGGATGACGAAATTTCGGCACCTGATCTGGACGGTGATTGCCGCCGCCGGTCTGATCCTTTCGGTCTCGCAGAGTTTTGCACAACAGCCCGACGTCGGCGACCAGCCAGGACTCCTGGCCGACGATTCCGTGGAATTGGACCCGGAATTCAGGCGTACGGCGGTGCTTTATCGCACCACGGAGGCACCGGGCACCATCATCATCTCGACCGCGGAGCGCCATCTCTATTTGATCCAGGGAGGCGGCCGTGCGCTGCGCTACGGCATCGGCGTCGGCCGCGATGGCTTTCAGTGGCAGGGACTATTGAGCATTTCGAAGAAAGCCGAATGGCCGGACTGGACGCCGCCGCCTGAGATGATCGCGCGCCAGCCTTATCTGCCGCGCTTCATGGCCGGCGGCCCCGGCAACCCGCTCGGCGCCCGCGCGCTCTACCTCGGCGCCACCGTCTACCGCATCCACGGCACCAACCGCCCGGATACGATCGGTACCGCGGTCTCGTCCGGTTGCTTCCGGCTGGTCAATGCCGACGTCTCCGACCTCTATGACCGTGTCCCCGTGGGCACCAAGGTCATCGTGCGGCAGAAGCCGGAATTGTAACCGCGGGCCGCCACCTACACAGCCGACTCCTTCCCCCGACATTGGCGAGAGACAGATGATGCGGACATTCCGAGGCGGCCTCCTGATTGGGCTGGCGGTCGCAGTCGCGGTCGCGGCTGCCGCCCTCACCTATGAACGATATGACACGCGGACCCTGAAACGGACGATCCGGCGCGGCGAAGTGCTGTGCGGCGTCAATACCGGCCTGCCCGGCTTTTCGGTTCCCGACGACAAGGGCAACTGGACCGGCTTCGACGTGGATTTCTGCCGCGCCGTCGCGGCCGCCATCTTCGACGATCCGAAAAAGGCAAAATTCATTCCGCTTGACGCCAGCGAGCGCTTCAAGGAGCTGCAGAGCCGAAAGGTGGATATCCTCTCGCGCAACTCGACCTGGAGCATGTCGCGCGAGACCTCCTACGACCTTTATTTTCCGGCCGTGGCTTATTACGACGGCGAAGGATTCATGCTGCCGAAGGCGCGCAACATCGATTCCGCGCTGGACCTCAATAACAGCAAGGTATGCGTGCAGTCGGAAACCACGACCCAGCTCAACCTCGCCGATTATTTCCGCGCCAACAACATGAAATACCAGGAGATGAAATTCGGCAAGCTGGACGAGGTCTTCAAGGCCTATGATTCCGGCCAATGCGACGTCTTCACCGCCGACGTCTCCCAGCTTTACGCGCTGCGGCTGAACCTGGCCAAGCCGGGCGACCACGTCATCCTGCCCGACGTCATCTCGAAGGAACCGCTAGCACCCGTGGTGCGGCAGCGTGACGACGACTGGATGATGATCGTGAAGTGGACGTTGTATGCGATGATCAATGCCGAAGAACTCGGCGTTACCTCAAAAAATATCGACGAGGCGCTGAAGTCGAAGAAGCCCGACGTGATGCGGCTGGTCGGCACCGAAGGCGCCTACGGCGAGGAGCTCGGGCTGAGCAGGGATTGGGCCGCGCGCATCATCCGTCACGTCGGCAATTACGGCGAGGTCTATGAGCGCAATGTCGGTTCGGGATCGAAGCTCAAGATTCCGCGCGGGCTCAATCAGCTCTGGAGCGCCGGCGGCATCCAGTACGCGCCGCCGATCAGGTGATGGCATTTAGGTCGCGGTGCCCGCTCCGCCCATAGCTGTCGTGGCCCGGCTTGACCGGGCGATCCAGTAAACACTGACGCCTGCGATTACTGGATCATCCGCTTTCGCGGATGATGACGACCTTTTATGCTGGACGGCTATCGTCAATAGCTCTTCATCCTCGCGAGCTGATCGGCGTGAAAATTGCTGTCGCCAAACAATTCCTGGCAGACCCGCGCGCGTTTCATGAAGAAGCCGATGTCGAACTGGTCGGTCATGCCCATGCCGCCGTGCATCTGCACGCCTTCCTGAACCGCAAGCGTGGCGGTCGAACCGGCGCGCGCCTTCGCAACCGCCACCGCCGGGCCGGCATTTTCGAAATTGGTATCGAGCGCCTGCAGCGCCTTCAGCACCGCAGCGCGGGTGATCTCGATCTCGATGTAAAGCTGCGCGGCGCGGTGCTGCAGCGCCTGGAATTCGCCGATCAGCTTGCCGAACTGCTTGCGCTCCTTGAGATAGCCAACGGTGCGGCCGAATACCTCCTCGCTGA
>WNFG01004136.1_pt1 | contig 12199 bp, 9 predicted proteins | sample 5400431 | NCBI WGS metagenome assembly WNFG01 (sample SAMN13153346, study PRJNA577476) | soil metagenome | isolation source: 120 cm saprolite under Douglas fir tree site 2 hole 3 replicate 2 | place: USA:California | collected 2015-04-18
AGCCGGCCCTACCCGGTCCTCGTTCGAGGCGACGGCGTCTGGGTGCACGACGTCTCAGGCAAACGCTACCTCGACGCCATGAGCGGCGGCTCGATGGCCGCCACCCTCGGCCATGGGCGTCGCGACATCATCGCGGCGGCGCATGCACAGGCTGAAAAGCTCGCTTACGTACACAACGAACGGCTCACCAACCCGCCGCAAGAGGAGCTCGCTCGGGAGCTCGCCGGCATCGCCCCGAAAGGTTTCACGCGCGTTCGATTCGTTACGGGCGGCGCCGAAGCCAATGAGATGGCAATGCAGATCGCGCGCCGATACCACGTCGACCGCGGCGAGCCGAAGCGCTGGCAGGTCATCTCCCCGGCTCAGGCCTATCACGGCCCGACGATGGCCACGCTCGCGCTCACGGGGAGACCAGGTCTCAAGCGTCCTTTTGAGCCTTATATGCCGACCCATCTGCACATCCCGCCGAGCACCTGGCGATTCGATCCCACCGGCCGGGCTGCGCTGGAGGCGCTCGACCGCGTCCTCGAAGCCGCGGGCCCCGAGACGGTGTCCGCTTACTTCTGCGAGCCCATCAGCGCCGCGGCTCTGCCTGCCTACAGCCCGCCGACGGCGTTCTGGCAGGGGCTTGCGGAGCGTCGCGAGCGCCACGGCTTTCTGATCTGCTTTGACGAGATCGTCACCGGCGTCGGGCGCACGGGCCATTGGTTTGCCGCGGAGAGCCTTCCGATCGTCCCCGACATCATCGCCACTGCGAAGGGGCTGGGCGCCGGCTACGCGGCAATCGGCGCGGTGCTCTGCCAGCAGCATGTCTACGATGCGATCGCGAAGGGATCGAGGAAGTTCACCCTCGGCCATACGTGGGACGGCGCGCCGCTGTCATGTGCGGTCGGTCTCAAGGTGCTGGAGGTGCTCAACAAGGAAGGGCTCGTCGACCGCGTGCGCGCGAGGGGTCCGAGGCTGCGAGATCAGCTGGCCGCAGCCCTGAAGGGTGTGGCGATGGTGCACGAGGTTCGAGGTCGGGGCTACTTGCTCGGCGTCGAATATGTCGATCCGCGCGACGGCAAATCGTTCCTGCCCCCTGAGCTTCGGACCGCAGGTAGGGTGGACGATGTTGCGTTCGAGGCCGGACTGATCACCTACTCGACGATGCCAACACGCGACGGGTTCGCCGGCGACCAGACGCTGTTCGCTCCGCCGTTCACAAGCACCGATGAGGAACTGGCCGAGATGATCGAGCGCTTCGCGAATGCCGTTCGTAAGGTCGCGACGGAGCTCGAAGCCAGGCTCGAAGCGAGGCCTGCCTGATGGCGGCACGGAAGCTCAAGGCCCTGATCGTTCAGCATGAAGAGCCCACCCCTCCTGGGCTGCTGGGCCAGTGGCTCGACGAGCGCAACGCCGAAATCGACGTCCTGCGCATCGACCTCGAGGCGCAGATACCCGATCCGCGCGACTATCAGCTCATCGCGTCGTTGGGTTCGGAGTTCGCGGCCTTCGACGATTCGGTTCCGTTCATCAGCCGCGAGTCCGAGTTGATCCGCCAGGCGGCTGAGCACGACGTTCCATTCCTGGGCCTCTGCTTCGGCGGCCAGCTCATGGCACGCGTGCTAGGTGGCAAGTCTTTTCGCTCCGAGCGCTCTGAGATCGGCTGGCTGCCTGTGCGCTCGAATGATCCCGACCTCATACCCGAAGGCCCATGGTTCCAGTGGCATTTCGACACCTTCACCTTGCCGCCAGGGGCAAAGCTAATCGCTGACACCGACGTCGGACCACAGGCCTATGTCATCGGAAGAAGTCTCGGCCTTCAGTTTCATCCTGAGGTCACACCGCAGATCATGGACAGCTGGGTCCAGGCCTACCGGCATGAGCTCGACGGCGACGGTGTAGACCCAGACGCTCTCCTCGAGGAAACGAACCGGCTGGCTCCGGGCGTACGGCGCACCGCAATTCGGCTGTTCGACCGGTTCCTGGAGAGCGTTGCGCGAGTCGGTTCTGGAGCGGGTCGTGGCCATTAAGAGTGCCCAGCGCACCGTCGGGTCGTCAGCGTCCCCCGTTCCCTTTGAGCGCATCCGCCAGGTGCGCGCGCATGAGTACGTCGCCGAGCAGATCCGGCGCCACATAGCGCTTCGCCTGATCAAGCCCGGCGAAGCGCTTCCGGCAGAGCGCGAGCTGGCCGGCATGTTTGGCGTCGGGCGCCCGACCATCCAGCACGCGCTGCGGTTGCTCGAGGCTGCGGGCCTGGTCGAAGCCCGGCGGGGTCGCCTTGGCGGAACGTTCATCACCCACCCGGATGAGGACTCGCTGGCCGCCGACGACCTGATCGTCAGGGTTATGCGCCAGCGCAAGGAGCTCGAGGATCTCCTCCTGTTCCGGCGCATCATCGAGCCTGCCGTGGCCAAGGAGGCCGCCGGCACGCGCCGAAACGCCGACCTCGCGGCCATGAGCCGAGCCATCCACGGAATGGCGGCCGCCACAAGCGAGCCCGAGTACATGCGCCACGACACTGACTTCCACATGGCGGTAGCGCGCGCGACCGGCAATGCATTCCTGACTCGCGCCATCGAGGAGATCCGGATGCGCCTCAACGATGCCATGACGCTTCTACCCGAATCGGAGGCCTGGCACCTGCGGATCTCGGGCGAGCACCAGGAGCTCCTGGAGGCGATCGATAGGGGAGATGCCGACGCTGCCGAGACCGTGATGCAAGAGCACGTTGCCAACAGTGAGCAGGGCTTGCGGGCAGTGCTCGCCGCCATCCGGCGGCGTGGCGTGTGGAGGTAGGCGAGGGTATGGCGCAAGCGACCGTTCGCTCTGAGGACACCAGGGTCTTCCCTCGTTTCCTGGACCTGGAGTACCCGAGCATCGAGCACGGCAAGGGCGTCTGGCTCGAGACGGTGGGTGGCGACCGGATCCTCGACGCATGCTCTGGCGGCGCTATGGTCGCTTGCCTCGGCCACGGGGTGGTCGAGATCGCGGACGCGGCCGCGGCGCAGGCGGAACAGATCGCCTACTTCTACAACCATCATTTCACCAGCCAACCGCAAGAGCGGCTGGCTGACCGAGTGATCGAGCTCATTCCGGAGATGGCGCGGGTCAAGTTCGCGTCCGGAGGCTCAGAAGCCAACGAGACCGCGGTGCGGCTCGCCCGCACGTACCACGTCGATCGAGGCCAGGCCGAGCGGTGGCGCATCATCTCGCCCGCTCAGTCGTATCACGGGTCCACGCTCGGAACGCTTGCGTTGAGCGGCCGGCGTCGATCGCTACAGGATCCGTACGCGGACTACATGCCCGCTTATCTTCACATCCCGCCGTCGACTCCGCGCTTCGATCCGACCGGAGAGACTGCCCTCCAGGAGCTGGATCGGGCGCTGAAACAGGCCGGCCCCGACACCGTCTCCGCCTTTTTCTGCGAGCCGGTGAGTGCGGCGGCGCTGCCGGGGTATTCGCCCCCAGACCGGTTCTGGCACGGGTTGGCGGAGCGGCGCGAGAAGCACGGTTTCGTCGTGTGCTTCGACGAGATCGTAACCGGGATGGGACGCGCCGGCAGCTGGCTGGCGGCACACCAGCTGCCCATCGAGCCGGACATCGTCACCATCGGAAAGGGACTCGGAGCGGGCTACACGCCGCTGGCGGCGATCCTCTGCCGCGAGCACATTTATGACGCGCTGGCGGAAGGCTCGGCAGAGTTCGACCTCGGCCACACTTGGGACGGGGCGCCGCTGCCCTGCGCCGTGGGCCTGGCCGTCCTCGACTACATCGTGCGGCACAGGTTGGTGGACCGAGTACAGGAGCGCGGCCCGCGCTTGCTCGAGCAGCTGCAAGAAGCATTGAAGAGCTCGCGAATCGTCGGCGAGGTGCGCGGTCGTGGGTTCCTGCTCGGAGTGGAGCTCGTCGATCCTCGCGACGGCAAGTCTTTTCTGCCCCACGAGCTGGATGTCGCCTCACAGGTCGACGACACGGCGTTCGAGCTCGGACTGCTCGTGAGTTCGACGAACTCGACTCCTGACGGCTTCGCCGGCGATGAGGTTCTCCTCGCCCCGGCGTTCACTGCCACCGACGCGGAGCTGGACGAGATGATCGAGCGATTCGGGGCCACCATCGACGCTGTCGAGAAGGCGGTCGAGAAGGCGCTGTGAGCACAACTGACGTGACGGCCAAGCCGGCACTGGGCACCGAGTCAGACCCAGCGTCTTCAACGCAGGGCGGCGAGTTCATTCTCCTCGGGATCCCCGACGTCAATGGATCGATTCGCGGGAAGGCACTTCGGCCGGCTGCCTTCGAGGCCGCGCTTCGCTACGGCACCGTGATGACCGACCTCCTTCTAGCGCTCGACCCGACCGACACGCCGATCAGCGACTACACCAAATTCGGGATCCGCTCCGGCGCGGGAGACCTGGTCGTCCGGCCTGACCCGAGCACCCTACACGCGCTGACCTGGAGGCCGGGCTGGAAGGTCTGTCTCGCCACGCCGAGCTGGCCCGACGGCAGCGAGTGCGAGCTCGCCTCGCGCGAGGTCCTGCGCCGGGTGCTGGCCGGCCTGTCGGAGCTGGGCTATGAGGCCGTCGCAGCGGTCGAGTACGAGCTGAGGCTTTGGGATGCCGACTCGAAACCTCTCTCGAGCGGGCTGAGCTACAGCCTCGGCGAGCTTGGCGGATTCGACGGATTCCTCCGTGCCCTCGTGCCGGCCCTCGAAGCCCTGGGCGTCGAGCTGTCCGCCGTGCACACGGAAGCCGGCCCTGGCCTGCTCGAGCTCAACCTCGGGGCTCGGCCCGCTTTGCGCGCCGCCGACGACGCGGCGCTCACCAAGTTGGCGGTCAAAGACATTGCCGCGACGATGGGCTTGCGTGCCAGCTTCCTCGCCAAGTCGGTGCCGGGCGAGGAAGGGTCAAGCGGGCACGTGCACCTGTCGTGCTGGAGCGATGGCGCCAACGCGTTTCGCGCTTTGGAAGGGAAGGCGCTGCCGGCGGTCCTTCGTTCGGCGATCGCGGGTGTGCTCGAGCATCTGCCCGCGGCATCTTTGCTGCTGAACCCGACCATCAACTCCTACAAGCGCCTCGTGCCCGGCTGGTTCGCGCCCGTCAACGCGAGTTGGGGCGTCGAAAACCGTTCGTGTGCGGTGCGCGCGATCGTGCGCAAGGACCATCCGGAGCTTTGCCGACTGGAATGCCGTCGACCTGGTGCGGACGCGAACCCTTATCTCGCAATCGCGGCCGTCGCCGCATCCGCCATGGATGGAATCAAGCGGAAGCTGACTCCGCCGGCCCCGATCGAAGGCGACGCCTATTCGCGAGGCGAGCTGCCCGAGCTGCCGGGCACGCTCGAGAGCGCACTTCGCGCGTTCGAGTCCGACAAGGTCTTGCGGCAGGCGCTGGACGAGCGTTTCAGCGACTACTTCGCGACTTCGCGCGCGTGGGAGGTCAAGGCGTTCCGCGAGACCGTGACCGACTGGGAGCGCGACCGCTACATGAGGACGGTCTAGCCGATGGAAGCGAGAGTCCTGGCCCTCGGCGGGAGCTCGGGCGAGCAGCAGAAAGACAACCTCTGCGGGCCGTTCTGGGCTGCGCGCGTGCTCAACGAAGGCGGGTACTCCAGCTGGGACGGAAAGGCGATCGACGAGGACCTGATCGCGCTCCGAGCTGGAACTCTTCTGCCTGCAGGGCACGCCGGCTCAGACGTGCCGCCGGGCGCGGTCAGCCAGACGCAATATCGATATGAACTTCCGACGGCGCCCGTCGAACAGTCCGGCACGTCGGCCCAACGTCTCGCGCAGGCCGTCGAGGCGGCATCCTCCGGTCAGCTGCGCTGCGTATCGCTGCGTGGCCAGTGGAACGCCGAGCGTGTCGAGCGCCTGGTCGACGAAGCGACGGACACGGGCGCTCGGCTTATCGCGAACCTGCGCACCGGGAGGCTTTGGGGCAGCCGGCCCTCAATCGGGATCCTGCTCGCCGAGCTTGGTGGACAGCCAGGCCAGGGGCCGCCTGCTGATTGGGACGTCGGCCATTTCGTAGAGCTCGAAATACTGATCCACGGTCCGAAGGGATCTCTGGTGGTTGTGCACGACTCCTACCCGTCAATGGGATGGGGCGGGCGCCACCTCCAGCCGCCGCGAGCTCTCGCGGATGCGCTGCTGCGCGGAGACGGGCGCGAGGGCGGTGTGCTCGCCGTGGTGACCGGGACGCGTGAGCGATCGGTGAAGGCGCTGGCCGCCCGGATCGGCCTCGAGATAGGCGCGTGGGATAACGGAACCAGGAGTTGATGCCACGGTGATCGCTGAGGACAAGTCCGTCTCCGTGGAACGGCAGCTCGCGCAATGGAAGGAGCGCGGCATACGAAACGTTCGTTTCGAGCTGCCGGACATGCACGGAACAAGCCGTTCGAAGATCGTGCCTATCGACCACGCGGCGAGCTTCGCGAAGAACGGCCTCAACATGTATGGCGGCGCGGCGGTGCTAGACACCAGGTCTGACGTTGTGCCGGGCACCCTATACAACGAAGAGGTCGCGTACGCCGACCAGCTGCTTCGCCCGGATCCTGCCACCGGGGCCGTCGTGCCATGGGCGGAGGCGACGGCGAGGTTCATCTGCGAAGCGTCATGGGCCGATGGCCGGCCGCTCGCGGCCTCGCCGCGCCAGGTGTTCCGGCGCGTCCTGGATCGCTGCCGCGAGCTGGGCTACGAGCCGGTGATCGGGACGGAGTGCGAGTTCTACTTGCTCGATCCCCAGACGCATGCACCGCTCTTTGAGGGCTACCACATCTTCAACTCGGTTCGGAACACCTGGGTCCCCGCGATCGAGCGGATCGTCGACCAGATGCGCGAGTTCGGCATCGACATCATCACCGCCAATTGCGAGTACGCGGGGTCGCAATGGGAGATCACCTATGCGCCAGGCCGTGGCGCCGCGGGCCCCGACCTAGCCTTCAGCTTCAAGAATGGCGTCAAGGAGATCGCGCGGCGCGAGGGATTGCTCGCGTCGTTCATGTCCAAGCCCTTCGCGAACTCGGCCGGCTGCGGCGCGCACACGCACATCAGCCTGCTGCGAATCGATGGCGGCGAGAACGCGATGTCAGAGGAAGGCGCGGAGCATGGGTTGTCGAAGGTGGGGCGGCAATTCGTCGCCGGCCAGCTGCAGCACGCCGCTTCGACCTATGCGCTTCTGGCGCCCACCTTGAACTGCCTCAAGCGGCGCCGCCGGCACACGTTCAGCCCGACCAATATCTCGTGGGGTCCCGAGGACCGCTCCGCTTTGGTGAGGATCAAGGGCGGATCGGCGGACAGCCGCCATATCGAGAACCGAGGGCCGTCGGGACTTTCGAATCCTTACCTGGTCGGAGCCGCGCTGCTGGCGAGCGGACTGCTCGGGATCGCCGACAAGCTCGAGCTCGAGCCCGCCGCTCACCCGCCTGCTGAGGAGGACGAGTCGAAGCCGAAGCTTCCGACCACACTCGAGGAATCGCTCAGCCTGCTCGAGAGCGACAGCAGGATCACCGACCTGCTCGGAGAGGAGTTCGTCAAGGCGTACACCGTCATGCGCCGGTACGAGCTGCAGAGATTCGCGGACCACGTGACGGACTGGGAGTTCCAGGAATACCTGGAGATTTATTGACGGCAGTCGTGATTCACGAGCACTAGGAGGGGACGCAACATGGCTGAAGAAAAGGTGGGCACCGTCGAGCCGCTTTCGCAGGCTCAGGCGGATATTTTCGACGTCTCGCAGAGGGTGGACGTACCGCAGCTTCGAAAGCACGCGGTCGGTCTTTGGGGCGTCCTTTTCCTCACGGTGACAGGCTCAGCTCCGATCTCTGCCATGCTCTTCAACACTCCGCTTGCCGTCGGTTTCGGCAACGGCCTCGGGGCTCCGGCTGCGTTCTTGTTCGCCACTGTTATCCTCACCATCTTCTCGGTCGGATACGTGGCGATGTCGCGCAAGGTGACGACGGCAGGCGGCTTCTACTCGTACATCAGTCACGGCCTGGGCCGGGAGCTGGGCCTGGGCACCGGCTTTGGCGCGGTGGTCGCCTATTCGGTGTTCGAAGCTTCGCTCGCCGGAGGCTTCGCGTTCTTCCTCAACCAGAAGCTGAGCCAGATCGGGACAGCGACCGGGGCGGGCTGGCTGAACGGAATTCAATGGCCATACCTCGCGCTGCTGATGGTCGTGCTCATCTCGCTGATCACCTACTTCGACATCCGCATCACGGCGCGGGTGCTAGGTGTGTTCCTGGTCGGCGAGATCCTTTTCCTCCTGATCTTCGACGTGGCCATGATCGTGCGCGGCGCCACCACCTCGACCGCATTCACGCTCGAGGCGCTCAACCCGGTCAAAGCGTTCCAGGGTTTCCCGGCAGTCGGAACTCTCGCGGCCGGTATCCCGGCCATCGGTCTGTTCTTCGCGTTCTGGTCCTGGGTTGGGTTCGAGATGGCGCCCAACTACGGCGAAGAATCGGTAAACCCCAAGCGGGTCGTGCCGCAGGCGATGTACATCTCGGTCGTCGGCCTCGGCATTTTCTACATCCTCACGAGCTGGGCTCCGTTCGCCGGCTACGCCACCCTCAAGGATGTGATCGCCCAGGCGCAGGGCAACGCCGCTCAGTTCTACCTTGGCCCCGCACAGCAGTACATCGGACTGGGCGTCGACCAGGCGCTCAGCATTCTGATCATCACCGGCTCGTTCGCCTGTGGCATGGCGTTCCACAACACCGCATGCCGCTACTTCTATTCACTCGGGCGTGAGAAGGTCCTACCCGCGGCACTCGGTCGGACTCACCCACGCTGGAAGAGCCCGCACATTGCATCGATCACCCAGTCGGTGATCGCGGCGGTGATCGTGATCCTGTTCGCGATCTTCGCAGGCACCACCAACCCGACGCAGCAGGCCTACGTCGACCTTTATGGGCTAATGGCAATCATGGGCGTGATCGTGATCCTCGCGGTCCAGGCCCTCGTCTCGGTCGCGATCCTGCGTTACTTCCTGCAGCACCACGGGAGCGAGGTCCACTGGTGGAGCACGATCGTGGCGCCGATCATCTCGTTCATCGGTCAGGCGTCGGTGCTGTACCTGCTGTTCACCAACATCGACTTCGTCAGCGGAGGCCTCGGGTTCGCGCGCTGGCTCGGCCCGATCGATCTCGTCATCATCGCGGCGGGCATCGGCCTCGCGTTCTATCTCAAGAGCAGCCAGCCCGAGAGGTACAAGACCCTTGGCCGTCTCATCCACGAAAACCTCTAGTTCGCACAGCGCTGCCGGCAGGCCGCCTGCCGGCAGCGGCTCGTCTCGACTATTGCACCTGGTCTCGGCCGTACGTTGGATCGACCGCTTGGTGTGCATGGCCGGCGCGAACTGCTGCGTCAGCCGCAGCGTGAAAGCGAGCCAAGACGCAATTTCGTACAGCAACGCGGATGTAAATTCGTGGTAATTGGTGGTGCTCGGTGTAAATCTGCGAATTCAGATCGTCAGTTCTGAACGGGGCGCAGCGATCTGTTAACCGCAAGGTTCAGGGTTCGAATCCCTGTCCCGGAGCCAATTTCGAATTCGAAAGCCAGCTGCCTGTCGAGTAGTGGTTGACAGCGGTACAGCAACCGTACAGCAACGGGTTGCGAACTCAGGCGCCGCTAGCATCGCCGTGCCGTCCTTACTTGATCTCGGTCGAAGCATTTGACCTCGTCAGTCGCGCCCAGGCATGCGGTCATTAACCGCAAGGTGAGACCGCAGATCTCGAGCACTCGTCCGGATCAGCTATCACTCGTGGGAGAGCTCGATTGCTCCCGATAAGCGTCGGTTCCATAGACCAAACCCCGAACAGTCGAGCTGGCGATAACCCGAAATTGTCGGTTTCAGATCTCAGGCGATAGGTGCCTACGAACTGGTCGTAGGCGCGACAATTAGAGTCCGCCCGCCCTCACTCGGGAGCCTATAGGATTCGCCTAATCGGCGAGCGAGGACCACGAGATGGAACTACGGAATGTAAGAGCGTTTCTGGCGGTCGCCGACCAACGCCATTTCGGCCGTGCGGCCGCGAGCCTTAACCTCACGCAGCCGGCGCTCAGCCTGCGAATTCAAGTCCTGGAACGGGAGGTTGGGATTCAGCTTCTCTCACGAAGTGCTCGCGAGGTGCGGCTGACGCCTGCCGGCGAGTCTCTCCTCAAGCACGCCCAAGCGCTCGTGCACGAGGAGGATCTGACCCTGCGCGAAATGAAAGATCATGTCGCCGGGCTGGCGGGCAGCTTGCGCATCTCGTATCTGACCCTATGGGACGCGGGTCTTCCCGCCAGGATCATCGCTGAGTTCCGTCGCTGCTACCCGTCCATCAAGCTGGAGATGACTACCGGCTACTCCCAGATGAACCTGGCCCGGCTCCTTGCCAGGGAGGTGGATTTCGCGTTCATCGGCGTGTCGATCGGAGAGCACGAAGGGATCGCGATTCGTCCCTTGGACCGTCACGAGATTGTTGTTGTCATGGCGCCGACCAACCACCTGGCGGAATGCGAATTCGTGTCTGTCAAATCCCTTAAGGGTGAGCCGATGATCGCAACGTCGGCAGGGGTGAATGTTCCACTTGTCGCCGCCACAATCAGGTGGGTGACGGAAGGTTCGGGCGAGCCGCCGAACATCATCCGTGAGGAACCGCCCGACCAGATGGCCGCAGCGCTCGCACAGTCCGGCAATGCTTGCGCCCTAATGACGGAACGTCGCGCAATCCTTGCGGCCAGCGAAGGGCTTGTGTACCGCCGGCTGAAGCCGACTCCCATCATTGAATACGGCGTGGCATACCTTTGCGAGAACGTATCGCCCGCCCTGACCAATCTGCTCAAAACCGTCGAAGAGATCGCTCCTCCGGTGCCGGCTGACCTTCCCCTCGGCAGTGAGCTGCTTGGGGGTGGGCCAACCGGCGATGGGAAGATCGCCACCAGAGTCGTCGGTAGTCGATCCCCGCGAATTGGGTGACTCGTTTCAGGAGGTGCCGATAACGGCTCGTGACCGAGACCATGGGTCTGACCGGTATTGACAGTTGGCCCGGAGTCAGCTCTGGTTCCCGCAAGGCGCTTCCAATTCTCGGGGCCCACGAATGAGGGCATAGGCAGCCATTGCGCGCGGGTCCACATCAGGACTCGCTTATAGAGGGGGCATCCAGTGCGCGGGGATGACCTCTTTGGTCGTCTTCACCCCCAACTTTTCCATTTCGCTCATAACCGCCGAGATATTGGATCGCCCGAAGATCCAGCTCTCGCCATTCCTGAACGTGAACCTGACGCCGTGATTTGTCGGGCCAACGAGCTCAATGTCGTCGGACTTGAACGACTTCACCGGAGGCGACAGTCTCCGCATGAACTTAAAACCCGGGCCGAATTCAAGGTGGTTTGAGTAGATATAGAGACCGATCAGGGGCCATGAATAAGTCACGCTCCCGATCGAAGCGGGTCGCCTCAACCCACCCACAAAATGCGCCCTTAGGGGCTCGCTATTGCTCACCCCACCACCTCCATTCCCAGGTATTGCTGTACCCTCCGTGGAATTCGCCGGGAATTGGGAGGTCGACGGTGGGCCCAACTGAAACGCCCCCCACATAGATGCCTCGATTGTGATCGCCACGTCCGGCCGCTCCGTCAACACCAACTCCCAACCCTGCGTCAGGTTACCCGCAGGTTGAGTCTCGCGCAGAACCTTGCTGGTCAGGCCTGAACTCCCAAATGGCGCACCAAAGAGTCGATGAGGCCACGGATTTTCCGGATCTCGTGCAGATCAGAAGTTGGCGCAAGAAGGAAAGTTCGAAGAGCGTCCACTGGTCCACGTCTGAAGAGTTCGCGGTCGTCCGCGGTACGGATGCGGATCGGGTCTGTCATTTCGGGTCGGGATCCCGGCGGGCGGATCCGGCGCCGCGGCAGTAGCATCTAGCCGAGACGATGGCCCGACTGCTTGCGCGCTTCGCCGCCATCGGTGCCACCGCAACTGATACCGAGCAGGAGCGATTGCAGCGCGGGCTCCTTGTCGGGCTTTCGCTGCTCATCAGCGTTCTCGCCATCTTCTGGGGGCTCGCCTACATCGCATTCGGAGAACCGCTCGGCGGGGCGATACCACTCACCTACACGGTCCTCTCGCTTCTAACCATTGTCATGTTGACCGTGACGCGCCGATACGACGTCTTCCGATTCACACAGCTCAGCCTCATGCTCGCTCTCCCTTTCGTCCTCATGGTCGTGCTGGGC
>WNFG01014868.1_pt1 | contig 12197 bp, 8 predicted proteins | sample 5400431 | NCBI WGS metagenome assembly WNFG01 (sample SAMN13153346, study PRJNA577476) | soil metagenome | isolation source: 120 cm saprolite under Douglas fir tree site 2 hole 3 replicate 2 | place: USA:California | collected 2015-04-18
GGGTCGTTTCCCAGCACCAGGGGAGCGGAGACAAACGCGCGCGCTGTCCCGCTGGTTGGACAGGAGGTCTGCGCCGGCGGCATACCCTGGGCGTTGGTACTGGGAGTTCCGCCGCCTCCTTTCGCGTTCGTGGTCACAACCGGCGTAATACCCTTCTTCGTCGAGGGCGTTACACTCCCGGTGCCGGGCGTCTGCCCCGCGAACAGGTTATGCCCTAATGGGGTTGTTACCAGCGTCAATGCCAGGCCAGCGAGCAGTACCAGCAGTACTGCGAGAATCGCGAGAGGAAGACGACGTGCGCGCTTCGCTGGAGGCTGTGCAGGCGCTCCTTGTACCAGTCCTGGATGCGAAATCGGTTGGGGAGTTAGCTGTGGATACCGGCCAGGTGGTGTAACGGTTGCCGGTACACTCTCTTGCGCAGACTGGAAAGGAACTCCTGGCTGTGAAATCGGCCGGGGCATTGCCTGCGGTAGTACCTGGGGATCACTGCTGAGGGTGCTCATGTTTGCTTCATCAACAGTGTTGTAGACCCCCTGCGCAGAACCGTAAGTATTTTTTGTCGTCTTAGTAGACCAGTCTGCCGGAGCAGCAGGTAATGATCCTGGCATTTCAGCCTGCTTCAGCGCCTGCAAAAAGTCGCTCGGACGCTGGTAACGTCTTGCTGGATCCCTCTCGAGCGCGCGCAAGACAACATATTCTAATTGTGGTGAAATACCTGGATTGATTTCGCGCAGTGGGCGTGGTTGTTCATTGAGATGCTTCATTAACACGCTCATGACATTGTTGGAGGTAAAGGGCCGGATTCCGGTCAGCATTTCGTATAGCACGATACCCACTGAGTAAATATCACTGCTGGGTAGAGCCTGGCCGCGTATCTGTTCAGGCGACATATATTCAGGCGTGCCCGTGATCACTTGCCCTGTCTCACCGCTGGTGTCGAGAGGAGACCTGCCTTCGCCATCGGCAGATATTACTTTCACGAGGCCGAAGTCACACAGCACCAGCTTCCCATCCGCCTTAAACAGCATGTTGGCGGGCTTAATATCGCGGTGGATCAGCCCGCGCTCGTGAGCGTACTGCAGCGCATTCAGCGCTTCCGTCATCAGGCGTATAGCTTCTGCAGGAGGAAGAACGTGGTGCACTTTTAGCACATCTTTGAGCGAGCCGCCCGCCATGTAGGGCATAATCAGGTACGCCTGACCATCCTGCTCGCCATAATCGTAGACCGGTAAGATATTCGGATGGTCGAGTTGTGCCAGCACCCGGGCCTCGCGCGCAAAACGCCGTAAAAAATCTTTCGTCTCTCCCGGCCTGGGCCAGAAGACCTTCATCGCGACTTCACGCCCTAAATTGAGATCTTCGGCCAGGAAGACAGTGGACATGCCGCCATAGCCTACCTGCCTCACAATGCGGTAGTGCCCTAGTGTCTGTCCCACCATATCTTCTGGTCGCATAGCCTGGCCTCTTCTAAGCTGTGGATTCTACTACTGATTCCCCATTATCGATGGGCATGGCAACTCTATTAGAGTTATACCCGCTTAGTCACCCCGTTCTAGAGGCATTAACGCTGGTACTCATGCTTTCTACAGCATAGCATGAATTGTACTTAGCGGTAAAGACTAGAACCCATCTTCACATCGTGGTCCAGCCCGCTATGGCTAGCCCCGTACCGTCGTGGAGGGAGGCAACTGTAATTGGCGGGTGAATATAAAGAGGAAGCGTCATGAAAGCGTCATGAACCTCGTCATGAAACTCATGACGCTTTCATGACGCTTCCCCCTTATCGTAGATAGTAGTACCAGAGAGGACACAGAGGCATGATGTATCTTTTTCGACACATACTGCTAGGTCTAGGAATGGCAGTGTTTGCTCTCGCTCTCCTCAGCGCGGCTGCCTGCCTATCCACCGGACCTGAGGAAGCGTCGTTCTTAGCTAAGAGCAATGCTGCCATGACCAGGATGATGGCAGCGATGAAGATCAAGCCGTCCAACGACGTGGATAGAGACTTCGTCGCGATGATGGTGCCCCATCACCAGGGTGCCATCGACATGGCAGAAGCCGAGCTGAGCTATGGACACAACGAACTGCTTCGCCGCCTCGCCCAGGAAATCATCGTCACTCAGCAGCAGGAGATCGCGGTGATGCGGCGCGCGCTCGTCAGCGTGGCTGCCTCCCCGTCCACCGGACCTGAGGAAGCGCCGTTCTTAGCTAAGAGCAATGCTGCTATGACCAGGATGATGGCAGCGATGAAGATCAAGCCGTCCAACGACGTGGATAGAGACTTCGTCGCGATGATGGTGCCTCATCACCAGGGCGCCATCGACATGGCAGAAGCCGAGCTGAGCTATGGACACAACGAGCCGCTTCGCGGCCTCGCCCAGGAAATCATCGTCACTCAGCAGCAGGAGATCGCGGTGATGCGGCGCGCGCTCGGCGAGCCACGCCCTCCGTCCGTGCCGTCGTCCCATCAGCCATCTTCGAGCAGCATGCACATGCTGTCGTATCATTTGACGCCTATGCAGTATGCCTATGCCACAGGAGGCCTCACATGAAACGTCGTTGCTTCCCTGTCTTGCTGGCCACCACGGCCCTGGTCATGGCCTGGCTCACGACGACGGCTTTTGTCACCGCCCCGACCGCTTGGGCGGGGCAGATTCCGGGGCCAGATTCCGCTCCGGATATCCCTGTCAGCCATCAAGACCGCGTCTATACAGCCGATCAATGGTCAAACACCGTCACCGTCACCGATCCGGTCGACAACACGCTCCTGGGCGTCATCCGCCTCGGAGATCCGACACCAGCCAATCTGAGCCCCCTGTATTATGGGCAAGTGCTGGTCCACGGCATGGGCTTCTCGCCCGATCATCGCACCCTGCTGGTCGTCTCGATCGCCTCGAATTCCGTGGCGTTCATTGACACGGCAACCAATGCCGTCAAACACATCACCTATGTCGGACGCTCACCGCATGAAGCGTTCTTCACGCAAGACGGCAAGGAGGTCTGGGTAACCGTCCGTGGCGAGAACTACGTCTCCGTCCTTGATGCTACGACCTATAAGGAGAAGACCCGCATCATCGTGCCCAACGGTCCGGGCATGACGATTTTTTCCCCGGATGGGAAATACGGCTATGTCTGCTCCTCCTTCACGCCGGAGACCGTGGTGATCAGCGTCGCCGATCACCAGATTGTCGGGCGGGTCCCCCAGGCGAGCCCGTTCTGCCCCAATATCGCGGCGACGCCGGACGGCAAGCAGGTCTGGTTCACGTTGAAGGACACGGGCAAGACAGAGGTGTTTGATGCCCGTCCGCCTTTCGCGGTCTTAAAAACGCTCGAGACGGGGCCGATTACCAACCACGTCAACATCGTCCACAATGCCCACGGCACGTTTGCCTATGTGACCGTCGGTGGGCTCAACGAGGTGCAGGTGTTCCGCACCGACAACTTCTCCAAAATCGCGACCATTCCGGTCGGCGCGTTGCCGCATGGGCTCTGGCCGTCCGGCGATGGAACACTGATCTATGTCGGGCTTGAGAACGGAGATCGCCTGGTCGCCATCGATACGCTGACCAACCAGGTGATGGCGACGAGCCCGATCGGCCAAGGATGTCAGGCGATCGCGTATGTGCCCAATGCCGTGCCGAGCGGCACTGGCACGCAGGGACTCGTGTCGCTCGGCATCGCCGAGCAGGCCACGCATCTCTCGCTCGTGCCGCTGGAGCATGGCAAGCCGACGACCGGGCAGCAGGCGCCCACCAGTGTCTCGCTGTTCGATCAGGGGTTGGTGCAAGTGCTGGAAGCAGCAGTGACCGGGCTGGAGCCCAATCATCCCTACGTGCTCGCGCTCTCCCAGGATCCGAATGGCAGTGGTGCCCTGGAGCCGCTGGAGGAATTCACGACGAACCAGGCGGGCGCCCAAATTGTCAACACCGTCGGCCCGATCCGACAAGTCGTGCAGGGAGAGGACAACGTGCCACGCCGCTACCTGGTGATCGTTCCTGGGACCGCTACGCAGCACGGTCCTCCCGTTCAAGTCCAGGCGAAGTGAGGAATGGGCGTTTGCTTCTACATCGTCGTCCAGCCCACGATAGCCAGCTGCGTCCCAGCGCCAATGTCAGCGAAAACGGTTTGCGAGCCGCCGCTTATGGAGCCGTAGACTAACGAGGTAGTAGGCTGCCCAGAGGTATGATTGATCTGCAGCGCATACATGCTGCCGTCACGAGAAATGTTCGACCAGGGATACTGCGTGTATGGGTTCAGGTTCATGTTCCCCACGCTCGATACACCCGCGCCGACAATCGCGATACGGGTCAGGCCGGTGCCATCTGTATTGATTTTCCACAGCCCGTTCTGGCTGGTATCTGCGTTCGTCCCCTGATTATTGACTACCAGCAGCAATGTCGTTTTGCTGATTGCTCGCACACTGGTGATGGCCATCTTCGGGCTATTGAGGATGCTGTGCTGCGAACCGCCTGTAGCCGGTTCAACGACAAGGCTGCTCGGACCCTGTACATTGTTACTGGCGCGAGGATCAGAGGCTTTGCACCCGCTGATGAACAAGGATGACCCATTATAGCTGCTATCGCTATCCCAGCAGAAGGCTGATTGCGATGGGCTAACCATGAACACTTGCTGCAAGGCGTTACTATCCTGGTCAGAGCCTCGCGTGATATCAAGGATCGACAAGGTATCAGCGGGTTGATCCAGGGGCTGAGTAATCAGGTACAGGTGGGTAGCGTCGAGCCAGGTCAGTATACGATAACCATCGAGGCCCTTCGCGTGAGAATTCACCGGGTGGAAAACACGTTGGAGTGAACCATTCTGCACATTCAGCAGGTAGATGTCGGATGCGTTATTTTGATAGTTCACGAATGCAATCAACTTCTGATCCGCGGACCACTGGAGGTTGAATAGCAAGTTTCCGCAGTAGAGCGTCTGTAGTTCCTGTCCATCCGCGCGCACCAGTTGCAATTTTTGCACTCCGCCCACGCTTGCGGAAAAGGCAATCCATTGCCCATCAGCCGAGATCTGGGCGTCATTCATTATCGCATTGGGAAGCTTGACGATCTCGGTCTTGTTGCCGTTCGTCACATCGTAGCGCTTCAAAGTGCCGAAGGTGGGAGTGTGGCCCTGGAACTCATTGACGGTGTACACGATGTTCGGGTGATTGCCCAGGGTGAGTGTGGTCATCACAGCAGCGCGGGCTGTGCCTGCTGCAGGGCAACTGGTCTGAGTCGCGGGCAAAGGCGCAGGAGCTGAACCTCCATTGGTGGTGGGAGTGACACCTGGAGTCTGGCCGAAGATGAGGAAGGCGCCCGCGCCGGCGAGCAGTAAGCGACGGTTACGAGTAGTGTTCATAATTTTTTTCACCAAAATTCCTTTCAGGATGCCCCGCCCTTTAGGGCTGGCGAGGAATGAAAGGGGTACAGGGACATTCGTCCTTAGTAAGACTGTATCATAGAGGTACAACTAATGATAGACTCTATTTCACATGTACACTGTGAGCTATTTCACAAAATGAGACAGCGGCTCAAAATTGTGCTTGACAGTCCTGGCGTTATGCTGTATCTTTAGCATGGTCAATTAAACACCTGTTAACGCGCTGATCAGGATCAGTAGGCGCTGGCGTAGTCGAGCAGCGAGCCGGGGCAGTGCAAGCCGGCAGATGGATACACCTGAGAGCGTCAGTGAATGAGAAGCTGACCGGAGACCTCACCGTTAGCAAGAGGAACGGTTATACAACCATAGCCGTGTAAGTGGAGTTGCGCTGTACAACACAACTCAATAAAGGTGGTACCACGGGTGACAGGCTCGTCCTTATACTAAGGGCGGTTTTTTTATGCTCGTTTTCGTTTGTCGATCAGTTAAAAAATGCATGTATGGAGGAGTTATGGCTAACGAGGAAAAGTATGTCGAAGAGATAATCGACCAGGAAGACAATTTTTCGCAGTGGTATAACCAGGTGGTGCGCAAGGCAGAACTGGCTGACTATGCACCTGTGCGGGGCTGTATGATCATTCGGCCATACGGCTACGCCATCTGGGAAAATATTCAGCGCCTCATGGATGACCGCTTCAAGGAAACCGGGGTAGTCAATGCCTACTTTCCCCTGCTCATTCCTCGTAGTTTTCTCGAGAAAGAGGCGGAGCATATCGAAGGATTTGCTCCAGAGGTGGCCTGGGTGACACGCGGGGGCGGCGAAGAGCTTGAAGAGCCGCTTGCCATTCGTCCTACCAGCGAGACCATCATTGGTCATAGCTATGCCAGGTGGGTGCAGAGCTATCGCGATCTGCCAATCTTGATCAACCTGTGGAACAATGTCATGCGCTGGGAGAAACGCACGATCCTTTTTCTGCGCACTTCTGAATTCCTCTGGCAAGAGGGACATACCGCGCACCGCAGCATCGAAGAAGCAGAAGAACGTACCCTGATGATGCTCGAGGTGTACCGGGCATTCGCCGAGGAAGATGCAGCCATGCCGGTCATCATGGGACGCAAGAGCGAGAATGAGAAATTCGCCGGGGCGCTGCGCACCTACGCCATCGAGGCCTTGATGAAGGATGGCAAAGCGCTGCAAGCGGGTACGAGCCACAATCTCGGTACCAACTTTGCCAAAAGCTTCGATATCCAGTACCTGGATGCTGACGGGCAGCGTAAGTACTGCGCTACTACAAGCTGGGGCGCGAGCACACGTCTCATCGGCGGCATCATCATGGTGCATGGGGATGATGCGGGTCTAATACTTCCTCCTCGCCTTGCGCCTTACCAGGTAGTAGTCGTACCGATCTGGCGCAAGGATACAGAAAAAGCCGCCGTGAGCGCTGTGGTAGAGCGTGTCGAGAAAATGCTCAAGGGCAAAGTGCGCGTCAAGGTTGATTTGAGCGAAAATACGCCGGGCTGGAAATTTAACGAATGGGAGTTGAGAGGTGTGCCGGTGCGCATGGAAATTGGCCCTCGTGATGTGCAGAACAACAGCGTGGTGCTGGTACGCCGCGACAACCGCGTCAAAGAGCAGGTGTCCCTGGAAGCTTTGGAAACTCGCCTGCCCGCATTGTTAGAGGAGGTGCAAAAGGCGCTCTTGCAGCGAGCGGTTGAGTTTAGAGCAGAGAATACCCATTACACTGATAGTTACGAAGAGTTCAAAGAGCTTATCGCGGAGAAGCGCGGCTTTGTGCGTGTGAAGTGGGCTGAAGACAGCGCGGCAGAACTGGCTATCAAGGAAGAGACCAAAGCTACCCTTCGCGTAATCCCCTTTGACCAGCCAGAGGGAGGCGTCAAGGGGAAATGCATCTACACCGGTAAACCTGCCACCTGCGAAGCAATCTTTGCTCGCGCGTATTGAGATGCAACGAGAACAGGAAGATGCTTTAAATCAGCTAAGCCATTTCGTTTCGCTTCTAAAGAGAGATCAAAAAGCTCTTTCTCATGAGCAATTAATCTCTCTTTGAAGCATATTTCAACTATTGAGTTGCAGTTACCTGGCACGATGGCATCCAAGATCAGCTACCTGAGTCTTGATAACTGAAAGTTCTTGCGTTGCTGCTTGTATTTGACTTATGGCAGTTGCCCAGATCATCGTTTATACTCATATTTTTACCTTTCTGAGAAGAAATGCAAAATCAAGAACGTAACAAAACCAACTGACAAACCAGTTATGGCACTGGCTACGATGTTATGCGCCTTGATATATGTGACAACAATAGCAGTTATAAATGGGGTATCACTGTGCCATATTGCATATAATTCGTAAATTAATGCAGTTATGCCACTGACAATAAGTGTTGCCAGCGATATGTAGAGAAAGACTATCATTTTCATGTGTTATTCTCTTTCTTGATATAAGATTGGATGTACTGACTAAGTATTGGCCCGACCATCCGATGCCATGCCGAATGTTGGCTCTTCCGTATTTCCCGTGCTCAGCAATTTTAGCGAGTTAGCAGCAAGCGCGTGTAGAAGGGTATCGAGGGACTTTCCTTCCGACATATGCTCTCTTTACATCGAGAAGCGTTCAGGCGAGCTATTAGGCTGTTTCTTTCGCGCTTTCCTTTATTGCTGAGCACGACAAGTGCGGAAGAGCCAAAATTTGGTATGGCATCACCTGGCACGGCGTATGTTTTAGAAAAAACTGCCGATTGGCCTATGGAACGGTCATTGTGACCGGGACCAATGTGGATGTCGAATTACCACCCGGGCTGAAGGTAAAGGTGACTTTAAGATCAGTTTTATAGGTTCCCGCTTGATGGGGCAGTAAGCTTGTATCAATCATCACATTGACCGTCGCATGCCCACCTGCTTGCCCACCTGCTTGAAGAGTGCCTTTACTCGTACTTAAGGTCACCCAATTCACCCCACCGGTATCCATAGCCCAATTCACCTGGGGATTGGCATTCGGGTTGGTAATCACTAACTTCCCACTCGCTTGCTGGGTATTGAAGTCAAAACGGACTGGTTTCGCTACCGGAGCGTGTGGACCGTCATCACCAAATGGCTCGGGGCTTACATGCAATTTGGCCTGAATCTGTATACTCGCCAGGTTGGATCCCACGCCGTTTGTGGTGAAGGTCAGAGTGGCCGCGTATTTGTCCCCAAGTGGCAGGGAGCCTGTATTCGCCGTCACAAAGATCGTCTGTTGCTCACCTGGTTGAAGGGTACCTCCCCACCGATCCAAGTTCAGCCAACGCGTCCCACTATTATCCGCGGTCCATTTCACTGGTGCTTGACCGTCCTGGTTGGAGATTGCTAGCGGTAAAGTCTTGCTGCTGTTCAGGAATCGAGCAAAGTTTAGACCCACTGCAAGAGGTGATACGACGAAGCTCGGAACCGTTTGTTGCGTTTTACCAGAGGGTAATACGCTCAGCGTAACCGGTACCTGTATACTCTCTGAAGAGGCGTCCCCTTCCGAGGTGAAGATCAGCGTGGCTTCGTGGTTCCCAATTGCCAGGGAACTTGTATCGACCGTCACTGTAACTGTTTGTTGCTTACCTGGTTCAAGATTGCCCGTAAGCATATCCAACCTCAACCATCTCGTTCCACAAGTATCCGCGTGCCATAGCAGTCGTCGTTGTTTATCTGGATTACAAATCACCACCTGCAAAGGCTCACCGTAATTACCCTGTGAAAGGTTACCAAAATCAAGAGCTTTCGGATTTACTGTTGGAGGTTCTGGAGGCATCATGTTTTCATCTCCTTTTAGTCGAACATGAGTGTGATAGAACACTGCAAACAAGGTTATACGTTTTACGAAGATCGTTCTGCCCATGCTTTTGAGCAGTAACTCCTGGTCGAGCCGAACACATGCTCGACTCTATCTCTCTTTGTCGCAATGATAATCGTAACCTGAAAAATCCCTCATTGACAGGACATTGTTTGACCTTTTCTAGACCTGTTTTGGAAAGTTTTGTTTTTTTGCGTCTTTTCTTGTATACTACTACGGGATAAAACACAGCTAAGCCACTTAATGTCTTAACAACCACAGTGTCAGTTTTTCGTATCGCATCTTCTCTGGTTTAGTTTCCTCATAGTAGTACTCAAGAGGCAAATCCAAAGGCCCCGGAGGGGAGGGCCAGTCACCATGAACTTTGAAGAGACCATCCCAAATGAACGGTTGAGGCATGCTCGTTATGAGAAGGGGTGGACACAAGCCGAATTGGCTGAGAAGGTGGGTACGACTTTCGAGACGGTGAGCCGCTGGGAGCGTGGCATCAAGGCTCCCAGTGCCTTCTTCCGCAGGAAGCTTTGTGATGTGCTTGGCAGAACAGCGGAAGAACTCGGATTGCTTGCCGATCCCAACGTAGTCCCTACACCTGGCCCGTCTCCTTGTGTATTCTTCTCTTCAGCCTACACTGATGCCGAAGATAAGTTCGTTGTCACACTCAAGGTGGAGCTTCAAACCCGCGGAGTCACAGTATGGAGCAGTCGTACAATTAGAAGACAAGAACCCAGCAACAAAAGAAGCGTGCTGCAAGAGGCCATTCGCGCAGCTCAAGTAGTGCTATTAATTGTCTCTCCCAGAACACAAGCTTCCCATCACGTCCAGGACACGCTGCGACTTGCCAGGCACTTCAGGCGTCCTGTGTGCGCTGTGTGGATAGATGGTGAGTTTCTGCAAGATTGCATGCCCAAAGACTACGGCGAACCTTATGCCACAATTGATGCTCGTGAGAGAGACGATTATCTCCTGCGCGATAAGATCGTGGCGGCGCTTGAACAGGTATGGTTAACTCCCATCGCTCCTGAAACATCAGGATTGTCTGAACCGGTGTGGAAGGTGCCGGCAACACCTATGCCGTTTATCGGGCGAGAAGAGGAACTCGCGCAGTTACGCGAGTTGCTATTGAGACCGCAAGTTCGCCTGCTAACGCTCTTAGGCCCAGGTGGTATTGGCAAGACTCACCTGGGCTTGCAGGTCGCGATGGAGATGCGTGAACACTTTGCTGATGGCGTTTGCTTTGTCTCGCTGGCAGCGATCAGCGACCCCGGGCTGGTGATTTCGGCCATAGCTAAGGAACTGGGAATCAGGGAGATCAGAGAGCGCCAGCTTTTCGAGCAGGTGAATGTAGCTTTGAGAAACAGGCATCTCTTGCTCCTGCTTGACAACTTCGAGCAGGTGCAGAAGGCTGCATCACAGCTTCCTGAACTACTCGCAGAAAGCCCTCAACTCAAGATCCTGGTGACCAGCCGCGCCAGGCTGCATGTGCATGGTGAATATAAGTTTTCTGTCCCTCCATTAGCGCTGCCTGACCTCACACAGCCGCTAGAAAGTGATACCCTGTTGCGGAATGCTGCGGTCGCTCTCTTTGTGCAGCGTGCGCAGATGGTCAGACAGGATTTCCGGATCACTCCCAACAACGCTCGTGCAATCGCTGAGATCTGTGTGCGGTTGGACGGGTTGCCGCTGGCGATTGAACTGGCAGCGGCACGCATCAGGTCGTTAGCGTCACAGCCGTTGTTGGAAAGGCTGGTGTCACGTCTTTTGGATGTAGTTGCAAGTACGGATCAACATGTAGATGACCGGCAGCGGACGCTGCGCAACACGATTGCGTGGAGCTATGACTTACTCGGCAGCGAGGAGCAGCAACTCTTCCGGCGACTCTCTGTTTTTGCCGGTGGGTGGAATCTGGAGACGGTGGAGGCGCTTTACCAGGCTCTTGGTGACCCGGCGTTACACGTGTGGGATGGGGTGGAGTCACTGCTCGACATGAGCCTGCTGCAGCCAGCGGAGCACGAGGGGGAGGGACGCTTGCGGCTCTTAGAGACGATCCGCGAGTACGGGGTGGAGCTCCTGGATGCGAGTGGGGAAACAGAAATCACTCGACAGGTTCATGCCGGGTACTATCTAAGACTCGTAGAGGAAGCAGAACCACACCTCAAGGGAGTACAGCAAACGACCTGGCTGGCTAGATTGGAGCAGGAGCAAGAGAACCTGCGAGCGGCACTGAGATGGCTCATCGAGCGTGGGGAGGAAGAGTCTGCTTTACACTTTTGCGGGGCACTGTGGTGGTTCTGGCGCCCACGCGGGTACTGGAGCGAAGGACGGCGCTGGCTGGAAGCGGCATTGGAACTCTCACAAACCAGAGGACCAACAGTGGCGCGAGCCAGGGCGCTTTGGGCTGCTGGAGACCTGGCCTACTATCAAGATGGCAATCTAACGGCTCGCTCCTTGTTGGAGGAGAGCGTCTCACTCTGCCGCGCCCTGGGAGCTGAAAAGGACCTCGCCATAGCCCTGGGTACTCTAGGGGTGCTTATACGCATGCAAGGCGATCATGCAGCAGCCGGTCCCCTGCTGGAGGAAAGCGAGCAACTCTGCCGCATGCTGGGCAGCGACTGGGAGCTTGCCTACTTGCTGCGTAAGTTGGCGGAGCATGCGGCACAGGCAGGTGAGTTGAAGCAGGCGGTGAAGTATGCTCAGGAAAGCTTTACGCTTGCACAAAAGCTGGGAGATAAATCTCTCATTGCTACGGTACTGAGCACTCTGGGGAATATCGCAGCGCGCCAGGGCGACGTGACGCAAGCTATAGCATATAATCAAGAGAGTCTCACACTCGCGCGAGAATTAGGGGATAAACTCCTCATTGCCCTTGCTCTGAACAACCTGGGGTACTTCACAGCGCTTCAGGGCGACCTGGTACCGACAACCTATGCCCAGGAAGCTCTCACGCTCGTGCGAGAGCTGGGTGATAGGATGTACATTACAAGAA
>WNFG01004137.1_pt1 | contig 12196 bp, 12 predicted proteins | sample 5400431 | NCBI WGS metagenome assembly WNFG01 (sample SAMN13153346, study PRJNA577476) | soil metagenome | isolation source: 120 cm saprolite under Douglas fir tree site 2 hole 3 replicate 2 | place: USA:California | collected 2015-04-18
GACATCCACCAGGTGATGCGCGCCGACTTCATCGGCCATGTGTGGCCGCCGAAAGGGATCGAGACCTTCAATCCCTGGCACCTGCCCCTGCTCAATACCTTGATCCTGTTGACGTCCGGCACCACGGTGACCTGGGCGCACCACGCCTTGCTGCACAACGACCGTGATGGCCTGAAATGGGGCCTCGTTCTTACGATCGCGCTCGGCATCTCGTTCACCTGCATTCAGGCGTACGAATACATGCACGCGCCGTTCCACTATGCCGGCCATATCTACGGCGCTACCTTCTTCATGGCGACAGGATTCCACGGCGCCCACGTCATCATCGGGTCGATTTTTTTGATCGTGTGCCTCATTCGTGCCCTGGCCGGGCAGTTCACGCCCAAGCAGCATCTGGGGTTTGAATTTGCCGCCTGGTACTGGCACTTCGTTGACGTCGTGTGGCTCTTCTTGTTCGCCTGCATATATGTATGGGGTCACGGTGCGTCGCAGGCCGCCGGACATTGAGGTCCACGACCCGTAGGATGGGTTGAGCGAAACCCATCGCCGGCGACGCCGCGCTGAACGGCCGCAGATGGGTTTCGCTTCGCTCAACCCATCCGGCGGGTGCTTTCGGGCAGGGGCGACCGAGGTCGCCCCTTTTTTGCTTTTGCGAGGATATCATGTCGGATCAGCCCTCCCGTCCGTCGGTGTCGCCGCTGTTTGCCGGGTTGATGTGCCGGTGCCCGCAATGCGGTCGGGGTAAGCTGTTCCGTGGTTTCCTCGGTTTGCCAGCCCATTGCGATGTGTGCGGGCTTGATTACGGCTTCATCGACGCCGGCGATGGACCGGCAGTGTTCGTCATATTCCTCTCGGGCTTCATCGTCGTCGGCAGCGCCCTTATCGTGGAGGCGCTCTATCAGCCCCCGTTCTGGCTCCATGCCGCACTATGGGGGCCGCTGATTCTGCTCACCACGCTGGGGCCGCTGCGCCCTATGAAGGGCCTGCTGATCGCGTTGCAGTATCACCACAACGCTGCCGAGGGGCGGCTTGAACGCAAACCCGGCGCGTGATGATGGATGGCGCCGCCAACCTGCGTCGTGGTGTGCTGATCCCGAGCATTGCCGCAGCGTCAGCGTTTGCCGTCCTGCTGTCGCTTGGTTTGTGGCAACTGGATCGCAAGGCGTGGAAGGAGGGCCTGATCGCGACGATTGGGCAGCGGCTGTCAGCGCCCCCCGTTGCGCTTCCCGCGCCCGCAACGTGGCCTCGGCTCACGGCGGCAGAGGATGAGTTCCTGCGGGTCGCCGCAACGGCAGAGTTTCTCAACGACCGGGAGGCCCTGGTCTACACCATCGGGTCGAGCCTGCGGGAGGGGAGCAGCGGCCCGGGCTACTGGATATTTACGCCCGCGCGGCTCGCCGACGGCGCCGTGGTGATGGTCAATCGGGGCTTCGTGCCGAACGGCAAGCAGGATGCCGAGACTCGCCCGGACGGCGAGGTTGCGGGTCCCATCAACATGGTTGGCGTGCTGCGTTGGCCGGAGCCGCCGGGCATATTCACGCCCGCAGGCGATCCGACCCGCAACATCTGGTTTTCCCGCGACTCCAACGCTATCGCAGCCGCCAAGAGCGTCAGCGTCGCGCCCTTCTATCTGGAACTGGAAAGCCCCGATCCGCCGGGCGGCCTCCCTCGGACCGGACGCCTGCATCCGACCTTGCCGAATAATCACTTCGGCTACGCCCTGACTTGGCTCGGCCTTGCATGTGTATTAGTCGGGGTCTACGGCACGTGGTTGTTCGGCAGCTGGCGGAAGCGGCACGGAGCTGTCGAGCACGGCGCGTAGGCGGCGGGGCGCCTTGGCAAGCCCCTGCGTACCTAGACATTGCCCACTGTGGGGGCGACTATTGTGGTTGCCCCATTCGTCGCACCCGGCAACGGGGCGACCACAAGGGTTGCCCTCCGTCATCCTCACGTCGGCGCTTCACCCGGCGCGGCTGCATGTATGGCGAGCGCGTGGACACCCGATTTGAGTTCGTGGGCGAGGGTGTCGTTAATCATGCGATGGCGTGCGATCCGGCTCTTCCCCTGGAACGCGTCAGCTACAATATAGATTCTGAAATGCGTTTCTCCGCCCGGCCGATGTCCGGCGTGGCCTTCATGTTGATGGGATTCGTCGAGCACCTTCAGGCTCAGAGGAGCGAAGGTCTCAGTGAGTTTCCTTGAAATGGTTTCCTGCGCACGCATCTGGAACCCGTGCTGACACGCATCTGGAGCCAACGCCACGGCGCTGACGGCGCGTTTATTCTCACGTCAATCGACACCCTCGAGGCGAAGCATGTCCCATCACGTCTGTCAAGCTTGCGCGATGCCAAGAATCCTCCGCATAATGAGCAATGAAGTTCGACTCGCCACTATATGACCGCATCCGGGTCAAGCCCGGCGAGGATCGCCGTCTGCAGGCGGAGCGCCCGTGCTGCGACTGGCCGAACTGCACCGAACGTGCGAGCCACCGGGCGCCGAAGGGTCGCAATCGGGAACGCGAATACTGGCGGTTCTGCCTCGATCACGTCCGCGAATACAACCAGTCCTATAATTTTTTCGCCGGAATGACCGATGACGCGGTCGCGCGATTTCAGAAGGATGCGCTCACCGGGCACCTTCCGACCTGGCGTATGGGAACGGTCGGCGGCAACAAGCGCGCAAAGGGAAGGGTCGGCCGGTTTTTTGAGGCTGGCGTGGGCGCGGCGGATCCGTTCGATATCCTGCGCGAGTTCGGTGGCCCGCGCGGCGCTGCGGCACAATCTCGTGCCGAGGCTGAGCGGCGAACGGTGCGCAACGCCGAGCGCAAGGCGCTTCATGCACTTGGGTTGGAGGACAGCGCGTCCGGTCCTGAAATAAAGGCGCGATTCAAGGAATTGGTGAAACGCCATCATCCCGATGCCAACGGCGGTGACCGCGCCTCGGAAGATAAGTTGCGAGAGATCATCGAAGCCTATAATTACCTCAAGAAGATCGGATCCTGCTGATAGAGCCGGGCTCGCGCGTAAGCCCCTCGCGATCTGCATGGTTCGACTGGGGCGGGGCTTTGAGGGCACGGTTTCGGCGTGCGAAAATTCCTTTGTGTTTCATGATGATGACACAAGAGACATCGGTAGGATGTCGGGGATTGGGGCGTTGCCTTACGAGACCGGCCCGACAAGTTCGGCTTCGAACCGTCATCATGGCTTCCGCCCCGCGTCGGCTTTCTGTTAAATTAATAGCCGACATGCGATCCGCCGGATGCGATCCGCCCCGCGCCTCGCTGATGCCGCGGTGTCGGGGTGCCCAAATTCGTGACTTAGAGCGGATTTTGATCGCGTTGAATCACATCCTGGCGTCGTCGCCGGGCTTGTCCGGCGACCCCAAGTGCCCCTCCGTACCCTCCCCAGCGTGCGAGGGAGGGTACGGAGGGGCAGAATAATCGGGGTGGCCTGGACAAGCCCGGCCACGACCGCGCAGAGAGGCCAAGTGCCTCAACCTGACCGGAATCCGGGGATTTCGGGCGTTGTACCAAGGGCATACGCCCGTCCCGTGGGTCATTGGTACGCCCCGGGAGATTGCCGGGGTTCACACACGGAGGAGCGATGATTGCCGTAACCGAAACCGCCGCGGCGCTGCCCGACATCAAGGTATCTGTCCGGCAAACGTTCGGATTCGATACCGACCTGGAAGTGCCGGCCTATGCGGAGCCGGATGAGCATGTACCGGATATCGATTCCGATTATCGGTTCGATCGTCCGACCACGCTTGCGATTCTCGCGGGATTTGCCCGCAATCGCCGTGTCATCGTGACCGGATATCATGGTACGGGAAAGTCGACCCATATCGAGCAGGTGGCGGCTCGGCTCAACTGGCCGTGCGTGCGCGTCAATCTCGACAGCCACATCAGCCGTATCGACCTCATCGGCAAAGATGCGATCGTGATCCGGGAAGGCCAGCAGGTCACGGAATTCCGCGACGGAATTCTGCCGTGGGCGTATCAACACAATGTCGCGCTGGTGTTCGACGAATACGATGCCGGCCGCCCGGACGTCATGTTCGTGATCCAGCGGGTGTTGGAATCCTCAGGGAGGCTGACATTGCTCGACCAGAGCCGGGTCATCAAGCCGCATCCGGCATTCCGCCTGTTCGCGACCGCGAATACGGTTGGCCTCGGCGACACCTCCGGGCTCTATCACGGCACCCAGCAGATCAACCAAGCCCAGATGGACCGGTGGTCGATCGTCACCACCCTGAATTATCTGCCCCACGACAACGAGGTCGAGATCGTCCTCGCCAAGGCGAGGCACTATCGCACCGATGCCGGCCGCGACATCGTCAACAAGATGGTGCGGGTCGCCGACCTCACCCGCAATGCCTTTATGAACGGCGACATCTCGACCGTGATGAGCCCGCGCACCGTCATCACCTGGTCTGAGAACGCCGATATCTTCAGGGATGTCGGGTTTGCGTTCCGGCTGACATTCCTCAACAAATGCGACGAGCTCGAGCGTCCCCTGGTAGCCGAGTTCTACCAGCGCTGCTTCGGTCAGGAATTGCCGGAATCTTCGGTTAATGTCGCGTTGAGTTGAGTTGAAGTATGTGCGCGACGGAGATCGTCACCTGTGCTGCTCAAGGGCAGAAAGGCGGCTCTCGATGGCGGAAAGCCGCTCCTCAGCTTCGGCAGCGGCATATCAGGACGCTTTCGCCAAAGGCCGCTTAGCGGAGATTTTCGATGCGCCTTAGGCTCTACCCATAGGAAAATAAAGCAGCGCTTCTTCATGTCCTCGAACATCAAACCCAAGACCCCGGCCAAGGAGGCCCCGAACGAGCCGTTCAAGCGCGCCGTGACCGGATGCCTGCGCGCCATCGCGCGCCGGCCGGAGCTTGAGGTTGCGTTCGCGGCCGAGCGGCCCGGGATGGCGGCCGGCAAGGCGCGGCTGCCGGAGCCGCCCCGCAAGCTGACGGCCGCCGATGCCGCGATCGTGCGCGGTCACGCCGACGCGATTGCATTGCGCATGGCGTGCCATAACGACGCGATCCATCGCCGCCTGCTGCCCGGAAGCCAGCAGGGACGCGCCGTTTTCGAGGCCATCGAACAGGCCCGGGTCGAGGCGATCGGAGCGCGACGCATGCAAGGGGTCGCCAAGAATCTTGCGGCGATGCTGGATGACAAGTTCCATCGCGGCAAATTCGAAGAGATCACCGATCGCGCCGACGCGCCGATCGAAGAGGCGCTCGCCATGCTGGTGCGCGAGCGCCTCACCGGTCAGGCGCCGCCGCCGGCCGCCCGGCGCATCGTGGAGTTGTGGCGAGGTTGGATCGAAGGCCGTGCCGGCCGCGACCTCGACCGTCTCGAAAACATGATCGAGGACCAGCGCCGGTTCGGCGATGCGGTCCACGATCTTCTGGATTCGCTCGACATGGGCGACGACCGTAGCAACCAGGAAGACGAGGAAGACAGCGACGAGAACAATGAGGACGGGCGCCAAGACGAAAAGGGCGAGGACGGCGAATCCGCCGAGTCCGAGGACAGCCAGCGCATGAGCCTCGAGCAGGCGGATGCCGCGACGGAAGATCTTCCCGACAGCGCCGCCGAGGCAACCGACGCGCCGACCGCCGACATGCCGGACGATTCCGAAATGGGCGATTCGGAAAGCGCGGCTGAGCCGTGGCGACCGCGCCAAGGTGGCAAAAACGAACCGCGCGGTCCCGACTACAAGCCTTTCGTCACGCGGTTCGACGAGATCATCGCGGCCGAAGATCTGTGCGAGCCTGAGGAACTCGAGCGCCTGCGCGGATATCTCGACAAGCAACTCGCCCATTTGCAGGGCGTGGTGGCTCGGCTTGCCAACCGTCTGCAGCGCCGCTTGATGGCGCAGCAGAACCGCTCGTGGGAATTCGACCTGGAAGAGGGGCTGCTTGATCCGGCGCGGCTTTCTCGCATCATCATCGACCCCATGCACCCATTGTCGTTCAAGCGCGAGAAGGACACCAACTTTCGCGACACCGTGGTCACGCTGCTGCTCGATAATTCCGGCTCGATGCGCGGCCGTCCGATTACGGTGGCGGCGACCTGCGCCGATATTCTGGCGCGCACGCTCGAGCGCTGCGGCGTGAAGGTGGAAATTCTTGGCTTCACCACCCGGGCCTGGAAGGGCGGCCAGTCGCGCGAGGCCTGGCTGGCCGCAAACAAGCCCGCCAATCCCGGCCGCCTCAACGACCTGCGCCACATCATCTACAAGTCCGCCGACGCGCCGTGGCGGCGGGCGCGACGCCACCTCGGGCTGATGATGCGGGAGGGATTGCTCAAGGAGAATATCGACGGCGAGGCGCTTGATTGGGCCCACAAGCGCCTGCTGGCGCGCACCGAACAGCGCCGGATCCTGATGATGATCTCGGACGGCGCGCCAGTCGACGATTCCACGCTATCGGTCAATGCCGGAAACTATTTAGAACGCCATCTGCGCTGGGTCATCGAGGACATCGAGCAGCGTTCTCCGGTGGAACTCATCGCCATCGGCATTGGTCACGACGTCACACGCTACTACCAGCGTGCCGTCACGATCGTCGATGCCGAAGAACTCGGCGGCGCTATGATCGAGAAACTCGCCGAGCTGTTCGACGAAAAAACGAAGCCCCCACCCTACCCTCCCCCGCGAGCGGGGGAGGGTAGGGTGGGGGCGCGGCCGCTGCGCCGACTGCACGCGTGACCGGAAATTGCCCGAAGCAGGCCCACCTGAACCGCGAATACGGTCGTGGGGAAACGGTTGGCTGGACTCATGATCTTGTCTTACCGAGCAGGGCGTTCGATGTTGGCGATGGTTGCCTGCGCGGCGGGTGCGATCGCAATGCCTGCCGAGGCCGAGCGCATCGCTGTCGATCCGCCGGTACAGATCATCGTCGACGCCAAGCCGATCGCTGCCTTTAGCGCCCGCGCTCCAGACCAGCGCCGCTTCGGCATGGTGGAATATCTTGGCGGGCTTGAACTGAAATCTTCCCATTTGCAATTTGGAGGATTTTCAGCAATCCGCGTTGCGCCCGACGGGGAGCATTTCGTTTCTCTCACTGACAAGGCATGGTGGCTCACGGGCCGCATCGTCTATCAGCGGAGCCGGCCGGTCGGCATTGCCGATACGGTGATGGCGCCGATGCTCGGCCCCGACGGCCGCACGCTCGCGGCGCGCGGATGGTTCGACACTGAGTCTCTCACCGAACGGGATGGATGGCTCTACGTCGGCATCGAGCGGGTGAACCGCATCGTACGTTTCGATTTCGCGCGGCAGGGTGTATTGGCTCGCGCCGAAGTGGTCCCGGCTCCGCCGGGCATCTCGCATCTCCCTTATAACAAGGGTCTCGAGGCGCTCGCGTTCGCGCCGCGCAACAGCAAGCTCGCCGGGGCCTTGATAGGGTTTTCGGAACGCGGCCTCGATGCCGACGGCAATCTTAAGGCCTTTCTGATCGGCGGCGCGGCACCAGGAGAATTTTCCGTCAAGCGGCGGGACGATTTCGATATCAGCGACAGCGTCATCCTGCCGCCGTCAGGGGACGTGCTGCTGTTGGAACGTCGGTTTAGCTGGTTCACCGGCATAGCCATGCGGCTGCGCCGGATCGCGATTTCCGACATCGCGCCGCGCGCCCTGGTCGACGGAACCGACCTGCTTTTTGCCGACTTGGGGTACCAGATCGATAACATGGAAGGGCTCAGCATCCACGTGGACACGAACGGCGACACCGTCCTGACGCTGATTTCCGACGACAACTTTTCGATTCTGCAGCGAACCGTGCTGCTCCAGTTCAAGCTGGTCTGCGAATAGGAGCCGCCTCAAGGTCGCGCCTGGGTGTGTTCCTCCAGCAGTTCGACGGCGATCAGGGTCGCCCGCGAGAATGGCTTTGTGAGATCAGGTCGCTCCGCGGATCGGATTGATGACCTGGATGTCCTCGAAGTCGCGCTCATTGTCGGTGACGACAATACAGTCATTGGCCTCGGCGATGGCAGCAATGATGGTGTCCAGGCCGCTGCGCGGGCGTCCCTTCGCTTTGCCCTCGGCCATCAGCCACGCCCAAACCAGTCCGGCCTTTTCGTCGAAGGGTAGTATGCGGCCGGCGAACAAAGCTTGAGGTCCTTGCGGTCCGCTGAACCAGGCGTCGAGTTGGTCGCGCCGCTTACCGGCGGGCTTCTCAAGCACGCCCCTGCGGACTTCCCCAACGGTGAGAGAGGAGATGAACAGGTCGTCGTCGGATTGCTCGGCCATCCACGCGATCAGCGTTGGCGACGGGGCCGGTTTGGTGAAGTTGGTGATGATGTTCGTGTCGAGGAGGTAACGCATCAAATGTCGACCTTCCGTCCTTCCTCACGCGGGCGGGTTAGGTCGAGTTCGGAACCAATGAGGGGTGAGGCCAGCAAAGCCTGAAGGATGCCGCCCTTTCTTGGCGGCCCACCGCTGATCGTCTGATTGACGACGGAGCGGAGCCGGTCGGACTCCGGACCGCCTTCGGCGAGACGGCGCGCGACGGTGCGTACCAGATCGCGATCGGAATCGCGGCCGGTCACCTCGAAGCGGACGAGCCCCTTTTTGGCTAGCCGATTTCGAAAGTTCGCGATTGCGCGCTGATGAGAGGACTTGCTCATTTGCGGTCTCCGACGTATATCCGGAATATATCCAGAATACGCGAGACCTGCAAGGCCGCTAGGCCGTCGGAGCGGATTCCGCCTACGCCGCGGCCAAAACGGCCGCACATTCCTTATGTGGACTACCTTTTCGCCGAAATGCGCAAGTATTTGCGCTGCGCGGGGGTTTTCGGATGGGCGCTGGCCCAAGCGGTCAGCAGAGCCGAGTCTCACCCGCCTCAGACTCGTGGGCTTACTCCGCCTTGATGTTGGCAGCCCGGATCACCTTGGCAAACTTCTCGGTCTCTGCGGCGATGAAATTTCCAAAGTCGGCAGGTGTCATGGGCATCGGCGCAATACCTAATGCCGAAAAACGCCCAATCATCTTTTCATCGGCAAGGCCGGCGTTAATCTCTTTGTTGAGCCTGGTGATGATTTCGATCGGCGTATTCTTCGGAGCGCCTATGCCGGCCCAGCCGCTCACCTCGTAGCCCTGCACGAAATCGCCAACAGGCGGGAGGTAGGGCAGCGCCTCCGAACGGCTCCTGGTCGTCACCGCCAGTCCGCGCAAGGTACCGGCCCTGATATACTCGATCGACGAGGTCATGACATCAATCATGAACTGTACCTGCCCCCCGATGAGATCGGTAACGGCTGGACCGCCTCCCCGATAGGGCACGTGGAGCATGTTGATGCCGGCCATCATCTTGAACAGCTCGCCGGCGACATGTTGCAGCGATCCGTTGCCCGCCGACGCATAGTTGATCTTGCCAGGATTGGCCTTGGCGTAGGCGATGAACTCAGGAACCGTCTTGGCAGGAACGGCGGGATTCACCTCAACGACACAGGTTGAGCGGTCGAGGCCGGCGACCGGCGCAATATCGCGAATGAAATCGAAATTGAGCTTGTCATAAAGGGTCGCATTCACCGCGTTCGGCGTAGCCACCAAGAGGAGCGTGTGCCCATCCGGGGGCGCGCGTACGACCGCCTCGGTGCCAATATTTCCGCCAGCGCCTAGCCGGTTCTCGATGATGAAAGGCTGGCCGAGACGCTCCGACAGCCATTCACCGATTAAGCGCGCGACGATGTCCCCCGCCCCGCCGGGCGGAAATCCGACGATGATGCGCACCGGCCGTGCCGGGTAGGTTTCCGCGCTTGCGATGTGCGATGCGGCCGGGAGAATGGCAGCGCCCGCGGCCAGATGCAGAAATTGTCTGCGTCGAAGTCTCATCGGTCTCCTCCCAAGATAGCGAAACTTACATGACGCGCACATCGTTCATGCTCGCCTGCCGTTGGCTGCATCTTCCGAGACGCGGAGATTTGGCGAGACTAGCCAGCCCGGAGCCGGAGGGCTTGGGCAGGACGGAACAAAGGCTTGGTGCAGAGCGAACTCACCTGCTAAATTCAACCGGCGGACGCAGCATGGCCATCCGCGTCACGACTGAGCAATATGGAGAACGGATGCTCCCGTCAGTGGCAAAATCCGGCTTGTTCAGGTTCTCGACCGACGATCTGCCGGAACGCGAGCGCGCGGAGGCGGTGCGCAGGCTGAATGACCGCCGTCGGCTCGTCGCCTGGGAGGCGCTGTCCGGCGCTCGCGTTCGTCTCCACTACACCGAACGGCGGCTGCCCGGCCTGACCTTCATAATGGCGGCAGCTGACGGGGTGCGCCGGGAGAGAGCCCGCCGCCAGCTCACCGACGGCCGTGTGGACCTGGCTCTTCACGCCAACTTGAGCGGCGGCGCTGTCTTGTTCGGGCGCGGCCAGGAGCTCATTCTGCACCCCGGCGATGCTGCGCTCACGACTTTTGCCGAACCCGAAGCAATGCTCCAAATGCACCGGGGTTTTGTGCTGCGCCTGCCGCGCGCGGCCCTCGCACCGCTCGTCGCGGACATCGATGACGCCCTATGGCGCTTGATTCCGCGCGGTACGGGCGCGCTGAAACTGCTGGTGAACTATGTCGGGATGCTGGAGGACGATGAAGCGCTGGCGACGCCGGAACTGCGCCGGCTTGTCGTCGCCCAAATCCATGATCTCGCCGCGCTTGCGATCGGCGCGACGCGTGACACCGCGGCGATCGCCGAGGGCAGCGGTGTGCGTGCGGCACGGTTGCGGGCCGTGAAATCCGATATCGTCGCGAATCTCGGCGACTGCGCCCTGACGATCACAGCAGTCGCGCAGCGCCAGCGAATGACGGCGCGCTACATCCACAAGCTATTCGAAAGCGAAGGGATCACCTACTCCGAATTCGTCCTTGACCAGCGGTTGTCGCGCGTGCACCGGACGCTCTCCGATCCTCGCTTTGCTGGCCGCCCAATCAGCAGCATTGCGTTCGAAGCCGGCTTCGGCGACTTGTCGTATTTCAATCACGCCTTCCGCCGCCGCTATGGCGCAACGCCTTCGGAGGTGCGGCGGCACGCGCGGCGCGACGCGTGATGCTTGCCGACGGCGGGCGGGCCGCCCGGCCGTCAGCTTGCCAGCGCGAGCTTTTTGGCAATCTGTCGCTTGAGGTCGAGCGCCCGCGGAGACAGCTCGGCGGCGCGCGCCTTGGTAAGGAACGCATCGAGCCCGCCGCGGTGATCGACACTGCGCAGCGCATTGGCGGAAACCCGAAGTTTCACCGTGCGGCCGAGGGTGTCGGAGATCATTGTGACATTTATCAGGTTCGGCAAAAAGCGCCGCTTGGTCTTGATGTTCGAGTGGCTGACCTTATGGCCGACCTGGGCCGACTTGCCGGTCAATTCGCACCGCCGCGACATGGCGTACCTCTTCGCCTCATACGCTCCCGCCAATGGCGAACAGCTTGGAATCTTGGCTCGTTTGAACCGCGGACCTATAATGACTCGGGTAGCGCCCGTCAAGTTCGGGACCCGGGGCCTTTCCAAGACCTTCGCGGGTCCCGATGGGACCGGGATTTGACACCCGATCGCGCCTCGGCCAAGCGGGCAGAAATTTGTTTTTTTTGACTTGCCGGCCGTCCGAGGATGGAACACATAATCGACTCAATCCGCGCTGAGAAGGGTCTCCTACCCTACATAGCTATCGCATGTGCGTACGATCGAGAGGATCAGTGGTGCATTGGAGCCTGACCAGGATCTCTCTTGGTTTTCGTCTGGCTGGCGCCGCGGTCGTGACGATTTGCATGTTAGGCAGCGGCGCCAGCGCGCAGGGCAAACTCGATGCTCGCTACGTTGCGACATTGGCAGGCGTGCCAATCGGCAAAGGGGCTTGGGTTATCGACATCGGCGACGATCAATTTACCGCAGCGGCAAGCGGCATGACCAGCGGTTTGCTGCGGGTGTTTGCGACCGGCCAGGGCAATGCCGCCTCCCGCGGCGCCGTGCGCAGTGACATCCTGGCGCCTACGATCTTTGTATCGACGATCAATAATGAAAAGCGAATCGAAGAACTGCGGATTGTGCTCAGCGCCGGGACTGTCAAGGAGCTGGTGGTCGATCCGCCGACGACGCCCAATCCGGAACGCGTCCCTCTGACGGACGCCCATCGGCGTGGCGTCACCGATCCCATGAGTGCGGCCTTGATACGGGTTTCTGGGAGCGGCGATCCGGTTTCGCCGGAGGCGTGCCG
>WNFG01006640.1_pt1 | contig 12193 bp, 12 predicted proteins | sample 5400431 | NCBI WGS metagenome assembly WNFG01 (sample SAMN13153346, study PRJNA577476) | soil metagenome | isolation source: 120 cm saprolite under Douglas fir tree site 2 hole 3 replicate 2 | place: USA:California | collected 2015-04-18
ATTGTTCAGGTGACATATATTCCGGGGTACCCACTCCCGCACCCTGGCGAGTCAATTCTTTGCTACCGGCAAGCACCTTTGCGATACCAAAATCAGAAAGTATGGGACGGTTCGCACGGTCCATCAACACGTTGACAGGTTTTACGTCACGGTGAATGATACCATTATCATGGGCATAGGAGAGGGCACTGGCCAGTTGAGAGAAGATGCGATTGGCCTCCAAAACATCCATCTGCTTGTTGAGAGCTTGCAATTGATCCAGACGCTGTTTGAGCGTGCCCCCATCGACCAGCTGCATCACTATATAGAGGTTGCCACTGAACTCGCTGGCATCATGAACAGTCACAATATTGGGATGTGAAAGCCTCGCCACAAGCCTGGCTTCCTGATTGAAGCGTTCAACAAAATTGCGGTCGGCAGCAAACCAGGGCGGAAGAACCTTGACCGCGACCTCCCGATCAAGGTTCTCCTGATGTGCCTTATAGACGCGAGCCATCCCCCCCTGGCCGAGTGGAGCCAGGATAGTGTAGTTTCCCAGCGTCACACCGATCAGATCGTCTTGTAGCACTCTACGCCTCCCGCAGTACTCGCCCTGCCTTAATCATTCCCCAAATGCGGCTGCCTTAATCATTCCCCGAATGCGGCTGCCTCGCCCCTATTGCCTGGCGGGACGCGATAAATCGGGTCCCTACTTCCTGGCGAAGACTAACACGGTCTGGCCCAATTGGATTTTATCTCCCTCTTGTAGAGGGTGGGTCTGATATTTATTCACCAACTGGCCGTTGACCTTGGTGCCATTGGCACTCCCCTCATCCTTGAGGGCATAGTTCCCATTGCCCAAACTGACGATCTTAGCATGGAGACGCGAGACAGCCAGGTCTTCAAGGAAGATGTCGCTTTCACGGCTGCGACCAATGCTGAGTTCTTCTTTGCGTACCTCGTAAACCCGCCCAGGCTCTTTGCCCTCTTCGACGCGCACGACGCCAAGTGAGCCCTGGGGGCCACCTGGACGTAGCATCGTCCTATCGTTGTCACTGCTGCCGAACAGTGCCCCAGCTCCAGGATTACCAAAGCTGCCCGCCCCTGGCGCTGGTGCGCCAAATCCCTGTCCCTGGCCCGGTACTTGTTGCTGCCAGGATGGCAGAGCAGCGTTGCCGCTTGCCGCCGGTGGGGTAGAGGATGCCTGCTGGAGGGGCGGTTGTGCCCAAGCCGGTGCCTGCTGCGCGGGCGGTTGTCCCCAGGAATCGTTGGGAGGCATGGATTGTGCCGATTGCCCTGCCTGCGCAGGCTGACCTGATTGCCCCCACGACTGGCCTGAACCATAGCCTGTTTGTGGCTGGGCCGGCGAGTTACTTTGCATACCGCCGCCCCATACCGAGGCTCCCTGCTGTAATGGAGCCGCCTGAGGTTGGGGCTGCGCCCATGGGTCCTGTGCCTGTGCTGCTGATTGTTGAGGCATAAAAGTCGCATCCCACGCGGGTTGGCCTCCCCCTAAACCGGCACCGGCTGAGGGCGTATTGGGGGTTGGGCTGCCCCACGCTCCCGGTTGGGGCTGTTGTGAGGGTGTTTGCCCTCCCCACACCCCCGGTTGGGGCTGCTGCGAAGGTGTCTGTGCTCCCCAGGCGTTGGCCGGTCTGTCCTCCCCACGCCCCCAGTTGGGGCTGCTGGGATGGTGCCTGCCCTCCCCACGCTCCCGGCTGCTGTTGCTGCTGCCCCCAATTATCGGACGGACCACCCATGCCCGGCTGATTCCATGCCTGTTGTCCTTGACGCTGCCAATCCGGTGTTCCACTCTGCTTATTAGCTTTCGCACCCTTCTTTTTGCCACTGTTGCGGAAAAGAAAAAGTGCTGTCACAAGTATGACCACTGCTAGTGTCAGTCCAGCCACAATAATCACAATCGGGTTCTGGAGAAGACTACTAACTAAAACAAAAACTATGAACGCAAGTCTCTCTGTCATGTCGTTCACCCCTCTGATCGTAGAAGCGGCCCACAAGTGACCGCCCACGGATATCCTTCACGGATACACCTACACTGCGACTCAGTGCGGCTCAACACCACCTCTATCGCAATTCAAAACGCACCTCAACACTGCCAAAGCGTAGAATATCGCCGTCTTTGAGCGTACGTTCTTCGTGTGGTGTTAAGGTTGTACCATTCAAGCGAGTCTTATTCAGGGCATTGAGGTCCTCGACGGTGTACGTTCCCTGCTGATTTCTCAGGTAAGCATGACGTCGTCCAACCGTCTTGTCCGCGAGGTTAATTTCCGGGAAAATGCCTAGTATCGGATCCTGGCGTCCAACAACCATCAACTCACCCATTAATGGGATAGGTTGCCCACTGGAGATAACCACAATGCGGGCCTGTTTTGGTGGAACTATTGGAGCTTTGTTTGGCCCTATAGTTCCAGCTTTTTGTTCGTTTCCAGGCTCTGTGACTCGCTTACTTGGTGGCATTGCCTGGATACGTTCCTGTAACTGTTCGAGTGCTGCAATAAACTCTTGTGGAGTGGCATAGCGGTCCGCCGGTACTTTTGCCATGGCTTTCTGCATAAAGATATCCATATCTATCGGCAGATCAGGACGCAGGCGGCAGACCGAAGGCACTTTTTCATTCATGTGCTTGATAACAATGTCTACAGCGGTTTCTCCTTCAAATGGAGGACTACCTGTCAGCATCTCAAACAACACAGTAGCAGCCGAATAGAGATCAGAGCGGGTGTCCGCTGAACGCCCACTTTCCGCCTGTTCAGGCGAGATATAGTAGGCCGTGCCCATAAATACATTGGATTGAGTAAGTGTGACAGTTTCTCTGCTCCGCGCCAACCCAAAATCGACGATCTTCACCACTTCCTTGCTATTGATCAGGATATTCTGCGGCTTAATATCGCGATGTACCACTCCCTGCTTGTAGGCTGTGTCCAGTCCCTCAACGATCTGTCGCGTGTAGTTCAATGCCCGCAGGGGTTCCATTGGACCATGAGTAATCATATGGTACTTCAAGTTCTGGCCATCGATGTATTCCATCACAATAAAGTACATATGGTTGTCATTTCCATAATCGACGATCCGCACGATATGAGGATCACTGAGGTTCAGGTGGATATGAGCCTCTCGTTGGAAGCGTGCGAGTAACTCACCATCATTCGAGAGTTCAAGGTGCATCACCTTGACTGCATAAATGTGGTTGTTTTCTGTATCGCGTGCGACATACACGGTCGCAAAGCTCCCTCGACCTCGTTCGTCGATGAGCTTGTACCGTCCTTTGATGACACGACCGATCATGTCACCGTTCATTATGTCAACTCCTAACTGCAAGGTTCTACTCTTCGCGGCTATTATAACATCATTTACTACCAGATGTCATGTTAGCTTTTTGTGAGGATGATCTCCATCTTTCAGACCCCCTCGTGATGTACAAACGGAGCAGCCATCAAATCAGTCATTCAATGGGTAGAGTCTCCTATAAGCTTCATTCTTCTTGCGCTCTATTCCATCTGAAATATATACTTTCTGTAACCAGATGATTACCTACCCTCCTTCAGAGCCGGAAAGAGAACTGTATGCAGCCCATTCATGGTATCCTACTCGACATTGATGGCGTGTTACATGTCAGTATGCAGCCCATACAAGGAGCGGCAGAAACGCTGTCGTGGTTGGAGCAACACAGCTATCAAACCTGCTTTGTCACCAACACTACAACCCTGGCCCGTGCCACACTCTCACAACGTTTACAAGCGATTGGCCTGCCAATCGCTGAAGAGCGGCTAATAACCGCACCTGTAGCAACGGCAAATTACATTCGCCAACACTATCCAGGGAAGCGATGTTGGGTGCTGACGAAGGGCAATACCGCCGCTGATTTTGATGGCATTGAACTCGTCGAGTCCGATGCCGATGTGGTAGTGATTGGTGGAGCAGAAGAACTGCTGTCCTATGAAGCGATGAATGCCGCCTTTCGTATGCTCATGGATGGTGCGGTGTTAGTAGCCATGCATACCAACCTCTACTGGCGGACAAGTGATGGGCTGAAGCTAGATAGCGGGCCGTATGTGCATGCTCTAGAGATTGCGACCGGCAAAGAAGCGGTTGTCCTGGGCAAGCCCGATCGTGCTTTTTTCGAGCAGGCCTTACTCACCATCAAGATGAAAGCGAATGAGTCGATCATGGTAGGTGATGATCTTGAGAACGATGTTGCAGGTGCTCAGCGTGCAGGCTTGCGCGGCATCTTAGTTTGTACAGGGAAACATGGGGCCGATTCACCTCTATTAGCACAAATACATCCCGATGTCGTCCTGCCCTCGATAGCGGATTTGCCGCGATGGCTACAAGGTGCCCCAGGGCGAGGACAAGCCATCGCCCCTACTATGGACGCGCCTGGACGCTGATTTATCGTAGGCATAGTAGGGGCGATGGCTTGTCCTCGCCCTGGGGGGCTCAGGCAAACATCTCGCTAATACTCTCCCTGTTGTGAATCCTCTTGATCGCTTCCGCGAAGAGGGGAGCCACCGAGACCACTTCAATCTTATTTGAAAATTGCACCGGCTGGTTTTCCACCGTATCGGTGATCAGCAGTTGTTTGATAGGACTTTTGTCTATCCTCTCAATCGACCCTTCGGTTAAAACGCCGTGTGTCACAACCGCATATATCTCTTTAGCCCCCTGTTCCATTAACTTCACAGAAACATTCGCGAGTGTCCCGCCAGATATGGTAAAATCATCCACCACCACGGCTGTTTTGCCTTTCACGTCGCCGATAATCTGCAAAATTCTTGCCTTCTCATCGTGCGCGATACGCTCCTTGTCGGCGATAGCGATGGACACCCCAAGTCCTGAGGCATATTTGCGGGCCTGTTTGGCGAAACCAACATCAGGTGAGACAACGATCATGTCTTCCAACTTTTTCCGCTGGATGCATTCGACCACGATTGGCAGAGCATAGAGGTTGTCTACCGGGAGGTGGAAGAAGCCCTGGATCTGTGGAGCGTGCAAATCCATGGTCACAACGCGATCTGCACCCGCCGACTCAATGGCGTCGGCGCAGACACGGGCGCGAATAGACACTCGCGGCTCATCCTTCTTATCCCCCTTCGCATAGCTGAAATAAGGAATAATCACCGTCACAGACTCCGCGCCGGCACGCTTAAAAGCATCGATCCAGAACAGCAGTTCGATGAAATTGTCGTTCGCGGGAAACACGGTCGATTGCACTAAATACACCCGCCTCCCACGCACGTTCTCTAAGATGCGCACAAAGGTGTTCCCGTCCGAGAAGTGCAGCGTCTCGTTTTTCCCCTGGGAAATTTGCAGGTAGTCACAAATGCGGGCGGTGAGGCGGGGACTACCGCTTCCCGCGAACACCATAATCTCATCATAGCTCATGTTCCTGCCACCTTCATTCACTCGTGTTCTCCTCGAAGCGGCCTCCCAGGTGTTTGGCGAGAAACTTTTCTGCCGCGGCGTAGAACTTGAGGCGGTTCTCTGGCCTGGCGAAGCCATGTCCTTCATCAGGGAAGAGCATATACTCGTAGTCTATGCCCTTGCTTTTCATCGCCTCGACGATCTGTTCGGACTCAGCCTGTTTCACGCGAGGATCATTGGCTCCCTGCGCGATGAGCATAGGAATCTTGATCTGGTCAACTTTGAAGAGCGGCGAACGCGATTTCAAAAATTCTTCCTCGGTATCAGGATTGCCAACACGATTGTGGAAGGTTGCCAGGAAAGTAGACCAGTAGGGTGGAATGGTTTTGATCAGCGTGACCAGGTTTGAGGGGCCGACAACATCTACTGCACAGCAGAATAGGTCGGGAGTAAATGTTGCACCGACTAACGCCGCATATCCACCATAGGAGCCGCCATAGATAGCCACTTTTCGCGGGTCGGCAATGCCCTGCTCAATCGCCCAGGAAACGGCGTCCACCAGGTCATGGTGCATGTTTCGTCCCCACTCCTTGTTGCCAGCATTGAGGAAGTCCTTGCCGTATCCGGTAGAACCTCGGAAATTCACCTGCAAGCAGGCATAACCGCGGTTAGCCAGCCATTGGGCCTCCGGGTCGTAGCCCCAGCCGTTACGCCCCCACGGCCCACCATGTACGTCCAGCACCATTGGAAGGTTGGAGCGGCCCATACCGACTGGCAGAGTCAGATATCCATGCACGGTCAATCCATCTCTTGAGGTAAACGAGATGGGTTCCATGTTCGCTAACGTATACTTACTCAAATCGGGCTGGTTAACAAAGAGGAATGTGGCTGAACGAGTTTTTCTGTTGTAGGCATAAAATGAAACCGGGCCATTATCGGCGTTAAATCCCACTACCCAGGTAGCATCAGCATTATCGCGGTTGATGATGCCAAAGTCTCCCTGGTGAATTTCTCGGATAGTATCAAAATCCAGCTTGATCGACTCGTCCAGTACCATCCACTCAACGCGGTCTCTGTTGAATGACACCGCCTGAACTTCATGCGAATCAGGATGGATCATGACAGTCCCCACATCATATTGTGGGTCTTCCGCGATGACCGTGATGTCCCCGCTAGCAATGTTTAACTTGACTAAGCGGCTTGCATTGGCATTTCGCGCATCTTCCACGTAAAGCGACTGGTCATCCTGCGTGAAACCAATGGGGCCGCTGGTGAGCGCATCATCTGGCTCCCATGTGACCAGTGTTCGCCAGTCAGCCTGCTCATTATCGCGCACAAGCAATGCTCTTCCCCCATCAGGTGTTGCTTCTATGGCGGCACGCACCTTAAAATGTGTGTCGGTGACCCAGCCCGCGATATTACCTGGATTCTTGGCAACGAGCGTAAGCTCACCAGAAGTCAGATCGAGGTGATAGACATCATGAACCTGTGGGTTATCTTTGTTCATGCCGATCAGTAGTTCATTGGGGAAATGTTTGTCCACATCAACGATTTGCGCCTGTACGTTCTCAAATGGCGTCAAATCGCGGGTTTCCTGCGTCTCCAGATTGGTGGCATATAAACGCCAGTTTTCGTTGCCCCCCACGTCCTGGATGTACAAAATATGCTTGTTATCTTTGGCCCAGAAATAGAAGCGTACCCCTCTATCTTCGTCTCTAGTGACAGGCCGGTAGTCCTCGCTGCCAATGGCACCTACCCAGACATTCAATACATTGTTCACCGGGGCCAGGTAAGCCATTCTCGTCCCATCCGGCGAGATCTGGGGGTTGGTCTTGACAGGATTGCCCAATAGCACTTTTCTGGGAATGAGTTCTACCGACGTGGTCGGACTGGTCATATGTTTGTTACTCCTCTTAATTTCAGTGCATTTCGCAAATAAATGCTTTTTGCAAGGCAAAACAACAATCTAATCTATACCATTGTACAATGCTTTGTTACGTTTCCAAAAGTTCCGCACAGTTTAGATCCTCGAAAGCCATGTGTAGCGACAGCTTTTTTTCTAATCCTCGGAAGTCACTTCCTCGGCGACTCCTTTCTCAAATTTCTCACTCCACTTCAAAGCGTACTTTGTCGCGTGGCTGCAAACCCATAAGGCGACGAATCTCCTGCGGTATAGTGATTTGCCCCTTTTCTGTGACGGTGGTTTCATATTCTTGCATGGTAATACCTCTCATGGCAGCATTGCTAACTTACCTATGTTGATGTCGTAACAAAGTATTATTTTCTTGTCAAGTTTTACCCGATCATCATCTCCTTATACACCTCAAACGTCTGCCGAGCAATTTGTTCCTGCGTATACCTCTCTAACACCCTCTCTCTCCCCTTCGTCGCTAATCGAGCATAAAGTTCGGCATCATCCAGCAGCTTGCGCACGCAGGCCACTAAGTCCTGCACATTGCCCTCCTGAAAGACTAAACCGGCATCGCCAATCACATGGGGAATTTCGCCCGAACTGGAGCCAATCACGGGCGTCTCACAGGACATGGCTTCAGGCAGCACCCGTCCAAATTGTTCTATCCAATTGGGACGGGTCACCGATGGCAGAACCAGCACATCCAGCTGCTGCATCTCATTGGGGATTTCATAGGTTGGCACTCCTCTCTTGAAAATGACCCTCTCCGAGACTCCCAGGCGTGTGGCCTGTTCTTCAAGCACGCTCTTCATCGGGCCGTTGCCAATCAACACAACGCGGCAATATTCGGGAAGGCTTGCCAGGGCCTCTATCATAAGCGGCAAGCCCTTCTGTTCCACTAACCGCCCGATGTAGCCCATGGTAAAGGCATCACCGGCAGCGCGAGACTTGTGGGGTTCAGTGTGCTGGTAGATATCGGTGTCAAAGCCAAACTGTGGAATGATGTGGATGGGGCCTTTATAGCCCTTACGCTTCAACACGTCGGCCGCGTCGCGGTTGCCCGCCAATGCAGCTGCCGCATGGCGATAGTTATAGAGTTCCATCTGCCGGAAAGGCGGCGGATAGCTGCGATAGAGGTTCTGCCAGGTGAAAAAGAGTGCTCTGGCCTTCTGCCTGCTGGCGAGCCACATGGCGTGGAAGGTGGCGAAATTATAGGGTTCCTCGTCGATATGCACGACCTCCGGACGCACCTCGCGCATAATCTTGCCCAGGCGTGGGTAATAGTGCAGGTGGAAGTTGCCGTTCAGCCTCATCGGGGTGACGATCATGCGGTAGCCCCTGGTATAGAGGCGTTCAAGCATTTGTTTACTGCCGTCATCACTCTGCCAGTATGCAGGTGTTACCAGGGTCAATTCGACACCGGGGCATTTCGCCAGTTCTTCGAGTTTGCGCTGCGAGGTACCTGCCACAAGAGCTTTTGAGATCATCAATACGCGCATGCTATTTCTTGCTCCTTACCAATGCTTCTTCGTAAGCTGTGAGCGTCTCGCTCGCGGTCTTGCGCCAGTTGAAGCGGGCAGCCTGCTGCAATGAACGCGCCCGCAAATCGTCGCGCAGCGTGCCATCAGTCAGGACACGATGCAGGGCCTCGACCATCGCCTGTAGATCGTCCGGGTCTACAGTAATGGCCGCATCACCGACCACCTCTGGCAGGGAGGTACGGTTAGAGCAGAGGACAGGTGTACCACAACTCATGGCCTCCAGGGGAGGCAGCCCAAAGCCCTCGTACAGCGAAGGATACACAAATAGCTTTGCCCCACTATACATGGCAGGCTTGTCTTCATCTTCGACAAAGCAATAGTACACACGGTCGCTCACGCCCAGCTCGGCGGCGATGGGGCGTGGGTCGGGGAAGAGCGGCCCCGTCTGCCTATCAGGATTGCCCGATATCAGCAGTTGCAAATTGGGGTCCTCTACTTGCCTGCAGAGATGGGCAAAGGCCCGTACCAACTGGGGCACATTCTTGCGCTGATCCAGCCCGCCGAGATAAAAAATGTACTCGTCGCCCACGCCGTAACGGGCGCGTGCAGCCGCCAACCTGGCGGGATCGGTAATGGGAGTATATTCATCTCCCGCCGCCTCGTAGATCACGCGGATGCGTTCAGCAGGAAGGTGCAGGGCGTCCATCATATCCTGTTTGGCGTGTTGTGAGACCGTGATTATCAACGTTGCGCGGTGGGCTGCACGAGCTACCAGGCGCATATATGCCTCAACTTTCGCTCCGGCGCGGTAGAGCGGCAGGCGCAAGGGAATCACATCATGGATAGTGACAACTGTTGGCGTGCGTGGAAAGAGTGGTGGCGCAAAATACGGGACGTGAAACAGGTCGACACCAGCTTTTCGGGCCGCCGCCGGGCCGCTCAACTGTTCCCATACCAGCTTCTCGATGTTCTCGTTGCGCCGGGCAAAGGCTGGGACAGAGCTTACCTGGTAGGGAAAGGATAGCTGCCTGCCATTGTTATGGGGGAGCGGTTTCGCTCCCAGCAGCACATATTCGTTGTGCTGATCAATCTCTGCCAATGCACCGAGCAGGTGTTTGAGATATTGACCGCTGCCACTTGCCGGTGTTTGAAAGAAAAGCGTATTGATACCAATCTTCATAGAGGGGCTACCTCGTCAGAAAAGTTCGTCACTCCGTCGTAGAGTTTTTGGTAGATGGAGAGCATCTTGCGTGCCGATTCAGCCCAGGTATACTGTTTCACCTGCTCGTAGCCCTTCTGGCGCAGTTCTTCCTGCAGCGGTTTACTCTCCAGGATGCGCATGATCGCCGTCGCGAGTTCTCCTGTATTGTGCGGGTCGACCAGCAGTGCCGCGTCGCCAACCACCTCCGGGAGAGAAGAGGTATTTGAGGTGATCACCGGCGCACCACAGGCCATGGCTTCTATGGGAGGCACGCCGAAGCCTTCAACAAAAGAGGGAAAGGCAAAGACATCGGCCAGGCTATAGAGCGTGACCAGTTCCAGGTCGCTCACGCGCCCTAGAAAGCGTACCTTCTTCTCCAGGTGAAGCTTCTCCACGAGGTTTTGTGTTTCCTCGTAGAGCCAGCCTTTGCCGCCCGCCAGGGCGAGCATTGCAGGCCCCCTGTTCCTCTTCTGGGCTGCGTAGAAGGCCTTTATCAGTCCAATATGATTTTTGCGCGGCTCCAGCGTCCCTACACCAAGCACAAGGGGATGCCTCAAGCCAAATTTGTGGCGCGTCGCCCCTAGAAGTACAGGGTCGGTGATGCGACGGAAGTGTGAACTCACGCCGTTGGGAATGACGGTGAGCTTCTCGCGAGGCGTGTGAAAGTGTTCTATGAGCGTGCGACTGACTTCCTGTGAAACGGTGCAGACGACATCGGCGGCACCCACTGCTTCGGGTACGACTTTCTTGAGATAGGTCGCCAGCGAAGGGACAGCAAACTCTGGATGTTCCATGAATGCCAGGTCATGCACGGTGACAACTTTGCGCAAATGTTTGCCGATGGGAGGCAAAGCGAAATCGGGGCCGTGGTAAATATCCACCTGGCCGGAGAAATAGGTGGCATAGAGTGGCAATCGCCAGCGATACCAGATAATGTTCAGGTAACGGTCAGGGATAAAAATACTGCGCCCGCGTACATTGTCTGCTGTAGGAAACGGACGCTCCCTGGTGGGGCGTCCGCTCGTGAGTAACGTATACGAATTTTCGGCATCCTGTTCCAGCATGGCGTCCACCAGTTTGCGAACATAGCTGCCAACGCCTGCTCTTTGCCGGATTGCCGCTGTATAGTCAATGGCGATACGCATGACAAACCTTGTGATTCCTACCCTGGAGGCCAGCTAAATTGCCGACCTCCAAGCAGGTGAAAGTGCAGGTGGAAGACACTCTGTCCAGCATCGGGACCGACATTGGTCACAAAACGGTAGCCCCGCTCAGCCAGCCCCAGTTTCTGTGCCAGTTTGGTGGCAACCGAGAACAGCATAGCCAGCATGGGGCCATCCTCCGGCGTCAGGTCAGCCATAGAAGCGATATGACGCCGCGGGTAGACAATTTTACCAGCTATCTGACCCTCCACAATTTTGCAGAAAAGGCAGTTCTCCATACTATTCGTCCTCACTACCCTGTTGTTTCAGTGGTGGGAGTCTCTTCAATCTCGATGGTGTCACCCACTCTATGAAGTGATACATCTGTCTCAATAGAAGAAACTTTGCCTTCTGGCTCCTCTTTCTCCAGTTCAGATTGAGGCTCTTTCTTCTCTTCTGGCTCCGCCTGTGGTTCTTTCGGCTCTTGTTCCGCTTGCGGTTCCTTTTTCTCTTCTTGTTCCGCTTGCGGTTCTTGGGTCTCCCCCTCCCCTGCTTCTTTCGACTCAGCTCCTTCTGTAGCTTCTGTCTCTTCCTTCTTCTTAGAAGATCTCAGCGTCAATCCATGCAGGGCCGGGTCGTTATACTGCGGTAGATTCATTTCCAGGCGTATGGCTTTGATCGCCTGGTAGACATCGCCGGGTTGGAGCGAGAGTTCTTCGGCGATTTGCTTGTGTATACCCACGGCAGGTAGAGGCAGGTGTGGCTCGTAGGCGGCTTTGATCTTCGCCATTTCTTCCTCGTTGCCTTTATATGTTTGTAGTTCCCACCAGCTTGGTATATGTTGTCTTTCGCGGTATTCCTTCACAATTTTCTTGACAGCAGTTTTCGGAATGCTCAATTCCGTGGCGATCTGTGTGCGAATACCATCAAACTCGGTCGGCACAGCCAGTTCGGCATAGCGAGCCTCGACCTGTTTAACCTGCTCCTCTGTGGGAGTAAAAGGTGCCGGAGGTGGAATCTTCTCGCGCTTGGGTTTTGGCGGCATGTCTGGTTTTGGTTTGGGCGTTATAGTCTTCTGCCCAGCAGGTTTGCCTCC
>WNFG01005296.1_pt1 | contig 12189 bp, 9 predicted proteins | sample 5400431 | NCBI WGS metagenome assembly WNFG01 (sample SAMN13153346, study PRJNA577476) | soil metagenome | isolation source: 120 cm saprolite under Douglas fir tree site 2 hole 3 replicate 2 | place: USA:California | collected 2015-04-18
GCCACCGAAAAGGTCGATTCCGCTCTGCGGGACTGGCTGATCGGCCGCATCTACTACGTCGCCGGTGAATTCAAGGATCCGGCCCTCTATACGAGACTGGCCGCCACCCTCACGGAAGCCGACCAGGCGCACAAAACCAGGGGCAACCACTTCTACTACATGGCCACCAGCCCCGCATTTTTCGGAGAGATCGTCGATCAGCTGGGCACCGCGGGCCTGGCCTGCGGCTCCAACGGACAATGGCGGCGCATGGTGTTCGAAAAGCCTTTCGGCACCGATCTGGAGTCGGCCAAAGAACTGAACCGCCGTATCCGCAAGGTGCTCAACGAAGATCAGATCTTCCGCATCGACCACTATCTGGGCAAAGAGACGGTGCAGAACATTCTGGTCTTCCGTTTCAGCAACGGGATTTTTGAACCTCTCTGGAGTCACCGGTTTGTCGATCACGTGCAGATCACCGTGGCCGAAACCGTGGGTGTGGAAAAACGCGGCGGATACTTCGATACGGCGGGCACGCTGCGCGACATGATGCCCAACCACATTCTTCAGCTTCTCTCGCTCACCACCATGGAGCCGCCGATTTCATTCAACGCCGACTCCGTCCACGACGAACAGTCGAAAATCCTGCACTCCATCCAGCCCATGAATTCCGAGGAAGTCCTTCAACGCGCGATACGCGGCCAGTACGGCGAAGGGCAGATCAAAGGCGAAAAAGTCCCGGGCTATCGCACCGAGCAGGACGTGCCGCCCGAGTCGCGCACCGAGACCTTCGTCGCCCTCAAGCTCATGATCGACAACTGGCGCTGGGCCGGCGTTCCCTTCTATCTGCGGACGGGCAAGCGGCTGGCCGCACGGCGCACCGAGGTTGCGGTGCAGTTCAAGCGCGCGCCCTTTGTGCTGTTCCGCGATACCCCGGTGAGCAGCCTGAAGCCGAACCAACTGGTGCTCCACATCGCGCCCGACGAAGGCATCTCCATGCGCTTCGGAGCCAAGGTGCCCGGCCCCCAGGTGAAAATCGGCTCCGTCGAAATGGACTTCAACTACACCGACTACTTCGGCACCACGGCGAATACCGGCTACGAGATCCTGCTCTATGACGGCATCATGGGCGACCAGACCCTGTTCCAGCGCGCGGACATGGTCGAAGCCGGCTGGCAGGTCGTCGATCCCATTCTCGATGTATGGAAGGCCCTGCCCCCGCGCAACTTCCCCAACTACGCCGCCGGCTCCTGGGGCCCGAAGGAAGCCGACGATATCATCATGCGCGATGGACGGGAGTGGAGAAGGTTTCCGGAATAGCATTCAGCAGTCAGCACTCAGCACTCAGCCCTGAAACATTTCGGTCAGGGTAGGGGTGCTGATGAGAGTGTATCGCAAAACTGAAAACGCCCTCGGCCCACCACAAAGTTGCATGGCTGAATGCTGAGTGCTGAGTGCTGACTGCTTCTAACGATACAAATGCTCTATCGGTCCTCTTCCCTTCCCGATTGCTTTCGCATTTTTAAGAGCCATGAAAACATAGTGTTTGGCGGCGGCCGTGGAGTCGCTGAGATTTTTTCGCTTTGCCTTGCCTCCGGCGTCGGAGCTGAGCATGTCTGTGGGCTCGGGCAGATGTCCGCCGGTGATAATTACATTCTTAGCGCCCATCTCATGCAGCCGCATCGCCGCAGCCGGCATTTCTTCGGCGGTGGTCACGGGAAGGCCGGTTAACACGGCGGCCTCGTCGATGTTGGGGGTAATCACGTCGGTGAGCGACAGAAATCGGTTTCGCAGAAGTTCAATGCCTTCGAGCGACAGCAGTTCCAGGCCGGAAGACGAGCGCAGCACCGGATCGAACACCACATGGCGCATCTGATTGCGCCGCAGAAAGCCCGCCACCGCCCGAACCGCTCCCGCCGAACCCAGCATTCCGACTTTGACGGCGCTGATGGAAAAATCGGATATCAGGTCTTCGAGAATTTCGGTGATGATGCGGGCATCGACGGCTTCCGCACGCCGGACGCCCTGGGTGGACTGCACCGTCAGCGCCGTCAGGCAGGTGACAGCGTAACAGCGATGCGCCGCGATTGTCTTGATATCGGCGGTGATGCCCGCTCCGGATGAGGGGTCATAACCGGCGATCGAAAGAACAATCGGACAAGATCCTTTTTCCTTCAAGGGCATCCATTGGCCTTGGGCCTTTTGCCATGAAGCGGCGGGTGAACAAAAGGCCTGTTCGACTGATGTAATAATACACATCCCAGGGGCCTGGCGGTTATAGCCAGCGAAGAAAAAAAGGGCGGCTGAGAATGCATAAAAAAACGGTCCCGGCACTATGGCCGGGACCGGTTGGAACGAACTATGTGAAATCTCCTAGAACTCAAACTTGGCCCGCACGCGCATGGAACGGCCGGTGGAGTTGGTTTGAGTGAAATCCAGGAAAGAACCCAGCGCCGAACCATTGACGGTTCGGGCCGCCACGCGGTTTCCAAGGTTGATCGTGTTCAGAGCGTTGAACATGTCCAGACGCAGTTCGAATCCCGATGCCTCGGTGACTTTGAAGCGCTTGGCAATGGCGAAATCGACATTGTCAAGACCGGGAGCGAACAGGGTGTTGCGGCCCACCGTATTGGCATTGGGCAGACCGACTCCCTGGATGAAGTGCACGGTTGTCGGATCGATGCAGGGCGTGCCGGCCACGTCGGGATTTCCATAACCGGTTGCGCAGCTTGCCTTGACGACCGCTCTGGTATTCAGCGGAGCATTCGGATTGCCGATATCGGGACGATCGGGACCGGACTGTCCGTCTCCGTTGCGATCGACTCCGTTCGCGATGGTGTAGGGAAAACCGGTCGACCAGTGCGACAGGGCGGAGAGGGTCCAGCCACCCAGCAATGAACCGGTCAGACCCTGTGTCGGCGCCCGCGGAGTAAGGAGAACGGCGATCGCCCCCACATGCCGGCGGTCGAAGTCCGAGTTCCCGTAATCGATCCGGGGGCTGAATCCCAGGACCTGCGGCAGCGACTGGAAGGAACTGGGTGTGGAATCGAAAGCGAAAACATCGCTGATGTTATCGAGGTAATGAGCGTAGGTGTAAGACCCCACCAGTTGCATGCTGCCGATGGGCGTGGGCGTGAAGGCGCGGCGCAGGTTGAACTGCAGCGCCTCGTAGTTGGAATTGGCCGAAGCGGCGCGGACGGTGCGAATGCCCTGCCCGGCGCGAACCGCGGGTGTCAGCGAGGTCTGCAATTCCGGATGCAGACGGGCGCCGGTCGCGAGATTGACGATGGGGTTCATATCGAGCGTCTCATACAGATGGTGCGATACCGATCCCACGTAGGAGCTGTCGATGAAGAGACTCCAGGGCAGTTCGCGCTGGAAACCCAGCGACCAGCGCTGCGTATCGGGATTGGGGATATTGCCAAGCAGCAGATTGTTCTGCGCCGAGGTCTTGTCCGCCGGCGTCGCCACAATCGTTCCGAACAATCCGCTGAAATTGGCGGCGCCGCGGCCCACGGAGGTGGAGCCGATATTGCCGCCCAGAGTATTGGGCGAAGATCCCGCGATATTCGAGAGCAGGTTGTTAAACGAGGCGTCGAAGCTTCTCTGATAACCGCCACGCCAGACCATCTTCTCACCGCCCATCATGCGGTGGAAGAACCCATCGCCTTTGGGGTTCCACGCGAAGCCGACGCTGGGTCCGAGATTTCCGTAATTGGTACTCAGTTTGTGCGGCGCCGCGAAGTTGATGGGATCGTAGTTGGTAAAGGCGGCCACGGTGAAGGTATTGGCGGGCTGACCAAAGATCTCCCAGCGTACGCCCAGATTGAGAGTCAGGTTCTGCGTGGTCTTCCAGGAATCCTGGAAGAAATACGACTGGCGAAACAGATCGGGGTAATAAATGGAGCTGCCGAACTGGCGGTTGAGACTGCCGTTGTTGCCGGCAAAGTCATCGAGGAAGTTGGCAAAAGCGGTCACCCCTGAACTGACCGAATAGGCAAAAGATCCGCGTTCGTTAAACGGCGGATGCTGCCGGGCCAACTGGCGCAGGAAGTCGCCGCCAAAGCGGAAGGTGTGCCTGCCGCGGACCAGACTCATGGTGTCCTGATACTGCCAGTTGTTGGCAAATCGGAACTGAGGGATATTGGTAGCGCCTCCGAATCCGGTGAGCCCGTTGCCGAGGCCGCTGTAGTTGGCCAGCGCGCCGAAAAACGCATCGGTGCTGATGTTTTCAAAATCAAACCCAATGCGGCCGTAATTGAACCGGAATTCGTTGGTCATCCGGGGATTGATGACATAAGTGTCGACAAACGCACCGGTCATGGTTTTGCCGATAAACGAGTTATCGAAGCCAGGGAAGTTGTTGAGCCCGTTGGGAGACGTGGTATTGCTGTCATACAGCCAGCGGAAACTCATGGTCTGCTTTTCTGAAACATTGTGGTCGACGCGGATCTGGTGGTTGTTATCCAGCGCGGCCTGGGGCGACCGGCGGATGACCTGCCCCGTCGTCAGATTGATCCCGGTTCGAGGTGTGCCATTGCAGGTCGGCCCCGAGGGCGCGGCCAGACTGACCGCAACCGGGTTGAGCGTCGGAAGGCCGCGAATATCGCCGATCGCCTTCAAATAAAGCCCGGCATTGGGGCAGCCTGGAGCCAGGCTCTGCAGCAGCGCAACTCCGGCGGCATCCGGTGCGCGCAGGGTCGCAGTGGTGTTTCCGTAAAAGCGGTCCCATTGCGCCGCGGCAAAAAAGAACGTCTTGTCATGGCCGTTATACAGTCCCGGAATGACGAATGGACCGCCAAACGTAAAGTCGGGAATATTTTCCACAGTGCGCGGAGGGTCGGTAAGACCGCCCACCCGATCAAGATGGTTGAGCGCTTTGAACGCGCTGCCGGTATAGGCCCAGGTCGCGGACCCATGATAAGTGTTGGTGCCGGATTTGGTGATCTGATTGAACACCGCGCCGCCGGCCCGTCCGTATTCCGCGCTGAAATCGGCGGTTTGCACATTCACTTCCTGAACGGCATCGGGATTGGTGATGGTGAACGCCGGACCGGTCACCGAGATATCGTTGTTCTCAACTCCGTCAATCATGAAATTGTTGCCGCGCGGCCGCTGGCCGTTGACCGAAAACGAAAGCGTGCCGTTCTGATTGATGGAATTCGCGCTGCCCAGACTTACGCCGGGCAGAAGCTGCGTGAGCGTCAGGCTGTCGCCGCCCGACACCGGCAGAGTGCTGATCGTCGCGGTGGAGAAGTTTGCGCCCCTGACCTGCTCAGAAGTCTGCAGTGCGATTTCAACGCCGGTCGCCTCAACGGTGACCACTTCCTTCGCTCCCCCGACCTTGAGCGTGAAATCGAATCCCGCGGTGCGGGCCGCCTGGATCTCCACGCCGGTCTTTTCCGCGGATGAAAATCCCGCGGCCTCGACCTTCAAACTGTAGGCGCCAAGTTCCACCGCGTCAAAGCGGTAAATGCCGGCGGAATTGGTCGTGGTTTGACGGGTCACATCGGTGCCCATTTGCTTGATGATTACATTCGCGCCGGCAACTACCGCGCCCGAACTGTCGGTCACGGAGCCGGTAATGGTGCCGCGGCTGGATTGAGAAACGGCCGTTGAAAGCAATCCTAATAACAACAGCCACACACATAGCAGTCGAATCTGCAGTCGCATGTTGATTTGACCTCCTGAGAGTCATGGAATAGTCCATGCAGCCGCCAAAGAATTTGGCGCATTGGAACACGCGGAACGATGCGTTCGCGACGAAAGGTCGAAACTGAGAGTGCCAAAATCTTCCTGTGCCGGGAAATACACGTTCAGCGGTGTTGCAATTGCTGAAATATATACTTCTTTACACAGAATGAAGTCAATATTTTGAGCCTTATTTCTTTGTAAGAGTGTTCTATTTCAGGAATTTTTATATACATTTTTCTGTAGAGTTGGGGTTGGCGCACATTTGAGGTCGAAGTTCTGAACGGCCAAACGCCTGAAACGATGGCACTGGGCACCCCAGCTTATACTGCTCTAATGCAAATCATTTTTGGCATCCATGCGGTTGAAGAATCGCTGACCGCCCGGGGACGGGGCTTCGAGTATGTCGCCGTAGCCGCGGGCCGGGGCGATTCGCGCCTGAAGAAAATCGAGCAGTTGTGTCGCGCCCAGGGTGTCCCGGTGCGGACCATTCCCCGTGACCAACTCACCCGACTGGCAAAAACCGCCGGTCATCAGGGCGTGGTGGCCGTGACCGCCGAGAAGCGGTATGCCGATCTTGACGATCTGCTGAAAAACCAGCGGGGCCGGTTTCGCTTTCTGGTGGCGCTCGATGGCATTGAAGACCCGCACAATCTGGGCGCGATTATCCGCACGGCGGAAGGTGCGGGAGCCGACGGAGCTGTTCTGCCCGAACGGCGCGCGGTCGGCGTTACGGCCACCGTCGTAAAAGCTTCGGCGGGTGCATCGGAATATCTGCCCATCGCGAAGGTCACCAACATGGGCCGGGCCATCGAGGAAATCAAATCGCACAATATCTGGACCGTCGGTCTCGATGAACGCGGCGCGCAGCTCTACGACCAGCTCGATTACAAGATGGATTGCTGCCTGGTCCTGGGCGCCGAAGGGCACGGGCTGCATGAGCAGATTCGCAGGAATTGCGACTTTCTGGTTTCAATCCCCATGCTGGGCAAAGTGCCGTCGCTGAATGTTTCCGTAGCGGCGGCGGTGGTGATGTATGAAGTGGCGCGGCAAAGGCGAAAAAGCGATTAGCCGCGAATAAACGCGAATGAACGCGAATTAAAAACAATAAATTAGTGCGTTGGTGGCGCTCGCTTCTTCGCTTTGATCACGACTGCTATCTCATCGTTGCGGATGTTGGTGAAGCGCAGGGTGACGCGGCTTTCGCTGTCGAGCGTGATGACGGCCGGGATATTGACCGAGGTCAGCATCCAGCCCGCAGGCAGAGAGACATAGTTCACCGGACGCCCCAGCGTCCTCTTCCATACAAGTTCGCCGTTTTCAATCGTGTATCCAATCGGATCGGTGTACGTCTCCTCAACGCGGATGCGCGTGGATTGTCCTTCGGCGATGGCATGCTCCAGATCGCCCTGGACCGCCACCGAGTCGGGATCGACGGGCTCCGGATAGTATCCGAGCGCGTTTACTTCTTTCCCGCTCACCGTGTGGGTCTTCAGCGGCTTCCCCGCATCGAGGTCGAACATCCTGGCATCGGGCGCGACAACACTGCCCTTGCGCACAAAGCTGTGAACGGATTTCTGGCCGACCCGTGTAACCGTAAAGTCATGCGAGATGCGGAACTGGTGACCCTCGGGATCGAGCAACCAGTAGCGAATCTCGCGGTCCTGCTCGGCGCGGTGGAACTGCGCGGGTGCCGCAAGAGCAATCAGCAGGACGATTGACAGTGCCGCAAAAAGACGGCGGTTCATGGCAGCCTCCGCGCGGTGATCTTAACCGGCAGCAGGTCGCCGCGATCGTTCACAAAACTAAGCCGGACTTTTCCGTCGGCGTCGGTGGAGACAATGGCCGGGGAAGCTGAGCCGATCAACTCCCATCCCTGCGGCAGCACTACCTGATTGCGCTTAATCCCCAGCGGACGGTCAAAGACCAGCAGACCGTCTTTCACCGAGTATGATTCCGCGTCGGTATAAGTCTTGTAAATTCGAATGCGGGTCTCGCCGCCTTTGGGAACCGGTCCGATCAGATGCACTTTGATGAATTGAGCCGAATCTTTGGTATCGGGCGCAACCAGGCCGGTGGCCCTGGCGTCTTTGCCGCCCACCACTTCGAACTTCAATTCTTTTCCGGTCGCGCGATCCACGACCTTCTCTTTGGTGGCGATCGAGCCGGGACGGATCGGATTGAAAAAGAACTGCGCGCCTTCACGGGTCTCCGAGACGTCGTAGACGATGGCGAACTGATGGGTCTCGGGCGGAAGAAGTTCGTAAAGCGTGAATTCATCGGCAGCCAGGGCGGCCACAGAGACGAACATGAGCAAAGCAAGAGTTCGCAGGATCATAACGCGCCTGAGTGTATCACTATTGACATGAATTGAGAGCAATAGAACTACCGATCCGCAGCGAAAGCATTGATTCGCGAGTCACCCCTGCTTCTCTTCCAGTTCCGCCCAGCGCGCAATCAACTCATCCACGGCCTTCTGCGCTTCCTCCATTGCGGAATGCGCGGCCACCAGCCTCGCTGAATCGCTCACGATAGCCGAATCTTCCAGCGCGGCCCTCCTGGCGGAGAGTACCTGTTCCGCCTCGGCGATTCGCTGTTCGATCGTCGCGAACTCGCGGGCTTCCAGATAAGAGAGCTTCTTCTTTTGCGGCGTCGCAGACGCCGCAGCCGTTCGCGCAGCCTCAACGGATTTACCGGCCTTCTGATACTGGCCGCGCTGTTCCTGCCATGCTTCCCACTGCGAGTAGTCGGCAAAGGCCTCGGCGCCGCCCCGGCCGTCGAGCCCCAGCACCACCGTGGAAACCCGGTCGAGCATGTAACGATCATGGGTCACCAGAACCAGCGCGCCGCGATACTCCAGGAGGCTCTCTTCGAGAATCTCAAGCGTGGGAATGTCGAGGTCGTTGGTCGGTTCATCCAGCAGCAGAAGGTCGGCGGGCTGCAGCATGAGCTGCGCGATCAGCACGCGGGCGCGCTCGCCTCCGGAGAGGCGCTCCACCGGCTGGTTGAGCTGCTCGCTGGTGAACAAAAACCTTGAGGCCCATGACGCCACGTGAATCACGCGGTCCTGATAGACCACCGCGTCGCTGTCGGGGGCCAGAGCCCGCCGCAGCGTCACCTCGGTATCGAGCGTGCGCTTCTGGTCGAAATAGACGATCTTGAGAAAGTCGGCCTTCTTAATCCCGCCGGCCGAAGGCGCGATTTCACTGCGCAGCAGCCGCAGCATGGTGGTTTTGCCGCTGCCATTCGGCCCTACCAGGCCGACGCGCGTTCCGGCGGTCAGAATGAAATTCAGGTTTTCGAAGAGCGTGCGCCCGCCGATAGTAAAACCCAGGCGCTCAAGCTCAACCAGTCGCCTGGTTCGGCGCTCGGTGGCCGTGAAGTCAATCCCGGCGGAGTCGGTGCGCATGCGCGAGTTCAGATCGGCCAGCTCAGAGATCATCTGGTTGGCGGTGTTGATTCTGGCCTTAGCCTTGGTGGCGCGCGCCTTTGGTCCCCGGCGCAGCCACTCGATTTCGGTGCGCACGCGGTTCTCAAGAGATTCCTGATGGCGGGCCTGGGCGCTGAGGAATGCGTCCTTCTCCACGAGAAACGCGCTGTAGTTGCCGCTCACCCGCAGAATTCCGCCGGGATAAGCGCGGTCGAGTTCGACGGTTTCCGTGCAGACATTCTCCAGAAAATAACGGTCGTGGCTCACTACCACACAGGCAAAACGGCCCTGTCGCAGCAGCTCTTCCAGCCATTCAATACCTTCAAGATCGAGGTGATTGGTCGGTTCATCCAGCAGCAGGACGTCGGGTTTCTGCACCAGAGCTTCGGCGATAGCCAGGCGCTTGCGCCAGCCGCCGGAAAGCGATGCCGCTTCGGCGTCGAAATCCTCAAAGCCGGTACGGCCCAGGGTTTCCACCGTGCGTCCCGCGCGTTCGTCTTCCGCGATGCCCGCGCGTTCCAGCGACTGCGCGATGACCGCGCGAACTGTCAGCCCCGCGGCAAACTGCGATTCCTGCGTGACATACCCGAGCCGGGCGTGCCTGCGGCGAGCCACGTTACCGCTATCCGGCCCGATCTCGCCTGAAAGAATGCCCAGCAAGGTCGATTTGCCCGAACCGTTGGGCCCGATCAGCCCGATGCGGTCGCCCTCGGAAACGGTGAAACCGATATCCGCAAACAGCGGCGTCGCCCCGTAGGACTTGCAGAGACCTTGTGCATTCAGAATGGGCGGCAATGGATGGTGAGTCTTCCTTTGAAAGGTGGTCAGTCAAGAATATCAGGACTCAACCAAAGTCAAAACCTTGAAACGCAGAGGCAGCGGAGGAAGCAGAGGTTTTTAAGGGGCAGCGTCGAAGATTCAACAGTATCTCTCAGACCCGCGGCAATGTGCGATCAACGTTACAGCCCTGAAAAACCTCTGCTCCCTCCGCTGCGTTTCAAGGTTTTTGGGTTTTGTCACCTTTGGCAAACTGCCGCATCCCACTGTGAGCACGGGAAAAAATGGCGAGGCATTCCGAGGGCAAGCTTTTAGATTCAACAGTTTGGGACGTTTTTAATTTTTGCTGTAGGATTTATTGAGGAAATCGATCTTTGACGACGACATCCACAGTCGAAACCGCCACCGGGCGGCCGGAAGAGTCGGAGCTGATTCGGCGCATCCTTGCGGGCGAGCGGGAGCTGTATTACGACCTGGTCGCGCCTTATCAGCGGATGGCTTACGTCAGCGCCTTTTCCATCCTGCGCAACGAAGCGGATGCGGAGGACTGCGCGCAGGAAGCGATTCTCAAAGCGTTGCGCCATCTTGCCGAATTCCGCGGCGAGAGCAAATTCGGAAGCTGGCTGGTCAGGATCACTCTGAACGAATCGAAAATGAAGCTGCGCAAGCTTCGGCCCTCGCAGTATGAATCGCTCGATGAGGGTTCCGATTCCGAGGACGGGGAATATGTCCCCGATACGCTGAGCGACTGGCGCGAGATTCCATCGGAATCCCTGGAACGCAAAGAGGTGCGCGAGGTGCTGCGCGACGCGATCCGGCGCCTGCCTGAAATCTATCGTGAGGTTTTTGTGTTGCGAGATGTACAGAACCAGGATATCGCCTCCACCGCGCAGGTCCTGGGAGTCAGCGAATCGGTGGTCAAGACCCGGCTTTTGCGGGCCCGACTTCAAATGAGGGATTTGGTTGCGCCGTTACTTAAGCACAGCAACGTTTTCAGCCGCCGGCCTTTCAGGAAAGGAATCAACCCATGGCGCTAACCTGCAAGGAACTGTGGCGCGAAGTATCGAACTACATCGACGACACCGTCACGCCCCGGGAGCGTGAGGAACTTGAAAAGCATCTGGCCCAGTGCAAACACTGCACGGCCCTCGTCGATGGCGTCCACAACATTGTGGTCCTGGTGGCCGATGGACGCACGTTCGAACTGCCCACCGGATTCAGCGAGCGATTGAAAGAACGGTTGAAAAACGAGATGTAGAGCGAATTTCAAATTGATCGCGGCCTACATGATCGTATGGTGAAGCCTGCGATGCAGAAGAATCTCCCAGGCGGTAATCGCGAATGTAAGCACGGACAGTCCAATCACCATCCCGATTCTCAGGCGTTCCCGGCGGGTCAGCGGGCGCTTTCGCCACGCGGCCGCGGGAGCATTTCTGAGACGCTGCGCGTTCCATAAGAGATAGAGGTTCAGCGCCGCACCCAGGACCGCGGCGATCAATATAGGTATGCGGAAAACGTCCCGGTGAATGAACTGCGCCACACCCAGCGTTCCCACGGCGAATGACCCCACAATCAGCCCGGCCTGCGACGCTCCCACATAAAACACACAAACCGCTTCGATGGTGGCCAGGGCAAAAGCGCCCCAGCTTTGTTTTATAGGAAGTACAACGTCCTGGTCGGGGGAGTCCTTTTCCCGGTCGATCGACGTATCGGAAGGCGCGACAGAGCCTGGCACTTTGAATCTCCAGTCAAAAAGCGGTGATGGAATTCCGCTGTGCCAGTATTACAAACCTCGAGCCCGAAGGACAACTTAATGCCAGGCAAAAATCACTTTCCCGCGGTGCTTCCGCTCTTGACCCGCCGCCGTCTCTGATAGAATACTTCGTCTATGCAATGGCCGTGCATCCAGCGCACTCTTGTCTTCGTCGCGGTGGTGTGCGTTGCGGTCCTTTTCTTCTTTCCGCTTTCCTGCGGCACTTTTCAGGCGACCCACGGTCCCACAACGGAATTCCGCGCGCAACGCGCGGCCGTGGCCATTGTGTTGTCCATTGCCCACGCGGCGCTTGAGGTAAGTTCATTGCCCGCGGACCCGGCTTCCCTTCCCGCCTTCTCACTGAAAGCGCAGCTTTCGGGCCTGGCTGAATCGCTTCCTGCTTCCACGTCCTCGGCAATTCTGCGCTGCTGAAACCAGCTTTCATCCCCCTGAAAATCCGATAACTCACAACCGTCATTGCCCATGCCTGCGCGTGGGAGCATTTCCATTTTCAAAGGAGACACCCAAAATGAAATCCACTCTCGTCTTTTTATTGGCC
>WNFG01017352.1_pt1 | contig 12187 bp, 14 predicted proteins | sample 5400431 | NCBI WGS metagenome assembly WNFG01 (sample SAMN13153346, study PRJNA577476) | soil metagenome | isolation source: 120 cm saprolite under Douglas fir tree site 2 hole 3 replicate 2 | place: USA:California | collected 2015-04-18
ACGGCCTGCCTATCCAAAGGAAGACGATAAATTACGACCATGCGTGCCGCGCCCATATTGTGCTCCTTCACCTAAGGTGATGCCTTCTCAAAGCTTTTGAAAATGTACTGATCTCATTCGAGTGACGAATTTGACAGGGCAATCTTTTGAATAATCGCTCTTGCGACTAGCGGAGACGTTGACGCTAGTCGTCAAAATCCCACGCTTGGTACCCGCGAGCAGTCTGTCGGCAGGCGACCATCGGCGGATGTTCCTTCAGTCGTCGCCAATCGAACGAATGACCCGCGCCGGATTTCCTCCGACAAGGGTATTCGGGGGAACGTTCTTGGTGACTACCGAACCCGCAGCCACAACCGAGTTTTCGCCTACAGTCACCCCGCCGATAATCGTTGCGCCGGCTGCGATCCAGACGTTTCTCTCAATCACGATGGGGTTTCCGATCGTGACGGCGCGTCGCTGCGAAGGTTCAAGGGGATGGCCCGCGGTGATGATGCTCACGTTCGGGCCGATCATCACTTCGTCCGCGATGTCGAGTCCCCCAAGGTCATAGAAGGTGCAGTTCTGATTGATGAAGACATTATGCCCGACGCGGATTTCGTCCCCGCCGGCCGTATAGAATGGCGGGATCAGTAAAAAGCTCTCATCGACCTTTTTACCGATGAGTTCGCTGAACAAGGCCCGAATTTCGTCCGCATCGTTGAACGTCAAACGGTTAAGTGCGGCGGTGATCGCCATCGCCCGCTTGGTGTTTGCCACCATGGCCGCAGATTCCGGCGTCCTCCTGTAAATTATCTTGGTGCTGTCCTCATTCGACATTCGTTATTTTCCTCGGCCTACAGTTGAGCGTGCGTTTCGGCGCACGAGGGCGGCACCGAGATTCGCTAAATATAGCCACCAAGCGGAAGGGCCGGAATCCACCCAGACCCCGTCGCTCCTGATCGTTGGTGCGCGGGTACCAAGCGTGTGACTTTGACCACTAGCGAATGTCGAAACGCTTGATGAGGCCGCCCTCAATTCGAAAGATGTGCCCGACCATCTTGTCAGACAACACGTTGCCATCGAGGTCACGCACGGTCTGGTGCACCACTACATTGAAAGCTCCGTTCACGTCCGCGGAGAAGTCGTTCGGCTCAACATGGGGGTCAATCATCGCCCATTGCCGAATCCAGTAGCCCCGAACGCCGTCGTGTCCATAGACATGTCCTCCATCCATGCCGTTGGCCCACACGACGTCGCTGTGCAGCATTGCCAAAACCGCTTCGATGTCGCGGGCATTGAAGCGGTCGTAAAGGTATTTGAGAAGTTTTGCAGTGTCTGCCATTGCGCGCTCCTGTTGATTTAAGCGAAGCAGGTCAGCCTCGCCACGTGCTGTGGCGCTATGATGCCGCAGCCTGTTGGGCGCTCCGATCGGCTAATCTGCGACGGCCTGCGATTCCGCGCTACGCCTCACGAGCGGCTGTCTTCCCGATTTCGCGAGGTGGTCCGGTTACGGTTCGATAACGGCCCCCTCGATCAATCCCGGGATCGACATGATGGGCCAAAAGCCGTCATTTCAACGGGCGTGCGCAGCAGGTTTTGACGCTCTGAAGATGTATCGGTTGGTACTGAAGAAGTATCTTCCTGCTTCGCTCAGGCGCTCGAACTCGCTGTGCCACTCGTTCAGATCATCAGCCGAAACGTCTTTCTTCCGTGCAACGAAATCCCGAATACCCTGTGATAGTCCCTTACTGTAGCTATCGTCATCATATTGCAGATTGAGGATTGGAAAGACAGTTGCTCCGTCAAACCTAAATCCTGCATTGACCAACTTGTACGCCATGGATCTTGGGAGACGCGGATGGGCGCAGTGCTCCTCCCATGATTTCATGACCAAGGCCATGCGTTGTGGATTTTCAGAATGCCAAACGACAGCGTCCCAATCCGTTGCGACGAAGATCGTTCGGCCGCCTGGCTTCAGGACGCGAAATGCCTCTGAAAGGACGCGGTCAACATCAGGAACGTACTCGGCAACTTGCGTACATACAACGACATCGAACGACCCACCTGCCTGATCTATTTTAGTCGCGTCGCCGATGGCAAATGAAAGCCACGTTGAAGCTTTTCGCCGATTGCAGAGGGCGATCAAATCGGCCGAAATATCGATGCCGACGACAGCACCATGACGCCCAACGATCTCCCCCATGCTTTCGCACAGATAGCCCGGACCACATCCGATATCCAGAACGCTCTCGCCACTGGACAAATTGAGTTGCCGAATTGTCTCCGATCGCTGCGCCGCGACGTCCCTCGTGAGATAGATTTTTTCCAGCCGCTTTGCGTTCTCTTTCGTGTATTCGAGCCCGCTCATCTTCGCCTCCACCGTCAAGGTGCATAGAGAATTAAACTCGAAGGTTAGAATTCAATGGCTGGGAGGCGCCCGCCGTATAACCCGGGCGGGCGGAAGCCGACGATGTTCGCGTTGGGTCATTTGCGTCGATATTGCCATGTTCGCTCTTTCGTTCGCTATCCACCACACCGGACATTACCACCGCGGGAATGAGAGCGCCGACCAAGGTCTGAGATTGACGGCAAGATAAAAGCGACGGTGTCGCTCCGGGCCGTCGGGGGTCGTAAGTGTTTGTCCGCACATTGTTTTGGATGGCACCGCGGCGGCACCGTATGAAGCGGCCTGGTGCCGCTCGAACCGAGAAAGCATTCAAAATCAACATTCCGAGCGCCATCGTTCGCAGCGTGGCGTCTTGTTGCGGGCGCGGCTGCGAGAATCCTGCTTGAAGCCGCACACGCCAGCGAGGCCTTCGCTGTAGCCAAATGCCGCGCCGCGGCCGACGAAGATGGGCACTTCGCCGTGGCGCTATGACGGACTATCCGGACGTGCGACGAGCCGCGCCGGCGGGGCCGCGAGTTTCTTGAAAGCACTGCGATGGCAACATCGGGCGGTCGCGGACACGCATCCAGCTGTGCATTGTCGGTCGCCGCTCGACCCGGACCCTTGACACCACACGATGCGCTGGACTTTGGACCCGGATAAAGCGGCGGCAAACCGCGTCAAGCACGGCCTGTCGTTCGAAACCGCAATCCTGGTGTTTGACGATCCACTCCACGCATCGAAGCCCGACCCGCATCCGGACGGTGATCGTTGGCACACCATCGCACTTGTTGGGCCGGTGCTGCTGCTGGTAATTCACACCTGGCCGGAATCTGAATCGGAAGCAGGCGAGCCGGTCGGCCGCATTATCAGCGCGCGGAAGGCCACCGCCCACGAGAGGAAAGCCTATGAAGAAGGAAACTTCTAAACGGTTGACGCGCCAGCAATTGGCGGAACTGAAGTTGCTGGCGGCGCTGCCCGATAGCGCCATTGATACGTCGGACGCGGCGGAGGTACTCGACTGGTCCGGCGCGAAGCGCGGGCTGTTCTATCGACCGGTCAAGCAGCAACTGACGCTTCGCCTCGACGCCGATGTCGTCGCCTGGTTCAAGAGCCACACGAAATCCAATGAAGGCTATCAAACACGTATCAATCGGGCGTTGCGCGAGTACGTGCAGGGTCAGGCAAGCAAGAGTCGGCGGTCTCGGGCTTGAGGTCAGGCAGGACTCACACGTCCGCGACGCGATGAGGATCCGGCGATGTTCGCGCGGGCGGCGGCAAAATCGCATGATGTCGTGCAAAATCGTAAATGGCGCGCCGCGGCCGACGAACATGGGCACTATTCGTTCGCCGTGGCGCTATGATGCTATAGCCGATTACGCGCTCCAACCGGCTAATTTGCGAGGCCCTGCGATCTTGCGCTGCACGTGGTGGGCGCTGTCTTCCCGATTTCACGGGTGGTCTGGTTACCCTTCGATAGCGGTCCTCTCCATCAATTCCAGGATCGACGTGATGGGCCTCAAGCCGACCCTCGCTTTCTCATGTGGGTGATAGGAGGGAAGCTCAATTTTGCGATAAGCTGGCCCGTGGTGGAGCAGCCTATTTGCAACGGGGAGCTCCGGACGGCGGTTTGTGAAAGGCTCTTCGGATGAACTTCGATCGGTACTTGAGGCCAATTGCCATGAGCGATCCCGGGCGACACGCTGATCTATTCGATGGCTTGCCGCGCGACACCAGCGCGCTCGCGGAGACCGTGCAGGGTCTGCTGATCCATCAGCACATTGCACCTGCCTACGGGGTGACGCTCAGCCGCGACCAGCAAGCTCAGTCGCATGTTCGCGCTGTCGAGAAGATTTTGGATGACATCGTAACGCGCGACTGTCGGCCGCTTTCTGCAGCGCGTGCGATCAACGAGCGGCAGGTCGGCGTCTGCCGGCACTTCACGCTTCTTCACGTGGCGATGTTGCGCACGCACGGCATTCCGGCGCGCGCCCGCTGCGGCTTCGGCGCCTATTTCGAAAAGGGTAAATACCTCGATCATTGGGTAACTGAATATTGGAACGAAGGAAAGAAATGTTGGGTACTGTTCGATGCACAGATCGACGATCGCCAACGCGAACTCTTCAGGATCGGGTTCGATACAGCAGACGTTCCGCGCGATCAGTTCGTGGTTGCGGGCGATGCCTGGTCGCTCTGCCGTGGCAGAAGGATCGATCCAAGTGCCTTCGGCATCCTCGACATGCACGGGCTTTGGTTCATTGCGGGCAACCTCGTCCGCGATGTCGCAGCGTTGAACAACCGCGAGATGCTGCCGTGGGACGTTTGGGGCGCGATGCGTCGGCAAGACAGCGAGCTGGATCTCGCCTTTTTCGATCGGCTGGCAATTGTCAGCTGCGAACCTGACGCTCACGTCGATGAACTCAGTGCGCTCTATTGCGACGAGCGGTTGAGCGTGCCAGCGACCGTGTTCAACGCAGAGCTCAACTGCCGACAGGAGCTGTAGGGAGCCGATGCAAGTGAAAGAAGGACCCCCGTCGGCTGCAATTGGTTGAGAGCTCCGCCCGCATCGATCAGGATCATTGCCCGGTCCTCGGCGTCCTGGCCGATTTGGACTCTCGCGTGGCCCCTCTTTCCTCACGCTGGCCGGTGACCGATCGAGTAGCGATTAACCGCATATCTCTTTTTGGTCATTCGCGTGGACATTGCCATGTCCACCTTCTCGTCTGCTATCGACAATACCGGACATTACCGACCTAGAGCCGCGTGCTTGCCATCAGGATTAAATTGCATGCAGACCGCGCTCGATTTGGACGGCAAGATAAAAGCGACGATGTCGCTCCGGGCCGCCGGCGGTCGTAAGTGTTTGTCTGTACATGTTTTGGATGGCACTGCAGCGGCACCGTATGAAGCGGCCTGGTGCCGCTCGAACCGAGAAAGCATTCAAAATCAACGTTCCGAGCGCCATCGTTCGCAGCGTAGCGTCTTGTTGCGCGTGCTCGGGACGATGTCCGTCCATGATCGCATGGAAGGCCGCTGCCGGACCAACGGTGCCCGCGGTACGCGCGTCGGAAGCGCGGCCGCTCGGCAACACGCAGGCGATCACTCGCTGCGGCGAGCCATTGCAACTTCACGAGCCAATGCAACTCCAATCGATTGCCTTCGTTTCTTCGCTGCGGCCTCTGAACCCACGCCCCGCTTGCCATCGACCCCTTCGATTGCCCGTATGCGGGGGAAAGTCGTCGTTGGCAAACTTTGCCATAGCTGCTAGTCTATTCAGGCATTGAAGGAGAAAGCGGACATGCCGACTCGCAACATCAGCTTGACGGACGAGCAGGATGCGTTCGTCGAACGAGTGGTGAAGGAAGGCGAGTACCAGAATGCGAGCGAAGCGGTCCGCGACGCGCTGCGCGTGCTCCAGCAACGGCGGCGAGAGGATAAGCTGAAACTGAAAGCACTGCGCGCACAGATCAAGGCCGGCGTCGATGCGCTTGATCGGGGAGATTTTGTCGAAGTGGATGGTGCGGAGCTCGAGGGCTATCTCGAAGGTTTGACAACTCCGCCCGACAAGCGCGCCCGCTAACTAACCGAATGGCGCGTTTTCGCCTCTCGCTGTTGGCGCGAGCCGACCTCGCTCAAATCCTCGCCGTAAGCGCCGAGCAGTGGGGAACCGAAGGCAGGCGCCGTTACACGGCGGTGCTCGCGGCCCGACGATACCGTGACAAAGGTGAGAAAACCTGTTCACGTCCTATTCTACCGAGTCCTCAAGTCGGGGCTGGTGGAGATAGTCAGGGTCCTCCACGAGCGCATGGAGCCAAGCCGGCACATAGACGCGCAATCTGAAGAATGAGCCGCCATGGAAACGGCTCACCGAGCGAGAACGGCGGCATTTGGCGGTGATAGCGTACCGAAGTGGCGCGCCACGGCCGATGAAGATGGGCACTACTGCTTCGCTGTGGCGCTATGAGGCTGCAGCCCGCTGAGCGCTCCAATAGTTTAATCTGCGACTGCCTACGATCACGTGCTACGCCTCACGGTGGCTGTCTTTCCGATCCGCGGGCTGGTCCGGTTACCCTTCGATAGCGACCGTTCGATCCATCTCCGGATCGACGTGATGGTCCACCAGCGTCTTTTTGTGGTATATCCTTGCACCGAAGTGCTACCATAGGATGTTCCGCCATGAAAAAAATTGCTGTCTTTGCTTTGGCCTCCGTTGTCCCTCTAGCGATTGGTTTCGCGCAGAAGGCCCCGCTCGGTTGGCCAGAAGTCATCGCCTTACTCGCCAAGGCTCGGACGCAAGCAACAACTTGTGTCGAGGTACTCAAGTCCGGCGGGGAAAAAGCTACTCTCGCGAGCGCGCGGCTGACCTATGGGATGGCGGAAGGAGAGATGGACGGGGTCATCGCCGGGCTGACCACGGCCCTCGTTGAAGGCGGTGATCCCGATCGCCTGCCGACGGTTCGAACCAGCCTTGAGACGTCTGGAAAGGGCCTGAAAGAGATCTGCGACTCCGCCGTCAAGACGATCACTCCCAACACGAAAGGTGTGTGGGAAGAGGTTGCCAAAAGCTCGGTCGAACCGTTGATGAAGGCGATCTCCGACGGCGTCGGCGCGCTTTGGACGCGCCATGTCGAAAAGGAAAAACTCGAACTTGAGACGACGAAGGCCCAATTGGAGGCAGCGAAATGGCCCACGTTCGGAGACATCCACGCGCAATAGCCGTCGCTCTTTCGGCCCTGGCCGTCTTGGTCTCCGCGAGTGTGCTGGCGCAGGATCAGGGATCGAAGGACGGAACGGATCTCTACGATCGCCCGGTGCTCGCCGTCGATCCCGGCATACACTCGGCCCTGATTACGTCGCAAGCCGTCGATGCCGCTGGCCACTTCGTGGTCACAGGCAGCCGCGATCGTACGGTACGAATCTGGTCGCTTGCCGATGGTAAGCCCTTGCGCACGATCTGGATTCCGAGCGGCCCTGGGAGGGTAGGCAGCGCGTCTAAGGTGGCGATAAGTCCGGACGGAGCGACACTCGCGGTGGGTGGAAGAACTGAGAGAGCTAGTGGTGACAGCCCAGTCTACCTATTCGATCGCGAATCTGGAAACCTCATTCAGCGCATTGGCGGCGACGTTCCAGCTGATACCGATCGCCTGCAATTTTCTCCGGACGGCCGCTTCCTTGCCGTCTTGTATGGCGATAGACAAGGACTGCGAGTCTTCGACCGCGACAAACATTGGAGCGAGATCTTCCGCGAGGATCAATATGGAACGAGCAGCTATGGGGCATCGTTCGCGCGCGACGGGCGCCTCGCAACATCGAGCAGGGATGGCTTGATACGTTTGTACCGTTATGATCCCGCCAACCAACGTCCGAACTTTCACCGCGTCGGCGAGCCGGTCAGGGCAATGAGCGGAACTCGCCCCGACGAAATAGCTTTCAGTCCGGACGGCACCCGGCTGGCCGTCGGCTACTGGGAGACCGCGGTCGATATCCTGGACGGAAGCACGCTTGAACGCGTGGGTGGACACCGCCCCGTAGACGTTCATGGATCCTTTTTCGGTTTCACCAAGGTTGCGTGGTCCCGCGATGGTCGAACCCTGTTTGCCGGCGGCGCCGTGACCGACGCCCAAGGGAGGAGAGTTCTCTTCGCGTGGGATGGGGCCGGAATTGGCGACGAACGCCGCATAATGCCCCAGTGCATAAGTAGTGGGATAATCGGCGTCGACACCCTGCCGGATGGGCGAGTCCTCACTGCCTCGTTAATGCCTTCCCTCTGTCTCTTGGACGCGCGGGGCGAAGTGGTATGGACCGTTACTTCGCCCGTCCTGCCCGTAATTGGTCCGGCCGACAGCGTGCGCGTTTCCCGGGATGGCAAAGTCGTTGATTTCAGCGCTGCCCGATCGGGGGGGCCCGTCCTGAGGTTTGACGCGAGGTCGCTGACGTTATCTAGCTCGCCCATCGATGACGGGATCACGGTCGCGCCGCTTCGCGAAGGCTTGACGATTCTTCACTGGGAGGACGAAAACGACCCGACGCTGAACGGCCGCGTGCTTTCGATCGGAAAGGAGATGTCGCGCAGCCTCGCGATCGCTACGGACGCGAAGCGCTTCTTCCTCGGCTCGCACTGGGCGCTCAGGGCGTTCGACGACGCAGGAACAGTGATATGGTCCTACTTTGGTCGAGGCGAAGTTCGCTCAGTGAACGCAAGTGAAGATGGGCGGATCGTCGTTGCGGCCTACGGCGACGGAACACTTCGCTGGCATCGCGCCGTCGACGGACACGAAATCCTTGCCTTGCAGGTCCTCCGAAACAAAAGCGATCCGGCCAAATGGGACTGGGTGCTCTGGACTCCCGAAGGCTTCTACGAGGCGACGCCGGATGCCGGTGAGGTGCTAAAGTGGATAGTAAATCACGGCCCCGACAAGGCTGCGACGTCGCTTCCCGTTTCCGCCATCGCCAGGCTACATCGGCCGAATACGTTACCTCTCGTCCTGGATCAGCTCGAGACCGCGCGGGCGATCGGCATCGACGAAATTACGAAGGCGAGATTTGATGTTCAGGTCAAAACCGCCAGCACCAAGCCGCCGGGCGCGGTACTGCATGTCCTAGCGATCGGCATCGATACGTTCGGCGACAAGGCGGGCGACCTGCACCTAGATTATGCCGCCGAGGACGCACACGACGTCGCGACCGCGCTTCTCGACAGTCAGAAAGGCGCTCCCGGCAAGGCGAGTCTCTACGCCGACGTCAGCTTGACATATCTGCCCAACAGCAAGGCCGACGGCGCGGCCATTCTCGACGCGCTCGACGCCATGGCGCAAAGTGTGGCTAAAGGCGATCCGGGTCAGGACGTCGCCGTTATTCTGGTTTCGAGCCACGGCGAGATGATCGACGGGCAGTTCTACATCATCCCATACGACTTCGACACGGGATCACGGAACAAGAGCATCAAGAGCGCGGTCTCGGCGAGCGAATTTGCTAAAAAAGTGCAGGCGCTCGCCAAATATGGGAAGGTTCTGCTGTTGCTCGACGCTTGCCATTCCGGCGCGGTCGGTGCCCAAGGTTGGGCGACCGACCCTGACGCCAAGGTCCTCCGGGATGCCATGGACCTCGAAAACGTCAGCGTCCTGACTTCGTCGAAAAAGAACGAGTTGTCGGAAGAGCTTCCGGAATGGAAGCATGGCGCTCTCGCTCAAGCCTTCCTGGACGCGCTCGCCGGAGCGGCCGACTCGCAGGGCATCGTCAAGCTTTCAGCGCTGATCGACGCGATGGAGAACGAGGTCCAGTCGCTGACCAAGGGCCGGCAACACCTCGGCATGCATGTCAATTTCAGCGGTGACCTGTTTGTGGCGAGGCATTACTGAGGGGCGGCGCATACAAGGGACATGCAGCGGTAGCGCCCGACATCTATTCGAGAATCGATTGCTGCTCCACGCATGGCGCTCGGCGCTTGATACGGCATTCGCCGTAGTAAGGAACGAAATCGTGCCCAATCGTGAAATGGCGCGCCCCAAGAGATTCGAACTCCTGACTCCGAGCCGCGCCCGCTAACGAGAACAGTCGGGCCCCTCCGACGCGAACCCGGAGAACCTGTCAAGCCGGAAGGCGTCGGGCGGCGTGCGGGCACGCCGCGGCCGATGAAGATGGGCACTATTCGTTCGCCGTGGCGCTATGATGCGGACGCCTGCTGCGCGCTCCGGGCTTCCGGTCTGCGACAGTCTGCGACTTCGCACTACGTCCGGTCGGGGTAAGCCGCGCGGCTCGGCCGCCCCGCGTTCCCAAGCGCCGCGATCGTCCGCGATGCGATATCGCGCATCAACCCGATCTCGGTCATATCCCGTCCGTCGGCGAGCGCTTTTGCGACGATCGCGAGTTCACGCCAGCATAGATTGGCCGCCTCGGGCGCCTCGCGCATCCATAGAGCGGTACGCAAGAGCATCTCGGCCCATCTGTCACGGCGCCGAGCGATGACACTCTGCAAAAGAAAGATCGCAAGCTTGGCCCGATCGCGGCCGCGTGCCTGCTGCACCGCTTGCCTCACCTGCGGGTCGTCCTCGAACCAGCATTGTGCGACCGCCTCAAGCTCGGCAAGTTTGTTACTGTTCCGCAGCACCAATGCGAGCGCGGCAGGCTCGCACATCGCTTTGGGGACCTCGGCGATCAGTCCGGCGAGCGTTTCACCGAAGGCCATGCGCGCGGGTTGCCAATCGGCACCGCCGATCACCTCGGCGACCTGGAGCAGGCCGAACGGCGGCGCTTCACTTTTCTCGATGCAGAGCGCCAGTTGGTGCGCCACGGTGCGGTCAAAATATGAACGGGATACGGCAATCGTAGGGGTTTCCATCCCCGCGGCAGCGAGGTGCATCTCGATCTGGCGGCGCGATTCCGGCTCGGCGCTCCAGGCATCCGCGATCCCGCCTTTGATCAGGAGCGATGAGATCCGCTTTTTCCGTCCAACCGGCGATATCAGCAGGAACGCTTGCGCTGTGGCACCGTCGATGGCGGTAGCGACGATTGCCTCTGTGCTGCCCGCCTCCCATGGCGCGCAATCGATCCCGGCCGCACGCGCCTTGCGGATGATCGCGTCGACTTCGGCCCGCTCGTTCTCGGGGCGCCAGTTGCGCATCGCAATCAGCCGCCGAACCTCGGTCGGCGTCAGCGAGGCGGCGACCTGCGCAAGTGCTCCGGCGACAGCGCGGCGCACAGCCGAAGCTGAATCGAGCAGGAACAGAACCGCGGCGCCGCGCGTTTCGGCGCTACCCGCGAGCGCCAAGGCGCTGGCCATTGCGCCGCGGGCTTCCTCCGGCATCGAATGACCGCTTTCGGTCAGCGCGCCGACCGTCATGAACGGATCGCCGTCGCAGGCTTCCAGGATGCCGGCGAGAGCGGCGTGGACGTCGGCCGGAAGCGGCCCGTCCTCGTTCATGTCATCGAGCTGTTTTGCCGATGCCGCGGCAAGCTCCGGCGATGCAGGGATTTTCGACTGGTGCAGGGCTCCTCCCACGAAGGAGAGCATGCGCCCGTCGACGTTGCCAGCCTCGACTTGCGCGACGACGTCGGCCTGAAAATCCGCGATCAGCTTGGCCGCGTCCGCATAGCCTTGATCTGTGCGGTAACGTAGATGCTCCAGCAGCCGCTGCAGCAGAAACAGATAACCAATAGCAAGCGGCTCATCCTCGCCGCCCGGAGGCATGTGGCGAGCCGCGCCCGCGAAGGCGGTAAAGATTTCGCGCGGGGAGCTTTCGCAATACCGATCGAGGGCGGCGTCGAACGGGGGCGGACGACCCTTGGCGATCGCTCGCGCGATACGTCTCGCATGCTCATCCGTCGGCGCGGATTTTGGCTGGGCTCGGCTCATGGTGCTGCCTCTGCGAATCAAACAACGGTAGAGCGGTCAACACTAGTGGCGATCTGTGTCGCAGCCTTGGCGAAATCGGCGAATCCACACCTAAATGCACATTCGGCTCTCGGCGGCTTGATGTGGCAGACGGGTTCCTGCCGAAAACAATCTCGCATGATATCGTAGAGTGGCGCGCCACGGCCGATGAAGATGGGCACTATTGTTTCGTGACCATCGAAAGAACTGTCCGAGCGAGATCGACGGTGGATTCCACCAGTTGATCTGCACCGGCAGTCTCAAGCTCGTCTCGGGTACCATAACCCCACAGCACGCCAAGACCGCGCATTCCGACCGCGTGCGCTCCGGAAATGTCATATCGGCGGTCCCCTACCATCAGACTGTGGGAGGGCGAGATATTGTGTTCCGACAAAATATGGGCGAGCAGTTCAGGCTTATGGTCAAGCGCACCGCCCGGCACTGAGCCGTGG
>WNFG01006084.1_pt1 | contig 12184 bp, 10 predicted proteins | sample 5400431 | NCBI WGS metagenome assembly WNFG01 (sample SAMN13153346, study PRJNA577476) | soil metagenome | isolation source: 120 cm saprolite under Douglas fir tree site 2 hole 3 replicate 2 | place: USA:California | collected 2015-04-18
ATGGAGGAGATACCGGACAAATGGAAATGTGCCAAATGAAGAAGCTGTGTACGCAGTGTATCATCATTGGTAAGTCGGATGCCGAGACGAACGCCTTGAAGCAGCACCTGGTTGAGCAAGCAATCCTCAAGCCTGGGATGATATATGCAGGGCAGCGATGCCTGAACTACACCACCCTGATTGGCAATCGTTTGTATGGCTATTCTCCCTCGCGGACTTGAGAGAACTCCTTCCCGCCTTACGTATTTGCGCTGCAAACCACGCAGCAACAATTCGCTTACTTCTGCCGCTAACTGATTGATGAGCAAGTCTTGGAACGACAGCAGTTCGCTATCGAACTCGACAGCAGAATGGAGGTCGAGCTGTCGCAATCCATACGTGTACTGCAACAAAAAGAACCCGGCAGCAGTTCACTACCGAGTTCCTCGCCTCCCAGATGGAAATGGCTAGAGAGGATACTACCTGGCTTGCCCTGGCGCGGGGACAACAGCAAGTTGTTGCATCACCTCGAGGCATCGAAGATCACCCAGCTTTCCGCATCACGGGATGAGAATAGCTCGCCCGCGCTGCTGACCGCTGTCCAATGCCTGGATAGCGTCAGTAGCCGCATCGAGAGGATAGGTCGTGGTGTGCAGTGTCACTTTGTGTCACTCAAGGCATAAAATGGCCGCCAAAAACGCCATAACTTGGCCGCGTCCAGACATTTTCACGCTCACGCTGCCATAATAAAATCTCTTCCATAACGGAATTTCTTGGCCGAAAGTGCAAAAATCGGGCATAACTTGGCCAGGAATCCTTTTTGTGTGATATGATTTGGTGGATAGGGAGATACATGTAAGAAGACCTTTTTAGAACGAATCATCTTTCCCGTACTCTTTGGGCTTTGGAAAAGACAAAAGGAGTGCGCCGAGATGCTCAGCACAAAGGCATTTGAGCAGTGGTGTTGGCGATTGGGCCTTTCAGATGAGGCGAAAGGGGTCATTACGCAGATCCGCACGTCGCCGCCTGCTCGCCATGTCCAGAGTGCTGCTGGCAATGTGAGCGGAACATATCCTTCTCTCAAAATGGGGTGCGCTATCCAGTTTGAGAGCCATCGGGACGAACTCCCTTTCGCCTACCTGATGGACCACGATCCGCAGGTCCTGGAGTTTTACGATCAGCCAGCGGGCCAGGTCAAACTGAGGTATCGCAACCAGGATGATATGCGGAACGTCACGACCAGGCACACCCCAGACTTTTTTGTCTTGCGCGAAGATGGAGCGGGCTGGGTCGAGTGCAAGATGGAGGAGGACCTGGGGCGTCTGGCGAAGAAGATGCCCTTTCGCTATCAGCAACGGCCTGATGGCTCCTGGTTCTGCCCGCCAGGAGAAGCCTACGCCGCTCAGTTTGGTCTGACCTACCGGCTGTTTTCTTCGCGAGAGATTGATTGGACGTATATTCAGAATCTGCGTTTTCTCGGCGATTACCTCCGTGGATCTCCCCCACCTGTGGAGCCTTCCGTGGCCCTGGCCATACGCACGGTCGTGATGAGCCATCCGGGAATTCGCCTACTCGATCTGATCGCTACTTTGCATCGTGGGAAGGCTGACGATGTTTACCAACTCATCTTAACTGATCAACTGTATGTGAATCTACGGGCAGTTCGTTTGACCGATTACGAGCACGTTCAGGTATTTCTCGATCACGACCAAGCCGAGTCATATGCCACCCTCCAACCCACCGCCACGTCTCTTCCTCGCCCATCAACCTTGCAGCTTATGGTAGGAGCGCCCATCGTCCTGGATGGGAAGGCGTGGACCATCTTCAACCCCGGCGCAACGGAAGTGCTGTTGCTTTCGGAGGACAGGCAGGTCATGCCCGTCCCCAATGACGCCTTTGAAGAACTGATCCGCAGTGGTCGGCTGACAGGACTTACCCAGGCGGTAGCGCCGCCGAAGTATGAAGAGGGGCGCGAGCTTCTGGCTCAGGCCAGTCCAGAAGCTTTGGAAGAAGCGAACCGTCGCTACGCGATCATTACTGGAACTGACAGAGCAACGAAGACTCCTGCCCGTACCGTGCGTCGATGGCGAGCGCAGTGGTCTGAGGCACTGGCTTCCTACGGTAACGGGTTCATCGGGCTGCTGCCCCAGGTCAAAAGTCGAGGCAACCGGCGCTCCCGGCTTGATGAGCGCACAGAGGCGCTGATCGAAACCTTCATCACCGAGCACTACGAGACGCTCAAACAGCAGTCAAAGAAGGCGGTCTTTCTTCTGCTGCAACGGGAAGCAGAGCGGCGCAAGATCCCCGCTCCCAGCTACACGACTTTTCTTGATCGTCTTAACAAACGCCCGCTGGTCGAGCAAACCCGCAAACGCAAAGGGCTACGGGCAGCAGCCCAGGTCGATGAGTGGTACTGGGAATTGGAACTGACCACACCGAGACATGGAGCGCGCCCCCTGGATGTGGTTCACCTGGACCATACAGAACTCGACATTGAACTGGTAAGTGCGCGAACGGGCCGCCCTCTAGGCCGACCGTGGGTGACGTTCCTGACCGATGCCTTTTCTCGTCGCCTGCTGGCTGTGTACCTCACCTTTGACCCGCCGAGTTACCGCTCCTGTATGATGACCCTTCGTGAGTGCGTGAGTCGCTATGGGCGGTTGCCTCAGACCTTGGTCGTTGATGGGGGTCCAGATTTCCGTAGCACCTACTTTGAGACGCTGGTCACCTACTACGGGTGTGAGAAAAAGACCCGTCCTGGAGCCAAACCCCGCTATGGTTCGGTAATTGAGCGCCTGTTTGGAACAGCCAACACCCAGTTTGTCCACAACCTCCTTGGCAATACGCAGATCATGAAACAGGTCCGCCAGGTGACAAAAGCCATTGCGCCGCGAGAGCAGGCGGTCTGGACGCTGGGAGACCTGTATGCCTACCTGTGTATCTGGGCTTACGAGGTGTACGATCAGCAAATTCACCCGGCGTTGGGGATGAGTCCGCGTGACGCTTTCAAAATGGGAATCGCGCGTGGAGGATCGCGCGAGCATCTCAAGGCGCTCTACGATGACGATTTTCGCTATGTTTCGTTGGCTAGCACGCGAAAGCAAACGGCGCAAGTCAAGCCGGGACGAGGGGTCAAGATCAATTACGTGTATTACCATGCGAAAGCATTTGACGTGCGCGAGGTCGCAAACAAACAAGTGCCAGTGCGTTACGATCCTTTCGATTTGGGCACGGCGTATGCCTACGTCCAGGGCCGTTGGGTGCAGGCTCGCTCAGAACATTACCTGCAATTACGTGGCCATACTGAGCGCGAACGAGAGCTTGCCAGCGCGGAACTGCACAAGCAGTATCGGAATCACACACGTGATGCAGCGATCACCGCGAAGCGCCTGGCCGATTTTTTTGCCGATCTCTCAGGCCATGAAACCGTCCTGAGCCAGCATTGGAACGATGCGGAAGCCCGCGATGTCTTTGCCCAGATGGAGGATTACCAGTTGCTTCCTGCTCACTCCTCTGACCAGGAGGAGCGCGTGCCAGTGCTTGCTCTCGTTCAAACAGAGTCTTCGCAAGAGCAAACAGATCCTCTTGTCCAAAAATCCAAGAGAAGTCGTCACAGTCAACCAGCCGCGATCATCGAGGACGATGTGGACCTGGAGGATCTCGACGAGTATGAGGAGTTCCACTAATGGCAAAGGCAGAAGAGCGGGATCTCAAGCAGAGCTTTCCGCGTGAATTGCTCGAACAGCCTCCCTCGGCCCGCCTTGACTACTTCAAGGCGTACACCGCCGCTCATCCGTTCTTGGAGCGGGCAGATACGGCGGTGCGTAGCGCCCTGCGTGAACCCGCAGGCGCTTTGTTAATTTTCATCATCGGGCCAACAGGGGTGGGAAAAACGACCTTGTTGACCTTCATCGAGCAACGCTTGCTGAAGCAAGCCCAGGCTCAGCTTTCACAAGACCCTGATCATGTGCCAGTCATTAAGCTGGATGCGATGGCTCCTTCGGCTCGGCAGTTCCGCTGGCCAGATTTCTACACCCGCGCGTTGATGGCAGTCTCGGAGCCGCTCATTGATTACAAAGTGGAGAGAGGAGCCGTCCTGCCGATCTTTAATGAGAAGATGGGCAGACATGTGCCTCCTCGTTTAGTTGGTGATGCCGCCGCTCTGCAACGGTCCTGGGAACAGGTGCTCAAATATCGGCGACCAGAGGCCATCCTGATTGATGAAGCCCAACATTTTGCCAAAACGGCGGGAGGCACTCGGCTGGAAGATCAACTCGACCATGTGAAATCGCTCGCTATTGCCACGCGAACGGTTCACATTCTGGCAGGAACATACGATCTCTTGCTCTTCCGCAATTTGAATGCCCAGCTCTCCCGTCGCAGTATTGATGTGCATTTTCCTCGGTACGAAGCCACTAACCCGGAAGAGCAGGTGGCATTTCAAAGGGTGCTGCTGACGTTTCAACGACATCTTCCGCTAGAGAAAGCGCCTGATCTGGTTCATCGGTGGGAGATCTGCTACGCGCACACTATTGGCTGTGTGGGCTTGCTCAAAGATTGGCTGACCAAAGCACTCGCCGAAGCCTTAGAAACTGGGGCAAAGACCATTTCTCCAAGTCTCTTAGCCTCTCATGCCGCCTCGGTAGATCGCTGTAATCAAATGATTACGGATATCGAAGAAGGAGAAAAGGCTCTGCGCGTGGACCCAGAGGCCACTGAGCGGCTCTTAGCGCGCCTGGGCTTAAGCCGCCGTCGGCCCCGACAAGCGCGGACCGGTCAGGCGGCAGATTCGGCTGATACCCCAACTACATCACGCCGCAGGCGTGTGGGACAACGCAACCCGACGCGTGATGCGGTAAAGAAAGAGGTTGAGACAGATGGGTAAAACGCGGCTTTCGGAGTTTCCGTGGTGGCATCTGACGCCTGTGTACCTGCCAGAACGCAGTACTCTCTACGCGCCAGCGCCAATCGGGGTAGGAACTGCCTTTGGAGAAAGCTTGACGAGCTACCTCGCCCGCTTGGCCGATGCCCATTGTGTCTATCCAGGCGTGCTGCTCCAGCAGATGATTGTTCCTCTCATGACAGAACTGGAGACGCAGGGGAGTGAGGCTGGAGAACATCCCTTGTGGAGACGCGACGGGAGCGGGTCGCATTTGATCAATGTGACCGGCCCTCGCGCACGCTCGGCTCTGTATGCTCTAGAAATGCTGACGCTCCGCACTGATCTGCGCGGTCTTTCTCTGACAGCGTTAACTGAACTCCTGCCGATCCGAGGATTAACCCGGAATACATTAGCATGGTGCCCTGTCTGTTACGAGGAATGGCAGGAAAGTGGGCAGATTCTGTATGATCCCCTCCTTTGGATGTTTCGGGAAATCTCCACCTGCACTCGTCATGGTGTGCGTTTGCACACGCATTGTCCTCATTGTGCCAGATCACTCCCTCATCTGGCCTGGCGCTCCCAGCCAGGATACTGTGCGTTTTGTTCCGGTGCGCTTTTCAAAGGGCAAGAAGATGGTGTGCAAACAGTGGCCGTTGACTCTCATGAGTTCGCTTGGCAGCAATGGGTAACTCACGCATTGGGGGCCGTCGTCGCGCAGCTTCCCGTGATGAGTGTTGAGCCGAAACGAGAACGTATCCGCCAGGTGGTGAGCTATGCAGTAGAACGACTGGCGGACGGGAATACCGCTGCATTTGCCCGATCCCTTGGCCTACCGAGGGGCACAGTAGAGAACTGGCGTCAAGGCAAGCGGATACCAGAAATGGATATGCTCTTACGGCTCTGTTATCGATTGGATCTCTCTTTGTGTGAGGTGCTGTTTCAGGAGGAGGAAATGCTTCAACCGTCTCTGAGAGATCCTGTGCCATCCGCGATCTTCCCGTCAAGAAAACGAACGGCCATCGACAAAGAGCGCATTTTTCACGTGCTGCAACAGGAGGCGAGCATGGCAGAAAACCCTCCTCCTTCGCTCAAGGAAGTGGGGCTGCGGCTCGGCTATCAACCAACCACGTTGTACAAGATCAATCAGGCTGCCTGTCACGCGATTGCTGAGCGCTACACAGCTCATCGTCGAGAACTGCGGGAAAAACGGTTGCAGGGATATCGTGAGGAGATCCGGCAGATTGCATTGTACCTTCAGGCAGAGCAGATGTCCCTCGCGCAGAGACATATCGGCCGGTATCTCGCGCAGCCTGCCATTTTGCGTGACCCAAAGGTACGAGAACTTCTGCGAGAAGTGTGTCGCGAGGTAGAGACAGGTGATGGAGAAAAGTCACAATGAACAAATATGTTCGCAAGCTCATGCGTGGAGTGTCCCAGAAACCAGAGGAGGCAAAGATATGAACGACCTTACGAAGCTATCATCACTCATTACTCTGAGCACTGTAGGCTCTATTATCCTCTTATCAATTGCATCCTGCGCTACCGAATCAGGAGGATCGCAAAATACTCTCCAGGAGAAACAAAAAAACTTTGTCGGCAAGTGGAAAAAAATCTCATCTATCTCCTGCGCCACCGCCTACCCCGACGACATCGAATTTTTCACCGCTACCTATCTTGGCAAAAAGGGTTCGTCTGGGCAGCGTTTCATTGTATGGGATGCTGGCGGCTATCAAGTCCTGCAAGGGGATCAGGTGAAGATCGATACTGCGACAGATCAGCAAGTACTCTACAAGTACTCCATCTCGCAAGACATTCTGACCTTTGTGGACCCGACAGGATGTGAGTTCCAATATCGCAAGATCGGTTAAAGTCTCAAAGTTCTCCTCTAAAAAAGAAGATACTGTGCGTCTATTTAGTGGCAAAAATTGACTCCACTTCCTTGCTGTCAGATGACCAATGGCTAGATGCTCCAGCTCCGTTTCTGACAGCCTACAAAGAACGTGAGTCTCTTTGTCAATCTGTATCTTCCTACCGTCTTTTGAAAGACGGCAGCTAGTCTGTGATGAAACGCTCTTCTCTCAAGAAAGGAATGCACCAATGGCACCCAATTTGCACGATCATTCGCCAGTAGATCATGAGGCTGGTGAATCACAGGGTCCCTCATCGAGCACGGTAGGCTCTTCTTTCGTACCCTTGGCAGAGCCGCTTCCGCTCTCACTCGAAGCATCGACTGAGCTTATCCCGAATCCAGAGGGTGGCCCTGTTCCCATACCACCGCTGCCGCTTCCTGGGCCACAGCCTCTCCCTTTCCCATGGCCCCCTCCCTGGCACTTCTGCCTGATCAACCTGCGGTCTGGCTGCTATCGTATCACGTTCAGACCCAATTCGGGGATCACTGTATATTACGGTACAATGCGCGTAGACACGGCGGGCGGGCAGACGACAATTAGCGGTGACCTGTATCGATTTTTACAGGTGCCCATACCGTGGCCCATTCCTCCTCTGAGTCTTGCACAGCCAGCTAGCCCGCCATTTCCTTTCCCCCTCCCTTTCCAGTATGATATTCCAATTTATTCACGAAGCCGCTACTACTCGTACTTGAAAGTCACAAATGTCCAGCGTAGTCCCATCTTCACCACAGGTCCTTGCCAGCTGACATTGACGGCTCAAGAGTACGTCTACACTCAACCGCTAGCAGGCTCATTTGATGGCACATTCCCTGGCACGCCGGGGACTCGCACAGTGACCATCCTACTGGAGCCAAAGCCTGCCCCATTTGGATTTACCAGCAGTTACTTCGAGGGGACGTTGTACGATGGCGGTGTAGCGCAGGGATCATATATGATGGGCTGGGTATCGAATTCCTTCCGCAAAGCGACCCTGGAGATCGATACGCTGGTCGGATGCGTTGCCCCTACAGCAGTCCCCGCACTCTCTGGTTCTGGCACGGAAGCCTTTCAGACAGTCTTTGCGACGGCTGGCTGGGATCTCAACGTCATCTATGACCAGGTGAATGTGCCGGTACCAGCAGGTGTGAATGCCAATACTTGTTGGTCGAACGGCGACCTGCATAATCTCATGTCGGCTATCCGCAACCCTGCCACTAATCTGGATGCGGAATGGCATATGCACCTACTCGTCGTGCCTGCAACTATGGGATGTGGTAGAGGGGTGATGTACGATACGATTGGCGTTCCACGTGAAGGTGTCGCCAGTTTCTGCGATGACGGCTATCCCTCGTCGCAGTCGGCTAACTTCGGCACAGCAGCAAATCAACAACAACATAATGTGCCCAGGGCCTTCATGCGCAGTGCTTGTCATGAGGTTGGGCATGGTTTCAATCAAATCCACCAGGAGCAAGAGAATGGAGCTGACAATTCCATCATGACAACCACGCCGAGTGTTGCTGATGTGCTTGGTGGTCCAACGACCGGAGCGCCCGGTGTATTCCCTGACAATATTGCCCTACAGTTTAATGACCATGTCCGACATCACCTGGTCCATTTTCCCGACATCGTGGTTCGCCCAGGCGGGATGACCTTCGGCTCAGGCCATATATCAGTCGTACCGGAGACCGACCGTTACTACTTCGCGCCCCAGGAACTGGAGCTCAAAGTTGATCTTGGAGCCACACACATTGAGTTAGGTGAACCACTACAGCTTTCCTGGACTTTGCTGAATCAGTCTTCAGCAGCCATTCCGGCTCCATCGGATATCAGCATAGAGGCCCAACACACCTTTATCACGGTCACCACGCCAGGTGGCAGAGTGAAGCCAATGCCGTCATTTATCATCAAAACAGAGGAGGTGAAAATCGAACCTTTGCCATCCGAACAAGCGCTTCAAGCTGACACGCGAGTGTACTGGAGTTCGAAAGGTTTTGCCTTTGAGACACCGGGGAAATATCTCCTCGAAGTGCGGATTGTATGGACATATGGGGGAATGCCGTTCGGCGTACTGGCAAGTACCGATCTCTGGGTGAATTATCCCCAGTCGCCCGTTGACAACGATGCAGCGTCACTGCTCCACCACCCACAGGTAGGCATGTACGTTGCCCTCGGCGGGGGCGCACCTCACCTGACCGAAGCCATTACCCGCCTCGAACGGGTTTCTGCGCTCGCCGAAGGAGATCAACCTGCACCCAAAGCTCTGCGAGGGTACCAAGGACTGCTCCCAAAGGAGAAAGGGCCTATGCAACCTGCCTAGGATAAGCCCTTGACTGTCACCTCAATCCAGCCAAGTCCACCAGCGGTGTCTATCCGCTTGTAAACGCGAACCGAGCGGATGCACCGAGGAAGCACTAGGCAGGCAGACACTGCTGGTGGACCTAACAAGTGACCCAATGACGGCCATTGACGGAAGTTTGTCACAAAGGCTGTCATGGAACTGGTCATTGAAGGGGGTTTCATCGCTATGCTCACTCAACGCTTCTTTGGGAAGGAACTGGTGTTAGAAGGGAAGAGTCAACAAAACTTCTCAAGGAGATTTCCAAAAAAAGTAATTACTGGCCGAGGTGGCCAAGTTATCCCGTTAGTCACACTTTGCCCTGGGCTTTCAGGATCATCAACTCAACCAAGTCATTGTACGTTCCAACGAAGTTGCCAATAAAGTTGATCTCGGTGGCGATAATGTTGATGGTGGGGACATTGAGCTGGCCGCCATAGCCAATGACATAATAGCTGCCCGCACGCCGTAACATGCTGACCCCATCCTCGATCGCCCCTCCCTCACCGACAAAGTCAAACACGGCTTGGGCCCCCTGTCCATTGGTGATGTCTTTCACCTTAGCAACCTGAGTTCCATCGGCCAAGACCGTATAATCCGCTCCCCAGCTCCGACACAACTCGAGTGCCTCACGCGAGCGCTCCACGACGATGATTTGCGCGGGGGTGAGTGCCTTGAGACTCTGGATCCCAATGTGGCCCAGGCCTCCAGCCCCGATCACCACCGCTTTCGTCCCAGGAGAGAGGATGGGCACGGCTTTCTTGACCGCATGGTAGGCGGTGATCCCAGCATCCGCCAGGGCTGCAATATCTTTGGGAGCTATGCTGGAATCCAGCTTGACGACGGTGCGGTCTGTCGTCTTCAGAAAGGTGGCCATGCCACCATCAATCGTGAAGCCTGGAAAGGCTGGGGAGGTGCAGTGCATATCATTGCCCGCACGGCACGCGGAGCAGAAGCCGCAGGTGATCTGCGGGTGGAGGATGACAGTATCCCCAATCGCCACGTGGCTGACAGCCGATCCAATCTCGTGCACCCAGCCAGCGTTCTCATGGCTCGGCAACCTCTTCGACCACCGGATATTCTCCATAGTGGTGCAACCGGACGGCTTTCATAGGTCCTCCTCTTTGGTTAGATGTGACGTTTAGACTAATTTGACATCGAGGAGAGCTTGTCCCCATTGAGTCACCATTAAAACGATAAGAATAGGAACTTTTAGGACACGGATTTCTGAAATCAAGTTCCTGAATGATTGGCATGTTGGGACAGAACAAGGGGTATTACGAACATGCCAATCATTCACCCAACTAGTGCCTATCCGCACATCTCAAGCTTGGGAAACCATTGGATCCATGCCTTTTCGGGCCGAATTAGTCTAAACACCAATAGAATTATTAGCAACAGATGCCTTATACCTCTATTTCTCCGCAACTGCCTCTCTATAGGCATCGGTGAGTGCATCCAGGAGTTCATTGCTCACTTCACGAGTGGTTTTCTTCTGCCTGATAAGCATGATAGACTGCTCAATGATAGCAATACGCCCTGTTGGCTCAATCGCTATCAAATCAACATAGCCATTGCCAAGCTGCACCTCTCGACCAAGTACAATCAATCGAGGAGAACCTGCCAGTGGTAGCAAATGGGGAGCCTTCTCGACCAGGGTATGAAGCTTCTCTTCATTTGCAAAACCTGTTGGCGAGAGCAAATGCCAACCAGACCCATCATTTTGCCAGATTGCTGTCATGTTCGTTACCTACAGAAGTATTTCGATCCTCTCCTTCAACAATTGCACCAGCGAAGAAGTAGATGAGTTGTTGGGGATTGGTAGAGACGTGGGCGTAGAGTGGGCATTGTCCCAACACAGTCCCAGCGGGAATAAAGGCAGCGCTCTCCATTGTTTTCTTCCAAGGAGTGCATCTCCACACTTCTTCTATTTGTAATTGGAGCTTCCCCATCGCGCTATCTCGCAATCACTTGAAGATACGAGAAATGTAGCGCATATTGAACGTTTGTATCAAAAATAGTAGTCCACAAATCACAGCCAGAAAAATTCTCTTTTGAAGTTGAGGGAATGGGTGGTGTAGTTGTATGCCTCAAGATAAAATTAGTATTCGCGGTGCCCGTGCACATAATCTAAAAAACATCGATGTGACCATTCCCCGTGATAAGCTCGTGGTCATTACGGGTCTTTCGGGTTCGGGCAAGAGTAGCCTCGCTTTTAATACCATTTTTGCCGAAGGACAGCGTCGCTATGTCGAGTCATTGTCGACCTATGCACGGCAGTTCCTGGAGAGAATGGAGAAGCCAGATGTCGATTCTATCGATGGCTTGTCACCAGCTCTTGCGATCGGCCAGAAAGGGACAACACAGAACCCGCGTTCGACGGTCGGAACGGTGACGGAGATATATGACTACCTGCGTCTGTTATATGCCCGTATTGGTCATCCGCACTGTCCAAAGTGTGGGCGCGAGATCAGCCAGCAGACTGTCCAGCAAATGGTTGACGCGGTCCTCAAACTGCCTGAAGGTTCGCGTATCATGCTGCTTGCGCCCTTAGTAAAGGAGCATCAAGGCGCATATGAACCTATCTTTGATGAGGTACGGCGCTCCGGCTATGTGCGCGTGCGAGTAGATGGCAAAATTGCTGATCTGAGTGACGAGATCGAGCTGGATAAGCAGAAAAAACATACGATAGAAGTGGTAGTTGACCGGCTCGTAATACCTAAGGAGATTGACCTATCATTTCGCCAGCGGGTGACGGACTCGCTGGAAACGACGCTGAAGCTCGGCGGTGGCATCGTACTGATGTCGATCATTGGGGGCGATGAGATACTGTTCTCTGAACACCCAACCTGTGTTTCTTGTGGCATCAGCCTACCGGAAATTGCGCCACACACCTTTAGCTTTAATAGCCCGTATGGCGCCTGCCCAACCTGTGCAGGTCTTGGCGTGCTGCCAGCCATCGGTCCTGAACAGGTGGCCGATCAGGCGGCTATGGGCACGATCAATCGGCCCCTACGGTTCGTTGGAGTCGAGAGAGCTACTACGTCCTGGGACGAGGAAATTGAAAGCGCTGTATCCGTACGCATCTGCCCTGATTGT